>Ga0302325_10022101_pt1 | contig 13319 bp, 15 predicted proteins | sample Palsa_T0_2_FD_201948 | JGI IMG/M metagenome (GOLD analysis project Ga0302325, IMG submission 201948) | Peat permafrost microbial communities from Stordalen Mire near Abisko, Sweden - Palsa_T0_2 | ecosystem: Environmental > Terrestrial > Soil > Palsa > Peat permafrost | place: Sweden: Abisko... | reverse complement strand
ACCTTCGCGTCGGCGGCGCTTTGCTCGGCTTTGAGCGCCGCAATCTCCTCGACCTGGGCGCGGTGCGCCGACAACCAACCGTACACGCCCAGCGCGATCGCGATCACCGCGATCCAGGCCCAGGCCAACGCCGCCAAGCGCGTGCGGTGGGTCAGCCGCTGCGCCGCTTCGGCGCGCATGTGCTGCACCTGCGCCTGGTGCTCGAGCCGCTCGCGTTCCGCCGCCAAGGCGGCCTCGGCGGCGGCGCGCTCCGCTTCGCGCTCGCGCTCGCGCTCGGCGATCCCGGCGTCGAGAAACGCCATCGCGCGTTCGAAGGTCTCCTTCACGCGTAGCGCTCCGCCCAGGCTGCGGTCGGCGCCGCCTTCTCGCGCCAGTCCTCGGCGATCGCCAGATCGGGATCGCGCCACAGCGCCGCGCGCCCTTCCGCATTCAGGCTGGCGGCCAGCGCGAGCCGGCGATAGATCTGCGCCGAACGCGCCTCGTCCTTCACCCACTCGTCGAGCCGCGTCCAGATCCGCATCAAGCTCTCGTGCGAGATGTCGACGACGGTGTGGTCCTTGAGCTCGACCGTGGTAGGCGGCATGAGGAACGAGCAGCCCGGCGCGCGGAACGCCTCGACGATGGTGCGCAGGTCGTCGTCCTGGGTGCCGGTGATCGCGCGCAGCTCGTCCAGTTCGACGGCGCGGCGGATGCCGCGGTTGTCGCTGCCCAGCTCGGTGATCGCGGAGAACAGCTTGCGCGCGGCGTCGTGCAAATCGTCGGGGATCGCGCCGTAGATGCTCTCGGCGTGCTGATCGAGCGCCTTGCCGAGGCCGCCGGTCGCCTCGTAGTGACGGATGTCGAGCGGCTCGTTGGGCGCGTGGTCGTTCGCCCAGACCTCCCAGGTGCGCATCAGCGCGTGCTGCAACACCGGCAACTGGTCGGGATCGTCGCCGACGTCGTTGAGCAGGCGGTTGACCAGCCGCGGCGAGATCGCGCCCTCGGCCACCATCACCGGACCCGTGATGGCGCGCTCGAGCTGCTCGCGCGTCATGCGCGGGATCAAGAAGATGCCGTCGTTGATGCGCTCGGGCAGATCGCGGAACTTCGCGCAGTCGCCCAAGAAGTCCGAGCGCATCGTCAGCACGACGTACAGCGGCAGCCCCGAGTACTCCGTCGCTTCGAGCAGCAGCTTGACGAACGCGGCCGCGCCGTTCACGTCGAGCTGCGCGAAGCGAAACAGCTCTTCGAACTGGTCGACGACCACCAGCAGGTTCTCGTTGGGTCCGAGGCGCGCTTGACGCGCGATCTCGACCAGGCCTAGTCCGCCGCGCTCGAGCACCGCGTGCGCCAAGTCGATGCGCAGGTCGGCATCGCCTTCGTCGCCGAGCACGCCGCCGCGTTCGAGCTCGAGCGCGAGGTTGCCCATCGGATCGTTTCCCGGCCGCATCGCGACGATGCGCCAGCGCGAGCCGGCGCCCGACATCGAACCGACCCGCAGCGCCGGAAACAATCCCGCTCGGACCAGCGACGACTTGCCGCTGCCCGACGTGCCGACCACCGCGACGAACCGGCCGCGGCGCAGCCGTCCGAGCAGCTCGTCGATCTGCGCCTCACGCCCGAAGAAGAGCTGGCCTTCCTCGTCTTCGAACGGCCGCAGCCCCGGAAACGGGTTCTGCGGGCCGAGGTCGTCGATCATACCGCGGTTTCCTGAGCCTGTTGGATCGTGGCCAGGAACGGGCCCAGCGCGTCGGACGAGAACGCGCCGTACATCTCCATCTTCACCACCGAGTGGCTGCGGAAGCGGTCCTTGTCGGCGCTCTGCGGATCCGCGACCACGACGCCGCGCGCGAGAAACGGCCGCTGGCGGCCGTACGCGAACGCCTTCTGCAAGTCGAGCACGCGCTGCCGCAGCCAGTCCGCCGGGGCGGCGCCGCAGAACACGAGCACCGCGTCGCACGCCACCAGGCAGCTCTCGTCGTTCTTGCGAATCTGCGCTTCGTCGCCGTCGAAGATCGGCTGCAGCACCTCGTAGCCGTTGTCGAACAGCCAGTCGTCGAGCGGTTTGACCGCCTCGGCGTCGGACGAGTCGAAGACGAGATAGACCGTCAGGGCGGGAGCGTCCGCCGCCGCCGCGGCCGGCTTGGGCGCCGCGGGTGCCGGCGCCGGCGGCGCCTCGAGCGCTTGCTGCACGCTGGTCTTGAGCGTCTCGAACGGCGTCTCGAGCAGCGTCGCTTCGTCACGCAGGCGCGCGATGAACGCTTCTTGCTGCGGCTCGTCGGTGGCGACTCCCGGCGGCGACCAGGCGAAGCGACGCAGCGGCTTCTGCTGCTGGGTGCGGCGCGCGATCTCGTCGGTCGCGATGTCGTACTGCAGCTCGACCACCGACTTGTGCTGGCGCTCTGGAACCGAACCGTACGATGCCCCGACGCAGTGCACGCTGACCTCGGCCTTGCCCAGATCGGCCTCGACGTTCTGCGCGTAGTCCGGACCGTACGCGTAGCGCCCCTGCGGCAGCACCGTGTGGCCGTACTGCTGCAGCGCGCGGCGCAGCCGTTCCGCGTCGTCGGCCAGATCGGAGGTCGTCTCGGCGACGTAGACGACGCGGCCCGACGGAGCGACCGGATCGGGCCGCGCGCCTTCCTCGTCGCCGAGCATCGCGAGCATGTTGCGGATGTCGTAGGCCAGCTCGTTGACGCGCCGCACGAACTCGCGATGATCGGGCGGCTCGGCGTCGACCTCGCACGGAATCCCGCGCTTGTCCATCTGGTAGAACTCGTGGCCGAGCACGTCGGAGAGGTCGACGGTGGCCTGCTTCTCGAGCGCCTGTTCGACCGGCAGCTTGACGACCTTGATGATGCGCGACTTGGTGTCGAGCTCGGCGGTGCTGTGCTCGGGCAGGGACGTGCGCGCGAACAGCTCGAGCTCCTGATTGCACCACGCCGAGCGCAGGTAGCCCGGCGAGACGATCGAGATGAGGATCTTGGTGTCGCGCACCTCGCTCTCGATCTTGGGCGTGAGCCGGTCGCTGCCGCTCATCACCGCGGTGTCGTAGAAGACCGCGCTCTCGCGCCCGAGCAGCTGCGTGAGCCGAACCTGGATCGCTCGGTGAAAGCGGTCCACCCATCCCAACTCCTCGTCGGTGAGCGAGAGGTTGTCCTTATGGGTGTAACTGATGAAGATGTCTCTCAACGGTCCGCCTGAAAAGCCGAGACAATGACGTCACGAGCGCTCGTCACCCGGAAATCGAACGAGACGTTTGTTCCGTGCGCGTCCACAGCCGCCCCTCCCGCCGCGCAGGGCGAGCCAAGCGGCCCCGGGCTCAGGTGCGGTAGGTCGATGCCTAGCCTTGGATCACGACGTCTGGGCCACCACGATCTTCGGCGCCGGGTTCGCCGCTGTCTGCGGCTCGTCCGAATCGTCGACGGTCAACCCGAACCAGCGCTCGAACTGCGCGGCCGAGGCGGCGTAGATGCCCAGCAGTACCGTGCTGGCGCCGACGACGACCAGCGCCCAGCCGACGTGCGGCCCGACCAGCGCATCGTACAGTCCGTGGAACGTCGCCGGGATCAGGATCGCCAAGAAGATCAACCCGGCCCGCGCGCTGGGCAGCCGGGCGGCGAACCAGATCAGGAACGCCGCGCTGCCGGTCCAGGTCGCATGGAAGAACGGCAGCGAGCTCAACCGCAGCATGATCTCGAACAGGAACGTGGCGACATCGTGGCTCTTCCCATACTCGACGCTGTAGGGCCCGAGCACGTATCCGATGCCCTCCTGAATCCCGAACCCTAGACCGGCCAGCATGCCGTAGAACATGAACGCGCGCAGACCGGGAAGCTGCTTCGCCCAGCGCCAGATCGCGAACAGCACCAGCGCCTTGGTGGTCTCCTCGAGAAAGCCGATGAACAGGATCGACGACGGGATCGAGATCACGAGGCTCGACGCGTTGATGAACGGGTCGCGCAAGACCTCGAGGTTGAGCGCGAGCGACGCAAGCAGCAGCGACATCGAGACGATGATGGTGCCGAAATAGGTCAAGATGCTCAGCCGCCAGCTCAGCCCCGCGGCACGGAACGCCGATGCGAAAAACAGCGCCCACAGCGCCGAGAAGTAGAACGCGACGGCTTTGAACCCGTCGGACGCATCGCCGGTGCGCTCGACGACGGAGACCAGCGCCAGCGGAAACAGTCCCATCACGGCGGTGAGCGCGATCCAGCGCCAGCGGTTGGCGGGGATCGCGTTGAGGTGGCGGAACGGCGCGAGCAGGATCGGCAGCAGCTCGCCGATCTCGTGCGGCGCGCGACTGTAGAGCGCGGCGCGGCCGCGGCCAAGATACACGCCGGCCTGCCAGTCGCCGGGCGGCGAGGCGGTGTCGCAGCCGCAGTCGCCGCAGTACTTCCAGCCGTCGCCGATCGCGCAGCCGCACGACCAGCACTTCGCGCCGACCGCCGTCATTGCGCTACCGTCTTCGTCGTGGCGGCGAGCAGCGCGACGATGTACGTCAAGAACAGGATCAGCGAGAACGGAAACGTGATCCAGCCGGCGACGCCCCAGGCGCGTTCGACCTGATGGAACTCGGCCTCGTCGCGGTAGCGCCGGTGCTGCAGCGCGATCCGGTTGCCGTTGGTGAGCAGGTAGAGCATGATGCCGATCGAGATCGGCGGCAGCGGCAGCAGCATGATCCAGAAGAACGTGCCGAGCACCGGCGCGCCGTGCGTGTAGCTCCAGAACCCCGGCAGCAGCGCCGCACCCCAGTTGAGCTTGCGGATCAGCATCCGCACCTCGGCGGACGGTTGCACCAGCGGCAGCGTGAGGCCGGCCGGATCCGCGCCGCACGCGACGCAGAAGCGCGTCGCTCGCGGAGCTCCGCAATGCCTGCACAACGGTACCGCTGTTCCAAGAACAGCGTCGGCGGTACTCATGGGCCACGCTTGCGCTAACGCTGAAGGCAGTTCCTACGGGACGTCCAAACCCCGATCCGTGCTCGACCCGCAAGTTCGCGCCTACCTCGACCGCGTCGCCGCCTTGAACCTGCCGCCGATGGAATCGCTGCCGCTCGACGAAGCGCGCGCGCGGTTCGACGAAACCTTCACGCAGCTCGGCGGGCCGCCGCTCGACGTCGGCAGCGTGCGGAACGTCGAGGCGCCGGGGCCGCGCGGACCGATCCCGGTTCGCATCTACCGGCCCGAGTCCGACGACGCGCGGCTGCCGCTGTTGGTCTACTTTCACGGCGGAGGCTACACGTTAGGCAGCCTCGACAGCTATGACGCGGTGTGCCGGCTGCTCACCCGCGAGAGCGGCTACGTGGTCGCGTCGGTCGACTACCGGCTCGCGCCGGAGTTTCCGGCGCCGGCGCCCGGTGAAGACGCGTACGCGGCGTTCGTCTGGCTGAGCGAGAACGCCCCGGCGTTCGGCGCCGACCCCGCCCGCGTCGCGGTCGGCGGCGACAGCGCGGGCGGCGGACTCGCCGCAAGCGTGGCGCTGCGCGCGCGCGACACCGGCGGCCCGCCGATCATCCACCAGCTGCTCGTCTATCCGGCCGTCGCGTCGGGTGAAGGCGCCGAGTCGGTCCGCAAGTACGGCGAGGGTCATGGCCTCACCGCCGCCCGCATGGCGTTCTACTCGCGCTGCTACATCCCGCGGCCCGAGCTCGCCGATCTGCCGTACGTGCTGGCGAACAACGCGGAGACGCTGCGCGGCCTGCCACCCGCGACGATCATCTTGGCCGAGTGCGATCCGATTCACGACATGGGAGCGGCGTACGCGCAACGACTGCGCGCCGACGGCGTGCCGGTCGAGCTGCGCGACTACCAAGGGATGATCCACGCCTTCTTCTCCTACATCGCCGTCTTCGACCAGGGACGTCGAGCGGTGAGCGATGCGGCCGCCGCGCTGCGCGGCGCCGCCCAAGTCGGTGCCGCATCGTGATCCACGTCGTAGCGATCGTCACGGCGAAACCCGGCCGGCGCGACGACCTGCTGGCGGCATATCATGCGAACCTGCCGGCGGTTCGCGCGGAAGCCGGCTGCATCGCATACGAAGCCGCCGTCGACGCCGACGGGCCGAGCTTCCAGACCAAGCTCGGTCCGGACGTCGTCGTCGTGATCGAGAAGTGGGAGAGCATCGACGCGCTCAAAGCGCACGCCGCCTCGGCGCACATGATCGCCTACGGCGCGGCGACGAAGGACTGGATCGCGAGCAGGTTCATCCACGTGCTCTCGCCGGCCTGATGCGCGGGCGCCGCTTCGCGGCATGATCGCGGCGCGGCGGCTCGTCGGCCAGGCGCTCGCGCTCGATCCGCGCGCCGTCGAAGTGCGGTTCGGGTTGCGCTGCGCGGTCGGCGTCGCCGTTCCGCTGCTGATCGCCTACGGCGTGCACCAGCCGCTCGACGGTGTCTCCGCCGCGATCGGCGCGATGGCCGCCGGCTTCGCGTCGCGTCAGGGCGTATACCGCACGCGCGCCGCTGCGATGCTGGTGACCAGCGCCGCGATGGCAATCTCCGCCTTCGTCGGCGCGCTGAGCGGGCCGTATCCGGCCGCCGGCATCGCGCTGTTCGCGATCTGGGGGCTGTCGCTCGGACTGCTCGGATCACTGGGCAACGCGGCGACGACGGTCGGCGTGAACTCGCTCATCGCGCTGATCGTGTGCGGTCATCCGCCCTACGTTCCGTCCGACGCGCTGCCGCAAGCGGGATTCATGTTTCTCGGCGGCGCCCTGCAGACCGTGCTGCTGGTGAGCATCTGGCCGCTGCAGCGCTTCGATGCCGAACGGCGCGTGTTGGCGACGGCCTATCGGTCGCTGGCGGACTATGCCGGCAACTTGCCGGATTCCGTGCTCGGCGCGCCGCCGAGCACCATGCTCGCGAGCGTCGGTCAGACGCTCGCCGATCCGCAACCGTTCGCGCGGCGCAGCGAACTGGTCGCGTTCGAGTCGTTGCTCGACGAAGGCGAACGGATTCGCGGCGAGCTGGCGGCGCTGGCCACCGATCGTCACGTGCTCGCCGAGCACGACGCGCGCGAAGCGGCCGCCGAGATCCGACAGCTCGCGTCCGGCGCGCAACCGATCCTCGCCGAGATCGCGGCGGCGATTGCCGACGGCCGCGCGCCGGCCGAGCTCGAAAGCGTGTGGCACGCGATCGACCTGCACGCGAAAGCGATCGAAGCGCTGGTCGCCGGCGTACCGTTCGGCGAGCCCGTCGTCGACGACGCGCGGGCGCTGCTGGCCGCGATGCGCACGGCGTGGCGGTCCGCCGGCGTCCCGGCCGAGCGCGCACCTTCGGCGTCGCCGTCGAGGCCGCACGCGCGGCAGCCCTTTGCGCTGTCGGCGATCGGCGAAGCGGTCGAGACCCTGCGCGCCAACTGCTCGCCGGGTTCGGTCTTCGCGCAGCACGCCGTTCGGCTGGCCGCGATGCTCGTCGTCGCCGGATTCCTCGAACACGTCCTGCCGCTGCGGCGCGCGTACTGGATCCCGCTGACCGCGGTGATCGTGTTGCGCCCGGACTTCACCGCAACGGTCACCCGCGGGATCGCCCGCGTCGCCGGAACGATCGCAGGCGCGGTGATCGCTTCGCTGATCACTGCGCTGCTGCGGCCGGCCGGCGAAGTGCTGCTCGTCTTGGCAATCGGATTCGCGACCGCCGGGTACATGCTGTTCAACGTCAACTACGCGGTGTTCAGCGTGACGATCACCTGCTACGTCGTGTTCTTGCTGGCGTTCGCGGGCGCGCCCGAGCACCTATCGGCGGTGGACCGCGTGGTAGCGACCTTCGTCGGCGGCATACTGGCGCTGTTGTCGTACGTGATCTGGCCGAGTTGGTCGCACGCGCACGTTCCCGACGACTTGGCCGACCTCATCGAAGCACAGCGGCGCCAAGTATCGATCGTGCTGCGCGGTTATCTCGATCCGGCGCACTACGACGTCCGCGCCGCGCGTGCGGCGCAGCTCACGGCTTGGCGGGCGCGCTCGACCGCTGAGTCCGCCGTCGATCAGATGCTGGCCGAACCGGTCAAACCGCGCGGGCTGCGGGCGCGCACCGCGCTCGCGCTGCAGGCGGCCAGCCGGCGCTACGGCGTCGCGGTGTTGACGCTCTACTCGCGCCTGCCGGGGCAGCAGGCCGTCGCCTACCCGCAACTGGCACGGCTGGCGACCGAGCTCGACGACGCGCTGCATGCCGTCGCCGAAGCGCTGCGCAGCCGCAAGCACGAGGTCGTCGAGATGCCGCAGTTGCGCGCGATGCAGGTCGAGCTCAAGCGCGCGCTCGACCAGCACCCGGAACCGAACCTCGCCGCGATCGTCTCCGAGACCGACCTGCTCGTCGAAAGCGTCCAGGCGATGCTCGACGCGCTGCGCCGCAACGCCGCGCCGGCGGACGGCACGGCGGACGGCGCACAGGAGACCGCGGGCGAAATGCCCTAGACGCCGCGATGCGCATAGAGCAGGTCGGACTGCTCGCGGCGGCCGTCATGCTGACCGCACCCGCCGCGGCGCCGCGACCCGCGCCGGTCGACGTCGCGATTCAAACGACGGTCGGGACGATCGTGGTGCGGCTCGATCCGGCGCGAGCGCCGAACACGACGAAGAACTTTCTGCACTACGTCGACCTGGGCACGTACAACGGCGCGACCTTCTACCGCTCGGTGAGCAAGGCGCGCGAGCCGCAGTCGCGCATCGAGGTCATCCAGGGCGGCCTCAACCCGCTGCAGTCGAATCCGATGACCCCGCCGATCGCGTTGGAGCCGACCAACCGCACCGGCCTGCGCAATACCGACGGCACGATCGCGATGGCGCGCACCAGCGACCCGAACTCCGCCACGACCGAGTTCTTCATCGACATCGGCGACGACTCGTATCTCGACGCCGGCGGACCAACGGGCCCGGGCTACGCCGCGTTCGGAAAGGTCATCCGCGGCATGGACGTCGTGCGCAAGATCCAGCGAGCGAACGTCACCACCAATCCCGAGATGCTCAGCCCGCCGATCAAGATCGTCAGGATCAGCCGCCTGCGCTGAGCGCTACCAGGTTCCGGTGCGCAGGATCGAGATGCGTTCGAGCGAGCCGTGCTCGTCGCAGGCGATCAGCTCGCAGGCGCCGGCGCTCTCGCGAGCCGCGCAGCCGCAGCGCCAGACGTGATCCTCGACGTTCGGCGCGCCGCTGTCCACGTATCGGAACGTGCGAGCCGGAGCTCCGAGCATCGCGCGCAGATAAGCGAAGGGATGACCGAACACGGGCGTCCTCCATGACGAAACCGAGCGGAGCACATACGAGGCTCCGCCGACTTCGTTCATTGTACGCTAGGCCCGAGAAGGGCGCAAGCGACCCGCATCGGTCTGAAACATAGCTTAACGCTATGTTGAGAGCCGCGCCTTGCGACGCGGCTCTCCGCGGATTACTTGACGCTGACCTTTGCGCCGGCTTCCTGCAGCTTCTTGGCGATCGCGTCGGCCTCGTCTTTGGGGATGCCTTCCTTGACCGGCTTGGGGGCGCTCTCGACGAACGCCTTGGCTTCGGTCAGCCCCAGCGAAGTGACCTCGCGGACGGCCTTGATGACCTTGATCTTCTCGGGGCCCGCCTCTTCGAGGATGACGTCGAATTCGGTCTTGGCTTCGGCCGGCGCGGCTGCTGCGGCGGCGGGCGCGGCGGCAGCCGCGGCCGGCGCGGCGGCGCTCACGCCGTACTTCTCTTCGAGCTGCTTGACGAGGTCGGAGAGCTCGAGGACGGTGAGTTTGTCGATCTGTTCGATGAGTTCGGCGAGTGCCATGATGACGTGGTGCTCCTATTTACGCAGCGGGCTGATCGGCGGAGCTCTTCTGCTCGCGGATCGCATTGAGGACGCGGACGAGGCCGCTCTGGTTGCCGCTGAGGACGTAGACCAATCCGTACAGCGGGCTCTTGAGTGACCCGACGAGTCTCGCGAGCAACTCTTGCTTGGGGGGAAGCGCGGCGAGTACCATGACCTGCGCGGCGTCGACGATCTTGCCGTCGATGTACGCGGCCTTGACCTGGACCGGCCTGGTCGAATCCGAAAAGGTCTTGATGGCCTTGGCCGGCGCGACGGGATCTTCGCCGGCGAAGACGACACCGGTCGGTCCAGCCAGGATCGGATCGAGCTGCGCCGCGAGCTCCTGACTCGCCGCACGCTTGAAGAGGGTGTTCTTCACGACGCCGTAGGTGCTGCCGTCTTTGCGAAGCTCGTTGCGGAGCTTCGTGATCTGGTCGACGGACAGGCCCGCGTAATCGGTGAAGAATAGGTTCTTCGCGCCCGCGATCTTCTGGCGGAGCTCTTCGATCGTCGCTTCTTTTTTCGCGGTCGGCATCGTGCTCTCCGAGGGAAACAAAAACGCCTCCGCCGACTCGGCGAGGCGTCCTTCGAACGAGCTCGGACAAGCTGAGTAGCTTGGCCGGCAGGTGCTGGCGGTACGTCCTCGGCAGGCGGGCGTTCGTGGGAACGCACATTATCGACGCGGAGGTCGACCTGCGGTCATTGGAGCCAACGCACGTTGTAACACGCCGCGCGACGCAGAGTCAAGGATGAACGCCGGCCGCGCCGAGGCTGCCTTCTGGGCGGCCTTCCTGCACAACCGCAACGTCGACGCCGTCACGGCAGGCGACGGGGCGGTCGCCGTGGCCGGCGGCTACGCGCTGTTCGTCGGCGGCACCCTGATCCAGCGGGTCGTCGGCGCCGGTTCGGCCCGGGCCCTGCGCCCCGACGACTGCGAGGTCGTCGAGGAGTTCTATGGCGCTCGCGGCGCCGCCGCGCAGTTCGAGCTCGACACCGACGTGCTCGAACGCGACCAGGCTTTGTTCGGCGGGCGCGGCTACGCCGACGAAGGCGTGTCGCTGGCGGTTCTCGAGCGGTCGGTGACGGCCGGGGACAGCACCGGGGGGATCGCCGTTCGCCGCACCGACGATCGCCGTGCCTGGGCCGACCTGCTCGCCCGCACGTGCGACGACGGGCCGGACCAGACGATGCGGCAAACGTTGTTGGCGAACGCCGCCGCCGCCCACGCCTTGGTCGTCGCCTCGATCGACGGGGTCGAGGCGGGAGCCGCAGCGCTCGGCATCGCCGGCGACACCGCCATCCTCTTCTCGGCCGGGGTGCTGCCGGCGTTCCGGCGGCGCGGCGTTCACGCTGCGCTGCTGCTTGCGCGGCTGGCGCTGGCCGCGTCGCGCGGCGCCGGCAACGCCGTCGTCAAGGCGACGAAGGACTCGCCGGCCGAACACTCCGCGCTCAAGCACGGCTTCGTTCCATCGAGCGTGCGCCGGAGGCTCCGGCGCGCGTGTTGAACGAACCGGCCGCGTGAAGCAGTCCTTTCGGGCCAAGGTCGAGCCCGTCACAGGCGTCTCTTCGCTGTTCGTACGCCTCCCGCCGAAGACCATGGCGGCGTTCGCGCCGCGTAAGCGCGTCCCCGTGAAGGTCACCGTCAACGGCTTCACCTTCCGCACTACCATCGCCGACATGGGCGGCGGGCCGATGATCGGTTTCAACGCGACGGCCCGCAAGAGCGCGCAACTCGCAGCGGCCGACGTCGTCGAGCTGACCGTCGCGCTCGATACCGAGGAGCGGACGGTCACCACGCCCGCCGATCTGCTCGCCGCGATGAGCGCGGCCGAGCGCGAGCGCTTCGATGCGTTCTCCTACACACACCGGCGCGAGTTCGTGCAATCGATCGAGGACGCCAAGAAACCCGAAACGCGCAAGCGCCGCATCGAGAAGACGATCGAGATGATCCGCGCCCGCGGCGGTTAGGCGGTGCTGGCGGTGACCTTGATGCGGGCTGGGTCGACGCGCACGCCCGGGCCCATCGTCGATGCGAGGGTGATCGAGCGCAGGTAGGTGCCCTTGGCGGCCGACGGTTTCGCGCGCAGGATCGCGTCGAGCAGCACGCCGACGTTCTCGGTCAGCTGCGTTTCCTCGAACGAGGCCTTGCCGACGATCGTGTGCACGATGCCGGTCTTGTCGAGACGATACTCGACCTTACCGGCTTTGATGTCGCGCACCGCGTTGCCGATGTTCGGCGAGACGGTACCCGCTTTGGGGTTCGGCATCTTCTGCGCGAGGATGCGGCCGAGCTCTTTACCGATCGACGGCATCATGTCGGGCGTCGCGACCGCGACATCGAAGTCGGAGAAGCCGCCCTTCACGCGCTCGATGAGGTCCGCTTCGCCGACGACGTCGGCGCCGGCTTCCTGCGCGGCCTTGGCGGCGTCACCGCGTGCGAACGCGATGACGCGCACGACGCGTCCGGTGCCGTGCGGCAGGTTGACGGTGCCGCGCACGTTCTGATCGGACTTCTTGGGGTCGACGCCGAGCTTGATGTGGATCTCGACCGTCTCGTTGAACTTCGCGGTCGCGTTGCGCTTGACGATCTGCATCGCCTCGGCGGGTTCGTACAAGCGCTCGTCATCGAACGCCGCGACCAGGTTGCGGAAGCGCTTGCCGTGCTTGCGCATCAGGAAGCGACCTCGACGCCCATCGAGCGCGCGGTGCCGGCGACGATCTTCATCGCGGCGGCTTCGTCGTTCGCGTTGAGATCGGGCATCTTGGCCTGCGCGATCTCGCGGACCTGAGCCTGGGTGAGCTTCCCGACCTTGTTGCGGTTGGGCTCCTTCGAGCCCGACTCCAGCCCGAGCGCGCGCTTGATCAGGAACGACGCGGGCGGCGTCTTGGTGATGAAGGTGAACGTGCGGTCTTCGAAGACCGTGATCTGGACCGGGATGATGAAGCCCTCTTGGGCTTTCGTCCGGTCGTTGTACTGCTTGCAGAAGTCCATGATGTTGAGCGAGTAGGGGCCCAACGCAGGACCGACGGGAGGCGCAGGGGTCGCCTTCCCGGCGGGAAGAGCGAGACCGATCTTCCCGACGACTTTCTTGGCCATGGTGTCCTTTCGACGGGCGCGGACCGCGAAGCGACCGAGCCATCTCCCCCACGAGTGAACGCGCCGGCGGCAGGGGTGAGCAACCGAGCACGGCCCCGGGCATCCCCGAGGGCAACGCACCATGTTACCACGCCGGCCGAAACCATGTCACCCTGAGCTCGTCGGAGGGTGACCCGTCGGGCGCCCTCAGCCGGGCGACGCGCCGACCAGCTGGTCGAGCGTGAGGAAGCGGTAGCCGCGCGCGCGCAGCGCCGCAATGACCAGCGGCGCGAGCGAAGCCTCGTAGGCGCGCTCGCCGCCGTCGTCGCGGCCCTGGTCGCCGTCGTGCAGCACGACGATCGCGCCGTCGCCGACTTGCGCGATCAGACGCCGTGCGAGCACGTCGGGCGCGGCGTGCGGCGACGTCTCGTCGAGCATCGCGCTCCACAGCACGACGCGCATCCCGCGCTTCGCGGCGGCGTCGAG
>Ga0302325_10022099_pt1 | contig 13320 bp, 11 predicted proteins | sample Palsa_T0_2_FD_201948 | JGI IMG/M metagenome (GOLD analysis project Ga0302325, IMG submission 201948) | Peat permafrost microbial communities from Stordalen Mire near Abisko, Sweden - Palsa_T0_2 | ecosystem: Environmental > Terrestrial > Soil > Palsa > Peat permafrost | place: Sweden: Abisko... | reverse complement strand
CTAACGTAAGGCGACAGATTTATTGTTGTGCGTTTATCAAAGAGTTAAGAGTAGGATGTTGGGCGCATTAAACGTAAAGCTGGGCGTCCCATGCTTGCAAAGCAATTGTGGTTTTGTTCGGCTCCGAGCTTGGGTGCCTTATATTTGGGGTTCGAGGGTTGGTTCTGAATTTTTCTCCTCCCTTCCGGGCGCGTTTCGAATCGGCTGCCTTTCGAATGAAAGATCCCCCCTCGGTTCTAATCACCACTAAGTAACTACAGTTGACAATGTCGTAATCGTGTGATAACCTATGCCGTGATCTCTGAAATGCCATCTTCGCTCCCCGTTTTTTTCCTCGCATTCGCTCCCGTCGCTCTGCGACCGCCATCCGCGCCATTCGCAGCTAACACCCGCACAATCAACACTTCCACAAAATCGCCTCGCAACCCGCGCAGAATCAACACTTCCAAAATTGCTGGACTTAAAGTCTCCCAGAATCAATACTTACAAAAAAAGTGGGGGCCCGGGTGTGGGCTGCACTTGCAGCCCACGTCAGAAAAGTCCGGGCTGCACTTGCAGCCCGCTTCAGAAAAGACAGGGCTGTGCCTACAGTCCAAAATAAAACGGCGTACGGGCTCATTGCCTACCCGCGTACGGTGCGCCCCGGGTGGACAACCGCGCGTTCCCGCTGGTAGGTTATTCGCTTCGACTCTCATGCCCGAACAAATCATCAAGCGCCGCTCCCGCGGCTTCATCTGCGTCAATGCCCACCCCGAGGGTTGCCGGGTCAACGTCGAGCGGCAAATTGCCGCCATTTCCAGAGAGACTACCGGCGGCATTCCGGGCGGCACCACCGGAAAAGGCGGCAAGCTCCCTCGCAACGTCCTCGTCATCGGCGCTTCCACAGGCTACGGACTGGCCTCGCGCATCGCCGCGGCCTGGGGCTGCGGCGCGCGCACGCTGGGGGTCTTCTTCGAGCGGCCTCCCGAGGGCGACAAGACCGCCAGCGCGGGCTACTACAACACCGTAGCGCTGCACCAGCGCGCCAAAACGGACGGTCTGTTTGCCGCCAGCCTCAACGGCGACGCCTTCTCCGATGAAACCAAGCGCCAGGCGATCGAAATCATCCGCCGCGAACTCGCTCCCCTCGACCTGGTGATTTACAGCCTCGCTTCCCCCAAGCGCACCGACCCGCGCACCGGAGCCGTCTACAATTCCGTGCTCAAGCCCATAGGTCAACCCTACGGGAGCCGCACCATTGAACTCGACTCCGGAAAAGTTACCGGCGTTACCCTTGAACCCGCCAGCGCCAGGGAGATTGCCGACACGGTTGCGGTCATGGGCGGTGATGACTGGCGATTGTGGATGGAGGCTCTTTCGTCGGAGGGGCTTCTGGCTCGGGAAATCACGGCGCTCGCGTATTCCTACATCGGTCCCGAACTTACCTGGCCCATTTATCGCGATGGCACCATCGGCCGCGCGAAAAAAGATCTCGATTTGGCCGCGCACGCCCTCAACGAAATGCTTTTGGAGGAGCACGGCGGCCATGCCTGGGTCTCCGTGAATAAAGCCGTGGTGACGCAGGCTTCCGCCGCCATCCCCGTGGTGCCGCTCTATTTGAGCGCGCTGATGAAGGTCATGCAGGCCAAGGGACTGGAAGAGCATCCCATCGAGCAGATGCGCCGCCTCTTTTCCGAGGTTCTTTTCAGGGGAACCGTTCCCGCCATGGATAGCGCCGGGCGCATCCGCCTGGACGACCGCGAAATGCGCCCCGACGTGCAGGCCGAAGTTTCGGCCCTCTTCCCGCAGGTCACCACGGAAAATTTGCGCGAGCTGACGGACTTCGCTGGATTTCAGAGGGAGTTCCGGAACTTATTCGGTTTTGAAGTCGAGGGAGTGGACTATGAGCTTCCGGTCGAAACCGATCTCGCCTGGTAGATCGCTAGTGCGCCGGCGCCCCGCCGCCGCGGCCGTGTTGCGGCTTCTTGATAAAAAACACCAGGGGAATCAGCAGCAATATGGCCACGCCCAGCATCCAGAAATTATCGATATACGCCAGCATGCTGGCCTGCCGCACCAGGTTCCCCTGCAGCATGGCGTACGCCTGGTGCGTCGCCTGCGTGGCCGAGGAGCCGTGCGCTCGCAGCGTCGCCGTGGTGCCTCGCAGCATGGATTGCACGGCGGGGCTGGAGGCGTCCAGGTGGGAGCCCAGGCGCTCGCGATGGAATTGCCCGCGCCGTTCCAGGTTGGTGGTGACCACGGAGATGCCCACGCTGGCGCCCACGTTGCGCGCCAGATTGATCAGGCCGGAAGCGGCGTTATTTTTATCGCGCGGAAGATAGGCGTAGGCCACCGTATTGATGGGCACGAACAGAAAGGCCAGGCCCGCCCCCTGAATCATGCGCGCGATAGCCGCGGTGCGAAAGTCGATATTCAAATCGAAATTGGTGACCATGTGAAACATCGCGAAGGAGAGTATGCACAGGCCGAAGATCATCAGCTTGCGCGGGTCATATTTCTGGAGCAGAAATCCCACCAGGGGCATGCAGCAGATGATCAAGAGGCCCCCGGGCATCAATGCCAGGCCCGCTTGCGTGGCCGGATAACCCAGCAAGGTTTGCGTAAACAGCGGGATCAACAGCGTGGACCCCAACAGGACAAAGCCGACCATGAACATCATGGCGTTGGCGATGGCAAAGGAGCGGTCGCGAAACAGTTTCAAATCGATGATGGGATGAGCGTTGTTCCATTCCCAGAAAATGACCACGATCAACGCCACCGTTGCGGTCGCGGAGAAAAACAGGATAAATCGCGAGGAAAGCCAGTCGAGGCGCTGGCCCTTGTCCAGCACCAGTTGCAGCGAGCCAAGGCCCAGGGCCAAAAGGCCCAGGCCGATGTAATCGATCTTGATGCCGGTGCGGTGGCCGCGCAGGTGCGGCGGATCGGTAATCAATCTTTGCGTGAGCAGCAGGGAAATGATGCCCACGGGAATATTGATGTAAAAGATCCAGCGCCAACTGTAATTGTCGGTGATGAAGCCGCCCAGCGTGGGACCAATGGCCGGAGCCACCACCACGGCCATGCCGTAGATGGCGAAAGCCATGCCGCGCTTGGCGGGAGTAAACGTATCGGCCAGGATGGATTGCTCGCTGGGCTGCAACCCTCCGCCCCCGATGCCTTGCAGGACGCGAAAAAAAATCAGCATGCCCAGGTTGGGGGCCAGGCCGCACAGGAAGGAACTGGCGGTAAAAACCGCCACGCAGGTCATGTAGAAACGCTTGCGCCCGATCAGAGCGGAAAACCAGCCGCTCATGGGCAGCACGATGGCGTTGGAAACCAGGTACGAGGTGAGAACCCAGGTGCTTTCGTCGACGCCGGCGGAGAGGCCCCCGGCAATGTGCGGCAGGGAAACGTTGGCGATGCTGGTGTCCAGCACCTCCATGAACGTGGCCAGCGTGACCACCACGGCGATCAGCCAGGGATTGACCGCGGGGACCGGGGCCACGTAGGCCGGCTGCGCGGGAGCTGGAAGAGTGGCGACCGCTTCGCTCATTGCACCATCACCTTCGGCGTGACGGACATTCCCAGCCGCAGCAGATGGTCGTTATTCTGGCCGGGGTCGAGAACGATTTTTACCGGGACGCGCTGCACGATTTTCACGTAGTTGCCGGTGGCGTTTTCCGGAGGGAGCAGGCTGAAGCGCGAGCCGCTGGCCCCGGCGATGCTGTCGACGTGGCCGGTGTAGTCGCGCGAATAGGCGTCGGTGGAGATGATTACCTTCTGGCCCGGGCGCATGTGCTCGAGCTGGGTTTCCTTGAAGTTGGCGGTGACCCAAACGTCGTCGAGCGAGGCGATGGCCATCACCGGCTGCCCCGCGACAACGTTCATTCCCAACTCGACGTTTTTCCTCACCACGCCCGCCGCCGGTGCCACCACGTTGCAATATTGCAGATTCAGCTGCGCCTGTTCAAGCGCGGCTTTTTTCTGCTGCACCAGCGCCAGAGCGGCGCGGGCGCGCGCCTGCATCGCGGCCACCTGCTGCGGGCCGGTGTGTGAACTGGTCAGCATGGCCTGCGTCTGCGCCACGCGGCCCTCGGCCTGCTTCACCTGCTGCTGCGCCGCGGCCAGAGCCTGCTTGGCGGCTTCGACCGCCGCGGTGCCGGTCTTGGCGGCGGCATCGGCCTGATCGAAAATCTGTTTGGAAACTTCGTCCTTGGCAAGCAGGTTGGTGTAACGCGCGAGGTCGTCCTGGGCGCGCTTGTTATTGGCTTCGGCTTCCTGAAGCTGGGCCGCGGCAGCCATGACCTGATGCTGCGCGGCGTCGACTCCGGCCTGAGCGGTTTGCACGTCGGCTTCCGCGGAGGAAACCTGCGAAGTGGTTCCTATGGAGGTGACCGGCACGTTCAAATTGGCGGCCTGGTAGGCGGCCTGGGCGTCGGCATACTCGGCCTGGGCCTGATCCAGGGCGACCTGATAGTCGCGGGGATCGATTTCCAGGAGTGTGGCGCCTTTTTCGACGTACTGGTTGTCGTCCACGTCGATCTTGTTGACGTAGCCGGAGACGCGCGCGCTGATCTCCTCGAGATGTCCGTCGACCTCGGCGTCGTCGGTGGATTCATAGGTGTCGAGGTAGCGCAAAACAAAAAAGCCGCCGACCACCACGACGAGCAAAACAATCGCCAGAAGGGGCCAGCGCAATTTGCGGCCTTGCGGCTTCTGCGGTTCCTGCGGAGCGCCCATGCGGGGAGCGCCGGTCAAGGATGAGCTTGTGTCGTCTGCCATGACTTAGTTTCCCTTCCAATATTCGCGGACGCTGCGTTCGGCCGAACCCATCGCGCGGGCCAGTTGGACGCGAGCGAGATTGTAAGCATACAGGCTGGAAATATAGGACTCGTTGGTGCGCGCAACCGCTTCCTGGGCTTGCACGACCTCGATGTTGTCGGTAACGCCGGCGCGGAAACGGTCGCGCGCCTGGGTGAGCGTCTGCTGCGCGAGATCCACGCTGCTGCCGGCCACCTGGACCTGTTCGGAGGCGGACTGCAAATCGAGGGAGGCGGTGCGAATTTCCTGCTCGATCAGGGCGCGCAGATCGTCGAGCTGCTGGCGGCTGCGATCGAGTTCGGAGCGGGCCACGACGGTGTCCGCGCGAGCCCTGTTGCCGGCAAAAATGGGAATGCGCACCTCGCCGGTAGCCGTAAAGGTACCGTGGGAATCCGCGGGATTGACGCCGACAACGCCGTAATCGCCATGCACGTCCAGACTGGGCAGATGTTCGGCGGTGGCCGCGCCGAGACTGGACGCGGCGGCACGCACGCGCGCTTGCATGCTCTGGAAATCGGCGCGGGCGGCATAGGCCGCCTTGAGGGCGTCCTCCAGGCTCAGCACGGCGGACGGTTCATAGGGGGCCGTTTCGCTCAAGGTGAACTCCTGGGCGAGCGGCAGGCCGATCATGCGCGCCAGGACCAGCTTCTGCTTGCTGAAATCGTTTTGCGCGGCGATCAACTGCTGTTGCTGCGTCTGCAGCTCGACCTGGGCGCGCAACAGGTCGATGCCCGCGGCGACGCCGGAATTTTTCTGATCGACGGCCTGATCGTAAAGCGCCTTGGCGGTATCGGTCTGGGCCTGGGCGGTCTGCATGCGCGCTCGCGCGGCGATGGCTTGCAGGTAGCTGTTGGTGATCACCAGGACGACGAGTTCGCGGGTGTCCTGCAGAGTGAATTTTTCGGCATCGAGGTTTCCGGCGGCGGCGCGTTCGCCGCGCAGGAGGGAAAGATCCACGACCGATTGGTCGAGACTGGCGCGGGCGTCGAAATAGTTAAAGGGGCCGATGACCGTGGGGACACCGGGGAAGCGGAAACCAAAGGAATCGAGATCAAGTTGTTCGTCGGTCTCGTGCACATTGCCGGAGAGATTGGGGAGGAGATAGCTGCGGGACTGGCCACGGCGGCCCTGCGAGGCAAGGACGCTGTCGTTGCCGGAAAGCAGTCCGAGATTCTGCTTCAGGCCGCGGTCCAGAGCGCCGGAAAGCGAAAGAGAGAGAACATCCGAGGAGACCGTTCCGGCGGGGACACTGCCGTAAAGGGGATTCTGCGTGGAAAGTTGCAAGGAAGCGCCAGGAGAAGCCACGGTGGGCGCGCCACCTTGTGCGCCGCCTTGCGGATCGGGCTGGGGACTCCGGGCCAGGGCCGCGCTGGACATCGAAAGGAGTACTAAGAAGACAGCCGATCCATGTATTGATGTTTTCATGAGGCTCTCTTATGGGAATGCGCCGGCCGGACCTTATTTTCCACGGCCGCCCAAAACAAGGCGAAGGTCGCATCCAGGGAGCGACCCAGATTTAGATTCGGATGCAGCACCCAAAGATACATGGCGCCGAAAGACGATTGCTGAAACAGGCGCGCCAGGTCGGCGGGAGCCCAGTCGCGGCGAATCTCTCCGCGGCGCTGGCCGATGGCCATGATTTCAGCGAGAACGCCGCGGCCGACAGCTAATTTTCTTTCGACGATGGCGGCGACGGGCTCGTTTCCCAAGGCGCCGAGGAGCATGCAGCGAGCCATGGCGCGGCTGCGTCCGGGCTCCTTCATCAGGTCCAAGAAAAGCGCATGCAGGACGCGGTGGAGAGGCAGGCTGCCCTTTTGGGCCGCGGCGCGCGCGGCGCGAATGATATCCAGGCGCAATTCACTGAAGGTGCTGAGCAGATGTTCCTTGGTGGGGAAGTAGTTGAAGAAGGTGCCCTTGGCGACATCGGCGGCGCGGGTGATGTCTTCGACGGTGGTGGAGACGAAGCCGCGGGTGGCAAAGAGCTCGAGGGCGGCGCGGAAGAGGCGGTCGCGGATATCGGCCTTATGGCGCTCGCGGCGGCCGCCGGCAATCGGCGCGAAGGCGCGAGAGACGCGCGCGGGTTGGGATGCGGCGGTCATATATGACCAGGAGTCATATATGACCATAGGTCATCGCTCACAGATTTGTCAAGATGTGATCCGGCATACGATCCGCAGCGGGGCCTCGCCGATACGACCTTTGGGTGAGGAGCCTCTCTGCTACTGTTCGACTCGAAGAGGGATTCCTCGTCGCCGGGCTCCTCGGAATGACGCCAGGTGTTGTGTTTTGACGCGGAGCCAGGAAGTCATTGCAACCGTTCGCTTAAATCCTTGCAACGCGGGTTTACGGCTTCGGTCAGTGCAAGCCTTTTTGGCGCGGCTCTCTGACGTGGCGGACTCCTCCGAATGACGGCGCGGAACGATCGGTGGCTGGTTTCAGGAGTAGCGGAAGAGGGCCTTGAAGCCGAAGTCCATGTGAATCTGGTTGTGGCAATGGAACAGGGTGAGGCCGGGCTGATCGGCGACGAGGTCCAGGGAGACGCGGCCATAGGCCGGGAGGACCACGGTGTCTTTCATGATTCCCGAGGTGGCTTTGCCGTTGTATTCGGTGAGCTCCCAGAGATGGCGATGCAGGTGAATGGGGTGGGCGTCATCGCTGCGGTTACGAAAGATCATGCGATAGCGAAGGCCGCGGGTGAGCACGAACTCATTCTCGTGGGGATATTCCTTGCCGTTGAGCGTCCAGTGGTTGAACTTGCCGGGGCCGCCGGGAATTTTTTCGACCAGGATCTCCATGGTTTGATCGGGAGCCTTGGCGGGGGCGGAGCGCCCGAAAATATTGTAGTCCCACGGGGTCATGGGGGGAGTGAGCCAGGGCATGTCGCTTTTCTGATTGGGATATTCGATCAGAACGCCCATGCCGTCTTCGCGGTCAGAGTCGCGCGTGGTACCGAGAATCCAGACTCCGGGGTGGTTCATCTCGACGATGGCATCGAAGCGCTCGCCGGGGCCGAACTCGAGGACGTCAACGGCTTTGGGGTTTGGAACGGGATTGCCGTCCATGCCCACGACCAGGAATTTGTGGGCGGGGAGAGCGATGCGATGGTTGGCGGTGGCGCTGGCGTTGAGCAGGTGCATCATGACGCGCTGGCCGGGGCGCACCTGGATGGGATCGCCGCCGCCGAGGGATTTGTCGTTGATGGAGAAGATGCGATAACCGATCTCCCAGCCGTTGGGGCGCATGTCGGGTGTGGGAGGCGCTTCGGGGAGCTGCACGCTGGGATCGGGGATGTCGTCGTCGCTATCCATGTCGCTAAAGAACGGCTCCCAATCGCGAAAGGCGAGGAACAGTTCCTGGTCGTAGTTGCCGGGATTGTTGGCGCCTTCGACAAGAACAAAGCCGAACTGGCCGGTGTAAACGCCGCGGTGCAGGTCGGTGCCGCCGCTGGTCATGGAGTGGGAGTGATACCAGCGCGTGCCTGCCGGGCCGGGGGCGAACTGATACCTGCGGCGTCCGCGCGGAGGGACCATGGGAGTGCCTTCTTCGTCGGAGCCGTCCACTTCGGAGGGGATCAGCATGCCATGCCAATGCACTAATTCCGGCACGTCGGTATCGTTGATGACGTCCACGCTAATCATCTTGCCTTCGCGCATTCTGAGAACGGGGCCGGGAGAAGACCCGTTGTAACCGATGGTGCTGAGGGCGCGCTGCGGGGCCAGCTCGACGAGCACGGGTTCGATCCGCACGGTGTAGTCGGCGGGGCCTTCGGGGGGCGCTTGCGCGGATTGCGCGTCGGGGGGCGGCATGACCATCCCCGGAGGCATCTGCTGCGCTGGGGTGACTCCCTGGGGTTGCGTTTGCCCAAGCAATAATTTCGTGGATAACGCGCCAGCGGCGGTGGCGCTGCCCAATTTGATAAAGTCTCTGCGCTTCATTTCGGTTCCTTGATTTGGAACGAAAAGTCAAAACCCGCACCCTTATAAACCAAAGGGTGCGGCAACCAAATCGTCTCTAAGCTAACTTCTGAGCCACTTGCCGCCGGCATAGACCCACACTTTGCTTCGCAAAGGATGGGCGACCCCGCACACCCAATTCTTTTCTAACCCTTAGGGCTGCGCCGGACCTGGAAAGGATCCTCCGGAGACGCGTCAGTGCGTCATTCCGTAGATGATGTAATTGATTCCCAGGCGATAGGCAAGGGAAGAAAAACGCTCCGGGTACCACGGGTCGTCGGCGTGCTCCCAAGCGTCGCCGATATGCATATTGTAACCGATGAGCACCATGATGCGGCCGTCATCGTCGCGGATGGCGCGCCAGTGGGGCTCGAAGCCGTCCAGTTCATAGGTGCGCCCGGTGGAAATGTACTGGTAGCCGGGGATCTGCACGCGCTGGTCGAGATCGTAGAGAACGTGAAAGATTTCGTCCTTGCTGTCGAGTTCCTCGATGGGGCGGTCGGGAAGAATCTTGCGCATGCCGGTCAGGAAGGTCTGCCACTCGGCGGTGCCGTGAAAGCTGTCGACGACGAGGAAGCCGCCCTTTTGCAGGTATTCGCGCATGCGCTTGGCCTGCTCGTCGTTGAAATCCCAATCGGCGACGTTGACGGCGTACATCCAGGGCCAATTGAACATTTCATCACTGTCGGGATCCACGACCTCCTGATACGGACGGGCGTCGAGACGCGTGAGACGCGTGACACCCTGCACGAAGAGACGATCGGCTTTGGGATAGTCTTCCGACCAACCGTTGTTGGGGCGAAAGGAGCCGAATCTGTCGCCGTAGCCGCCGAAGCCGTAGCCGCCGCCATCGCCGTATCCGCTGCCGCGAGTGGGATAGCGAAGGCGCGCGAAGGCAAATTCGGCCTGGCGGTCGCCGGTATCCTCTTCATCACGGTAGTTGCGGAGCTGGCGGCCTTGCAGGGTCAGCAGAACCCCACTGGACCCCAGGAGGAACAACACTAGAAAAAGGCGTGAAGCAATCTTCATGATGCGCCCCATAAAAGGCTATCAGAATGCGGCGTTATTCTCCAGCCGAACGGTGTCCAACGCGAAGGGGTTTCACGCCTATGGCGTGGAGACGGAGGAGGGGGACGGGGCGGACTTGCCCCAGTCGAGCTGGGTAAATTCAACGCCCCAGAAGCGCGGGGCGGGAGTGAGAAACTCGAGGCCGACGCGCTGGCCCTTTTCGGGAGAATCGTCACCGAGGTAGACGACGCGGCACTCCTGTTCCTCTTGTGTGAAGGGATTGGTGAGGGCCAGCATGGCGCCCATGGCCAGCGGCTTGGTGGTGTACAGAAGGCAGCCGTGGGCGTTGATGACGATGGTTTCGCAGGCTTCGCGGAAGCGGCGGTTGGCGCTGGTCTTGCCGGCGACGACGACGCGCACGCGCATGAAGATGCGGGCGCTGCGGCGATCCTTGTCATAGACGGCTGTCCCCATCGCAAACCTATACTGTGGCAGGGCGGCGGCAAGGTCAACGGCGATGAAGGCGCGCGTTTCCAGTGCGGCACGGCGGGGGCCGCTGCTAGAATGAGGTGCATTTTTTGAGCGGGGAGGGCGGCCGATGGATCTGCATCAGTACATCGATCAGAAGCGCGAAGAGCACTTGCAGGACCTCTACGAAATCCTGCGCATTCCCAGCGTCAGCGCGCAAAGCGAGCACAAAGCCGACATCGAAAAGGCCGCGCAGTGGGTGGCGGAGCGGTTGCGCCGCGCGGGGCTGGGGGCGGTGGAGATCGTTCCGACGAAGATGCACCCGCTGGTGTATGGCGAATCGCTGCAAGCGCCAGGAAAACCCACGGTGCTTTTCTACGGGCACTACGACGTGCAGCCGGCGGAGCCGCTGGAGCTGTGGACTTCGCCGGCGTTCGAACCGGCGATTCGCGGGGGCAATCTGTACGGGCGCGGGACGGCCGACGATAAGGGACAGGTGCACATTCATATCCGCGCTCTGGACGCGCTGCGGCAGACGATGGGGAAGCTGCCGATCAACATCAAGGTGCTGATCGAAGGGGAAGAGGAGGTGGGCAGCGTAAGTTTGTGGGAGTACGTCAAGGCCAACAAGGCCAAGCTGAAGGCCGACGCCCTGGTGGTGTCGGACACCGGGATGCTGGCGCGGGGCGTGCCGTCGATCACCTATGCGCTGCGCGGGCTGAATTACTATGAGATTGAAATCACCGGGCCGGCGCAGGATTTGCATTCCGGGATCTTCGGCGGCGCGGTGCCCAACCCGCTGACGATCCTTGCGGAGCTTTTCGCCAAGCTGCACGACAAGAATTTCCGGGTCACGGTGCCGGGATTTTACGATGGCGTGGCGGCGCTCACACGCGCGGAGCGAAAGGCGCTGAACGCGCTGCCGTTTTCGGCCAAGGCGTTCCGCAAGACGGTGGGGGCCCCGGCGCTGTGCGGAGAGAAAGGCTATTCCATCGTGGAACAGCTATGGTGCCGGCCCACGCTGGAACTGAACGGGATCTGGGGCGGGTATACGGCGGAAGGGGCCAAGACGGTGATTCCGTCGAAGGCGCATGCCAAGTTTTCAACGCGGCTGGTGCCCCGGCAGGACAACGACAAGATTGCGCGGGCAGTGGAGCGGCACGTGCGCAAGCTGCTGCCCAAGACGGTGACCTGCAAGTTCGAAGTGTTGAGCAAGGGCAAGCCGTGGGTGGCGCCCTACACGCATCCATTTTTTGAAGTGGCGCACGTGGCGCTGGAAAAGGGCTTCGGCAAGCGCGCCGTGTTCATCCGCGAGGGCGGGTCCATACCGTTTGTGACGCAGATGTACGACACGTTTAAGGTGCCGTGCCTGCTGCTGGGCTTCGGCCTGCCGGACGAGAATGCCCACGCGCCGGATGAACATATCGCGCTGGAAAACTACTTTGGCGGGATCAAGGCGGTGGCCAACTTCTATCAGGGGCTGGGGCAGCTTTGAGAGATTTTCATGATGCGGGCCGCGAGCGCAGCCCGCACGATCAAAAATAGGCGGGCTGTAAGTACAGCCCGCACCCGACCGGCTAAACCGTGGCGAGCTCCTTGCGGCGGCCGGTGTGATATTCCTCAAGCGCTTTGTTGGCCGAGACGATGATCTCGAGCGCGGCGGCGACCTTTTCCAGGTCTGTTCCTGGCACGGCCACGTACAACTCATCTTCTCCCAATCCGGTATAGACGCGATTGCCGATGCAGCCGAGGCTGGAGACCGTGCCCTTGGCGAGCGCCGCGGGGAGGGCCATGCAGGTGGGGCGTCCCAGCGGAGGCAGCGCGCCACCCGAACCTACGCGCATGGCGGCTTCGTTCAAGAGCATGGCCGCGGAGGGGCGGCAGGCGAACAGGACGACGCTGGGAGCGAGCGGCGCGGCTCCCAAAGGGGCAAACACCATGGCGCCGGGAGTTTTCTCCATGCGAGGGATTCCGGGAACGTCTTCGGGGCGGATGTAACCGACTCCGAACATGAGCTGCAGGGTTTGCTCGGTCTCCTGTTCGCGTTCCTTGGAGAGCGGGATGTTGAGCGTATAAGCGCCGACGGCGCAATTGAAATGGTCGGAGGGCGAGGTGTAGAAGACGCGTCCATCGGCGGCGAGCCGCCAGAAGCTGCAGCCGGAGGGTTCGGTGCCGGAAAAGTGTTCGATGCCGGCGGGCGCGCTGTCGAGAAAAGTAACGGCGACGGGACGGCGGGTGAGGCGCAAAGGAGCGGTGAGACGCGATTCGACGGATTGCCAAGACGCCATGAATTCCTCCTGGAAAGGACGCTGTGACGGCTGCCAAAAAACTAAAGCCGCAAAAGCATAGCAGCCAAATCGCCGGCGGCCAACGGTTGCAAGGAAAATAAGCGGGCCGAAGAAAAATCCGCGTTGCGCGCCCGCGACGCGGAATCCGCATTGATTATTGGCTTTTTTGAATATTTTCGCTTGCCTTGCGCGAGGAGTGTCTTTATAGTGTCGCGCGTGCTGAAACCCGAGCGCGTGATGAGAACGCGGCAGCATAACTGGAACTTTAGAGAGGAGAACGAAATTCGATGGCAGCAAAGCCGATGAGCAAGTCCAAGATCGTGGCGCACATGGCCGAGAAGGTCGGTACGCCGAAGAAGACCGCGGTAACTTTTTTTGATGAGCTTTTCAAGCTGGCGGTGAAGGAATGCAAGGGCGGGGCGGGAAAGTTCGTTATTCCCAATCTGGGGCGCGCGGTCAAGGCGCATCGCAAGGCACGCATGGGTCGCAATCCGCAAACCGGCGAGGCGATCAAGATCAAGGCGAAAACAGTTGTGCGGCTACGCGCGGCCAAGGCTTTCAAGGACGCGATTCTGAAGTAACAGCCCGCGAAATCTTCCAATCGAATCCCGGCCGTGCTTGCCGGGAGGAGGCCCCGGTTGCGGCGTCGCTGCAACCGGGGTTCTGTTTTTGCGCTCCATTTCCATGCTTGCTGGCCCCGCATTCCCACGGGGTGGCATAATGCAGCCTGGAATATCCATGCCCACCGATCTTCCCGCATCCTCCGGCCTGCTCGCCGATCTGTACGAATTGACGATGGCGGC
>Ga0302325_10022097_pt1 | contig 13320 bp, 8 predicted proteins | sample Palsa_T0_2_FD_201948 | JGI IMG/M metagenome (GOLD analysis project Ga0302325, IMG submission 201948) | Peat permafrost microbial communities from Stordalen Mire near Abisko, Sweden - Palsa_T0_2 | ecosystem: Environmental > Terrestrial > Soil > Palsa > Peat permafrost | place: Sweden: Abisko... | reverse complement strand
GGAATTTCGCTACCTTAGGACCGTTATAGTTACGGCCGCCGTTCACCGGGGCTTCAGTTCAGGCCTTCACTGCCTTGCGGCAGTTGAGCCCTCGCTTTAACCTTCCGGCACCGGGCAGGTGTCACCCCCTATACGTCGTATTCGACTTAGCAGAGAGCTGTGTTTTTGTTAAACAGTCGCAGAGCGCGTTTCGCTGCGGCCGCCTCGGGCTATAAACCCTAGCGCGGCACCCCTTCTCCCGAAGTTACGGGGTTAATGTGCCTAGTTCCTGAGCGAGTGTTCTCTCGAGCGCCTGTGGATATTGTCCTTGTCTACCTGTGTCGGTTTGTGGTACGGGCACCTTGCGGACTCCTTAGAGGATTTTCCAGGCAGCGTGAAATCGAAGACTTTATGGCCGTGTGGCCTCGGGCCCTGTCTCACCGTTGAATGACCGCGTGGATTTTCCTGCGCGATCCGGCTTACACAGAGCCATCGGGACATCCATCACCCGACTCCTGTATCCTTCTGCGTCTCCCCATCGTGATAACGCCCGCTAGGTGGGGCAGGAATGTTGACCTGCTGTCCATCAGCTACGCCTTTCGGCCTCACCTTAGGACCCGCCTAACCCTGAGCGGATTAACCTTCCTCAGGAAACCGTAGACTTTCGGCGACACGAGTTCTCATCGTGTTTATCGCTACTTATGCCGGCAGGGTCTCTTCCGTGGCGTCGAGCAGTCCTCTCGGTCTGCCTTCAAACCCCACAGAATGCTCCCCTACCAAAATACCGATGGCTTGCGCCACCGTACATTCCGCAGCTTCGGTCGTAGACTTTAGCCCCGTTGGATTGTCGGTGCATGATCGCTTGACCAGTGAGCTGTTACGCTTTCTTTAAAGGATGGCTGCTTCTAAGCCAACCTCCTGGCTGTCAGAGCGATCACACTTCCTTTCCCACTTAGTCTACAGTTAGGGACCTTAGCTGGCGGTCTGGGTTCTTTCCCTCTCGACCACGAAGCTTATCCCTCGTAGTCTCACTCCCGTGCATTTGTCCACGGCATTCGTAGTTTGATTGGATTCGGTAACCTTGGTTGGTCCCTAGTCCATTCAGTGCTCTACCACCGCGGCAATTCACACGAGGCTGCCCCTAAAGGCATTTCGGGGAGAACGAGCTATCACGGAATTTGATTAGCCTTTCACCCCTACCCTCAGTTCATCGGAGCGATTTTCAACTCACACCCGTTCGGCCCTCCAGCAACGTTTAAGTTGCCTTCAGCCTGACCAAGGGTAGATCATCCCGCTTCGCGTCTATTCCCACAGACTGATCGCCCTATTCGGACTCGCTTTCGCTACGGCTCGCTTACGCTTAACCTCGCCTGTGAGAATAACTAGCCGGCTCATTAAGCAAGAGGCACGCCGTCAGGCGGCTCCAATCCGAAGACTGGAGATCGCCCTCCGACTGCTTGTAGGCATACGGTTTCAGGTTCTATTTCACTCCCCTCGCAGGGGTGCTTTTCGCCTTTCCCTCACGGTACTAGTTCACTATCGGTCGCCAGAGAGTATTTAGCCTTGGAGAGTGGTCTCCCCGGATTCCCACGGGATTTCACGTGTCCCGTAGTACTTAGGATACCGCTTCGAGTCCGGGAGACTTTCGGTTACGTGGCTATCACACGCTATGGCCCCGCTTTCCAGCGGGTTCACCTAGTCTCCGGATTGGTAACTCTACTTATGCGGTCCTGCAACCCCGCCGTGCAAGCACGACGGTTTAGGCTGTTCCGATTTCGCTCGCCGCTACTATCGGAATCTCTGTGATTTATTTTCCTCCAGGTACTGAGATGGTTCACTTCCCTGGGTTAGCTCGTACCCGCCTATATATTCAGCGGGCCGTATCCTGAGTTCATCAGGATGGGTTTCCCCATTCGGAAATCCCCGGATCAAAGCCTGCTTGCGGCTCCCCGAGGCTTATCGCAGCTAGCCACGTCCTTCATCGCCTTCTGGCGCCAAGGCATCCACCGTACGCCCTTAGTAGCTTGACCATAAAACTTACCCAGCGCGTCGCCACGAGCAGCCTACGCTGCACGCGTCTTCACGTGGACAAGCTCGCCTTTCCACAATTTGCTCTACTCGAGCAGAACTTGCAGATTTAACACGGCGCACATGCTGCGGCCTTGCGGCTGCAGATTTGCGTCGCGTCTATTGCCAGCAGATTCAGTTGTCAAAGAGCGTCGGTCCTGGTTGAACCAGGACGCCCCGCTCCCGGCGGGACGTTCGAAAATATTCGAACCGAAAAAAAAACCCGGCGCCGAGCGCCGGGCCAATTCGTCCGCACTTCTTGGACGAATTCGCGCGATGCTCGATTCAGTCTAACCAGTATTCGTAACCGGCCTCATTCCGAGCCATGGGGGCTCAGATTGTTTCTGTCTTGCCGGACACTTACCGGAAACTGCCCAAGTATACCAGCTTTCGGAAATCCGTCAAGCGCGTCATTTACACGATGGTAAAGAAACTGTGGGAAACCTCAGGGCCTGTGGAAAACAAAGCTGGCGGCGGGAATCCGGTTCCCGCCGCCAGCTGGGAATTGCCTGAGAAGCGCCGCGAACGGTTATCGCGCGGCCGAAGACGGGGCCTGCAAATCGTCCTTGGACTCCGCGGACACCGCGCCGGCCGATTCACCCTGGGTATGATCTCCCTGGCGCGTCAGGTAGAGGATAAACGGAGTGACTTCGAAGGGCATTTTTTCCTGCTCGGCCACCGCGCCCACCGGTTTGGATTTCAACATTTCCAGACTGTCATCCCAGGGATCCACTTTGACGCGGCCGCCCAGCGGCAATGCGGCAATGGTGGACGCCCCCGGCGCGGCAGAGGCCGTGGCCCCCACGGAAAGGTTCACGGGAACGCGGTTGCCCAGATGCGCGCTGATGAGGTTAGGAATCTCCGTGGCGCGGCTGTTGAGTTCGGTGAGAAACAATTGCGCCGTTTGCAACTGATCCTTGTACGGCGATTTCGCCAGCAATTCAGTGGCTTTGTTGTTGGCCTGTATTTCTTCTTCCGGCGAGCGGGCGAACCCGAAGTGGCGGAAGGTATCCTTGTCGTCGAAAATCAGGCGATCGAAAAATGCGAACTGCGTGTCCATGCGATGGCCGAGAACGACGTGAGAAAGTTCGTGAGCCAGGATGGCGGCCAGGCTGGCTTCGTCGGGCAAGACATCGATCAAGCCACGGCTCACCACGATGGTATGACCGATGGTAAAAACTTCGAGAGTGGAGGTCATCAGCACGCGGCACCGAATTTCCGGCTGGATGTCGAGGTTATTGGTGACTTCCAGGTTGTTGACCACGGTTTCGAGCACCTTATCGACATCTCCAGCGGGGGCCAGCAGACCGATGAGTTCCATGCGGTCGGTAACGTTATCCTCGGCCTGGCGATCCCAGGCGCGCTGGGCCTGTAGGGGCGAAAGGTCGTGGGCGTTATCGCTCTGGTCGGTCACCGGGGTCTTGGACTCCACCAGAACCTTGCTCAATTCTTCCTCTTGCCTGGATTTCCCGAGGTCATAACCCCACAGGCGAGTCTGGGCCTTGAACATCAAGGTTTTGGCAACGGCGTAGCGCACGTTGGTCTCTTCGCTGTAAACGAACGCCGGGAGCCACAGGTTGTTGGCGGCATTCACACGCCAGCTGTCGAAATGGAAGTAGTAGCTGGTCTTGGACGCGCCATTGTAAGCGCCATTGAAACGGACGATGTGGAAATCCTGATCCTCCACCCAAATGCGGCCGACGAAGCGGCCCTTGCCGGACTTGGCCAGGGGAGTGACGTCAAACACCAGAGTGCGCACTTCGCCCAGGAATTCGCGGTGCACATATTCGAAGTTGTAGTGCTGGCGATCGAAACCATCGCGGTCCAGGTAGATCTCCTGCAGGAAGCCGCGCGGCAGGAACTCCATGGAAAAGGAAAAGAGGCTGCCCAAGCCGCCGAGTTTGTGTTTCATCCCAGAGTCGTCATCGCCGGTCAAGGGTTCGAGGTCCACGTCCTTGGTCAGGACGGCGCGCCCGAGGAAATACTGGTCACCCGCAGGCACGGCGCCGGAAACGTCGTCAGGACGCAACTGCTGGATATAGGTCTCCACCAGCGGCGAATACTGACGAAGCATCTGCATTTCCGACGCCTCTTGCGCGACGATTTTATCGATCACGGTATCGGCGGGCGACTCCGCTAGTTGCTGCGGCTGCTGCTTTTGGGCCGAGGCCGCCAGAGGCATCAGGCCCAAGGCCAGAGACATCCATACGACAATCTTTGAAATACGCATATTCCCTCCAAAGCTAAAAAGCGAGTTGAAACACGATATGCACGACGGCGGGAAAATCCACCGGCTGTCCGCTCTGCAGAGCGGGCTTAAATCGAATCTGTTCGGCAGCGCGCACGGCCGCCTCATCCAAGCCATGCCCCAGTCCCTTCGTGACGCCAACGACGCGCACCGGGCCGGAGGCGGGAAAAACGACCTCGACCAATACCTCGCCTTCGATGGCCAGCTTGCGAGCCTCATCGGTATAGACGGGATTGGGCTTGGCCAGAATCACAACGGGTTGCACGGCGGCCACATTCTCAGCGGCCTTGGGTTTCGGCGCATCCGTACCGACCGTTGCAGCGGCGAACCCGCCCGCTTTCACTTCGCCTCGCGGGGCGGATGTGCCACCGGTGGGGGGGATGGCCACGCCATTGCCAAAGCCCGCGCTGGCGACGGTACCGCGAGCGCCTGTGGCGCCGCCGGAGCCGTTGCCATATCCCGGACCCGGGGGAAGGGCTGGCGAGCCGAAGTGCGCGATGTTGGCTCGCTTATTGGGATTGCTGTCGCCCGGCAAGCCATCGGGGTCGCCAAATCCGCCCGTCTGCACCTTGGAAACCGGCAAGTTGACCGTGGCTGGGGCCACGCTGCCGCTGGAGATGAGGCCCGTCTTCACCGGCTCCCGCGGGCGGGCCGGCTGGTCCGTTGGGGCTTCAAAATTAGCCGCGGTAATGGCCTGGTTAATCTGCGGAATATCGGGCTTGGCTACCTGCACCTGTTTGGGTTTGGGAGCCACCAAGGCCCTGGGGGCAATCAGCCTTGCCACACGCTGCACCGGCGGAGGCGGCTCCTCCTGTTGGGGGGGAGGCGGCACGGGTTGCACTCTGACATGAACCACGGGCGGCGGCTTTGGAAGTAGTATTTCGGTCTGCGGCGCCTCAATGGGCGTCACTTCATAAGCGATTTTGGTCATCAGCTTCTGCGGAAAAAGCATCGGAAGGGCCACCACGACGGCAGCGGCCAACACCTGAACCACGGTGCTGGTTGCCAGGGCGCCTCGCGACACTTTGCGCTCCGGCAGCATGGCCAGGCGCGCGGGGACCGGCTTCTGGCCGATCATTTTCTTCCACGCCTCGGGATCCCGTTTGGGACCGTCGGGCGCTATTCCGATGCGATACTCGTCCTGCGTTAGCTGTGTCACCGTGGTGCTCATGGTTGTTTGACCAGAGTGGAAATTTTTGCCCTTAGCAGATCCTTCGAGAATGATGTTCCTTTTCGGCTCTTAGATGTATGCCAATCTCTGATTGGCACCCTCTATCGGGATCCGGAGTCTCCGACGGAACCACCGGAAAAACTTTTCACTGTCTCAGTACGGTACAAGGGTACTGGCATCGTAAAAGCGTTCGAATAGGACTTTTGTACTAGTGTCGCCTAAGAGCAACATGCGCCCAGACGGCCAGCGCGCGCATGCGGAACAAACCGGAAAACCGATTCGCGTGTCTGGCAACATTGTCGTCAGACCTCTTGGCGGCGCCGCTCCGTGGGGGCGGGGAACTCTCGCTGAGCGGCACAAGTAAATGAGGGGATATTATAGCTCTAAAGGTTGCAGGGAAAGTCAATTTTGAATGAACGGTGGATAAACTCCGGGACACGCGTGGACGGGTTCAACCAATGACCTGGTCGTCCCCGGCATGGGTGACGATATGAACGTCGACCGAGGGAGCCTTGCGCAGAAAACGGTGCACCGCGGAAAGATAGAAAAGCCTGTGCAGGCCCTTCTCCGCGGAGCGGCCAAAAATAACCTGGGTGATGTGTTTCTCGGCCACGATTTTGGCCACGGCTTCCGCGATGTTGCGGCCTTTGGTGCGAAGCACCTGGGCTCCCAAGTCCTCGGCGAACTGAAAATTGGCGGCCAGCGCTTTCTGCCTTTCGCCGCTGGCGTCCGCGCCGGCATCCACGTAAATAATGTAATACTCGGCGTCCAGCCTGCGGGCCATGCGCGCGCCGCGGGCGATCAGGTATTGCGCGGAGGGATTGGAGCTGATACACACCGCCAGCCTTTCACGGACCTGCCAATTGTCGTCAATTTCCTTGGCCGCCATGTAGGTTTCCAGGCTGCGGTCCACGTGCTCGGCCACCTGGCGCAGAGCGAGTTCGCGCAAGGCGATCAAGTTGCCGCCGCGGAAGAAATTCTTGAGGGCCTGCTCGACCTTCTCGGGATTGTAGACGTCCCCGCGGCGCAGGCGATTCTGCAGGGCTTCGGGGGTCAGGTCCACCATCACGGTCTCGTTGGCCATCAAGGGGACCCAGTCGGGGACAGTCTCGCGCACGGTGATGCCGGTAATCGTGCGAACCGTGGGAGCGATGCTTTCCATGTGCTGAATGTTCAGCGTGGAGAGCACGTCGATTTTGGCGGCGAGGATCTCCTGCACGTCTTCATAACGCTTGCGGTGTTTGCTTCCGGGAATATTGGTGTGCGCCAGTTCATCCACCAGGGCCACCTGGGGACGCCGGGCGATGATGGCCTCCACATCCATTTCCTCGAAGACCGTTCCCTTGTATTCCTGCTTCCTGCGCGGGACGCTTTCCAACTGCGCGGAGAGTTCGGCGATGCCCTTTCTGCCGTGGGTTTCCACAATCCCGATGACCACGTCTTCCCCGCGGGCGCGGCGGCGGATTCCCTCGCTCAACATGCTGTAGGTCTTCCCCACGCCGGGGGCATAGCCCAGAAAAAGCTTGAAACTCCCCTTGGTTTTCTCGGCAGGGGTGACTTGCTCCAACCAATCTTCGGGCTTCTTGTTCATGTTCATGGGTTTGAGTCTTGCGTCAAAAATCACGTGGTGGGCTAGAATACCCCGGTGGATCGACGCCTCCCCGCACGAGTGCTGCAGTTCGCCGCGGCGCTGGTGATCGTTTTTGGCATTGCGATTTTCTTCCGCAAAGTCCTTCCCGTAAATCAGACCACGGTTGCGCTCACTCTGTTGCTGGCCATCTTAGCAGTTTCCACGCTTTGGGGCTTCGCCGTGGCGGCCTTCATGTCCGTCGTGGCGATGCTGGTTTTCAATTACGATTTCCTGCCGCCCTATGGCACGTTCACGGTCAACGATCCGCAGAATTGGGTGGCCTTGTTCGCGTTTCTGGCGGCTTCCCTGGTGGCCAGCCGGATGGCTTCGCGCGTGCGACATGAAGCGGAGGAAGCGCAATCGCGCCGCAGGGAGGTGGAGCGCCTGTACTCCTTCAGCCAGCAATTGCTGGTCTCCGGCAATGTTATTTCCCTGCTCAATTCCATCCCCAACCACATCGTGGAGACGTTCGGCGTGGGAGCCGCGGCGCTGTATCTGGACTACAAACGGAAGTTCTACCACTCCGGGTCCGGCGGGCACATCGACGAGCAGGAAATGAAACGGGCCATGGCCCGCGAGGAACCGTTTGTGGACGCCGGACGCAGCCTTTGTTTCACTCCCGTGCACATGGGCCCGCGGGCCATCGGCAGCCTGGGCATTTCCGGGCGTCTTCTTTCGCGGCAGACGCTGGAGGCCCTGGGCACCCTGATTGCGGTGGCTTTTGAGCGCGCGCGCGCCGTGGAGGAGTTGGGCAAAACAGAAGCGTCCCGCGAAGGCGAGCGGTTGAAGTCGGCCTTGCTGGATTCGGTCACGCATGATTTCCGCACGCCCCTGACCTCCATCAAGGCGTCGGTGACCAGCCTGCTTGCGCCGCCCAGCGAGCCGAGCGCGGCGCAGCGCGAGTTGCTTACGGTGATTGACGAGGAGACCGACCGCCTGAACCAACTGGTGGGGGATGCCGCGGAGATGGCGCGCCTGGACGCCGGCGAATTCGAGTTGCAACTGGAAGCCAACTCGATGGCCGACATTGTTTCCGCGGCGCTGCAGAACTGTAAGAGCGTCCTGAGCAACCGGACCATCCGCGTGGAGATCCCCGCGGACCTTCCGCGCGTGCGCGCCGACTTCATGCGGATCAAGGATGTTCTGGTACGCTTGATCGAGAATGCCAATTCCTATACACCCACCGACCAGCCCATCATGATCTCGGCGGAGGTCAGCGACGATTTCGTGGTGACCAGTGTGGCCGACCGCGGGCCGGGAATCGAGGAAATGGAGATGAGCCTGATCTTCGACAAGTTCTACCGCGGCAAGAATCAGCGTTACCTGGTCCAGGGCACGGGCATGGGCCTGCCCATCGCCAAGGCCATCGTGGAGGCACACGGCGGGACCATCGGCGTTACCAGCCAACTGGGTCACGGTTCGGTTTTTTCCTTCACATTGCCCATCGAAAGCGGCTCCGGGACAGCGCGATGAAATCGGCAACCATTCTGGTGGTGGATGACGAGCCGCAAATTCGCCGCGTGATGCGGGCCACGCTTACCTCCCACGGATACACCATCGTCGAGGCCCGCGACGGCCAGGAAGCCCTGGAAAAGTTCGGCAGCGAGCGTCCGGAACTGGTCATCCTGGACATGAATATGCCCGGCATGGATGGCCTGGATGCCTGCCGAGAAATTCGCTCCAGCTCCTCCGTGCCCATCATCATGCTGACCGTGCGCAGCGCCGAGAAGGATAAAGTGCGCGCGCTGGACGCGGGCGCAGACGATTACATCGTCAAGCCCTTCGGCATTCAGGAGCTGCTGGCCAGGATTCGTGCGGCGTTGCGGCGCTCTCCGGCGGAGGAAGCCGCTGCCCTGGAGTCCAAAGAGCTGGTCTTCGATTTCGACAAACGGACGATTACCGTGCGCGGCAAGCCGGTGCACCTGACTCCCAAGGAGTTCGAGCTCCTGCGTGAATTGGTGGCCAATCACGGGAAACCGATATCCCACAGGCGGCTGCTGCAAGCCGTCTGGGGGCCGGACTACGGAGAGGAAACTGAGTCGCTGCGCGTGGTCATCAACCAACTGCGCAAGAAGATTGAGCCGAATCCGGCCAAACCCAAGTACATCCTGACGGAGCCATGGTTCGGCTACCGCTTCATTCTTCCGCCGAGCGTGCAGGATGAGAAGTAGGATCGGCCAAACCCCGCCCGGAGGCACTTCCGTGCAGACGCCTCTTTCTTCGCGCGCATTCCGCACGGATCTGCTTGTAGTTTCTGGCCTTGTAGCTCCTCAGGCGTTCCACGTCCGGTCGGCCCCAAAGACGAATCACACGTCCTTCGGCAACGACTACTTTCGGCCAGCGCAAATTGCCCGATGACAGCCAGCGTTCCAAGGTCATCGGATGCACGCCTACAAGCTTGGCAACCGTGGAATTGGAGAGCGGTTTTATATCGCCATAGAACGGCATGCTTGCAACTCGCTTTCGCACACTTTGATGCTGCCTCCCCGCGGGTGAGAGAAACACACGAGGCACCAGCAGGATAACTGCATATGTCTAAGGAAAACCTAAGGGAAGTGTAAGGATATTATAAAGGTTGAGGGCGCCGGACCGCGTTTGCGCCGCTCTCCCAGGCCGGAGGCGCGCTGAAGGATTTCAGCTTTTCTCTTCTTCGTCGATCAGGGCCCATATCTTGGCCACGGCCTCTTTCAGCGATTGGATTTCGGCCTTCATTTCCGGGAGGCGTCCGAACAGCGCGTTGAGGCGTTTGTACTCCGCAAGCGGGCGCACGGGAACGCCCCAATAGACCTGGCCGCCGCGCACAATCTTCCCCGGCAGTACGCCCGCCTTTGAGCCGATAATCGCTCCTTTTTCGACGCGGGCATGATCCCCAAAACCCACCTGGCCCCCAATCACCGCGAGATCTTCGATGACCGTGCTTCCGGAGATTCCCGTCTGGGCTGCGATCACCACGGCCCGCCCGATCTGCACGTTGTGGGCGACCTGGACCAGGTTGTCTATTTTTGTCCCCGCGCCAATCCGCGTGACGCCCAGCGAACCGCGGTCAATCGTGGAGTTGCAGCCGATCTCCACATCGTCTTCGATGACCACGCTCCCGATCTGCGGAAACTTGACGTGCGCGAGCCCGTCAAAGACATAGCCAAAACCATCGCTTCCGACCACCGCCCCGGCGTGAAGCACCACACGATTCCCCAGCTTCGCGCCGGGATAAAGGACCACCCGGGGATGCAGAACGCATTCGTAGCCAATTTCGCATCCCGATCCAACGGTCACTCCCGCGTGCAGAACGCATCCCTTGCGCACCCGCGCGCCAGGGGCGATGGAGACATACGGACCGATATCGACATCATCGTCCACATCCGCTCCGGGCGAAACGGCGGCGGTGGGATGCCGGCGGCCCTGTCCATTGGCAGGGGGGTTCAACAGGATCGCGGCGCGGGAGAAATCCAGTTTGGGATTTTCGGAGAGAATCGCGCTGCGGCCGGCGGGCACGCGGTCGGGAGACGCGATCACGCAGGCGTCCGCCGGGAGGTCGGGGGGAATATTTTCCTTCTTTCGATTGTCCAGAAAAACCAGGCAGGAGCCGTCAGCAGAATCCCAACTGGAAGCGCGCACCAACTGGCGATTGGCGTCTCCCTGATAGGGGAGTCCCAGCAGAGCCGCCAATTCGGCCACGGAATAACTCATAGGCAGGAAAGTATTATGTATGGCTCGCGGATAAACAATCTTTTAGATGGCCAACCCTATCGTTATATGGATATGGCCCGCAAGATCAGGAAGGCCGCCACAACCAGCAAGCCGGCAACGGTGCGGTGTTCGCCGTTGCGGATCACCCGGGACCACAGAAAAGGCGACGGGGCCGAAGCGGTCTTGGGAAAGGCGGGAAAGAAAAGCGGCACGCTGCGGACAAACTCCTCGAAGTCCTCTCCAAACCCTCCGCGCAATTCACTTTCCTCGGCTTTCATCACCGGATAATAGAGAGCCACATAGAGAACCGCGAAAGGCAGCAACAACCAGTAGGCCCTGCCCGCCAGCAGAATCCCGGTGGCCATAACCAAAGATCCCAGATACAGGGGATTGCGCGTGAAGGCATAGGGCCCCCCGCGGGCAAGCCGCCTTCCCTTATCAATATGTCCCGCGGCCCAGATCCGCAGCGCCGCACCCGCCAGAGCCAGCGCGCCTCCGATGAACAGTGAACGCAGCGACGGGCGCATCACGAAAATAAAGACAATCGCAAAGAGGGCGCCGGCGGGGACGCGTATCTTCTGCGCCTTTTTTCCCCACTCCTGCAGGGTCATAGATAGGTCCCCAGCACTTCGGCCACGTTGTCGGTGGCGCGGCGAGAGCCCAGCATCTCCCGGACGCCCGCCAGCCGGGCTCTCATGACCTCGCCTTTCTCCGGCTTCTGGAGGTATTCCAGCGCGGTCTGCGAAAGAGCCTCGGGAGTGGCGTCGTCTTGGACAAACTCGGGCGCCACTTCCTCGCCGGCGATCAGATTGACCAGTCCGCAGAAAGGCACGCGGACAAGCCGATGGGTCAGATGCCAACTCAGGGCGGAAAGTTTGTAAACGATCAAAAAGGGCGTTCCCACCAGGGCGGCTTCCAGCGTGCTGGTCCCGCTCTTGACGAATCCGAAATCGGCGTTGGCCAGAATGTCCCGCGACTCTTCGGTGGTGATTCTGAAATGGTCCGCCTGCGGATGGCCTTGCAGGATTCCGGCGCAAACGTGTTGAACGTGTTCCAGGCCCACGGTGGGAGCCGCCGAAATTACGAACTGCGCCGGCGTTTGATCCAGAATCCGCAGCGCGGCTTTTAAATACGTTGGCAGAATGTATTCCACTTCCTTCCGGCGGCTCCCGGGAATGAGCGCGAGGGTCTTGCGCCGGGAGTCCAGGTTGAGGCGGCCCAGGAAGCCGGGGCGATCGAACTTCGGGGCGAAATCCTCGAGCAGCGGATGACCCACGAATTGCGCGGGCACGCCGCGCTGCCGGTAATACTCCTCTTCAAAAGGCAGGATCACCAGCATCCGATCCACATACTTCCTCACGATCTTGATCCGTCCCTGCCGCCATCCCCACAACTGCGGGCTGATGTAGTAGACCACCGGAATTCCCGCGCGCTTCAATCGCCTGGCCAGGCGCAGATTGAAATCGGGAAAATCCATCAACACCGCCGCCGCGGGCCGGCGTTGGCGCGCCTCGGCAACCAGGCGATGAAAGGTTTGAAAATACCTGGGGAGATGCGCGATCCCTTCGCGAGCGCCGATGCTGGCCAGGTCCCTGGCGTGACTGACCAGGCGGACCCCAGCCTGTTCCATCTCATCCCCGCCCGTGCCAAAAAACGCCGGAGCTTTTTCCGTCCCGCTCATCGCGCGCAGCTTGCGCACCAGACGAGCGCCATAGCGATCCGCCGAGGCCTCGCCGGCGACGATCAGAATTTCCTTGCAGGAATGATCGGTCACGAAATTGAGAAACCAGTCGTAAAACGGGCGCAGCGCACTCCCTGGCGCGCCTGGCCCGAGGCAACTAACGATCCATCAATATATCAATTTTGAGACCGGCGTGGAGTGGCGGGGACGATATTCGTACCCTGATTCGTATCTTGGCGCAACGCTCAGGAATGAAATTAATCCCGATAGCCAAATTCAAAACGGATGCCGGCCACCTCGATGGAATCGCCGGCCGTCAACTTCGTGGGACGCGGCGCCGGGCGGCCATTGACGCTGGGGACTTTGCCGGCCGCGCCAATGTAATACGAGTTGTCTTCGCGGCGATTGATCTGCGCGGCGACCTTGGGAGCAAACCATCCGCGCAGTTTCACGGTGGCCATGGCGGACTTTCCGATCACCGTCAGCTTGTCGGTCAGGATGTATTCCCGCGCGCTGGTCCTGCCTTTGCGAACCATCAGGGTGGGGACCTTGAGGCGTACCGGCGCGATTTGCGAGTTCTCACCCTGGGCGGCGGCTCTTTGAAGCAGATCGCAGCGCTCCTTGGTGCTCAGCACCATGGTCTCATCGACCTTAGGCGCGTCAGGCGTGGCGGCGGGCTTCCAGGCCAGCAAGCCGATCATCTCGCGGGAGTCCTCGACGAAAATGGTGTGCTTGCCGATGGACATGGAATCGCCCGGCCGCAGCGTAACACTCCTGACCATCTGGCCGTTTACAAACGTGCCGTTCAAACTGCCGAGATCTTCCAGCATCAAGCGGCCGCCGGTTCCCATAAAAAC
>Ga0302325_10022096_pt1 | contig 13320 bp, 12 predicted proteins | sample Palsa_T0_2_FD_201948 | JGI IMG/M metagenome (GOLD analysis project Ga0302325, IMG submission 201948) | Peat permafrost microbial communities from Stordalen Mire near Abisko, Sweden - Palsa_T0_2 | ecosystem: Environmental > Terrestrial > Soil > Palsa > Peat permafrost | place: Sweden: Abisko... | reverse complement strand
GCGGCGCAAATCGCGCGCCAGTAGCACCGCCGCGGATGCTCCCCAACTGTGGCCGAAGAGGACGATGCGGGCTCCGGCTTTTTCTTCGGGGGAAAGAACGCCGTCGTGATCCGCATCGAGCAGCCGAATCACGGTCTCGTAGGCTGCCTTTCGGCGGCGGTTCTCGAAAACCTGGACATAAGTATCGAGCGGAACGGAGCGCCTGATTCGTCGTGCCAATTGCACCGGACCATGGCGCAGGTTGTCGTGACTGACGAAGCCGCCGACGAAACCGATGACAATATTGGAAGGAGATTGAGTTGGCTGGGGACGGAGCATCGACGCATCGAGAGGCTGCGATAATGCCGGCAAAGTCGTCGCGACGATCGCCAGCATAAGAGTCGCCAAGGGAAACAGCCCTAAAGAAGCGATGGGCGAGGAAGAATTCGTCCAGCCATCGTGGGAAACGCGAGATGAGGCGAGGCAGCACATGCGTCCCTGACCAGTGAGATGATCCGTCCGCCTGGGAGGATGCTGAAAAACGGACGACTCATCCAAGCCATATCGGCGGTGCCGTCAAATGCCTTGATTAGAGCGGCTCTCCAGGCATTCGACCCGACCGACAGTTTACACCCGTTTGTCAAATGGGGCGGAGGTTAGTTTTTTGGGCGGTATTTCCGGCCCGAGACAAACGCGTTACCGGCGAGGATGTAGCGTAGTGGCTGCTCGGCGGCAAGTGTGATGCCGATGCGGGGAGTGATTCGAATATTTTTTGGGCGGAAGTCGTCTTCGGCAATCCACAGTCCGGAACCGGGCGATGTGAGATCGGCGCCGTTGTCGCGGGCGCGGGTGATCCCGAACGCTTGCGCCAGCCGGCCCGGGCCACTGGTCAGCCGGGGGAGATCGCGAGAGCCACCCAGCTTGACGTCACGCGCGCGCGCCATCTCTTCGATACCTTGGAGCGGTTCGAGGGCACGGAAGAGCACGGATCCTGCCTTGCCCTCGGGCTCGCACGATACATTGAGGCAATAGTGGTTTCCGTAGATGAAATAAACGTAGGCGTAGCCGGGCGGTCCGAAGAGGATCGAGGTGCGAGCGGTGTTGCCGGCAGCGGCGTGAGCGGCGGGATCGCTTTCTCCGAGGTAAGCCTCGACCTCGACGATGCGGCCTGCCAGGCGCAGCTCTCCCAGATCGCGAATCAGAAGCTTGCCGAGGAGTTCGCGGGCGACGCGGCGCGGACTGCGGGCGAAGAAAGCTCGAGGGAGCGGCAGGATTGGGGGACGAGGAGTCACAGATTCATAAAGCGAGTCAGAGTGCAGAAGTCAGAATTCGGGAGCAGGGATCGCTCAGCTTGCTGAACTTCTTTTTAGGCTTCGAGACTTTGCTTTTGCATTTGGACTTTGGCTTTCTGCTGCGGCTAGGCCGCGCCTTTCGCCGATTCCTTCAAGTAAGCCAGGACATCTCCGGCGTGGCCTTCCGCCTTAACTTTGGGAAAGATGTGCTGGATTTTTCCGTCGGGTCCGATGATGAACGTGGTCCGAACGATGCCCATGACTTTCTTTCCGTACATGTTCTTTTCCTGGAGCACGCCGAAGGCGTCGGCGACTTTTTTGTCGACATCGGCGAGAAGGGAGAAGGGTAGCTTGAATTTGTCCTGGAATTTCTTCTGCGCTTTGGGGGTGTCGGGCGAGATGCCGAGTAACACGGCGCCGGTTTTCTGCATCTGCTTGTAGGTGTCGCGGAATTCGCAGGCCTCGACCGTACATCCCGGGGTGTCGGCGCGAGGATAGAAATACAGCACCACGACTTTGCCGCGCAGACTTTTCAGCGAGACTTCCTTTCCGTTCTCGTCCTGCAAAGTAAACTCGGGAGCCTTATCATTGACATTGATCATGAGCGCCTCATATTCAGAGAAGTCAGGGTCGAAGACGGAGTCGGCAGCCCGGGGGCTGGCAGAGCCGCGGGCCGAACGAATCGTCTCCAGAAAAATCTTATACCTCAGGTTGGGGTCCGCCGTCATTTTCATTCTGATTCTGTTGGCCGGGACGGCTCCGCGAAGCCTGGGCCAGGGAAGGCCGCAGCTGAAACGTCCCGAGGAAGGCCCGGAGGCGAAGCCGGCTGAGACCAAGAAACCGAAAAAGGGGAAGGAACCGCGAGCCGTGGCAGTCTTGCAGTTGAACAGCGGCGGCAAGGGAACGCTGATCCCGATCGCAATTCTGATTGATGGCCGGTTTTACGACGCCAGCGTGTATAAGGCGGACCCGGTGCCCATGGCTCTCGAATCGGGGACGGTCTATGAGGCCGAGCAGGCCGGCGATTCGCAGGGGCTATTCACGGTGATTGGAGCGCTGCATAGCAAGAATCCAGGGGCTTCGAATCCCTGGGTGGGCACGGGTAATTATGTTGCGCACGGGGCTGAGATTGCGAGCCCAACCCACAAAGCGGAAAACGTGCCGGTAGGATTGGACAATAGCGACGAACCGCCGCGGCTTACCAGAGGCAGTGGTTCGAAGGGCGACGGTTCGAAGGGCGACGGATCGAAGGGTGATGGATCGAAGGGCGCCGCGGCTGATTCCGCTTCCACGGCCACGCGTTCCGGGGCAGACTCGGCGGAAAAGCCGGGAACCTCTGACCACGACACGGCGAAGACTGCAAGTCCAGCCAGTTCTGACAAGCCGGGGGACGTCAAGGCGCAGGCAGCGGGCGCACAGGCAAATTCAGGTCAAACGACTGCGAGTCAGGCGTCTTCAGATCAGGCGGATCAGTCTGCGGACTATTATCGCCCAACTCTGCGGCGAGGAAAGCCGACGCAGTCCGCGCCTCAGGAAGACGAGGCTACACCGAAAACGGGTAAAGCGTCGAGCGCGGGCGCGGTAGCGCCCGCGAACCCGGGTGCGATAAGTGCCGGGTCAGTAAATCCGGAGCCGGTGCAACTCGTGCCGGCAATTTCCGATGCCGGTGGGCCGGATCCGAAGTCGTACAAATTCTTCTGGAAAACAGGGGAAGAGGAAGAGCGCCGCAATCAGATGCTGGCCCTGGCGGGGGCGGAGGTGCGGGCGTATGCGAGGGCGCAAGTGAGGAACCAGATTCCCGCCAGGCCGCCCGCTGCGAAAGCGGCAGCGGCGAGCCGTAAAGCTGTGGCCAAACCGGAGGAGCCGTTGTTTGAGAATTTGCAGTTCCGCACTTTCGATGTGTGGTTGAACAGCCAGCCGATAATGATTCTGACGGCGGAAGCGCACTTTCCGCCCGCGACGGGAGCCCCTGCGGCAACCGCACCGCCAAGCTATAGCGTCGCGCTGGTAGCAAAAACCGATATTTACGGCAATCTACGAAAACTTTATTCGGGAGTGACCGACAAGTTTCATCTGGATGTGACGCCGCGGCTTGAACTGATTGACGCGGTGGACGCCGATGGCGATGGGCGTGCGGAGTTGCTGTTTCGCGAAACCAGCGACGCGGGCAGCGGGTATGTGATTTATCGGGCGACCGCAGACAAGCTCTGGAAGATGTTCGACAATCTAACTGCGGAGTGATGTGATGCACTCGGGAATGGATAGTCGTGCGGTGTAACCCCGAGGCCAGTGGCGCGCGAGATCCCTCTCCGCGCTGGTGAAAGCGCGCGGCTTCGGGACGACATTAATAAGAGTGGCAACGGACCACTGAGTCTAGGTTTCGATTCCGACGTGGCAGACTCGACCGACGATGTAGTCGGAGGCGGACTTGCCCTCTTCGATGGTCATGACTTCAATGGGATAGGCCTGGTTGTGGGGGCGCAGAATCAGGTTTCTGCCGGCAGTTTCCACATATTTCACGGTGCACTTCTCATTCTTCAGCACGGCATACATGTTGAACTCGCCCTTACGATAGGGTTTGAGCGAGTTATAGTGGCGGTCAATGAGGAGAGTGGCCCCGGGTTGCAGGCGCGGGTGCATGCTCATGCCTTCGCGGCCGTCCACCTTGATGATAACGAAACGCTCCCACCGCTCGCGGTCGCCCTGGGGTTCTGCTTTCAGCCGCTTGAGAAAACTTTTCTTGAATTTCAAGATTTCTTTGACGTTCATGCTGGTGAGGAGGGGCTGGGTGGCGGCGACAGCTCCGTCGGTCAAAAGGACGTTCTGAAACTCGTCGTCGCTGGGAGGCAGGATGGAGGCGCGCTTATTGACCTCGGCGGGGTCGAGCAGATCGAGCACGGAGAGGTGCTGAACGGCGAGGACGCGATCCATACCTTCGAGGCTCAAGCCGCGCTTGCGATTCAAGAAGTTGGAGATATGAGCCTGTTTGAATCCAGTCTGCTGTGCCAGACGGAGGCCGGTCAGATCCCCTTCATCAATGCGCTCCCAAAGGGCGTGGCGCAGGTTGTCTTGGAGCACTCGGAATTTCATGGCTGGAGTATAGCATGTGACGTATAGCAATGCGCTAATCCAAAAAAATCTCCACAGCCCCTTGGTATAACGAAAAATGGCAGCTATACGATCGCGGAAGTGTATAGCTCAATCTCATTCCCACCGATCGGAGCGCCATGCGAATCGTGGATAAGTGTAATGAAGAAAAGTTTTGTGAAGCTTCGCCGCAAGGTGGAACCGAAGTGCTTTCGGCCGCGATGGAACATCTGCTGCGGTCTTCTGAACTTCAGCGGCCGGGTGAGCGCCGTGGTGCAGAACGGCCGGGCGTCGAAATCAGGGCGCGAGAAGGGTTTTTCCGGCAACGCGAAACCGGTGGATGACGGAACGTGGTGCGGTTGCCGAACCTTAAAAGAGTTCAAGACGGCCGCTCCAAACCGGTAGGCCAGCAATCAGATAGCTCAAGCAGGCCATCGTAAAGAGAAACGAGCCCTGCGTTCGGTTACCGCTGATCGGTGGTGCCGGGCGCAGGGCTTTTTTGCGTGGACAGGCAGAGCTGGAACTGAGGGAGAGAAATGAAAACGAAGGCGAAGAAGGGCGGATTCACGACTGAGTTGAGCTTCGCCGCGGCCGGTGGGAGGAGGCCAAACCTACTGTGCAAGTTGTGTTGAGCCGCAGGGAGAGGAGGGTAAAGATGGTGCGGTCCTGCCGGACCGCGCTTTGGCGCGGATAGCTCTGCCGGAGTTGGCGGTGGATAGTTTCGGGCGAGTGACTTTCCGGCAGAAGAATTTCGGAGACGCGAGCTTCAGATGAGCGTGGCGAGTCGCTACTGGGACCGGGATCCGGCAGCGACCACATTGGAAGACCGGGTGATCTTCATTCACGACATGGAAACGATTGCTTGGAGCAACTGGCGAGTTTCGACCGGGAGATCATCGCGCTCGGGGTGCTGCAGGAACATCAAACATCCGCAAGCGGCAAGGATTCTGCACTGTACTCGCCGAACGATCGAACGCGCCGGCCAAATATCTGTTTGCGGTGGGCGCGCCGAAGGAGGCTGAACTGAATGCGGGGCTGGAGACGGAGGGAGAAGAGTAGGGCGGGCGAAAGGCGGAACGAGGTTTTCGGCAACCTGTGAGAGACGTGGAGGATACCGTAGAATGAAGCGGAGTTGCGACGCGGGACAGATGGGCCGGCCAGCCGGTATTTCTGGCGCCGGCCTCTCCCCGCAAGATTCGGGCGGATCGGCATGACCGCCTCACAGGACGCAGGATGGGGATCGACATCACGTGGCTGACCGACCGCATCGCGGTCGGGGGTGGAATCTGGACGGCGGATAATATGGCAGCGGTATCGCGCGCGGGGATTACGCATATCATCGATATGCAGATCGAGTTCGACGACAGGCCGCTGGCTGGGGCGCACGAAATCGAGGTTTGCTGGAATCCGGTGGACGACGACTTCGAGACGAAGCCTCCCGAGGTATTCGCCAGAGGAGTGGAATTCGCGCTCAGCGCTTTGAAGGAGCCAGAGGCGAAGCTATTCGTTCATTGCGCGGCTGGGGTGCATCGGGCGCCGATGATGACTCTGGCGCTGTTGGGAGTGTTGGGTTGGACGTTGGAAGATGCCATGGATTTGATCGAGACACGACGGCCAGCGGCGGACTTTGCCGACGTTTATGTGCGAAGCGTGGAGAATTTCTTGAACGGGCGAATTTGAGGTTCCGGCAGGCAAGAACGTTGTGAACCGTACACACAAGAAAAGTTCGACCACGAAGGACACTAAGGATCGCTAAGGTGCTTCGACACGCCAATCTTGAGTGAGTTTGAGGAGGAAGTAATGTTTGAGAGACGCCGCCCACGGGGGCGGATTTTTTTGTTTGGTGCCGATGGTGGGGCTATTGGCCTCGGATGCGAGCGGGGCGGGGGAAAGCGGTGGCGCTCGGAGTGGGGGGGGCGAGCGCTAGCGGCTTCGGGGGGTGCTGCTTTGCCGGGTGCGCAGAGTGGCCCGGCGCTGGCCAGCGTGGTTGACACGGTGTACCGGGGGGATGGAAGTGCAGCCCAAGGCGTACGAGTGATTACCTGGCCCGCGTTTGCGACGGCGAGCGGGGCGGCGGTAGCGGCGGGGGCGAGGGAAATGCGCTGACCATGACGGACCAGTGGAGGCGCGGGAGATCACCGATCCTGCCAAATTCGAGGACGGGATTTCAATAATCACGGGATTTCAATAATCATTGACGGAACAGTGATGTGCCTGAACGCCTCAACCTGGTGTAAGCAGACATCCGCCTCAAGCACTCAGCCCACGGTCTGATCGAGCTAGCCCACTTCCTCGTTCCAGTTCTCCAACGTCTTTTTCACCAGCGCCATAAACTGGTCGGCGACGGCGCCGTCGATGAGGCGGTGATCATAGCCGAGCGTGAGGTGAACGACTGAGCGTATTGCGATGGAATCGTTTCCTTCTTTGTCGGTAAGGACGAGGGGCTGCTTTGTGATGCCGCCAACCCCCAGGATGGCAGCGTTCGGCTGATTAATGATGGGCAAGCCAAAAACGGCACCGAATTGGCCGGGATTGGTGACGGTGAAAGTAGATCCTTCGACGTCTTCCGGTTTAAGCTTCTTGCCGCGGGCGCGCTCGCCGAGGTCGGTGATGCCGCGTTGCAAGCCGAGGAAATTGAGGTCGCCGGCGTTCTTGAGGACGGGCACAATCAGCCCCCAGTCCAGAGCAACCGCGATGCCGACATTGATATGGCGATGGTAGCGGATGCTGTCGCCTTCCAAGGAGGCGTTGATGATTGGCCACTGCTGCACCGCGATGATGGCGGCACGAACGAAGAACGGCATGAACGTGAGGCGGACGCCGTGGCGCTGCTCGAAAGCGTTCTTGTGCTTGGCGCGCAAGGTCACGATGCGGGCGAAATCCACTTCGTACATGCAGTGAACGTGGGCGCTGGTGCGGCGCGATTCGATCATGCGCTGGGCAATGATCTTCCGCATGTTGGTCAAGGGGACGAGGTCACCGGGATAGGCAGTAGGGTCAGTGGGACGTGGACCGGGGGAAGCGGCGGCGGGTTGCGGCAGCGCGGATGGGCTGGCCGGTGCGGTCGCGGAGCGCTCGACGAAGGCCATGATGTCCTGCTTGGTGATGCGGCCGCCGAGTCCGGTGCCAGAAACTTGCGAGAGATTGACGCCATGCTCGCGGGCAATTTTGCGGACCAGAGGCGAGGAGCGGGCCTCCTCTTCCTCGGCCGATGTTTCTTGCGCTGTGATAGCACTGGCAGCCGGCTCGGGAGGGTTCGCGGCAACGGCCTTCTTCTCTTCTTTCTTTTCTTCTTTGGCTTGCGGCGGTGGGGCTGCCGGGGCCGCTTTTGCGGGAGCGGATGCGGACTCGCCATCGGCGGAGATCGTGCCGACAACGGTATTCACGCCGACGGTTGTTCCCTCGCTGACTTTGATTTCCTGCAACACGCCGGAGGCGGGTGCGGGAATTTCTGCGTCAACCTTATCGGTCGAGATTTCGAAGAGAGGTTCGTCGCGCTGAACCTTGTCTCCAGGCTTCTTCAGCCACTTGGTAATCGTACCCTCCACGATGGATTCACCCATCTGAGGCATGATGATGTCAGTCGGCATGATTTCCTTCTATGCAGCGTCAACTGGTTCTACAAAGACTCGGACGCAAACAAACATTATAGCTGGTATGAAAGTTGACTTGAAAAGGCGCCACGATCTGTGAACCGATTAGCTCCCGAGCTTTCGCTTAATAATGCAATCGTCCCAGGTTTTCAATCTCGAAGCCGAGGATTCTATTCGTGTTTCAGCGGTTTCTCCTCTTCGCCTGTGGGAGCGGTAACGCCGAAGTTGCTCTTCCAGTAGTCCTGAACGGCGGGCGGGAGCTTCTCCAGGTGGGACAGGAGACTAGTGATCTTCCACATGTCCTGCTCGCTTAGAGTTTTTTCCCATGCGGGCATGCCGGTGTAACGCACGCCGGTGCGGATGGTGTAAAAGATGTGCCACTCTGGATCATCGGGCGGATCAGAGACCAGGCTGGGAGCTGGTGGGTAGAACGAATTCGCGAGGGAGGCGGGCTTGCGATCGAATGCGCCATGGCAGAGGGCGCAGTTCATGGTGTAGAGCTTCATGCCATCTTCAAAGTTCTGGTCGGAGGGCGGAAGGGGATTGGTGACACGGGGGGCATGTCGCTCCATGGAAGCATCCACGGCCCCATTTGCAATACGCCGCTCGAAACGGGGTGGGGCGACGTTTGCGTTGGTCGGAATGAAGCCAAGCATGGCAAGGCCGAGTCCACCGAGAATGAGTACGAGAACAGTAACGATAACACCGAGAATGAATTTGCCCATGGTTTCCTCCGCGAGGAACCATTGTGGCAGATGGAGCGGGTGGGACGCTAGTTGGGCATAGCGATCCGGCTTTCGCTGGGCCGGTCAGTCGTGGGTTCCGGCCTGCGCCTTAATAGGCTTTGAGCCGGCGCGCTTCGCGGACGACGTCGCTGATTTTGGGCAGGTAGTGTTCCTCTTGCGGCGGAGAGAATGGAATCGCCGAATCCAGGCCTGCGATGCGGACGATCGGTCCGTCGAGATCGTCGAAAGCCTCTTCGTTGATGATGGCTGCGATTTCGCCGGCGAGGCCTCCGGTGCGGGAGTGCTCGTGCAGGATGATGACCTTGTTCGTCTTTTTGACCGTCTGTGCGATGGCCTCGCGATCGAGTGGCGCGACGGTGCGGAGGTCGAGGATCTCTAAATCGATTCCTTCTTTACTTAGGACTTCGGCTGCTTCTAACGCGGTATGCACCATGGCCGCATAAGTAATGATGCTGAGGTCGCGGCCTCCGCGGGCGATGCTGGCCTTGCCGATGGGAACTACATAATCTTCGGTTGGGACTTCGCCTTTGATGCGGCGGTAGAGATATTTGTGTTCGAAGAATATACAGGGATTGTTGTCGCGGATGGCGGCCTTGATCAGGCCTTTGGCGTCGAAGGGCGTGGCGGGGCAGATAACTTTTAGGCCGGGATTGTGGACGAACCACATCTCGGGATTCTGCGAGTGGAAGGGGCCGCCGTGGACGTATCCGCCGCTCGGGCCGCGCAGGACCAGCGGAGCGGGAGCGCCCCAGAGGTAGTGCGTCTTCGCGACCATGTTGCTGATCTGGTTGAAGGCGCAGCCGATGAAGTCCATAAACTGGAATTCGGCGACCGGGCGCATGCCGGTGAGCGAAGCTCCAAAGGCTGCGCCCACAATCGCAGACTCGGCGATGGGCGTGTCGATGACGCGCTCGGGGCCAAAGCGGTCGATGAATCCATCGGTGACTTTAAAAGCCCCGCCGTAAATGCCGATGTCTTCGCCGAGGCAGAAGACCGCGGGGTCGCGGTCCATTTCTTCCCAGATTCCCTGGCGGACGGCTTCGAGGTAGGTGAGCAGCATAGTGATGAGTCTTTCGCTACCGATAAGCGACGGCTACAGCTTCAGTCCCTTTTTCAAATGTTCCCACGGAATTGTCTCGCCATCCTTCAGCGCTTGGCGGGCGGCCGCGATATCGCCGAGGCGGCTTTGCATTTGTCCGTTTCCGCTTTAGCGCTTGAAACGTCACCCTCTTGCAATTCTCTTGATTCCGAATCAACCCCTCTGCGGCGCGTGAGTTTCCCATGGTCGCGAAGCTAAGCAGAAGTTCATGCCATACAAAATCGGGACGATCCAATTCCCTTCGCCGAGTCTTACCCTCTGCGAGCCCGGTCTTCATACCTTTATGTCGAGCAATTCTTCTGACAACCGAGACAAGGAGCATGTTGGCGCGCTTCCATGCACCGGTGTTTTCCTTCCTACCCACATTCTTCCTATTTCAAATGGATAGCCGCTTCAGTCTCTTTGTATCCCCCGGTTCTCTTACTCATCTTCGGCATCCCATACTTCGGCTTGATCTCATGACAGCCGCCTTCGCAGAAGACGCCGCCCTCGGCCGATTCCGGCGTGGGCATCGGAGAGTTCACCGCGATCTCGCGTTCTTCTTCTATGACCCGCTCAACATCCGCGATCAGGTCGGCGTTTTCCTCGCCCGACAGCCATTTTTTCTCTCGCACCAGATAATTCTCGAAGCGCGCAATCGGGTCGCGTTTTTTCCAGAAGTCGAACATGGGCTTGGGCACGTACGCGGCGGCGTCATGGATGGCGTGGCCCTTCATGCGCATCATCTTGGCTTCGATCAACGTGGGGCCTTCGCCGCGGTGGGCGCGCTCGACGGCGTCGCGGGCGGCGTCGTAGACCTGGCAGGCGTCGGTGCCATCGACGATCACTCCGGAGATGCCATATCCGATGGCGCGTTCGGCGAGATCCTTGCAACGGTACTGCATTTCCGACGGCGTGGAGTAGGCCCAGAGATTCGATTCGACGAAGAGCACGAGGCCGAGACTTTGCACGGCGGCGAAGTTGATGCCTTCGTAAGTGACGCCGGTGGATTGGCCTCCGTCGCCGATGTAGGTCATGACGGCGATGTTGCGCCCCTGCAGGCGCGCGCCCAGCGCGACTCCGGAGAGCACGGGGATGAGATCGCCGAGCATGGAGATGGGCGAAACCATGTTGCGTTTTTCGATGTCGCCGAAGTGGCTGGTGCCGTCGCGGCCCTTGGTGGGCGAGTCGGCTTTCGCCATGTACTGCATCATGGTGTCGCTGGCGCGAAAGCCGCGCACCAGCAGCGAGCCCTGGTTGCGGATCATGGGCGCGAACCAGTCGTCTTTATCGAGTGCGTAGGCGGAAGCGCAGGAGCAGGCCTCCTGGCCGAGTCCGAAATAAACTCCGCCGACGACTTTGCCCTGTTTGTAGAGATTTTCGAGTGCGACCTCCATTTTGCGATTGAGCAACATGTAGCGGTAGATCTCGATGCATCGCTTTTTGTCGAGATACTTGGAGTCGCGGATCGGCGCCACCGGAGCGTCGAGATCGCCGCTTACTGCGTAGCGAACGTGCTCCGTGCCGTCTTTATCTTTTTCTACGACCTGTCGGACAGTGAGATCGGGATGCTCCAGGCGTGTGTCGGGAATCGAGTAGGTGCGGAGACCGGAGTTCTCAGACGCCGCATGGCTCGGCTTAGGCTCAGAAGCACCATTTCGCCGGCGGTTGCCGTTCGAGTTGTGTTTGGAGCTCGATTTCTTTTTGATCGCCATGGTGGAGACCGCGTTTAACGCCCAAGGCTAATGCTATCGCGAGAGTGGCGCATTGGGCTAGGCCCAGGTCTTGTCGTCTTCTCCGCGGAACGGGTGCAATTCGGGGGGGTGCTGCAGCGGAACACCGACTGCGCGTCCGAGCAGGGCATCAAGGGTTTCGACCCAGAGCATTTGTCTGGAGAACACAACCCCGAAGTTGCGCGAAATGGATTCGGCCACCATGTTCGGGTCGGGCGGTTTGCCGAGTTGTTGCTGCATCGACGTGACCGGTTTCGCCGTGATGCCGCAGGGGACGATCAGGTTGAAGAAACTGAGATCGGTGTTTAGGTTGAGGGCGAAGCCGTGCGAGGTGACGAAGCTGGAGATGTGTACGCCGATGGCGGCGATTTTGGCCTCGGGTGCGTGGTCGGGCGCGGTCGCTTCGCTTCGCCGGACGGCCGAGGCGGCCGTCCCCACACGAGCATCGTGGCTTCCCTCATGAGCATCGTTGCTTTCGGCAGTCGTCCAGACACCCGTTAGGCCTGGCACGCGTTTTGCCGGGATGGCGAAGTCGACGCAGGTTCGGATCAGGACCTCTTCCAGGCGGCGGACGAACTCGATGGCTCCGAGCGTTTTGCGTTTGCCGTCCGGCGCGGCGAAGCCACGCAGATCGAAGATGGGATAGCCGACGATCTGCCCGGGACCGTGGAAGGTAACGTCGCCGCCGCGATCGCATTCGAAAAGCTCGACGCCGCGTTGAACCAGCAGTTCGGGCGAGGCGACTACGTTGGCTGCTTTGGCATTGCGGCCGAGCGTTATTACCGGCGAATGTTCCAGCAGGAGAAGAACGTCGCCGATCTTTTCTTCTTTACGCAGGGCCACTAACTGCTGTTGCAGACGCAGACCCGTGGCGTAGTCGACGGTGCCGAGTTGGATCAGGGAGATCAGAGTGAAACTCCTTCACCGCGGAAGCACCGAGGCACGGAGAAAACCTGCTCTCTCTTGCTCTTATCCGGGGCTCCGTGACTCCGTGGCAAGTTCATGCGTTGATCGCAATCCCGTACACGCCATTCGCCGCATCCAGCATGGCTTCAGCCAGGGTCGGATGCGCGTGGATCGTCCACATTAAATCTTCGACGGTGGCTTCGAGCTCCATGGCGGCAACGGCTTCGGCGATCAACTCTGTCGCTTGCGGGCCGATGATATGGACGCCGAGAATCTCACCGTAATCGGCATCGGATACAATTTTGACAAAGCCTTCGTGCTGACCGACAATGGAGGCGCGTGAGTTCGCGGTGAAAGGAAACTTGCCGATCTTCACGTTGTATCCGGCTTCGCGCGCCTTGGTTTCGGTGAGGCCGACGCTGCCGATTTCAGGATGACAATACGTGGCGCCGGGAATGTGCTCGGGGTTGATCGGCTTGCCCGGCTTGCCCGCAATTTTAGCCACGGCCACCAGCGCCTCCATCGCGCCGACATGCGCCAGCTGCGGCGTCCCGAGCACGATGTCGCCGATGGCGTAGATTCCCGGTTCTGCGGTTTGCATCCAGGAATCGGTCCTGATGAATTCGCGCTCGGGCTTGATTTTTGTCTTTTCGAGACCGATCCCTTCCGTGCGCGGTTTACGGCCCACCGCGATCAGAATTTTTTCCGCCTCGATCTTCTGCTGCTTGCCTTCGACGCTGATGGTCACGGCGATCCCGGTCTTCGTGTTATCAATCTTCTCGACTTTCGCGCTGGTGTGGAAGTTGATGCCGCGCTTGCGGTAAACCCGACCTAGTTCCTTCGATACCTCTTCATCTTCCACGGGAACAAGCCGCGGCAGCATTTCGACCAGCGTAACCTCGCAAT
>Ga0302325_10022093_pt1 | contig 13321 bp, 8 predicted proteins | sample Palsa_T0_2_FD_201948 | JGI IMG/M metagenome (GOLD analysis project Ga0302325, IMG submission 201948) | Peat permafrost microbial communities from Stordalen Mire near Abisko, Sweden - Palsa_T0_2 | ecosystem: Environmental > Terrestrial > Soil > Palsa > Peat permafrost | place: Sweden: Abisko... | reverse complement strand
GTGGGCACGGGCAGCGTTGGGTTGCGTGATTACATCGTCTACATGGAAGGCAACGGCAGCGACGATCCGCTTTTCCTGCAGATCAAGGAGGAGCCTAACTCCGCCTATGCTCCATACCTGGGAGAAATGGGGGCGCCGCAGCACCAAGGCCGCCGGGTAGTGCAGGGCCAGCGGGCGATGCAGTTCCTGTCCGACCTGCTCCTCGGCTGGACCACGATCAACAACCGCCACTACCTGGTAAGACAGTTGAATGACCATAAGGGGTCGGTCACGATCGAAGATCTCAAGGGCGAGGGGCTGAATCAATACGCTGAGATTTGCGGCGAGCTGATGGCACGCGGTCACGCACGTTCGGGCGACGCGATCGCGCTTTCGGGATACATCGGCACTTCCGATCGGTTTATTGAGGCCATCACGGAGTTTGCAATCGATTATGCCGACCAGACCGAGGTTGACTACAAAGAGTTTTTGCGTTCGCGTTTCGCGCCACACACGGCGCGCAAGAAGGCTCCGGCGAAGAAAGCGGCGGTGAAGCGGAGACCCAGGCGCAAGAAACCGCCGGTGATCAAGGAATCGGTTCCGACGGGTTAGGGGGAACGAGGGTGGGCCCTGCGGATCGGATGCTGATTGAGAGAACTGCAGATCCCTCGGCTTCCTCCGGATTTCCTGTCAGGCTTTGTGGTGTCGATAGACCTCATGCGGCTTTCCTTACTGAAAGCCGCATACGTGGCCGTTGATTAGCGCAGTGTAGTAGGAAATCCGGAGTTCGCTCGGGATGACAAAGTGGAAGGTGGTGGCTCAAGGGGAGAGCTGTTGGAGGGGATGGAAAGAAGCCGTTGCTCGGATTACTGATGGCGTAGGGCGTGAACCGGATCCACACGCGATGCGCGCCTTGCCGGGCCAAATGCGGCCAGGAGCGCTATGAGGAGCAGCAATACAGCGGCGCCGGCCAAGGTTGGCGGATCGGAGGGCTTCAGCCCGTAGAGCATCGCGCCCAGGAACCGCGCCAGCCACAGGGCGGAGCCTAGTCCCAGCGCCACTCCCGCCAGCGCCATCCACGATGCCTCACGCAGCACCATGCGTAGCACCTGTCCCGCCTCGGCCCCGAGGGCCATACGAATGCCAATTTCTCCGGTGCGTCGGGCCACCGTGTAGGCCATGATGCCGTAGATCCCAATGCAGGCCAGCACTAGCGCCAATAGGCCAAAGCCGCTTGTTAACTGGGCAAAGATGCGTTCGCCAGACATCGTTGCCTTGATCTGTTCTGTCATGGTACGCACATCGATCAACGGCAGGTCCCGGTCCATGGACGCGACAACACTGCGTACCTGACTCAATATGCTCGCCGGCTCCGCTTGGGTGTGGATCTCGATCACCATGCGGCCCAGCACAAGCGCTTGCGAGTAGGGCAAGTAGAAGGTCGGCGGCGTGTCACTGCGCAAATCCGCATATCGAGTATCGGCGGCGATGCCGACGATCTCGACCGGCGCGTTCACATCTTCCGCATCGGCTTCAAAGGTCTTACCGATAGGGTTTTCGTTGGGAAAGAACTGCCGTGCCAGGGCGCGATTGACCACTGCGACTCTGGGCGAAGCGGCGGTATCGTGAAGGTCAAAACCGCGTCCCTGCAGGAGTGGAATACCCATCGTCTGAAAGAAATTCGCGCCCACATGATTGGTTTGTACGCGCACGGCTTCCGTCTCGACCGGCCTGCCGGAGACATGAAAGGTTGATCCGGAATGGCCATCGCCAATGATGGCAATGTTGCTCATGCTCACCGAACGGACACCGGGAAGCGAAGCCAACTTCTCTTCCAGTTGCTGGTAGAACGCCATCATCCGCGCGTCGCTATACCGGGTGCGCGGCGGGTTCAGGCGAAAAAGAAGGATGTGGTCTGCGCGAAATCCGAGCGGAGTGTGATTTAGATTGGCCAGCGTGCGCACGAAGAGGCCGGCGCCAATCAGCAGGATGGTGGAAAGACCGATCTGAAATACTACCAGCGCTTTACCAAACCACATCCCGCGGTGGCCCGCGGTTGCGTGATGGGCGTCGTTCAGAGCAGCGTTCCCATCGGAGCGTGTCGCCTGCCACGCAGGAACGATGCCGAAGAGAACACCTGTCGCCAGCGAAAGTCCTGCGGTAAACGCCAGCACCGGCCAATCAAAATCTACAACCGTCATTGCGGGCTGCGATGGAGATGCGAGTAGTCGCGGGATTACATTGCGCCCCAGGTAACCCAGCACTAGCCCTGCCACACCGCCCATGGTGGAAAGCAGCAGGCTCTCGGTAAGGACCTGTCGCAGGATGTGGATCCTTTGCGCTCCCAGCGCGAGGCGGGTGCTCATCTCACGCTGCCGGGCGGCCGCACGCGCAAGCAACAAATTCGCCAAGTTCACGCAGGCCAGTAACAAGACCAGACCGGCGAGCGAGAACAGCACATATAGCGATTTGGCGAAGCCGCTTTTCAGATTATCGAGCCCTCGATCTCCCGGTTCCAGCCGGAGATGGAACTGGTCCATCCCCCTGGCTCGCGGAAGGTCAGCCATGGCTTTCTGTCGCAAAACAAGATCGAGCGCCGCCTGCGCACGCGCCTCAGGCACATCGGGACGCAGACGCGCCAGGATCAGAACCCACCAGGATTGCGGATTATTGAGCAGGGAAGTACTGCCGGACTCAGTCAACTGCTCACGAGGCACGAGCAGGGGCTGCATGGTCAGGGGCACAAAAATTTGTGTCCCGTATCCCATCTGTAAGCCCGTGAATCTCGCAGGGCTTACTCCTACGACGGTGACGGGGACTCCATTGACGGAGATGGTCTTGCCCACCACCGAGCTTGAGCGGCCGAACCGTTCCGCCCAATAGCCCGCGCTGATTACGGCCACCGGCCCCTTGCCCGGAGCCGCATCGTCGGCAGGCATAAGGGGGCGGCCAAGAAGCGGCTCTACGCCCAACCTGCTGAAGGCGTTTCCGCTCACCATCTCGCCGTCAATCAGCTCCGGGTTGCCGTCGACGGTCACCGTCAAGGAGATCGGTTTGAAGGCGATCAGATCGGCGAAGACCTCGGTCTTCTTCCGCAGCTCTTCGAGGACCGGGTAGGAGAAGGCAGTGCTGCGCAAGCCACCTTCCTCCGTAGCTCCGAGGTCGCCCCACACGGGAGGTACGGGCTGCTGATGGCCGCTCACCCAAGTCAGCAGACGGAGGTCCTGGGGGTTCTTGACCGGCAAACTATCGAACAGTACTTTCTTCGCAATGGTGAAGATGGCGGTGTTGGCGCCGATTCCCAAGGCAAGAGAGATGACAGCGACGGATGTCAACGACGGGCTGCGGCGGAGTTGGCGTGCAGCGAAACGCAGGTCGCGAACTAAATTGTCGATTGACACGATCGATCTCATCTCGCGCCGGCTTTGCTGGAGCAGGGGAATATTGCCAAATTGACGCCGGGCGGCAGCCCGCGCTTCTTCCCGGCTCATGCCGCGGCGAATGCCTTGCTCGGTGAGCAGGTGGAGGTGGATCCGCATTTCCTCGTCGAACTCGAGGTCAGCCTTTCGCCGGCCGAAGAAGCCGCCCAGCCTGGAGGTGAAAACGCGCAAAAGGGAGAGCATTATCTTTGGCCTTCCTGGCTCAGCACGCGGCCGATGACCCCCGAGATGCGCTCCCAGTTCTCCGTCTCAAGCGCCAACTGCCTCAACCCTCGCTTGGTGATGGAGTAGAACCTGGCCTTGCGATTGTTCTCTGAAGCCCCCCACTCGGAAACGATCCATCCTTGTTGTTGAAGGCGCAGCAAGGAGGTGTATACGGTGCCTTCGTTCAACTTCAGCACCTCTTCGCTCAATTGCTCCAGGCGGCGGGCAATCCCGAACCCGTGCAGGGGGCCCAGGGCGTGGAGGGTCTTCAAAATCATCAGATCCAGCGTGCCTTGGAGGACTTCCGATCTTTCTCCTGTCATCGTTTCGCTCCCGCGCCGCTCCTTTGGATATTGCAAAGAAGATAGCACTGCTCCCTTGGAATGTCCATAGGAACAACTTCCGGCCTTTGCTGGGAGCTGTTCAGCAATGCGACAATGGGAGCAGCGCTCCGGCGCTGCTTTCTTATGCTCCAACTTTCTGCTGCCGGCAAACGGTTCGGTCCCCGCGTCTTGTTTGAGGGCGCCGATTGGCTCATCACGCCCAATGAGCGCACGGCCCTGGTGGGGGCGAACGGCACCGGGAAATCCACTTTGCTCAAGGTGCTCGCCGGCAGCGAATCGCTGGACTACGGTTCCGTGCAGCGCACGCGCGGCATGACAATCGGCTATCTTCCCCAGGAAGGCCTCGAACTACGCGGGCGCAACGTTTTTGCTGAGTGCCTTTCGGTGTTCGCCGAGTTGCGCGATATGGAGCAGGAACTCGAGATCCTTTCCACGCGCCTGGCCGAGTTTGACCCGGAAACGGCCGAATATGCCGCAGCGGCCGATCGCTTTTCCTATCTCGACTCTCACTTTCGCGCCCATAACGGCTACGCACTCGATGCGCAGGTGGGCGCCGTACTGAGCGGCCTGGGCTTCAGCAAGCATGACTGGTCGCGGCAGACGGAGGAGTTTTCCGGTGGTTGGCAGATGCGCATCGCGCTGGCCAAGCTGCTGCTGCAGAAGCCCAGCCTGTTGCTGCTCGACGAGCCTACCAATCACCTGGACCTGGAAACCCGCAATTGGCTGGAAGACTACCTCCATGGCTACCCGAATGGCTACATCCTGATCTCCCACGATCGCTACTTTCTTGACGTCACGGTGGAGAAGACGATCGAGATATGGAACAAGGGACTGCACGTTTATCACGGCAACTACGAAAAGTACCTGGTGCAGAAGGATGAACGGCGGGCGCAGCTGGCTGCGGCTTACAAAAACCAGCGCGAGCACATTGAGCATCTTGAAGCCTTCATCAGCCGCTTTCGCTATCAGGCCACCAAGGCCAAGCAGGTACAGAGCCGCATCAAGGAGCTGGACAAGATCGTCCGCATCGAGATCCCGGTCGAAGAGCAGGCCATCCATTTCAGTTTTCCCCAGCCGCAGGCTTCCGGCCGTACGGTGGTGGAGGTGTCGGACCTGGCCAAGAACTACGGCCCGAAGCAGGTGCTCGAGGACGTAAGCTTCACGATCGACCGCGGCGACCGCATCGCTCTGGTAGGGGTGAACGGGGCCGGCAAGTCGACGCTGATCCGCATGCTCTCGGGCATGGAGCCGCCCTCGAGCGGCACGCTGCGCCTGGGGCACAATGTCACCGCGGAATATTTTGCCCAGGATCAATACAAAGTGCTGGACGGCAATGCCCGCATGCTGGACGACATTAGCAACACCGCGCCGCGGGTCTCGACCACCGAGTTGCGCAGCCTGCTGGGCTGCTTCCTTTTCTCCGGAGATGATGTGTTCAAACCGCTGGGTGTGCTCTCAGGAGGAGAGCGCAACCGCTATGCCCTGGCCCGCATCCTGGTAAGCCCGGCGAATTTCCTCCTGCTGGACGAGCCTACCAACCACCTCGACCTGCGGGCCAAGGATGTTCTGCTGGAGGCCATTGCTGCTTTTAACGGAACCGTCGTCATGGTGTCGCATGATCGCTACTTCATCGATCGCCTCGCGAGCCGCATCTTCGAAGTGGAGGGCGGACATGTACACGTCTATCCAGGCAACTATGAAGACTATCTGCATCGCAAGCAGATGGCGGAGACACAGGGGAGCGGGGCGAATGGCGCCGGGGCTGTGGAGGTAGTGCAGGAGGCGGTTAAGGTTGACGCGGCTGCCAAGGTTCGCCGGCTTAACCCGATCAAGCTGCGCCAACTGCAGGAGCGCTGCAGCTTTGTGGAAGAAGAGATCCCGCGGGTGGAGAGCTCCATCGCCCATGCGGAAGAGTCGCTCGGTGTTTATGAGAGCGCAGAGGAGACGCAGCGGCTGACCCAGCTACTGGAGAGTTTGCGCGAACAGCATGCTTCGCTTACGGCCGAATGGGAAGAGTTGGTTAATCAACTGGAACAGCAGGCTTAGCGTGGTGTCAAAGTGGTTCCTGTTGCCATGGAAGTTGCAGGGGAAGACCGGCAGCATGGGTTAGAGTAAAGCCAGCATCGACCAGACTTTGATGACAGGCTTGAGTACACCAACCCAACGCAAAGGCTCCAGTTCCCGCTCATCCGCAGTTACTGTCTCGGCGGGCATTTTGCTCAGCAAGCTCATCGGGCTGGTCCGCGATCGGGTATTTGCTCATTATTTCGGCAACTCAGAGGCTGCCGATGCTTTTCGCGGCGCTTTCCGCATTCCCAACTTTCTGCAAACCCTGTTTGGCGAGGGTGTGCTCTCCGGGTCATTCATCCCGGTTTATGCCCGCCTGCGGGCGGAAGAGCGGCACGAGGAAGCCTCGCAGCTGGCCGAAGCGATCTTCGCCATCCTCTTTCTGATCGGATCGCTGCTGACATTGGCTGGCGTTTTCGCCGCGCCCTGGCTGATCGATGCGATCGTACCCGGCTTCAAAGGCGAGACGCGCCGGCTCGCCATCCAGCTGGTGCAGATCTTATTTCCCGGAGCAGCGCTGCTCGTTCTTTCTGCATGGTGCCTGGGGATCCTGAACAGTCACCGAAAATTTTTCCTGTCTTACGCTGCGCCGGTGATCTGGAATGTGGCTATCATCGCGGCGCTGCTATGGAAGGGTGGACACGTAGGGGAGTCAAGGCTGGCGATCGTGATTTCTATCGCCTCTGTCATCGGCAGCGCGCTTCAATTTGCCGTGCAAGTACCTACGGTGATGGGATATCTACGGCCGTTAAATCTGCGGTTCACATTCGGCACCGAGCACGTGCGGACGGTGGTGCGAAACTTTTTCCCGGTGTTCCTAAGCCGCGGGGTGGTACAGATCAGCGCTTATGTCGACTCGTTTCTGGCCAGCTTTTTGCCTACTGGCGCGGTATCAGCCCTGGCTTACGCGCAGACACTGAATACGCTGCCAGTGAGCTTGTTCGGCATGGCGGTTTCTGCCGCCGAGCTGCCCGCTATGTCAAGTGCGTTGGGGACGCAGGAGGAGATAGGAGCCGTGCTGCGGCGACGGTTGGAGCTGGGCCTGCAAAACATCGCGTTTTTTGTGGTCCCTTCAGCGGTGGCTTTTCTTGCCCTGGGCGATGTGGTCGTCGCCACCATTTACCGAGGGGGACACTTCGCAGCCAACGATGTGACGTTCGTATGGAGTGTGCTCGCGGGGTCAGGTGTCGGGCTGCTGGCTTCGACATCCGGGAGGCTGTATTCCTCGGCGTTCTATGCGTTGCGAGACACACGCACTCCGTTGAACTTCGCGATTGTTCGCGTAGTGCTGACCGTGGTCATGGGTTATCTGTTTGCGCTGCCGCTTCCGAGATTGCTGGGTATCGATCGGCACTGGGGCGTGGCGGGACTCACGCTATCCGCAGGAATCGCCGGGTGGGTGGAGTTTTCCTTGCTGCGCCGGGCTCTTCAAGCACGCATCGGCGCCGTGGTGTTGCCGCCTTACCGCGTCGCACGGCTTTGGGGGGGAGCGCTTGTAGCGGCTGCTGTTGCTTATGGGGTCAAGCTGGTGCAGCCCTTCCACTATCCGCCGCTGATTGGGTTGTGCGTGCTTTCGACGTTTGGGTTGGGGTATCTGTTGTTCACCAGGATGCTGGGGATTGCGGCGCCGGGTAGTTTGAGTCGATTGCTGGGCAGACGATAAAGCGCTTCCATCGGAAATTGAATGATGATGGAGAGAACTGCAGGTCCCTCGGCTTCGCTTCGCTCCGGTCGGGATGACAAATCTGTTGCACAATCAGATTTGTGACCTCGACCGAAGCGGAAAGATCTGCGGGTTCCTTTAGCTGATGCCTAGCTTGTGCATGTAGTCGGCGTCGATTTTTAGGCCTTGCATGGGAGGCACGTTGTAGCCCTCCTGCTCGACGAAACAGTGCTTCACTACTCCGGCTTTTGCTGCTTCCTCGAAGATCGGACCGTAGTCGATCGAGCCCTGCCCCAACTCAACGATCGTGGGCACATTCGTGACCGATGAATCGGCGGTGATTCCTTTGAAGTCTTTGACGTGCAACATGCTGATGCGGGTGGGATATTTGCGCAGATAGTCGATCGGATTCGCACCTCCGACAGTGACCCAGCCACAGTCCATCTCCATGGTGACGTGGGCGGGATCGGTCAGACGCAGGAGCTCATCGTAAGGCACCACACCGTCTGTCTTGTGGAACTCCATGGTGTGGTTGTGATAGCCGAACTGCAGGCCGGCAGCGCTTACTTTTGCCCCGATCGCGTTGAATTGCTCCGCATTCCATCGCCAGTCTTCGAGGTTGAACGCATTCGTCCGATCCTTAAGGCTGAGACTCTTCACTCGTGAAGGATCTTTGAAGCCGGGGAAAGAACAGATGATGTAATGAACACCCAGTTCTTTGTTGAACGCCAGAATCTCATCGAGCTGCTGATGGAGATTGTCTGAGGAGTAATGCGCGCTCACCAGGTGCAGGCCGGCATTGCTCATGGCCTGCTTCACCTGCGCCGCGCTGTGATCGTAGTAACCGGCCGATTCCACCTCGCGAAAGCCCAGGGATCCGAGCTGCTTGAGAGTGCCGTCGTAATCCTTGGGCAGAAGCTCGCGGACCGAGTAAAGCTGCAGCCCCAATGGCACATGCAATGTTTTTGCGTAGGACTTGCTGCTGTGCAGGAGCGCAGAACCGTAGATGAGAGAAGCGGAACCGGCTTTGACAAAACCTCTCCGTGATTGTTTCACCATGACACCCTTTTCCTTTCGCGGTACAGCTAGTTAGGCAGGCCGAATGCAATGATATTCGAACCCATGGCGATAGCGACATATTGCTCATGGTCGAACATGTAGGTCATGGGCGAAGCATGGACCATTTGGCCGGTCTGAAAGCTCCACAGTGGCTTACCCGTCTTCGCATCCGCAGCGGCGAATGCATCGTCGTCCGCTCCATAGAAAACCACACCGCCGGCGGTGCTGAGCACGCCGCCGAAGCTATCGGAAGCACCGGTCTGAGGCAGCTCCCACACAGCTTTGCCGGTTTGGATGTCGAAGGCGCGCAGGACCCGGCGGCCGGGATCGGCCGGGTCGGGACTAAAGGAACCGCCCATGTAGCCGTGACCCAGTTGAAACGGCATGTCGGTGCGGGTGAAGATGCCGCATTTGTCGTTGGTCTGCACGTAGTAGAGCGAGGTCAAAGGATTCCAGGAGGCGGAATACCAGTTCGTTGCGCCATTCAGCCAGGGGCAGACCGGCGTGCCCTCAGGGGTCGCATCGTGGCCCGGAGCGACGATCGGCCGGCCTTCGGGGGTCAAGCCGGTCGCCCAGGTGAGCTTGGTGGTAAAGGCGCGGCCGAGCAGAAACTTGCCATCGGTGCGGTCGAGCACATACAAAAATCCGTTGCGGTTTGCCTGCACCATCAGCTTGCGTGGTTTACCCTCCCACATGGCATCGATCAGCGACGGCGGAGCCATGGCGTCGTAGTCATGCACATCGTGTGGGGTGAACTGGAAATACCACTTCAGCCTGCCCGTATTGGGGTCGAGCGCGACCACCGAGTCGGTGTACAGATTGTCGCCCGGCCGCACGTCTCCGATCAGGTCGTCGCCGGGATTGCCGACTGGCCAATAGATGGTGTCAAGTTCCTTGTCGTAGGTTCCCGTCATCCAGGTAGCTCCGCCGGGATGATCGATCCCTGGACCCTGCCAGGTCTCCGAGCCTGGCTCACCGCGTTTAGGCACTGTCCAAAAACGCCACAGTTCCTTGCCTGACGATTGGTCGAACGCCGCCACAAAGCCGCGCGCGCCTTCGTCTCCGCCGGAGGTTCCGGAGATCACCATCGTGCCGACCGCAAGCGGGGCGCCGGTCGCGTTGTAGTTGTTATGCCAGTCGGCCAACGGCGTCTCCCATGCCAGCGCACCGGTGATCCGGTTGAGCGCGATCAGGTGGGCGTTGTCGGTAACCATGAAGACCTTATCGCCGGCGACCGCCACGCCGCGGTTGGCGCCGGAGACGGCATTTCCGACGAGTCCCTGGGTGCGGGAACGCTGGTAATGCCATATCTGGCGCCCGCTGCCGGCATCGAGCGCATAGCACTCGTTAACATAAGTCACATACATGACCCCATCGGCAACGATGGGAGTCGCCTGCACACTCGGAGCGCCAGGCAGGCTAAAGATCCACTTCGCCTGTAATCGTGAAGCATTCGCGCTGGTGATTTGAGTGAGTTCGCTGTAACGGCTGCCGGTGGTCTGTCCGTTGTAACTCGGCCAATCGGTCTGCGAGGTCACTACCCTGTACTCGCCGGACTCCGTCTTGCGCAAAAGATGCAGTTGATGGTCGTCGCCCAGCACCTGCATATCGGTTGCGGAACGGCTCAACGCAGTCCCTTGAAGTTTCTTGCCGTTTTCGAGTGTGACCGAGGCGCGCTCAGCGGCGCTACCCCAAAACGGCTTCAGGGTGCGTAGAAAGCTGATCAGGTTTGCGCGGTCCTGATCGACAATATCGGGAAAGGGCGGCATGCCAGACGACGGAATGCCATTGTGCAAGAGCTTTACCAGTTCTTCATCCGTGCGCAGGGGCACCCGCTCCACAATCGACGGCGCAAATTCGCCCCCCGTGGCGTTGGTGCCATGACACGAGGCACAGCGGGTTGCAAATACCTGGCGGCCCGCCGCTTGGGGTGAACCTGCCGGCAGGGGTGGCGGTGGAGGGCCTTGTGCCTGGACGGCGGTTGCCGACAAAACCCCCAGAAAAACGCTGAACATGCCAGTCCCGAACGCCACGCCCGGTCTTCGTTCCCCAACCCTACCCCGCATCGAATCCCCATCCCCTTTAGTTCGTAACTCTCTAGAGTAATTTGCCGCGCGGACCTACATGACAAATGTCAGCGATTCTTTTGACAAAAGACACTACTGCACGCGGCCCAATCACGGGAAGATACCTGCAATGGGAGGGGCTATGGCTGCTAACGTCGTTTTGGAAGCTTGCCACAACGCAAGCATCGGCAATCCAGAGGGTTCCGTGATCGCGTCGCTGCGCAGTGTCACTAAGAAATTTGGCCAGCAGATCGCGCTGGATTGTCTCTCACTCAATCTTCGCCGGGGAGAAGTGGTCGCCCTGCTGGGGCCGAATGGCGCCGGCAAGACCACCGCCGTGCGCCTACTGCTGGGCCTGAGCCAGGCGACCTCCGGCGAAGTGCGCATTTTTGGCGGAAACCCCAGAGATCGGGCCAGCCGCTTACGGCTGGGCGCGATGCTGCAGGTCGGCCGCATGCCAGAGACTCTGCGGGTGCGCGAGCATCTGCAACTCTTTAGCAGCTATTACGCAAGCCCGCGTCCGCTCGATGAGTTGCTGGCGATCGCCGGACTGGAGGGCTTGGAGAACCGGCTTTTCGGCACACTCTCTGGCGGACAAAAGCAGCGCATGCTTTTCGCTCTTGCTCTGTGCGGCGATCCCGACCTTATCTGCCTGGACGAACCGACACTCGGTATGGATGTGGAGGCCCGGCGGGCGATGTGGGAACAAGTGCGCAAGCTGGCTGCGATGGGCAAGACCATTTTGCTCACGACTCATTACCTGGAGGAAGCGGACGCGCTGGCCAGTAGAATCGTCGTCATTCAAAAAGGCAAAGTGATTGCGGAAGGGACGCCGCAGGAGCTCAAGACCGCGGACGGCTCAAGATCGATTCGCTGCACGACATCGCTCCAGCCTTCGTTTGTTTCCGCACTGCCAGGAGTTACCAGCGTGGAGCCGGATGGCGACACGATGCTGGTACGCACGCGCACTCCTGAGGCTGTGCTGCGCATCATGCTGGAGCAGGACGCTACGCTGAGCGGGCTCGAAGTGCGGGCCGCAGCTCTGGAAGATGCCTTTCTTGCTCTCACCAATAACACCACTTCCGCTGTGCAATAGGAGGCACCATGGCCACGATCGCTCTCAATATGCCGCGCACGCAACCGTCGCCGTCGCGCATTTACTTCAACGAAGTGCGCTTTGAATTGTTAAAGTTGTCGCGCAATCGCGCTTACCTTTGCTCGATGATTGGCTTTCCGGTGGTTTTCTATCTTCTTTTCGGCGTCACCAATAAGGCTTCGGTGTTTCAAGGCCATACCATTGCCCGCTACCTTCTGGCCGGGTATGCATGTTTTGGCGCGATGGGTTCTTCCCTCTTCGGCATTGGCGCCGGGCTGTCGATGGAGCGGGGGCACGGTTGGCTGGAAATGAAGCGTGCAAGCCCCATGCCCGCGGCTGCGTACCTGCTGGCGAAGTTGTGCGTCAGCATCACCTTCGCGGTTGGGATTACGATTCTGCTGATGATTCTGGGCACCGCCATGGCCGGCGTCCATATCACGATGATCGAAGCGCTACGGCTGCTGTCGGTGATTGCCGCCGGAGTTGTGCCTTTTGCCAGCCTGGGGTTGGTGATCGGCTTGCTCATGCCGTCCAACGCGGCGCCGGGAGTAATCAACCTGATCTATTTGCCACTGTCGTTTTGCGGCGGACTGTGGATGCCAATCGAGGCGTTGCCCCATTGGCTGCAACAGATCGCGCATGGGTTACCGTCGTTCTGGTTTGCTCGCCTGGCACTCGGCTCCCTTGGCTACAGCAATAGTTCTGCTTTGTTCGCTTGGGCGCTCCTAGGGTTCTATACGGTAGTATTTTTGCTAGCCGCGGCGTTTATCTTCCGCCGGCAGGAGGCACAGGCCTAACGTGAGTCCACAATCGCCTCTGCGTTGGAGTGTTGAGACCTGGCTGCGGGATTGGGTCTCGCGCGATTGCCGGGAGGGGTGGCGGGACGCGAGCGAGCTTCCCAGACGCGGCTGGCGGTTTTTGTTTGACTATGAGCACAACATCTGGCTGATCTTTTTAGGCTTCTGGTTCATTGAACCGTACCTGGACCACGCGCCGCTCAGCACGTGGATCTGGTTGGCCGTCGTTCTCGTTCTCTTCCTTACCTTCTATTGGCTGGCGCATTTCGGCCCCCCCAGAGCTCGCCGGTTCTGGGTGCTGGCTATGTTTCTCCTGGGTATGGTTTATGTGCCGATCAACGAGAGTGCCTGGGGAATTTACATCTATGTAGCGGCTTCCCTCCCCGAGGTATCCGAGTCGACCAACGTGGTGATAGGCCTTCTGCTATTGCAATGCGGAGCAGTCGTCGCGCAAAGCTTGTTTTTCCATCTCCATGCCTGGACCTGGAGCATGGGTGTGGGCTTCACCTTGTTGATCGGCATGAACCGGCTGAGAATGGAGCAGAAATATCGAGCCGACGCCAAGTTGCGCATGGCGCAGGAGGAGATTGAACAACTGGCGAAAAC
>Ga0302325_10022091_pt1 | contig 13322 bp, 9 predicted proteins | sample Palsa_T0_2_FD_201948 | JGI IMG/M metagenome (GOLD analysis project Ga0302325, IMG submission 201948) | Peat permafrost microbial communities from Stordalen Mire near Abisko, Sweden - Palsa_T0_2 | ecosystem: Environmental > Terrestrial > Soil > Palsa > Peat permafrost | place: Sweden: Abisko... | reverse complement strand
GTGAATGCTCTGCTGCATCATTTTGCAAGTTTGTCCGGCGTGGGCGGCGAACTTCGTCCCGGAATCGTCCACCGCCTTGACAAAGAAACCAGCGGCTTGATCGTAGTCGCCAAGAACGATGAAGCGCACCGCAAATTAGCGGCGCAGTTTGCCGCCCGCGAAGTGAAAAAGAAATACATCGCGCTGGTGCACGGTTGGGTGAAACGAGATCAGGGTACGATCGCGCAAAGCATCAGCCGCGACCGCGTCCACCGCACCCGCATGACGACGCGGCATCCAGGTGGTCGCGAGGCGATCACTCACTACCACGTCACTCGTCGCCTGGAGACGGCCTTTGGAAAGTTCACTCTCCTCGACGTGAAGATCGACACCGGACGCACCCACCAGATTCGTGTACACATGAAGTCGCTCGGTCATCCCGTGGTCGGGGATACGCTTTACGGCGCACCCCGCATCACGCGCCAGTCCGCCGAAAAGCGCCGCAAGCGAGCAGACGCAGAGGCCGAGCTTTCACTCCATCGCAATTTCCTGCACGCCGCCGAACTCGAATTACAGCACCCACGCAGCCAAGAAAAAATCTCGCTCCAGAGTGAACTGCCGTCAGACCTGCAGCAGTTTTTGGCAACGCTGGATGGAACAACGCGCGAAACCCAGTAGCACCCTGGTTTAGGAGATGCTCATGTGGGGATAGCCGCCCTCGGCTGTCCGTTCGAGCGAAGCTCGACGGTTTCCTTTCCACGACCGGCATAATGAGGAACTATCTGGATCCCGCGCAAGCCGAGCGAGGCTCTCCATCGCCAGATATAATAAAAGGCAGATGGGACTGCTCAAGATTACTCCAAATAAAGGAATCGCCGGATTTGTGCTGGCGACGTTGTTTGCCGCGTGCGCAATGGCGCAGTCGTCTCCGCCCGAAAGTCCGCAGCCACAACCGCAGCCTCCATCCTCATCGCGCCCGGCCACTGCCACCACGGCCCCCTCGGCCCAAACTCCAGCGGCAGCGACCCAGTCGCCCTCTAATCAGTCGCCCGCAGTTCCACCGGCCCCGGCTCAGACCACCGAGCCTTCAAAGGCCGATCCGCCCTCCGACACGCCCGTCGAAGACGAAATTACCAGGTTCAAGATCGGCTCCAACGAAGTGAACGTCGTCTTCACGGTGACCGACAAACACGGCAAGCAGATCACCGAATTGAAGCAGAGCGATTTCCAGGTTTTGGATGACAACCGTCCGGTCGAGCAGATTCGCAGCTTTCGAGCCGAGACTAACCTGCCTCTGCAAGTCGGCCTGCTGATCGATGCCAGCAATTCGGTGCGCGATCGTTTCAAGTTCGAGCAGGAAGCTGCGATTGAGTTTCTAAACCAGACCATCCGCCTGCGTTACGACCACGCATTTGTCGTAGGTTTCGACGCCACGCCCGAGGTCACGCAGGATTTCACCGACAACACCGAGGCCCTGGCCCACGGCGTACGCGAACTGCGTCCCGGCGGCGGCACGGCCATGTTCGATGCCATTTATTTTGCCTGCCGCGACAAACTGTTGAAAACGTCGCGCGCGACACCCTCGCGGCGCGCCATTATCCTGCTCAGCGATGGCGAGGATAACCTGAGTCACGTGACCCGCGAAGAAGCGATTGAAATGGCGCAGCGCGCCGAGGCCATCGTCTACACCATCAGCACCAACATCAGCGGAGTCAAAGGCCAGGGCGACAAAATTCTGGAGCGCATCGCCGACGCCACTGGAGGCCGGGCGTTCTTCCCCTTCCAGATTCGCGACGTGGCCAACGCGTTTGCCGAGATCCAGAGCGAACTGCGCAGCCAGTACGCGGTCTCCTACAAACCGGCGGAGCTCAAGGCGGACGGGCGCTATCGCACCATCGAGATCGTTCCCAACGATCGCAAGAATCTTCGCGTGCGCGCGCGCCGCGGATGGTACGCGCCGACACAGTAAAACTCGGCACTCGCTTCGGGCGTCCGCTAAACTGAATGCCGTCCTCTTAGGAGCTCCGTTTCATGCCCGGATATTCCGGTACTCCACTTCCGAAGAAGCTAGGAATCAAGCCCGGATTCCGCGCACAACTCATATCGGCGCCCGCTGATGTGCTCAAGGAGTTGCGCGAAGCGCTGGCCGCCTGCGCGACGGTCCGTGACGGCAAGCGCAAGGGCGGTAACCATGGCAATAACGACCCGCTGGATTTCGCCATGATTTTCGCCAGGTCCCAAGCCGATTTGAAGCAGGAATTTCGCCGCGTGGCGAAGCTGCTGCAGCCTGCGGGAATGCTCTGGGTCAGCTGGCCGAAGAAAAGCTCCGGAGTAGCCTCCGATCTGGATGACAACCGCGTGCGCGAAATCGGACTCGCCGCAGGATTGGTAGATGTAAAAGTCTGCGCCGTCACCGAAATCTGGTCAGGACTAAAGTTCGTCCGGCGTGTCAAAGATCGCGCCTAAAGCAAAGACAGCAGCGCCACCAACCCATGTGGCGACGGGCGCCTCGCCCGTCCCGCCGAAGCGAAGCAAGGCGGAACGTTCCCAGCCGATCAAGCCACCACAACTCAAGCCACTACCGTAGCTCCAGAATCGACAATCAAGGATCGGATTCACTGACACCATCGCATCCCCACGCCTGACGCTCGCGTTCCGCGTTCCCACCCTGCACACAAAAGGCCCATTCCCCCACCCAGCCGCCTTCCCGCTATCGCCCGTACATTGTCTTCCGTACCGTGGTAACTCGGCGCCGGGCGGGGGAAGATAGCTGCTCCAGGTTTTCGGCCTGCACCATTTGTTCCAGGTTGAAGACAGAAACCAACTGACCCTGGAAACCAAGTTCGACCGAGGTGGCTGCCATACCCCATGCCTGAATCGCAGAATTCCGAGCTCCGGCTTTCCGAACCCAGGCCTCCCGAAGCGCCAGTTCCCGAACTTCACTCTTCTCCGGAATCGCATCACGTTTTGGAAAGCTGGCAGCAGATGGTGCAGGGAGTACTGGCCGTGACCCTGATTCTGGGCGCGCTTGCCATGTTTCATTACTACGCGCCACTGGCGGCCCAGGGCGCGCCGCCGAGTGATCTGCAGCAGCAAGTGCACCAGCTCACCGCGCAGGTCGCGGAACTCGAACAGGAACAGGCCATGCCCGCCGTAGTCCTGAACCGCTATCGCAACTCCATCGGCTACATTTATGGCGTGTATCAGGTGGGCTTTCCCGACCACCGTCCAGCGGTGCGTGCGCGAGTTTCGGGAACCGGATTTCTTGTGGGCGAGGGACTGATCGCTACCAACCGTCACGTCGCTGAACCCTGGTATGGCGACTCCGAGGCGGAAACCTTAATCCATCGCGGCGCCAACGCTTCGCTGGAAAGTCTTGTTGTATTCTTCCCGGGCTCGCCTACTCCGGTGAACTTGTCGCTGGGCCCAGTCTCCACCACTTCCGATCTTGCAATTTTGCGTGCCGAAGCCTCGCCCGCGTTACACGGCCTACCCGCGCTGCCCCTGGCCAAGTCGCCAGCGTCTCCGGGAGAACTGGTCACCGTAATTGGCTACCCCATGGGAATCGCCGGCATGGTCGCGAAGTCTCCGGCTGGAGTTTACGAACGCCTGGCGTATCGCCACGGCGACATCACGGCTGCCAGCGAATTGGCGGCCCTCTCGCTGATCCGCCCATCCGCAACCTGCGGCCACCTGGGCGACGTGGTCGGCGACAAGCTCATCTACGACGCACCCACGGCTCACGGCGGCAGCGGCGGTCCGGTATTTGATACGAAGGGCGAAGTGATCGGAGTGAACTCCGCCTACATGGATGGATTTTCCGGCGGAACCCTGGGCGTGGCTGTCTCATCTTTGCGGCCACTGCTGGAAGCCGCGCAGAAGCCGCGCTAGCAGCGCCGTTCGGGGATGTCACGAGTCGCGCGAAAATTGCAGCCACGAACCTTGGGCTTCGCGGCGGTCTTGTTTTAGCTACCCATCAGAATGCCCAGCGCAGAGAGAACTGAATCAGCCGCGGCGTTCCCGTAGTGTTGACGATCTCGCCGAACGGGTCCGTGCCGGTGCCTCCGCTTGCCGCCCACAGCAAATACTGCTCATAGTCGGTAACCTGGGGGACGCCAAAATTCGCATGATTCCACAGGTTGAAGAAGTCCGCAGTGAACCGCAAATCCTGCCGCTCCGAGAGTTTGAAATGTCGGATCAGCGAGAAGTCCCAGTTCTGCTGGAAAGGTCCGTGATACAGATTGCGGGCCAGATCCCCGAAGCCGGTCGTGCAGAAGTTCGGGTCCGTCCCGCAGTGCGTCGGGTACAACTGCGGCGCCGTCGCAAATGCCGCAGGATTCAGATATCCGGTCAAGCGCTGTCGAATGCTGCCCGAAGACAGTCCTTGGGAAATCGACGCTCCGGTCGCCAGGCTGGCTCCAACCGGGGAAGTCCCCGCCCCAAGAAAAGCGTTGCCGCCGTTCGAATCAAGAACCGAAAATGGAATCCCTGACTGGAAGCTGGTGACGCCGCTGATGGCCCATCCGCTAAAGGCCGCATGCGCCGCGCCGCCGGCATGATCGAAGAACGGAAGGGAATAGACGTAGCTGACTTTGAGAACCTGCGGACGATTGAAGTCGGAAATTCCATACGACGCATTCATCGTGGTTTCATCGTTGTAAGCAGTATTGTTCGCGGTGTTTCCCGTAGAGGTCGCGTCCAGGTTCTTTGACCAGGTGTAGGCCGCCTGCATGTAACCGCGCTGCCAGCGCCGCGACAAAGTGGCCTGCAGCGAGTTGTAGGCGGAGTAAGCGTCGTTGGCGAAAATCTGGTAGCCGGAATATCCATTCAGTCCAGGCGTGGGGGTACGTGCGATGGCATTAGCGAATGTATTAGTAGTTATCTGGTAGCTATTGCCGTTGACGTCCTTCACCGTGAACGGGTTCGTCGGGCTGGCGTTCACGGATTCGATGGCATCTCGTGTATCGCGCAGGTGCGTGCCTTTGGTTCCGACGTAACCCAGCTCCAGAACCCACTTGTTGCCCAAGTCGCGCTGCACGGTCAGGTTCCACTGCTGCGTGTTCGGAACCACAAAATGATGCGGCACTTCCAGCACAAACAGATTCTGCGTGGAGTTCACCCCGGGCGGGCCGGAGCAGGCGTAACCCGCGGCTTGGGTCGTGTCACCACCCGGGAAGCCCGTAAGGTGGGCCAGGCAAGGCACCCACAAAGCCGAGAGCTGTCCAGCCTCGGGAACGGCATTGGAATTCGTAGCCGGTGTCCCCGTGAAAAAGTCTGACATGGTGAAGCCGAGAGTCTGGCCAAAGAATACGATGGGAATAAACGGCGACTGGAAGCTGAGCTGATCCACTGCTCCCACATCTTCGCGAACGTAGTAGATGCCGTATCCCCCGCGCAACGTCGTGTTGTGATGGCCAAAAATATCCCAAGCAAAGCCCACTCGGGGGCCGAGCCCCGTGGAGACGCTATTCCCGAACGTTGAACCAGAAGCATTTCCGCTCAGCCCGGCGACGCCCAGTTTGTCCACGCACTTGGGATAGATGAACGGATAAGTGCCCGACTCGGTCAGGGCCGACTCAAGATTGCCAATGTGGCAGGCGTTGTCGGTCCACGCCCCCATAAACTCGGTGCGCAGGCCAAGATTCAGCGTGAGATTGGGCGTAGCTTTCCAATCGTCCTGCGCAAACAGAGCGGAGTTTTTCTGCCGGTAGTTATGGTTGTAAACGCCGCCGCCGCCGAAACTGAATTCTGGAGCTCCCGCCAGGAAGTTGGCAAAGTCGCTGATCGTATTAGCGCCGTTCGTAGAAGCGCCAAAATAAAGTTGGCCATTGAAGACTTGCGGAAATTTCTTGTTGAGCGCCACCGGCGTGAACTCGCCTCCAAATCGCCAGGTGTGCTTGGAGCGAACCCAGCTGACGGTTTCTACGATGTCAAAGTTGTTCTGCGCCTGATATTGATTGGCCTGCGGAGTGGGTCCGAACTGGAAGCCGGAGCTGACGAAGGTAAACTTATAAATATTATTGGTGAGGTTATTAGTCGGGCGGGTAATGCCTACCTGGTCAACCGTGACCGGCGGAATGTTGATGTCGCTGTTGTTGATGCGAACAAAACCCACGCGAAAGTCGCTGACCAGCGTCGGCGAAAAAACGTGGGTCTCGGCGAGCGTGACCACGCGGTCGTGCACCGGCAACTGGTAGGGGAAGTTGAGATCAGTTCCGCTGATGCTGCCGCCCAGGGACGCCTGCAGGCCGCCTGCGCCGAAGGGTACGTCCGATTCGAAGTTGGTGAAGAAAAAGCGCGCGGAGAGCTTGTCATTCGAGTTGCGGAACTCGCGGTCCCAGCTCGTGGTGAACTGATTGTCGGTGTAGCTTCCCGGTTTGCTTACCGCAAACGGAACCACCGTTCCTCCGGCGGTTCCTGCCGGCACGTTGGGCAAAGGAAACAAATATCCGTTCGCCGGAGCCCCGAACTGATCGCTCTTGAACGCGATCAGCGACTCGGCCACAGGATCGACTGCAGCGATGCCAAAATCCGTTTCCAGTTGCGCCTGCCCCGCGGTGGTGCGGTCGGCCGCCGGAACATACGGGATCAGCGTGCTGATGAACGTGCCCGGAGAATCGCCGCTGCGTTGTCGCGTGCCCGAATAGTTCACGAAGAAGAAGCCAAGTTTTCCGCCGGTTCCAATCGGCCCCCCCAGGTCGCCGCCAAAAATGTTCTGCTGAATCACCGGTCTCGGTTGGCCCTGCTCGTTGAGAAAGTAGTCGTTGGCGTCCAGCACCGTGTTGCGGAAAAATTCGTAAGCCTCGCCGTGAAACGTGTTGGTCCCTGTCTTCAGAATGGCGTTGATGTTGCCGCCTCCGTTTCGGCCCTGGCTCGCGTCATAGAGCGACGTTTGCACCTTGAATTCCTGGATCACCGCGGGATTGGGCAACGGCGTCGTGGTCAACTCGGCCACGTTGTAGTCGGTGGCGCTGATTCCTTCGATCAGATAGTTGTTGTTGTCTTCGCGCTGCCCGTTCACTTCAATGCGCACGTCGCCGCGTCCCAGTTGCGAGGAGCTGTTGAGGTTGCTCTGCGCTCCACTGGAAAGCGTTAGCAGTTGCTGGAAGTTCTGCGTCGCCAGCGGCAAGTTGCGGATGGTGTTGGCCTCAATGGCCTGGCCGGTGGCCGCGGTCGTGGTCTCCACCTGCTGCACTTCGGCCTGCACTTCAATGTTTTCCTGCACGGTGCGCGGGCGCAACCTTGCGATCAGGCGCGTGGTCTCCGTGACCCGCACCACGATGTCGGGAAAGTCGCTCTGCGCAAAACTCGAGCTCAGCACCGTGACCCTATAATTTCCGGCGGGCAGAAGCGGCGCCGTGAATGAGCCGTCGGCATCGGTCTTCACAATGCGTTCCACCGCGTTCGTGTCCTGGTTGGTGATCCTCACCTCCGCGCCCGCAACCACTGCTCCGCTGGGGTCTTGTACCGTTCCATTAACCGCGCCGGTCGCGCCGCCCTGCGCAAACGCCTGCACCATCAGGACTGAAATCGCGAAACTGAGGGAAATCAGCTTGGATAACGGCCTCGACATAGTCTTCTCCCTAACCGGTAAACTGAAATGCAAGGTTGTTAGACAATTACTTCGCGCTTATTGAGAAATCCGAGAACTCAAAGGCAGGCACGACCTACAACACCAGACGGCCCGCCGCCAGAGTGAGTTCGCGCGCAGACGTGCGCCGCTGAACCCAAAAAGCAACCGCTTGGTCTCAAGTGTGGTCATGTGAAACGCGCTTCCCTATAAAGCCGATCTGGGATTGCGCGAAAGCTTATCGCAAAGCGCAAATCGTTTGCAACCTTGCCTCGCTCTTAAAGGTAGTGGCTCCGCAGGTGCTCACGCAGGGACAACTTGGGAGATGCTCATGTGGGAACAGCCACGCCTTTGACTTCGCTCAGGGCTGGTTCTCGGATTCAAGTCGAGCGAGGCTCGACCAGCTTCCTAAACGCGGCATCTTGTGCTCATGTCGGAATCGTCAGGTGCTTTTTCTGAGTCTGAACTGCCGTGGCGCGCTTGCGACGTGTTACGCCTTCTTCCCGCATCACCCGCCGCAGCGCGGCCACCAGTGCGGGTCCGGCCGTGCGCAGTTCGTCGCGGTGATGCAGGGCCAGTTCGGCGAGAATCCGTTCGCCCTTGGGAGTGAGCGCCAGCAGCACTTCGCGGCGGTCGTCCTCTGCCCGCTCGCGGTGCACCCACCCGCGGGATTCCAGCCGGTTAGTCAGTTCCACAGCACTATGGTGGCGGATTTGCATGCGGGTCGCGAGTTCGCGAATGCGCGGCCGGATTCCCGCCGGCATCCCCTTGATTGCCAGCATCAGCTGGTACTGCCCGCGTTCCAGTCCAGCATGCTTGAGCGCCTGCTCGCTGAAATGAAGGAACCTGCGAATCTGGTAGCGGAACTCCGCCAGCGCCTGGTAATCCGAAAGCATGAGTGTCTTCATGTTGACGATTGTATCGTGACGCGATCTACTTCAATACTAGTGCGTCGTGAGGCGATATAAAAAGAAAAGTGACTGCCGTCAGGTCCCGGACTCGGGTTTACCCTGTGATCCCCTGTGTCCTTTGTGGTTGACGAATTGTTTACGAACCTAAGGGCCCCACCGGACCAGCCCGCGCTGGTGTGTTTGCCTTCCTGCGTTTAGAATCCTTAGTCCCACACTTCTAGACCTGACCTGAGGAGGCGCTCCCGCTTGATCCCACGTTACACCCGCCCCGACATGGCCCGTATCTGGAGCGACGAAAACCGCTTCCGCACCTGGCTGGCAGTGGAAGTCGCCGCCACTGAAACTCTGGCCGAGGCCGGCATGGTCCCGAAAGACGCAGCCAAAGCCATCCGCGAACGGGCTGACTTCAGCGTGGAGCGCATTCAGGAGATCGAAGCCGAAGTTCGCCACGACGTCATCGCCTTCACCACCGCCGTTGCCGAGATCGTCGGCCCGCATGCGCGCTGGTTCCACTACGGCCTCACCTCGAACGACGTTGTCGATACCGCTCAGGCTCTGTTGATCAAGCAGGCATCGCAAGTCATCGCACAGGATCTGCAGAATTTGGCCGAAGCCCTCGAACGCCGGGCATGGGAATTCAAAGACACGCCCATGGTGGGGCGCACGCACGGCATCCACGCCGAGCCCATCACCTTTGGTTTCAAGCTGGCAAACTGGTTTTCCGAGACACAGCGCAACATCACGCGCTTCGCGGCTGCGGCGGAAGACATACGAGTCGGGAAGTTCTCCGGAGCGGTCGGCATTTTCGCGCATCTCACGCCCGAACTGGAAGAAAAAATGTGCGCCCGCCTGGGATTGAAAGCCGCGGCCGTCTCGTCGCAGGTGATTCAGCGCGACCGCCACGCCTACTATCTCGCCACGCTCGCGGTCATCGCTTCCACGCTCGACAAAATCGCGACCGAGATTCGTCACCTGCAGCGTACCGAAGTGCGGGAGGCCGAGGAATTCTTCAGCGAGAAGCAAAAAGGCTCATCGGCCATGCCGCACAAGCGCAACCCGATCACGACCGAGCAGATCAGCGGCCTGGCGCGCGTGGTGCGCAGCAACGCGCAGGCCGGATTTGAAAATGTCGCCTTGTGGCACGAGCGCGACATCTCGCATTCTTCCGTGGAGCGTGTGATTCTGCCGGATTCGACCACGCTGGTCGACTATCTCCTGAACAAAACCACCAACCTCATCGAGACCATGTTTGTGTATCCCGGCCGTATGCTGGCAAACCTGGAAAGCACGCGCGGCCTTATTTTCAGCGGGCAACTGTTGCTCGACCTGGTCGAACACGGCGTCTCGCGCGAGGACGCCTACCGCCTGGTGCAAGCTCACGCCATGCACGCCTGGAAAGAAGGATTGGATTTCCACCAACTGGTGTTGGCCGATAAAGAAATTACCAGCCGCGTCCCGCCGAAACAGATCGAATACGCCTTCAACCTCAAGCGGCAATTAAAGAACGTGGATAAAATCTTCGCCCGTGTCTTCGGAAGCAAAATCATGGGAACTAAGATCGAGGGAAGAAGGATCAAGGGAAGAAAGATCAAGGGCAGCAAGACCAGAAAGAGTCCTGCATCCGGAAACGCTCCGTCGCGTTCACGAAGTCACCACAACTAGGGGTCATCTCATATAACGGGTTTGGGAAGGGCACGACTTCAGTCGTGCCGCTTAGGGCCACCAAAGACGCGGGCTTTAGCCCCTGAGGATCGTTTCGGCGGCGCGCGCTCGAAGCGGCTCCGACCACCGCTGAGAACCATTCCTCCGCTGAAAACGAACTGCAGAGGATCAATGTCTGAAGCGCTAGCCGGTGCTTGCTTAAACCCCGTCTCACGCAAAAAGTTTCGCGGACTCAGTCCCCGTCCGCCGTTCCTAGACTTCTTAAACTTCGAGCACCGGATGCATCTTCCGCACCAGCCTCCGCATCGAAGTAATTAACCAGGTAGTTAATTCGTAAAGTTTCGTCAATTGGGTCGGAGGTGACCTGTGACAATCACAAAGAGGAAAGGCTCGCTGAAAGCAGTGGGGTCTTTGCTGGCGGCAGGATTGCTGAGTGCAACATTGTTTGCGCAAACTACGACTACTCAAGCTACGACCGCTCAAACCGCGTCCGCGGCCCGCTACGACAATCAAATTCAAACCGCCGTCGCGCAAAAGCTGGCGGCGAAAAGCCAATTCCGCGACGTTCAGTCGAGCGTGGAAGACGGCATCGTGACGCTCACCGGCACAGTCGATCTGTACCAGCGCAAACTGGACGCAGCCAAACTGGCTCGCAAAAGCGCGAACGTGCAGGGCGTGCGCGATCTCGTCACCGTTGCCGGGCCGAGTGTCTCCGACGAGCAGCTCGACAAGAAATTGTCGACGAAGCTGCGCTACGTGCGCTCCGGCTATGACAGCACGTTTGATTATTTCGCGTTGAACGTAAAAGATGGCGTGGTAACCATCGAAGGTCGAGATCGGACCGGCGTTGGCCGCGACGAGGCCCTGGCCGATGCCGCGAACATGCCCGGAGTGAAGGACGTGGTCGCCAACATCTCGGTCGAGCCAGTGTCGATGTTCGATGACGGCCTGCGCATTCGTGCCGAGCGCACGCTCTATCGCGACCCTGTGCTGAGCAAATACGCGATGGATCCGGCGCGCCCGATTCGCATCATCGTGGACAACGGACACGTCATACTCTACGGTTCCGTCGAAACCAAGATGGACAAAGAAATCGCCGGCATTCGCGCCAACCAGCTCCCGGGGGCTTTCAGCGTAGAGAACAAGCTCGTCGTGGAAGGGAATTCGTGACAGTCAGTCAGGGATGCAGTCTGCTGTAGTAAGCGTAGTGCGGCAAGACTGGTCTAGCGCTGGGTGAAGAGGGCGCGGCGAAGGCCGCGCCTTTTCATTTCGGCGGCGTGTGCTCAAACGGAAGCTTCGTGTAGCGCGCTTTCTCGACTTCAACGATCAAGGCCACGCGCCCCTCGGGACTCCTCATCGGAAACGGCTTGCCAATGTATTTATGCGAAATCGCATCCATGACTTTCAACTCCGGATCTGGCCGGCGCTCGACGACGCGTCCGCGAATCTGCACTTCTTCATACGGATTATCAAAATCCACAATCGACAAAGCGATCCGCGGATCGCGCCGAGTATTCTTCGCCTTCAGCGAACCTTCGCCCGTGCAAATCACAAGATAGTCTCCTTCGCGCCCGATCCAAACGGGCACAGCCTGCGGAGACCCGTCAGGCATGAGCGTGGCAAGATGGGCAAAGTTCGCGCTGTCGACAAGTTGCTTGATTTCTGGAGAGAGATTGATGCTCATGAATGTTCTCCTCGTCATCTAAGTCTCGGAATTCGGTCACATCAAACGCGCTGACTCAAGGCAGCCGGTTGATCAGCGAAGCCACGTATCCCGCGCCGAAGCCGTTGTCGATATTTACCACGCTAACATTGGATGCACAGGAATTCAGCATACCGAGCAGCGCGGTCAGCCCTTTAAAGGAGGCGCCGTAACCCACGCTGGTAGGCACTGCGATCACGGGAACGCCGACTAGCCCGCCCACCACGCTGGGCAGAGCGCCTTCCATGCCGGCGCAGACGATCACCACGCGCGCCTTCATCAGTGCCTCGCGATTCGCCAGAAGCCGATGGATGCCTGCGACGCCCACGTCGTAGAAGTGTTCCACCTCGTTGCCCATCACTTCGGCGGTGACCACGGCCTCCTCGGCAACAGGGATATCGCTGGTTCCAGCCGAGACCACCGCGATGGTTCCTTTTCCGTACGTCTTCGCATCGCGCTGCAAAACAACCGCTCGCGCCAGCTTGCGATACTCCGCCCCGCGAATTTTTTTCTTCACGGCGGCAAACTGTTTTTCATCGGTGCGGGTCGCGAGAATGTTGCCGCCCTGTTTAGCCAACCGCGCGAAAATCTGCGCTAAGTTCGCGGGAGTCTTACGTTCGCCCAGGATCACTTCCGGCATCCCGGCGCGTAGCGCGCGGTGGTGGTCAACTTTTGCGAAGCCAAGATCTTCGAATGGGAGATGGCGCAGACGTTGCACCGCTTCGTCAGGCGAAAGTTTGCCGCGGCGAGCCAGCTCAAACAATTTGCGGATGGATTCGGCGTTCAAGAAGCACTCGGCAGCCGGCACTCAGCATTCAGCCGTGCGAAGTCCAGAGTAGCATCTTCGAGCTATTGAATGCGTTAATCGCGGCGTGTGAAGGAAAGCGCGCGAGCCTTGGCGATCACAGCAGCACAGACTTTGCGGGCCACGCCGGGTTCCTCGAGATGCGCGAGAAACAGGCGGCGCAGCCCGCTGGGCTTCACTTTACCGGCCAGGTAGACGTCGTAGAGATGGCCTCCGATGCGATAACCCCACTCCTGCGTAGAGGACTGGACCTTTTGCGGATTATCGCCGCCACGGACTGCGGCCTGCGCGGCTTTTTCGCACGCTGCCCGGGACAGCAAGCCAGAATCTTCGCAGTCCGGCGCCGGCCGTGAGGGACACAGCACTCTCGATCCGAAGTAAGCCACGGCGTGCTCGATGATTCTCGCGTAAAAAGCGTCAGTGCCAGCAACTGGCGTGCAATTTTCTGAATCATGGTTCTCGTCCGTGCTACCACGCCAGCGTCTCGGCAAACCCTGGCAGGCCTGATGCAGAAACCGTGCAGCGTCCTCGGCGGCGTGCATCATTTGAAATTCGCGCACGTAAAACGCGTTCACTTGCGGCAGATAAGCGCTGCCGCGCTGTTCCACCTGAGCCAGCATCGCTTCCATCTCCGGCTCGCTCATGCCTTTTCGCGCCAGCAGGCGACGCAGCATCGCGTCTGACGTGCCGTAA
>Ga0302325_10022087_pt1 | contig 13323 bp, 8 predicted proteins | sample Palsa_T0_2_FD_201948 | JGI IMG/M metagenome (GOLD analysis project Ga0302325, IMG submission 201948) | Peat permafrost microbial communities from Stordalen Mire near Abisko, Sweden - Palsa_T0_2 | ecosystem: Environmental > Terrestrial > Soil > Palsa > Peat permafrost | place: Sweden: Abisko... | reverse complement strand
GGTCATGGGTGAAAGCGATTTGCATCCTGTCAAAGTCAAGACAGCGAGCAAAAGTAAAACATTAAGCCGCAGCAGCATGGGGCATTATGCGGAAAAACGCGGTGAAAGTCCAGCGGGCAAAAGTATGCACTGTTCTGCTTTGTCCGCACAGCCGCAATCAGTCCTTTTTCACCACGAGCATTTCCACCGAGGCGGTGTCGGGTTCGAGGCCGAGGCCCCAGACGGCAAGCATTTGGTCCACGGCGGGGCGGGCGGTGGTTTCACTGCGCAGGCTCGCAAAAAACCGCGGATTCCAGGTCAGGGAAAAGTCATAATAATTGGTGAGACCGGTTTCATCCACGACGGGCGTCTTGAGGATTTGTTCAAAGCCGCCCGTCAACACCTTCAATTTCATGTGCGTTAAATAAAGCTTCCCGCTTTTGACCTTGCCATTTTCTTTTTCATCGGTAGCGCTGACGGTCAATCCGGGCGAGTTGGGGTTTTCCACTTTCAACGCCAGCACGTCGGTATCCAGTGTTTGTTTTTGGGCTGTGTAACCAAATTTGCTATGGATGGCTTTTTGCAGACGTTCGAGTGGTTTTTCAGCGACGAGAGTGACGATGAAATCAAAATTATTTGTTGGCGCGCCGGGCGGCAGCAACACTCGGCCGGGATTTTCCTCATAGGCTGTGGCCATGACATCGCGCAAGGGAACGTTGCGTCCCATCACGCGAAAATCGTTCTGGGACGACGCATACATGACGCCCCGGCGAATCGTGCTGCCGGGAAAATGCGTGGGGCGAATGATGACCAGTCCGAGCGGCACATGTTGCAAATTGTGCTCGCTCATCAGGAACCAGGCGTCTTTGGCGGAAGGGAAGAAAATCAGCTTTACGACCACAGCAGCAATCACGACTGAAATGATGACAGCAACGAGGACTAGTGTTTTTGGCTTTGACATAATTATGGGGCAGGATTGTTCTTCATGAAAAATTCACAGGTTAAATTCGGTTATATGGTTAACTGACATTTCCCATTTGGTTATTTGCCTCGACCGGCGTGTGCCTTCTTCGAGATTTTCTTCCTGCTCCACAGCTTTGCAAGGGCTTTTTAGGAGTGAAAATAGAGCACAGCTACCGGTATCTAGCGATGTGCAGACTGCTTGTCTGGCGACTCTTTCGCTTCGAGCCGCCATCTCATACACGCAGATTTTAGATCTTCGGATTTAAGCACACGGATCTGATGTGCAAATACGTATTCATGCTCATCGTAAGCAATGAATAATACGTACTCTTTTCCAGGCTCATTATCAACGGATGTAGTGATGGGTGTCGAGCAATATGGTAATGGGATTGGCATGTTAAAGTTCAAATACTGATATGTCATCTCGGACACATATGCCAATGCACCCGGGTTCTTTATCTCAATGAGCGGCTCGCCGAGCAAGGTCAGAACGTCGGCACGCGTCGTACCCGCCTGTCCAAGAAAAGCAAGCGAATCTCCCGAAATGGGGGGGCCGAGAGACACTTCGGATCCCAGCGGTATAGTGCAACCGCTGACAGTTAAAACCAGCAAGCACGATATATAGATTCGATGCATCAACTCTTGCGTTCTAATAAAACTGAGCCATGAAGCAAAGAACTGCAAGAGCTTAATTAGAGCAAGTTCACAACCAAAGGCACGCCCATTCTGGGCAACAATGCTGAAAAGAGGCTGGGGAGTTTAAGTAAAAATCAGAGACTCCTTACGTCGTCTCCTGCTTCTTGATTGGATCGTAGTTCAAATACGGCCCGAGCCAGCGCTCGACTTCCGGCACCGTCATGCCTTTGCGGACATGATAGTCCTCCACCTGGTCACGACCGAGTTTGCCAACGGCAAAATATTTTGATTCCGGATGGGCGAAGTAAAGCCCGCTGACGGAACTGCCGGGCCACATCGCAAAACTTTCCGTCAGCCGGATGCCGGCGTTTTTTTCCACGTCCAGCAATTGCCAGAGTGTCTGTTTTTCCGTGTGGTCTGGACACGCGGGATAGCCCGCCGCAGGGCGGATGCCGCGGTATTTTTCCTGGATTAAATCGTCCGGCGAAAAGTTTTCCTGCTTGCCATAACCCCATTCGACGCGGGCGCGCCAATGCAGCCATTCGGCAAACGCCTCGGCCAGCCGGTCGGCCAGCGCCTCGGCCATGATGGCGTTGTAATCGTCGTGGTCGGCCTTGAACTTTTTCACAATTTCCTCCAGGCCATGCCCGGTGGTGACAGCGAAGGCGCCGAGGAAATCCGGCGTGCCGGCAGGAGCGACAAAATCCGCCAGGCACCAGTTGGGCGTGGCGTCGTCTTTGGCCATCTGTTGCCGCAGGAAATGAAAGGTGGTTTTTGCGCCGTCGGTTTGAATCTCCACGTCGTCGCCGGAGCGGTGGGCGGGGAAAAATCCGTAAACGCCGCGCGGCTCGATCAATTTGCCGGAGATGATCTTATCGAGTAATACCTGGGCGTCGGCAAAGAGTTTGCGGGCTTCCTCGCCATGTTTTTCGTGCTGGAAAATTTTCGGATAAACGCCGCGCAGTTCCCAGGTGTGGAAGAACGGTGACCAGTCAATAAGTTTGGCCAGTTCACCGAGCGCAGGCGCAATCGTCCGGCTGCCGGTAAATTCCGGTTTGGGCAAATGGGCAAATTTCAATTTCGGCGCATTGGCGCGCGCGGCTTCGAGCCGGAGCAATTTCGCCTTGGGCCCGGCGTGCTGGGTGCGCAATTTGTCGTATTCCTCGCGCACTTGTGCCGCGAATTTCGGTTTTTGTTCGCCGCTAATCAAGCTGCTCGCCACGGGCACGGCGCGGCTGGCGTCGAGCACGTGCACGACGGGTTCATTATAGTTGGGCGCGATTTTCACGGCGGTGTGCGCCTTGCTGGTGGTCGCGCCGCCAATGAGCAGCGGCAGCTTCAGCCCTTCGCGCTCCATCTCGCGCGCGACGTGGACCATTTCATCCAGCGACGGCGTTATCAATCCGCTCAGGCCGATGATGTCGGCCTTGCTTTCGCGGGCGGCGGCGAGAATTTTTTCGCACGGCACCATCACGCCGAGGTCAATGACTTCGTAGTTATTGCAGGCGAGCACGACGCCGACGATGTTTTTGCCGATGTCATGCACATCACCTTTGACGGTGGCCAGCACAATGCTGCCGGCCGTTTTGTTCGCGGCGCCGGATGTCTTTTTTTCCGCTTCCATGAAGGGCTGCAAATACGCTACGGCCTTTTTCATCACGCGCGCGGATTTGACGACCTGCGGCAAAAACATTTTACCCGCGCCGAACAAATCGCCGACGACGTTCATACCGGCCATGAGCGGGCCTTCGATGACCAAAAGCGGTCTGCCGAGTTTCAGCCGCGCTTCTTCGGCGTCAACCTCGATGAAATCCACGATGCCTTTGACCAGCGCGTGCTCCAGCCGTTCTTCGACGGTGCCCTTGCGCCACTCGTCCTCGGCAATTTCCACCTTGCCCTTTTGCTTGACCGACTCGGCAAATTTAATCAGCCGCTCGGTCGCGTCGGGGCGGCGATTGAGCAAAACGTCCTCGACCAGTTCGAGCAAATCCTTCGGCACTTCGTCATACACCGCCAGTTGCCCGGCGTTGACGATGCCCATGTCGAGGCCGGCACGGATGGCATGATACAAAAACGCCGTGTGCATGGCCTCGCGCACCACGTTGTTGCCGCGGAACGAAAAGGAGATGTTGCTGATGCCGCCGCTCACTTTGGCCCGCGGCAGGTTTTCCTTGATCCATTTCGTGGCGCGGATGAAATCCACGGCGTAATTAGCGTGCTCCTCCATCCCCGTGCCGACGGTCAGGACGTTGGGGTCGAAAATGATGTCCTGCGGCGCGAAGCCGGCCTTTTGGACGAGCAAATCGTAGGCGCGCCGGCACACTTCAGTCTTGCGCTCGAAGGTGTCCGCCTGCCCGCGTTCGTCAAACGCCATCACGACGACCGCCCCGCCGTAGCGGAGCACGAGCTTCGCCTGCCGCAAAAATTTCTCCTCGCCTTCCTTGAGGGAAATGGAATTGATGATGCTCTTGCCCTGGAGGCATTTCAGCCCGGCCTCAATCACTTCCCATTTGGAGGAATCCACCATGACCGGCACTTTGCAAATGTCCGGCTCGCTGGAGACGAGGTTGAGAAACCGCGTCATCGTCGCAACGCCATCAATCATCCCTTCGTCCATGCACACGTCAATGACCTGCGCGCCGTTTTCCACCTGCTGCCGCGCGATGGTGAGGGCGGAATCAAAATCGCCGGCTTTGATGAATTGGGCGAACTTGGGCGAGCCGGCGATATTGGTGCGCTCGCCGATGTTCAGAAAATTGGCATCCGGCCGCACCGTGAGCGCGTCCAGGCCGCTGAGGCGCAGGTAGGGTTCAACCTGCGGGACTTTGCGCGGCGGCAAGCCTTTCAACGCATCCGCCAACGCCCGGATATGCGCGGGCGTGGTGCCGCAGCAACCGCCCACGATGTTCAGCCACCCCTGCTGCGCCCATTCGCGAATTTGCGGCGCAAAGGATTCGGGCGTTTCGGGAAAACCGGTGGGCAGCAGCGGATTGGGCAGGCCGGCGTTCGGATGCGTGCTCAGGTAAATCGGCGCGATGGCGGAAAGTTCTTCCAGGAGCGGACGCAGTTCCTTGGGCCCCAGCGCGCAGTTCAGCCCCACGGACAACAGCGGCACCTGTGAAATGGAATCCCAAAACGCCTCGACCGTCTGGCCCGTCACCCCGCGATTGCTGCCGGCCTGGATGAACGTAACCGAGGCCAGCACAGGAACAATTTTAGCCCCGTTGCGCGAGATGTCCGCGCCATAGGGCAGCGGCGAAATGCCGCGCTCTTCAAAAACCTGTTGAATTGCGAAAAACGCGGCCTTGGCGTTGAGGGTGTCAAAGATGGTTTCCACCAGCAACACGTCCGCGCCGCCATCGAGCAGGCCGTGAACGTGTTCCGAGTAGGCGACAACCAGTTCATCGTAAGTGCAGCCGCGCGCGCCGGGGTCGTTCACATCCGTGGAAATCGAGGACATTTTGGTCGTCGGCCCGATGGCGCCGGCCACGAAGCAAATCCTTCCGGGCTGCGATTTCTCAACGCTTTCGGCCGCCCGGCGGGCGCATTCCGCGCCGGCCCGGGAAATTTCACGGGCGAGCGATTCCATGCCGTATTCCGCCAGAGACGTGGACTGGGCGTTAAACGTATTGGTCTCCACGATGTCCGCGCCGGCTTCGAGGTATTGGCGATGGATGTCCTCAATAATTTGCGGCTGCGTGAGATTCAGGAGGTCGTTAAGGCCCTTCAACTCCTTCCCGCGCCAGTCGGCGAAGCGTGCGCCGCGAAAAGCCGCCTCATCCAGCTTGTGTTGCTGGATCATCGTGCCCATCGCGCCGTCCAGGATGACGATGCGCTCGCGCAACAGGCGTTGAAGATGCTCAATTTTGTCCGGCATGGATTAACTCAACGTTGCCGGGAATCTAAAGAAAAGCGGGCGGAAATGCAAATTAAAAATCAACGTATCTGGATACGATGATATGAACAATTTAAAACCCTTCAGCCAAGGGTCAAACAGGAGAACGATTTATTGGGCCAGCACGTTAAACTGGCTGCCGGGAACGAAGCCGAACTCATTCCCCTCGGTAAAGCCAATGTGCTCGTCACTACGGAAAAGCGGGTCGGCGGGCAAACTAGGATGGTAGTCGTCCGGATAAACCGGGTCAACCGCAACATATCCCGTGCAAACCGGATGGTATGGCGGGAAGGGAAAGGTAATAATTTCGTAGAGGCCAATCCCGGTGCGCGCGAGCGAATGGTCAAGGCCCTTGACGACACCCGTCGTGCAGGCTGCCTGCGGCGAATTCCATACGGCGGTTTGCTGCATCGAGTTGCGCAACTCGCCCATGCGGCCAATTTCACAGGTATTGCGGATGCCGCGCCCCAATTTTTCCTCCGGCCCGGCGCAACCAGAAGTAAAGGCGGCGGCCAAAGCAAACAACGCAAGAAGTGGAAAAACATTTCGCATAAATTCAGTTGTCTTTCGCAGCTTACGCACGTTTCGCCAATTGTAAAGGTTTTTTGTGTGGGTAAATGGAAAAAATTTTGTCATCCGGGCTTGCGTCCGGCGCGCGGGAGTTTAAGTTGATTGGCCACCGGCAGTCGGCCCATTTTCCCCACGTTATGCACAAGGTTGTGAATAAAAATGTGAATAGATTTTCACCTGTCCGTAACATTCCCGTAACAATAATGACAGATATTAAACGTGAGGCGAGAAATAGTTTATCATAGGCAAAAATATGAAAAAGATTCTCATTCTGACAGCCGGGTTTGGTGATGGCCACAACGCCGCCGCCCGCAACCTCCGCGACGCGATTGAACTGGTGGACGAGGATGCGCGCGCCGAAACCGTTGATTTGTTTGCCGACAGCTACGGCGCGTTCAACACGCTCGCGCGCAAAACCTATCTCGGCATGGTGGCCTACGCGCCCCGGCTCTGGGGCCAGTTTTACTCGCTCCTGGAAAACCCCTTCGTGGAAAAACAGCTCGGCAGCTTCACGCGCCTGCAAGCCATGCTGGAGAAAATCCTGGCCGAAACCCAGCCCGATTGCGTCGTCTCCACCTACCCTATCTACGGCCACGTCATCAAAAAGATTTACGCCAACCATCACGAGCGGCCTTTCCGTTTCATCACCATCGTGACCGATTCCATTTCCATCAACTCCGCGTGGTTTCGCGCCCCGAGCGATTATTTCTGCGTGCCCAACGAAGCCACCGCCGAAGTGTTGATCAAGGGTGGCGTGCTGGAAGCGCATGTCAAGGTGACCGGCTTTCCGGTGGCCCCGATATTCGCCGACAATCCCAACGAACTGCCCCAACCCATTGGCGACGAGCCGCGCCGCGTACTTTACGTCATCAATACCGGCAAAAAGAAAGCCGGCAAGGCCATTGACCGGCTCCTGGAAATTGACGACGTCCATTTAACCATCACCGCCGGGCGCGACCCCGAACTGCGCGCAAAACTCATCGAGCGCACCCGCGACCAGGAACATCGCGTGAAAATCCTCGGCTGGACGAACGAGATGCCCAAGCTCCTGATGTCGCACCACCTCGTAATCGGCAAAGCCGGCGGCGCCACCGTGCAGGAAGCCATTGCCGCGCGCTGCCCGATGATTGTCAACCAGGTCATTCCCGGCCAGGAGGAAGGCAACGCCGAGCTGATTCAAAAATTCAACCTCGGCGCCGTCGTCGAAAAAAATAAGGAAGTGGCCGAAGCGGTGGAAATGGCCTTTGAAAAGCGCGCGACCCTGTGGAACGAATGGCGCAAGAATTTAAAGAAAATCAGCCGGCCCGATGCCGCCAGAAAAATTGCCGAGCTGATCCTGGACGAATCGGCCAGCGATTTTCCGGGGGGAAAAGCGGTAAAGCTGTTTGAAACCACGCCGCCGCGCCTCATGCGCACCCCGCAGCCTTCCAATGGCCATGGCAAAACCCCGGTCGCAGCCGCCGCGCCGCAAATGCTCCTGTGCGATTTCCACATCCACACCAATTATTCCGACGGCAAGTTGAGCGTGCCCGAAATCATTGATTTCTACGGCGAGCGCGGCTTTGATTGCATCTGCATCACCGACCATTTGGCCGATCCCAGACGCCTGCTGGGTAAGATTACCGAACTGGCCAACTGCACCCTCGGCCAGGGACAGGTCGCGGAATACTTTTCCGTCATTGAGCGCGAGCGGCAGCGCGCGTGGCGGCGTTACAAAATGCTCGTCATGACAGGCATCGAGTTCAACAAAGACGGCTACACGCGCAAGACGTCCGCGCACTTGCTCGGCATTGATTTAAAAGCGCCCATTGACCCCTCGCTCGAAATTCCCGAAATTATTGAAAAAATCCATGAGCAGGGCGGGCTGGCCGTGGCCTCGCACCCGCACATCATGAAGAGCGAATGGGGCAAGAATACCCTTTACCTTTGGGAAAACCAGGAGAAATACGCGCCGCTGCTGGACGCCTGGGAGATAGCCAACCGCAATAATATCTTCAACGACGTCGGCCTCAAGCGCCTGCCGTTCATTGCCAACAGCGATTTCCACAAGCCCAAGCACATTTATTCGTGGAAGACGCTCATCCATGCCGAAAAGGATTACGAAGCGATCAAGGACTGCGTCCGCTGCAACGAGCACGTCGCCATTACGCTCTACCGCGATTTTGCCGGCGCGGCGCGCGGCGCGAAGCACGGCTTTGAACCGGGCGTCACCATGCCGCAACTTTTTGAAGAACGCCTCTCCCTCCAGGCCGTCAATCATTAGTAGCAGCGGGCGTAAGCCCGCTCTGACTTCGCTGGGGCGAGACTCTGTCGAGCCCTAATATTTACGTCAAAAAATCCCGTTGCAGGACGTGCATTAAATCATTCACGGCCAGCATCAATTCCCCGCGCCGCTCCGCGCCGCCCGATTCATCCGCCAAATCTATCGGCTCGCGCATTGCCTGCGCGTAACATTTCGTCAACGCCAGCTTCTCGTCCGACTGGCCAAGCACATGCAACAACTCGCGCACCTGGGCGGCAAGCGCTTTAGCTTCGGAAATCTTCTTCAACGCCGCGCCCGCGCTCATGTCGCCCGCCTGCACTTTCTTGAGCAGCCCGCATTCGAATAACCGGCAGCGTTTGGGCCGGTCCGCGTAAATGCCGCAGAACTTGCCGTCAAAGCACGCGCACGGCTGCGCAAACGCCACCTTGCTGCGGCCCTTCTTCACGAGCGATAGTCCCAGCTTTGCCAGCCGCTTCGGATCATCCCCTGCGCGCAGTTCCACGTCGGCGAACAGCGTGCTGTCGCAGCACAGGCCACACTTTGGGCAAAGTTGATCAACGGCGTTCATTGTCTATGGCAGGGAAGTCTATCTCTATCCGCGCGTCCACGCTGCATTATTTTGCGCGTTGAACCCTTGAACCAATCCAGTCGTCCGACGTTTCGAGGTGTCTGCGGATAATTCTCCCTCTCCCAGCGGGAGAGGGCCGGGGTGAGGGAGAATCGTTCGGACAAAAACTCTCTGCCGGTTCAGGGGGAGGGATGCCGGGAGCATGAGCTTGGGAGGCCTCCGTCACACCACCAGCGTCACCCGGCATTTGCTCTGCGCGTTGGCGAGTTGCAATTTCAAAATCTCCCCCTGCTTCTTTCCCATGAGCTGTTGCCCCAATGGGGATTCCGGGGTGATTACCAGCACCTCCCGCCTGTCGTGCATCACCTCTGTGCCGCCCGCACGGGGGCCGACAAAGTAAGCTGCCTTTTCCCCGTCCAATTCCAACTCCACGAAAGCCCCGACATCCACCGGTTCGGCCTCGCCGAACTTGCGCGTGTCCAGTTTTTCAAACGCGGCGATGGCGCCCTGTATTTCCGCCGCCTGCTTGGATTGTCCACGGGCCAGGTAAGAGGCCTCGAGCCCGCGCGTGTCGTATTTGTTCTCCGCCTTGCTCTGTTCATGCGTGGCTTCGGCGCGCGAGGCCATGGCCGCCCGGAAATAAATTTCCAATTCCTCCGTCAACCGGTTCACGATTTTTTTGATGAGCGCGTTCTTGTTCATGTAAATGTCGTACTGAATGAATAACAGTAGACTGTTATATTGTCCCTGCCAGATTGGCTGTCAGTTAAAATCCTCTCTCTCATCGGCGGGTAAATCCAAAAGGAATTTCTGATGCCTTTGATACTGTTTCCGCCGTTGGAATTCACCTAGAATCATTAAGACACCAACGACCAACCAACCACTAGTAAACCACAGTACTGATTCCACATGCCAGAATTCGACCGGATCATCTTGCCTGGTAACAGTCGAATAGTGAAATCTTGAAAGCCTCATTATTTGACCTTTCTGTATGCCCGAGATAGCTATATAAACGAATAAGCTGCCAATTAAAATAAAAACGGCCCCAACAACGAAAGGCCATTTACGTAATTTCGGTGGTCCTTTTATGGAATCTGCCACGCCTGAGATTCTATCAAAATTTTCGCGGCTATCAAGCGACCGCACCGCCAATCTTGTCCCGAATGCGCCGTTGTAAACGGGAAGGGTGATTAGGCAAACCATTGCTTGCACCTGTCCCGGGTTTGTGGAATAAAAGCTATGCCATGCTTGAAAACCAACTGGAGGGCAAATAATGCAAAAGGTCCTCGTCCTTATATTGATTTTGGCCGGTTCACTGGTTGCCCGGGCCCAGGACGATTCCATCAACATGCCGGATTTGCTTCAGGGCGCACAACAATGGGCGCAGGAAAATCTTGATACCAACGTCCTCAACTCACTTTCTGACGTGGACCAACGTGCCGTGCAGCAATTTTTTGCCCAGTTGCAGCAGGAATACCAGGGCGATTACGTCGTGGATATCGCATCGTTGCGCGACACCGCCCAATCCGTCCTGCCCTTGCTCGAAAGCCAGCAGGAAACCTACCCTTACGCCGCCTGGCTCAAGGCACAGATGGATTACCTGGATGTCGCGAACGAAATTCAAATCACCATCCCGCCCCCTACAACTCGCACCAACCAACCGCCTCTGCCCATTCCCAATCCCCCGGCCCAAACGGAACGCGACCTTTGGTTCAAAAAAGATTCCGCCACCAATGCCTGGCCCGTTTCCGCAAAAGAATATGTGCCGGAATTAAAACCGATTTTTTCCGCGCAAAAAATTCCCCCGGAGCTGGTCTGGGTCGCCGAAGTGGAATCGGGATTTGACCCGCATGCCTTAAGCCCGGCCGGGGCGGCGGGATTGTTCCAACTGATGCCCGACACGGCTAAACGGTTTGGGCTTTCCCTGTGGCCCCGGGATCAACGTTATCAACCCGAACCCAGCGCAACTGCCTCGGCCCGGTATCTGAAATATCTTCACGACCGTTTCAAGGATTGGCGGCTCGCGCTGGCTTCGTACAATGCCGGGGAAGGCACGGTGCAGAGGCTTTTAGACCGTTACAACGCCACTAGCTACGACAGTATTGCCGAGCACCTGCCTGCGGAAACGCAAATGTATGTGCCCCGCATCGAAGCCGTCCTCAAGCAGCGTGAAGGCGCCAACCTTGAACAGCTTGCCGCGCCGCAGAGTTAAAACCCCATGCATTTATCATGTCCCAAATTTAAGGGCGCTGGAATGGGGTCAATGTGTGTTGCGTCAGATCAAGCGTAAAGCTGTCGAGCGTTTTCCCGGGAGCAGCCGCGGTGCTGACGCCTACAAATTCGCAGGATAGGATGGTTTTGGACACGCTCAACCGGAGATAGCCAAAGGTCTGGTCAAAATAGTTTTCCATGACGACGCGGTTTCCGTCGGCGTCTACTCCTTCAAGTGGCGGACGTATAGCCGAACCTTGTTTGCCTTTCAGACCGGTCAGGTTTGGATAACCGCCGCAACCGCAGACGACAAAAGGCACCTGCTGATTGTTAATATAGCGGGTGTAACGCTCATATAAGTGCGAGTGGCCGGACAGGATGCAATCCGGCATAAAACCGGCCTGCTTGCAGGCGTCATCAATATCGGCAAGCATGCCGGGACTGGGGTTGTGGTCACTGCTCATGGTATAAGGAGGATGATGCACGGCCAGAACGACTGCGCCGGGGAAATTTTTTGCCTGCTTCAATTGCGCAATCAGGAACTGTTTCTGCGCGTGGCCAACGACTCCATTATCGGCAATGACACCGGTCCCTGATCCATCCTGCGTATTGGAATACAGGCCGATGAACTTCACAAAGGGACAGTTCAAGGTGAAATAAACGCCGGGTTGCGTCATGGTTGTGCGCGAGGCGCCATCTGATTCCGTTACGTTAACAGGCGCCGGTGAACAAAAATGTTTGAGGAAGGCTTCCAGGGACGTATTCTCGGGATTTGGCGGCAACACAGCGTCATGATTGCCCGGTATGGCAAAGATAGGCGCGGGATAATTACGGTACGGATCATAAAACTGCTCGTAATAATATTCGTCCAGCCCGTAATAATAAACCACATCTCCCAGGTGATAAAAAAAGGCGGGACGATCTGCCGGGGTGGAGTTTGCGGGCAACGTAAAGTCATCGGTCATTTTATCGGCCACCAGGAATTGATTAGCTGGTGTCTTGATTCCGCCGGTGTCACCGGTGACGTGGAAAGATATATAGTTGCCATAGGGAGCCAAAAGGGCGGGTGGCAGAACATCGCTTAACGCCATCACCGGAGGATCCACTCGCAATGGCGGGATTGGCTCAAGCGGCGGGTTTTTAATAGTGGGCAAACTGGAATCGGCTTCCTTTTGCGCCGTGGTAAAATTGGCATAATTATCCGCGGTAAACTGCGGGTCAGCAAAGGCAAATCCTCCGGCCGGTTGTGGGGATGAAGCGGAGCCCGGAGATAAAGTGCTTGCGGGTTTTGATTTCGGTTTTGCGCTTCCAGGCCGGGCCGGAGCGCCTTTTTTCTTTCCATTTTTAGAAGCCATACAACTGTTTCCTTTCTCTAATGATTATTAGTTTTAATTCCGACTACGATGGCAATTTATGATAAATACCCGAATAGGAGACAAGCATTTTTTTCGTAACAATTGGGTGACGGACAACATTATATATAAATCCCTAATTAAAGGTAAATCAAGGGTAAAAAATTCCGAATTTTTTTCCGGTCACTTTGATGGGAAATCATTGGAAAATCAGGCAAAAACCTTCAAAAAAACCCCTCAAAACAGGTCGAAAAAGTGCCCGTTTTTGATCAATAAAAAACCGCCGCTTTTACCGCCACAAATGCTTCGGATACCGTCGCGCCAGCTCCGATTTGATTTTGGGATAATGCTCGCGCCAGAAGCTCGCCATGTCCTGCGTCACCTGGATCGGTTTCATGCCTGGCGTCAGGATATGCACCGTCACCGGCACGCGGCCCATCGCAATTTTGGGCGTCTGGTTCACGTCATACAGTTCCTGGATGCGCAGCGAGATGAACGGCGACTTGCCGCTCTCATAAGTGACCTTCGGCGTGCGGCCGTTGGGCAGGGACAACCGCTCCGGCGCGTGCTTGTCCAACAGTTCGCGCTGTGCGTGCGAAAGCCATCCGGTCACCACGGGCAGGACCTCGCGCTCCTTGATGTCCTTGTAACTCACCGCGTCAAGGCAAAGCTGCTCGATGACGCTCTGCTTGTCGCCCTCGGCGAATGGCGGAAGTTGGAGTTCCGGGCAATGGGCGCACAGGAAGTTCAGGCGCGCAAGCCATTGCTCCACGGCATGGTCCCAGTTGGGCAACGGCAGGCGTCCGGCCAGAATTTCCGCGGCCAGAATTCTCGCAGCGGCATCGGCGGGTGGCGGATCAATGCGCCGCGCGCTCAAGGCGAGTTC
>Ga0302325_10022085_pt1 | contig 13323 bp, 11 predicted proteins | sample Palsa_T0_2_FD_201948 | JGI IMG/M metagenome (GOLD analysis project Ga0302325, IMG submission 201948) | Peat permafrost microbial communities from Stordalen Mire near Abisko, Sweden - Palsa_T0_2 | ecosystem: Environmental > Terrestrial > Soil > Palsa > Peat permafrost | place: Sweden: Abisko... | reverse complement strand
GCGATACTGGCTCGCCGGCTGAGATCTTCGCAATCAGGTGCCGGTCTTCTCTCTCCTGGACGTAGTAGTCCTGTTGAGTCACCGGTTCCTGCGACCAGAACTTCGCCTTAAATTCGTCGATTTGCTCCTGCTTTTGGAGCTTGCTTATCAAAGCGCCGCTATCGCTCGGGGAGCCCGCTTTCGGATAGACAGGCTGAGCGAGAGCAACTGCAGGAAGCAAGAGACCTGCGACGAACGGTATAACGATCAAAGCCTTAACTTTCATAACATACCTCCGTAACTACCTTTGACTGCAAGGTCGTACGACTCGGACGCTCGCGCCGCTCAGAAGCTGCGCCGCGCCACCGGCAGGTCGTAGTACTGGTTCGCGTCGGTATCATCCAAGGCTTGGCTGACCTCAACGTCACTCACGGGCTGACCCTTTTCCATCTGACCGATCAGGTTGTGTACTTGCGTGCCCTTGACCACATAGTAGTTTCCCACTTTTCGATTCGATTCTTCATGGGTCATAGCAGCCATGTAGTCTTCGTATTCCGCCCCCTTGAGTTTTTGCAGCTCGTCGGTCTGCCGGGTAAGGTTCGTTTGCTCAACCGGGTTAGGCGCGGAGGAGACTGAAGAACATCCAGTCAAGGAAAGGATAGCCGCCAGAATGATCGTCAATCGGCCGCTGCTGATAAGTAATCTCATTGTAAATACCTTCGCCTGCGTGGCAGGCATTGATTAGAGTTCCAGGTCAGGCTCTCTTACGGGAGTCGAATCAGACCGGCTGCAGCTCTCATTAGAGCGCAGCTCCGGCCCCATAGCCGGGAAATTACGGCTAGCTCAGTGGGTCTGATCCGCCCGAAGGTCTGGGCGCGGGCTTGATACGTAGCAGCAGTCGGGTTGGCAAAACTTCCGAAACGATACGAACGTCTTCGAGGGGCTTGGAGATAACCGGCGTCACCAGCACAACTGGCGCGCCCGGAGTTACTTTCGCCTGCACGACATGCTCGGCGCCAGTGACCTCAGGTTGAGCCAGGAAAGTGCTTCTCGCGATCGCGCGGCGTACCTCCGGCATGCGAAAGTGAGCTTCAAATCGATGAGCTCTGTTGACCGGAAACGAGAGTAACATCGCGACCGCAATGAAGGTGAGCACAGCACGAACGGCTGCGGATGTTTCGATTCTCATTTTCGTTAACACGCCCGTCACACTTCTACAATTGTACCATCCTTGAACCAAGTCAAGACGGCACTCCGAACGACCTCATCGTTAAACAGGCATCGTCGTCGAAGCGGTGTGGTGTAATACCAGGACGGGACAAGGAGCTTTGCGAATAACGTGCTCGGTGACGCTGCCCAAAACGAAATGCTCGAGCCCGGTGCGCCCGTGCGTCACCATTACAACCAAGTCGACTCCGAGATCGCGCGCGGCTCGCACGATATCAAGATCGGGCACACCCGTTCTTACCTCGATGACACATTGAACCTCAGGCTTGAGGGTCTCCTTGACGATCTGCGCGAGTCTGGCTCTGGCTTCCTTCTCCCAGCGCGGATCGGCATCAAAGGGCAGCGGAACGTCCATGTCCTGCGTGGGTATTCTGGCGATGTGCAGGACGTAGAGCGTCGCGTTGCTTTCCTTTGCCAGCGTGCCCGACAACTGCAATGCCGCTGTCGAATTGCCGTCGAATTCGAACGCGCACATTATCTTTTTGTAATTCAGCATAGCTTAACCTGGATTTGTGTCCTCAGAATTCCGCCAGCGATCGACCCGTTGCTCTGTCAACGGCTGCCTTGGTGATGGAGAATCCGTAAAGGGCGTCAGCGTACGCGGCATCGTCTTCAGTGTAGCTGCGTTGCGCATCTTCCAGTTCGATAATACTTGTCAGGCCGGCTTCATAGCGCTTCTCCGCGAGCTCCAGTTCCGCGCTCGAGGCAGCGAGCGTCTTTTCCGCGTGGGTGATGCGTTGAAGAGAAGCCTGCCAGTTCAGATACGCAGTATGGACCTGCAGGATTATTTCCTGCCGCAGGTCTTCGATCGCGCCCAGGATCGCGTGTTGACGAAGTCTGGCCTCTGCGATTTGATCAGTCGTAAGATAGCTGTTGAAGATTGGCCACGTGATTACGATTCCGGCGTTAAAATTGTTTGCCGCGGGCGTTCCCGTTCCCAACGCTGAGTATCCAGCTACCGCGTTAACAGAAGGATAGTAATCACTCTGGTACTGGACGATTTCAGCTCCCATCGCCTTTGCTTGATCCTGTAGCGCTGTCAGGTCGGGTCGCGTCCGGAAAGCAGTTTCGAGCAAGACCTGCAATTCGTCGTTGATCGTATGGTAGGTTAAGATGTCTGCAGGTTCATAAGCGGGCGCGGAGTCGGATAGACCCATGGCATTGTCCAGCCCAACTCTCGCATCTTCGTCATCGTTGCGCGCATCGACGAGATGCAATTGCGCTCGCTCGACCTCGGCTTCCGTGACATAGGTATCGAGCTGTGGGCGCAGACCAGCATTAGCCTTAACCTGGGCCTCGTGGAGGTGATACTGGCGTTGCTCCACGGCTTTTTCGTAAACCGTGATCAATCGTTGCGCCTGCAGCAACGCAAAGTACCGTTGAGAGACCTCAAAGATCAGATCAAGCTCGGTTAGCCGTTGATAGGCAGCCGCGGCCGCGGCTTCGAACTGGCGCTGCGAAACAAATCCATGCCGCCGGCCGAAGTCGACAAGAAACTGGGAGAGCGTAACGCCGCCCATGTAATTATTGCTGGTGTCCCAACTTTGCGAGGTGTCATTCGATGGGAGGTTGTGATTCGTTCCCGTTACTCTGGGGAACGCCCCGTCTGCATTGTAGTAAGTGGCGTTGCCGATGCCGTTATCGGTACTGCGCAGATATTGTGCGGCGCCAAACAGTTGCGGTCCGAGGTATGATCGCGCCTGCCCGATCTGCTGCTGCGCGGCCCTGGTATCGTCCTCGGCTTCCTGGAGTTTAGGATGGTATTTCAGGGCGATCGCGATAGCCTGTTTGAGCGTCAACTCGGAGCCCGGCGGAATTGGCCCTGCATTAAAGTTGGCCGGCTGGGATTGAGTCGGCAGGTTAAGAGTGGATGGGTTAATAGTCGACGGCGTTCCTACCGACCAGTTCTCTCCCGCGGCGGATTGTGTCGCACCAGCTGATGACGCAATTTGCGTATCGCTGGGTAATACGGTCATAGGACCGGCCGCGTTAGCGATTCGATTCGTCGAGAGGAGCACACACGCGAGCAGAGTCAGGATTCGCCAATATTCCATTGTTGTTAGCCTGCCCAACTGTTCGAGCTTTAATTTCGCGTTGAGAGTACCTACGGCCTAGTCCGAACTTTGAACCGCCGTCGATCTAGCTTGCGTGTCTCCGTTCAGGATCCTGCAATCCACCTGCCGTCCCGGCGTAAGAGTGCTGCTGTAGGTAGCAACCACCATCGAGTTGGCGGTCAGGCCGGAAGTTATTTCTATATAGGAGCCATTGTCGATCCCGGTTTGCACCGGAACTTCGAGGAGCTTGCCGTTGTCTACCGTCAACACGCGCGCCGAGCCGCCCGCGCCCTGAATTGCTGAGGTCGGGATACTCAGAGCGTCAGGATGGCGCACGAGTTGGATGGTGACATGCGCATAGCTTCTCGGGTAAACCAGGCGCTTCGGATTATCTATGTCGACCTCGGTCAGCATAGTCCGGGTTGCAAGGTCGAGCGATGACGCATATCTGGCGACGGTGCCCACGAATACTCGATTGGGAAATTCCTCGAAGGTGAGACTCGCTGGAGTACCTATATGGATGAACGGATACGAAGCTTCCGGGACGTAGATATAGATACGCAGTTCATCTATGTCGGCGAGAGTCAGGATCGGGCCGCCGCCCTCGCGATGACCTCCCGCTCCCTCGGTAGCTCCTGGCGAAATCAACCCCGAGGTTTCGTCAACTCCAATGTCGCCGCCGCCCGCCCGGATCAGCGCTCCGGGATCCGCGAATCGCCCCGTAATTACCCCGTCGAAAGGGGCGATGATTTTTGTATACCCGAACATAGTTTGCAGGGTCGCGACAGCAGCCTGGGCCACGCGGTACTTGGCATAGGCCATATCGACATCTTGCTGTGAGATTAACCGTGAATCACTCTGCTGAACCTTCTTAAGACGATCGTAAGTTATGCGCTCGATTTCGAGACTCGCCTGCGCGCTCGTCAGGTTCGACTGGAGTTCCGGCACTTCGATTTCGGCCAGCACCTGACCCTTCCTAACCGAGTCGCCTTTGTCGACACTGATGCTCTTCAAGTAGCCGGTGACCTTCGAGTGAAGCGCAGCTTCGTAGAAGCCAACGACATCGCCTGGAAGATCAATTGTCTTGGCTATCTCCCCCTGGCGCGGATGGACAACATCCACCGTCGGTCGTTGAGGAGTAGTCATAGGAGTAACAGGCGTATCGCAAGCGGCCGCCCAGAAAAGCGCGAACGATAAAACAGCAGCCAAGCTGATTTGCAGTCTAAACATCGGCATCAGTTCTCGAGCAGTGCTGGCGCGGTCGCTCCGCCCTGGATCCTTCGATAGAAGAACTCATAAACGCAAGGCACCAGGAACAGAGTGAGTACGGTGGAGACGATGAGACCGCCCACTGCCGCCCTTGCCAGGGGAGCCGAAGCTTCGGAGCCCTCGCCCAGCTTCATCGCGATTGGCATCAGGCCAGCTACCGTCGCCAGCGCGGTCATCAGGATTGGCCGCAGTCTGATGCGTGCGGACTCGACCGCCGCGCGTCTTAGCTCCTGTCCCTGGCGGCGTCGTTCATTAGCGAAGTCGACGAGCAAAATCGAGTTCGACACAACGATGCCGACCATAACGATGATCCCCATGAACGACTCGATGTTAAGCGTCGTTCCAGTCAGCCACAGCGTCCAGATGACTCCTATCAATCCCATTGGAACCGCGAACATGATGATCAGCGGATCAAGGAAAGAACGGAACTGGGCAACCATCACGAGATAAAGCAGGACTACCGCCAGGGAGAGCCCGAAGCCAAAGCTGGAGAAGGATTTCTGCATCGAGGCTACCGCGCCGCGGTACCTGACAGTGACTCCCGGCGGCAGGGTCATCTTGCTCACCTGGTCTTGAATCTTCGTTTGGGTTCCACCCAGATCCTCGGTGCTCGGCGCGACAAGCAAATCGACAACCCGTTGAAAGCTGTAGTGATCCGCTTCGGACGGGTGGAATTCGGGAGAAATTGACGCTACATCGCGTAGCAGCAGGCTTTGTGCGTGCCCGTTTTCCCGGTCCACGGTCTCGATTGGAATGTTCCGCAGCACTTCCAGTGAGTCAAAGCCCTTGTCGGAGCCGGGATACTGTACCGTGAGAAAGTAATCGTCTTTGTTCGCGCGATCGATCCAGATCGACGGCTTGATATACAGGTTTGAATCGAGTGCCGTGATGACGTTCTGTATGACTTCCTGCTGCTTGACACCCAGGCGCGCTGCTCTCACCCGGTCGACCTGTATGTTCAGCGTTGGATAGTCAGATTCTTGCGCTATGAAAGTCTGCGAGACCTGCGGCAGACGGTTGATCTTTTCCTGAAGCTCCTTTGCCGTCTTATTCAGCTCGCTAAAACTGTTACCGGCAAACTGCACGTCGATGGGAGCCATCATCCCGAGATTGAGAACCGAGTCGACTATGCTGCCCGAGGAAAACAAGGTCCGAACGTCTGGAAGTTGCATAGGGAGAAGCCGCTTCAACTGGGCTACATAATATCTGGTGGGCTGCGGGTGCCCGGACTTGAGAGCAACCTGAATGAAACCCGAATCCTGGGCCGCGTTAGGCGAATAAATCGCGGATATGCTCGGAGCGATTCCAATATTCGAAACGACCATGTCGAGATCGTCTGGCGGAATGACTTTTCGGACGATAGCTTCGATTTCACGCGCCATATCCGTAGTCAGTTCGATGCGAGTACCGGCTGGTGCGCGAAAATTGATCGTGAAGGTTCCCGCATCGGTCGCGGGAAACAACTCAGTGCCAAGAAGCGGATACATCGCGAGACTTACGACGAACAGAATCGTAACTGCGCCGACGACTACAGCCTTGTGGTTCAGGGCGCTTTCCAGCAGCCGTTCGTAACCGGTGGCAAAGCGCTCATAGGCGCGATTGAAGATCCCGAATACACCGGATGCTTCGCCGCGCTCCGACGCGACCGCCTGTTCGGTAGTGAGAAAGCGAGCACAGTAGAGCGGGATTATGCTCATCGAGACCAGATACGACGCTGCCATCGATAAGACTACAGCCAGCGCGAGCGCACTGAACAGATACTTGGCGACGCCAAACAGAAACATGACCGGGAAGAAAACGACGCAGGTAGTTATAGTCGATGCCAGAACGGGAAGGGCCACTTCCTCGGCGCCTTCGCGCGCAGCCGCATGCGGTTCCTTGCCTTCTGCCAGATGGCGATTGATGTTCTCAAGCACGACCACCGAGTCATCGACCAGCCGGCCTATCGCAAGCGCGAAACCGCCGAGCGTCATGATGTTGATGGTCGAGTTATTCATGAAAAGACCAAATCCGCCGGCCAGAATGGAAAGCGGAATCGACAGGAAGATCGCGAAGGTCGATCGGAAACTGCCGAGGAATATGAGAATCACCAGCGAGGCCAGAACGGAACCAGAGATGGCCTCATGTTCAAGGCTATCGACCGCCTGTCTCACATAAATGGATTGGTCGAAGATGGTTTTGAGTTTCATCCCCGCTGGAAGGCCAAAGACCTCAGGCAGCAATTCCTTGACGCCATCCACCACTGAGATGGTGTTCGCGCCGACCTGGCGTAGCACCGGGACATATACCGACGGCTGCCCGTTAATGAGAACCTGGTTGTACTGAATCTGTGATGAGTCGGTGACCTTCGCAACATCGTCCATCAGCACCGGTGCTTGACCACGTCCGATCTTTACGGGCACCTGACCTATGTCTGGGACCTTTTCGATCATGCTATTCGAGTAGATGTAGTAGTCCTTGGATCCGATCTTGACGTCGCCTGCGGGCAAGATGAGGTTGGAGGTGTCGAGCGCCTGGACGACGTCCATCAACGACAGGCCGCGGGCTTGCAGCGCCTGCGAGTTTGCGTAAGCCATGACCTGGCGAAACCTGCCACCGAAAGGGATCGGTGCGGAAGCACCCGCCACTGTCGCGAGCTGGTTGCGAATGTTGTATCGAGCTTGATCCTCGAGTTGAGTCTCGTCGTAGCCCTTACCCTCGAGCGTGACCAACACCACCGGCAGAGAAGACGCGTCAAACTGCAGCACCAGCGGCGGCAGTGTGCCCGGGGGCATGATTCCGAGATCGGCCATCGCCAGGGTGCCCATCTGCGCAGCCGCGGACTCGATGTTGGTGCCTGGCTGAAAGAACACCTTGATGATGCTCACGCCCGACAGCGAACGCGACTCGATGTGTTCTATGTTGCTGCCCAGCGTAAAAAATCGCTCGTAGCGGAAGGTTATGTTGTCTTCCATGTCCAGCGGTGGCATGCCTTGGTAGAAGGTAGCCACCACGACCGCGGGAATTTTAATGTCTGGAAAGACGTCTACCGGCATCCGCGAAAACGCAGTTGCGCCCAGGATAACGATCACCAGCGCGCCGACAATGATTATGTACGGATTGCGCAGCGAAAAACTTGGCACAATGCAAACTCCCAACCCCGGCTAGGTGCACGCGCCGGTGGACTTATAGTTTGATCACAACTGCCCGCGAACATTCGCTCGCGTGCTTGGCGAATTGCGACTGTAAAGTTTGCCTAGAGCGGGTCTTGGTTTTCCGCGCGCGATGGGAGCAATTTGGGTGGTCTGACTATCGGTTGCACGGAAGGGGTCATAAATCTGAAACTTATCAACGGTTTGACGTTTTGATCGTACGAAATCAGCCTCAGACCCTGCGGTAGCGGAACGACATTCACCTCATAGCCAGCTTTGAAATCGGGCACGCGAGACGAATCGTCGGTGAAGCGCTGCGGACCGCTGAGAGTTGTAGCCTCGGTCGAACCGCAGGAGAGACGTACGCGCGGATGCAGGACCCGAGGAGCGAAGGCCACAATGCTCATCGCGACAAGAATCATAGCGACGAGCTGCGAGTGTCGACGAGAGAGCATTGTTCTGATCCGTCAGAATTGTATCACATTTTGGATGGAAGCCAAACTTTTCCATCTGCGACGTTCGGACTGTCGCTGGCCGTCTACCTGGTGCTGATGAGATAGTAGTATGAATCATCGAGCCCGCTGCGCACGGAATTATTTCTCAGAACTCCAACGCGAGTTTATCTGGTCGGCGATATTCTGAAAGACTTCGCGCCAGTACGGCGGGTCGATTCCATCCTCATCCGCAGTCCGTACAATCACGACTCTCGTTTTCGGCGAGATGAAAATGTACTGGCCATAGGTGCCGATCCCCATGTAGCTGTGGTCGTCCTTTCCCTGAGAAACGCCCCACCAGAAGTACTTGTAGTAGCCGCCGTTGTCCTGCCATCGGGAAAACGTCTCCCATGGGCGCTGGTCGCCGGGATCCCTGGTAGTCGAATCGGCAACCCATTGCTCGGGAACGATCTGCTTGCCGTCCCAATTGCCATTGTTCAAGTACAGGCGACCGAACTTGGCTAAGTCTATAGCTCTCGCGTTGAGTAATATGGGGGTCAATTCAAAGCCGTCCTGCTCGCTGTCGATACTCCATGTAGCTGGGTATTCCATTCCTATTGGCTGCCAGATTTTTTCCTGGAGGTATTGGCTGGGTGGGCGATGGGTAGTCCGTTCGAGGATCATGCCGATAAGTTCCGCGTTGAAGTTGTTATAGTGAAATGTTTGGCCCGGAGGTTCCATGATCTTGAGGTCCGATAGCAGTAGTTGCCTAAGGTCGGGATAGTAACCAGCCAGCACAAACTCGTCCCATGGAAGAAAGCCAATCCGGTACTGGATTCCCGATCCCATCGTCAGAAGATTTCTGATCGTAATCGGCTCGAAGCCCTGGGCTTTGAGCTCGGGCAGGTAATTTGTAATTGGATCGTCGAGGCTCTTGATATAACCCTCGGAGATCGCGATCCCCACCAGGGCTGAGGTGACGGACTTTGACACGGACCATGCAGTGCATAGAGAGTCGCGCGCGAAGCCGTTGAAGTAATTCTCGTATAGCACCTGGTTGTCTCTAAGGACGATGAATGCATGGGTGCCCGTCGACTGGAGCAGCCCGGATAGCGCGACGCGCTTAACGCCCTCGCCATCGTCGTATTCCACCGTCTCGGGAACCAAATCGCGCTTCCCCGGTGCGAACTGAAATGCGGTCGGCGCCTTATCGATTGTGTGATAGCCATAGCGCCGGTAATCGTCGGAACGGGATGAGAACGCGAATTGCGCGCCCCATACAAAGTAACGGTATAGGTATTCGGGTTGTGTCCAGGCGGCGGCGCTCGCCGGCGAGCTGAATGAAAAGCCGACTGTCAGCGCTAGCGGAAGAAGAGCCAGACAACTGCGAAATGACTTCTTCTGCGGAAATATCATACGGCTCGAAGAGGGAGCTGCGTTCAGAACTCGAGCTTGGGCAACAAGAGTGTGACCTGAAAATTCAGCGTGAACTGCTCGGATTGAGTCGAAAATTGTCGATAGACCATCCATTCGCCGGATAGCGACGTATCGACCGACGTTCCATTGGACAGTTTCCATACCTTGCCGAACCCGGCGCTCAGCGGCATCGTCGTCGACGTTTTGTGGCGTAAATTAAACGTCCAGGTGGCGTCGGCGGATTTCACGTACCAGTCCCGTCCCAGCTGGTAGCTGAGAATCGGCTGAATCGTGAGAACCGAGACCGGCACGGGATGCGACGAGGTATAAGCAAACGACGTAGCCTGTTGCAGTAAGCCCGCAATATTCAGCCCGGGTATTCCACGATACGAGAATGCGGCTGCTGGCCCCATCTCCCATGCGCCATTTCCGGTGAGATTACTGGTGGAGGTGGGAAAGACGAAATAGGGACCGAATCCCCATCGAAATAGCGTTTCCTTGGAGTTCGGCCAGGGCATCACGAACAAGTCGAACAACTGCATGTCGTCGTAGGCGGTAGTGGTCGGTGATCCCTTGCCGTTGGGCACGGTCACCACCCTGAATGTGGGTCTGACGAGCTGTTCGAACGGAAATAATGACAGTGGAGAGATCGACAGTATCGATCGGAATTGAATCGCGTTTACCTGCGCGTTCGTACCGTATTCCGCCGGCGAATATATATCCTTGATCTGAAACTGGGTGAGTGAGGCAGTCGGATCATAAACCTTCTCCGCGATCGGTTCGTCCGCTTCTGCGGCCGCCGTATCGGGCCCCTGTTGCGCGATCGCAAACGAGGTAGTGCACACCGAAAGCATGAAGGCCAGCGCAATAACGCGAACCGACCCGGACAGTGGCAGGGCGGCTCTTAGACGTTTCAATATTTGACGACCGGCAAAGCTGATGCGCCGCAAATGTTCGATTCCTCGAAAGTGGCTATCGAGACCCTTGGAGGATGGGTTTCTCCCGTATTTTAACATCGCAACGGTCATATTGATAAATTCCAGAGCATCTCAGGAAGTGTCGGCGCCTCATGACGGGCAACGCAAGAGACGCACGCAGCACGGCTTAGGATCGGCGCACCACGACGCGTTGTCGTGTATGGTGCAACCGGATCTGAGGTGAAAACCGCGAGCACGGCGCCGAGGCGAGACTTCATTGACACACGTTATTCTTGGGCGCGTCTGCAAGTACATTTTGCCAGACTTTTTCACAGCCAATTTGACAGCCACGGGCTTGGACATGCGCAGATGAAAGGGTACGCCGGCGGAAATACGGAAACCACAATTCACCTAGGTTTGGGCGCGCAGACGTCCTTCCAACCACCTTTCACGCCGGTTACACGGTTTCAAATCCCGTCTGGGGTAGGCAATTTTTCTTTCTTTGGAAGATTCGACGACGGGCCCTACCGAAAAAATAGCTTGCAACGAATCGATCCGAGTTAGCCGCAGAGGAACGCGCCTCGGCGAATGGCCAAGCTCCGTTGGTCAACCTCTCCGGCGGACCAACGCACTGGATCTCCGATCCGCAGCGTACCGAATTACCGACCGGAAACAAGACGGCCGCTTTGCACCGCCACCGGGCCCCTTCCTCCTCCAGCTGTTGGTGGATTATTGTATCCGTAAATGATACCGGCGAGATGATGGAAAAATCCAGCGACAACGGTTTTTCCGTCGGCCTCGGGCTCACCAACGAATGCAATCTGGCCTGTGCTCATTGCTATCGCGATACAGGTCGGACTGATCGTCTGTCGCTCGATGACGTTCGGCGCGTTTGCGAAAGTGTGCCGATTCGATCGGTGAATCTTGGGACCGGTGAGAATGGGCTTCATCCCGAGTTTCACGCGATCCTGCAGTATCTGCGCGACCGCGGTACCACGATCGCGCTGACTTCAAATGGCTACTCGGCGGCGGTGCTGAGCGATGATGAGCTGCGCTCTTTCGCTGATCTCGAGTTTTCCCTGGACTTCGCAACCGAGCGTGAGCAGGATATCTGGCGTGGTCCGGGGAATTGGCGGCTGGTGCTCGATCAGACTGCGCGGGTTCTGGGACTGGGAATCACGGTCACGATTATCGCCGTTATGATGCGGACGAACTATGACAAGCTCCCCGAGATCGGAGCGCTAGCTGCGCGGCACGGGGCAAATTTCCGGGTGAATGTCTATCAGCCGGTTAAAACGGATGCCTTCTCACTCGATTACGATCAGTTCTGGACTGGCTTTCAGAGGCTGCTGGAGTCCTGTCCACTGGCCGTGTGCAATGAACCTATCGTGCGCGCGATTCTTGGATTCGACGCTGTCTCGGGCGGATGCGGAAAGGGCACCATCCGAGTCACGCCAAAGGGCGAAGTGCTCCCCTGCGTCTATTGGCCGAAACGGAATGTTGGCCTGGCCGAACTTGAAAAATGGGGAGCGGCGATCGTGGACTCGCCGGGTTTTCGCGAGCTGGATCAAGTTCCGCAATTCTGCGGGAATTGTCGCTTTGTCGAGTCGTGCCGCGGCGGCTGTCCGAGTCGCCGGCTGCTGCGGGGAGGATTGGAGCTGCCAGATGAGTTTTGCCCGTTCGTTGCGGGAAAACCTCTGCCTACGTTCGCCATCCACGCCGGAAGCTTGCGACAATTCCCGAAAGCTGGAAGCGCTTGTACGACCGTGTTCGGCGCGCAAGACCATAAGGAGCCCAAGGGTTGAACGAATCCAAACTACCCGCCCTCGATGCGGTCCTCACACTCGTGATACTCAGGGTTACGCTCGGCGTATTATTCGTCTCTACCTTCTTCGAGAACCTTGGCAAAGATCTATACACCGCCAAAGGATATGCGGGATTGATCCGCTACTACATTCAATACGGTCACGCGCCGGCAGTTTGGAAGCAGGTGGAGGGATTTGTCGCCGCCAACAGCGCGATAACCGGTCCTGGGCAGGCGGTCCTTGAATTAAGCCTCGGAGTCTTCCTAATCCTGGGTTTCTTCTCCCGGCTTGCCGCGCTGGTCGCATTCGCATTTCTGACTGGGCTGTGGGTGTCAGAACGGGGACTCGGCTGGATATGGGAGCTGCTGATTCCAATGATTGTAGCTCTGGCGCTCGCGCTTGGACCTTCGGGCAAGCGCGCTGCCATCGACGTCGCGCTCGCGCGGCGCTGGCCGCAGCTTCCAATCTGAACCTGTGCGCGTCTCGGTGGTCATTCCGACATATAATGAGGCGCAGTCCATCGGCCTGGTCCTGGCGGATATCCCGAAGGACATCGTCCAACAGGTGCTGGTCGTCGACAGCGATTCAACCGACGGAACAGCACAGATTGCCCGCCAAATGGGCGCCGAGGTTCTGCATGAGCCGCGGCGTGGCTATGGTCGCGCCTGTCTCACCGGCCTTGCCGCCGTCGATGCTCCAGACGTGGTCGTGTTCCTGGACGGGGACTACAGCGATCGTCCGGCGGAGATGTCGCGTCTGCTGGAGCCGCTGCGCCAGGGCGCTGCGGATATCGTCATCGGCTCGCGGCTGGCGGGCGAGCGGATGGCAGGGTCGATGCCTTGGCATGCCGTGGTCGGCAACCGTCTCGCGGCACGCCTGATCGCTTTGCCGGGCGGAGTCCGCCTCACCGATCTCGGTCCGTTCCGAGCAGCACGCTACGAAGCGCTGATTGCGCTCGGGCTGCAGGAATCCACCTATGGATGGCCGGTCGAGATGATCGTGAAGGGCGCGCGGCGGGGACTTAGAATTACCGAAGTGCCGGTAAGTTATCATCCTCGGATCGGCTCGTCGAAGATAAGCGGCACCTTCCG
>Ga0302325_10022081_pt1 | contig 13324 bp, 11 predicted proteins | sample Palsa_T0_2_FD_201948 | JGI IMG/M metagenome (GOLD analysis project Ga0302325, IMG submission 201948) | Peat permafrost microbial communities from Stordalen Mire near Abisko, Sweden - Palsa_T0_2 | ecosystem: Environmental > Terrestrial > Soil > Palsa > Peat permafrost | place: Sweden: Abisko... | reverse complement strand
GAGGAATTCCACTCCGGGCGCGTGTCCTCGCCGGCCTGGCCCAGGAGTGGTACCACGCCTGGCCGCACCGGGACGAGAGCGAGAGGGCGTCGGTGTTGGCCACCGAGGCCGTGGACCTCGCCCGCCGGGTCGACGACCCCAAGACGCTGGCCGCCGCCCTCATCGCCCTACACGACGTGTCACCCTCATGGCCGAGCTCGAGCCGCGGCTGCGTGAGCACCCCGGCAGGTGCATAGTCATCGGCGGGTGTGTGAGCTTCTTTGGCAGCGTCGACCACTACCTGGGGCTGATCTACGCCGCGACCGGTAGGCGGCAGGAGGCGACGGAGGCCTTTCGCAAGGCCATCGCCGCCTACGACCGGCTGGGCGCCGGGGGCTGGGTCGCCCGCACGCGGCGGGCGCTCGAGGCCATGGCCGGCGAAAACGGCGCCCCGGCGGCCGAGCTGCGCCGGGAGGGGCCGGTCTGGGCGGTCCGCTATGGCGATGGCGAGATTCGCGTCAAGGACAGCAAGGGCATGCGCGACCTGGCCGCCCTTTTGTCCGCGCCGGGGCATGAGATCGCCGCCGCCGAGCTCATGGCCCGCGGCCTGTCTTTCCAGGCTGGGGCCGATCCCGTGCTCGACGCCGAAGCCCGCGCCCGGTTCCGCCGTCGTCTCGACGAGCTGGACGAGGACCTGACGGAGGCCGAGCGGGCCAACGACCTCGGCCACATCGGGCGGCTACGGGACGAGCGCGACGCCCTGGCCCACGAGCTAGCGGCCGCCGTGGGGTTGGGAGGCCGGGCCAGGACACTCGGGGATCCGGCGGAGCGGGCCCGTAAGGCCGTCTCGGCTCGTATTCGGGACGCCATCCAGCGGGTGGGTGCCGAGCACGCCGACCTGGGCCACCACCTGAAGGGCGCCGTGCGCACGGGAACCTTCTGCTCCTACTCGCCGGGCGCGCCGACCCGCTGGCGCGTGACCGATGGCACCGTCCGCCAGAGCTGATCTGGCGGGCATCTGGCGCCTTCTCCGCGAAGGGCACCGTGCCCTGTGATCGGAGGCTCAGATGGCGATCGACGAAGCGAAGCTGGAGGAGTTCATGGGGAAGGCGGTCACCGAGCTGGGTGCGGGGTTGGGCCTGGCCCTGCACCGCCTAGGCGACGACCTCGGGATCTGGAAGGCCATGGCCGGTGCCGGCGCGTTGACACCGGCCGAGGTCGCGGAGCGCACCGGGTGCCACGAGCGCTACATCCGGGAATGGCTGGCGGCCGAGACCACCGGCGGCTACGTCGACTACAACGAGACCACGGGCACCTTCACGCTCGCCGACGAGGTGGCCTTCGCCATGGCCAACGAGGACAGCCCCGTGTTCCTCGGAGGTGCCTTCCAGATGGCGGCGTCGGCGTGGGACTCCCTGCCCAAGGTGCGCCAAGCCTTCACCACGGGCGACGGAGTGGCCTCGGCCGACCACTCGCACGACCTGTTCGTGGGTGTCGAGCGCTTCTTCCGCCCCGGCTACAACGCCCACCTGCTCTCGTCGTGGCTCCCCGCCCTCGACGGCGTCGTTGAGAAGCTCGAGCGAGGGGCAACCGTCGCCGACGTGGGCTGCGGTCACGGCGCAACCACGATCATCCTGGCCGAGGCGTTTCCGAACTCGACGTTCGCGGGCTTCGATTACCACGACGCGTCGATCCTCGCCGCCCGCAAGCGGGCGGCCGACGCCGGGATCGCCGACCGGGTGAGGTTCGAGGTGGCCAAGGCCCAGGACTACCCCGGCACGGGCTACGACCTGGTCGCCTGCTTCGACTGCCTGCACGATATGGGCGATCCCGACGGCGCCGCCCGCCACGTGCGCTCGACGCTGGTCGAGGACGGGACGTGGCTTTTGGTCGAGCCCCACTGCGACGGCTCGCTGGCGATGAGCGTCAACCCGGTCGGACGCGTGTTCTATGTCGGGTCGACGCTCCTCTGCCTGCCGGCGTCCCTGGCCGACGAGGGTCGGAGGGGTCTGGGCAGCCAAGTGCCGGACAGCGACTGGCAGACGATCCTGTCGGCCGCCGGGTTCAGCAGGGTGCGCCGGGCGACGGAGACGCCGTTGAATCGGGTCTTCGAAGTCCGGCCCTGAGAGGGGACCAGGCTCAGGGTCGAGCTCCCTGAGAGGGGACCAGGCTCAGGGTCGAGCTCCAGATCGCTACCGCCGCCGCCGTTCACACCGGCACCCGTTCCGGTTCGAGGGCGGCATTGACGACCACCCGCCAGGTGGTATCAACGGGCCCGTCGGCCGCGCCGCCCGCCCGCAGCAGCACGGGCGCCCGGTTCGCCCCGATGAGTCCCCGATACGGCTTAGCTGGAACGGTGCCGAAGACGCGCTCGACTACCAGGCCGACACGCCGGGCCGCCGCCGGCGAGTTGTAACGGAGCACCGTGTCGAGCAGTCGGTCGAGGAACGCCGGGTGCTTCACGTTGGCGAGCAGCAGGGCATCGAGAGCCTGGGTGAGCGAGACGCCGTAGCGGGGATGGTTGATCACATCGACGATGGCACGCTCCGGTCGGGCATAGCGGGGCCAGCCCCAGATGTTCGCCGGATCGGTCCGCAGGAACTTCGCCGATTGGGCCCGGAACGACAACTTCCTCACCCCCCCGGGGGTCAGAACGATGACACCGAAGAAATGCTGGTCGGTCAGCTCATGGTGCTCGAGGGCCCGCCCGCCGGTGATCAGATACGGCGGTGGGGTGATGATTGTGCATGTATATTATGTGCTTATTCAGGCAATCTCATTGAACACCATATCCGTCAATCGGCGCCGGTTGGAGAGCCAACCCGGGACGGAATCAGGTGGTCCCAGATCGGTGCATGTTCGGGGGTGTCGGTCGGCGCCGGTGGCCAAGGACGAGTCTGTGCCGGCGACGTCGGCCAGACTTGAGCGTGCGCTATCTCGATTACTACAGCGTCGCGAGCAACCCTCGACGTCTGGTGCATCCCTCAGAGGACGTACCATTGATCCGATCCACCTGCTGTGCGTGTTCGACCGCCCCATGCGGCGTTCCTGAGCGCGACCGAGCAGCTGGCCGATCTGGGGAACCGGATTCACGTCGGCAGCGGGTGCACGCCGGAACCCGAATCAAGTCAGACGTTGGTGCAGCCGCGAAGCGCGGCCGGCCGGGGTCTGGCGTGTCAGGTGGGATCGCTCTTCAGCTCAGCCATGACCTTGTCGAATGCGGCGGACAGTTCCTCGCGCATCGCCCGGAGGTCCGCTGCGTCGCCATCGGGAGCGGCGGACTCAAGGCGAGCCGCTACGGTGGCGACCTCGGTGGCTCCGACGGCGCTGCCGACGCCTTTGATTCGGTGCGCTTGGTGCCGGACTTCCTCGGCATCTTCTGCTTGGAGCGCCTCATCGAGACGGCCCATGTCGACTGTGGTTGAGTCCACAAAGTCACGCAGGATCAGCGCCGCGAGGGAAGCATCGCCGCCGGTGAGTTCATCGAGCACCGAGTGGTCGAAACAATCGCCGTGACTGCCCGAGACGCCGACGGGCTGGACCTCCTCGTCGGCCACGAGGCGCGGGAACTCGAGATGGGGAAGCCATTCGTGCACTTTGGCGGCCAGTAAGGGGATGGTGGCGGGCTTGGCTGCGAAGTCGTCCATGCCGGCGTCGAGGCACCGCTGTGGTTCGCCCTGCATCACGTTGGCGGTGAGCGCCATGATCGGCGTGCGGCGTCTCCCGGTCTCGGCTTCGAAGCGGCGAATGGCCTCGGCGAGCCCGTATCCGTCGAGCCGGGGCATATGCACGTCGGTGATTACCATCGAGTAATCACCGGAGATGAACAGCTCCAGCGCCTGCTGCCCGTCGTCGGCGGTGTCGGCGCAGATACCGACCGTTTCGAGCTGGTGTAGGAGTACCGCCCGGTTGACCGAATGATCTTCGGCCGCCAGAACCAGGCTTCCCTCTCGAATGGCCTCCACCCGGGTTGGCGTGGGTCGGCTCGCCGCGAACCTGGTCGAAGTGAATGTCGCTTCGGGCAGTACTTGCGACTCGTCGCCGATCGGCAGCTCGAGATTGAGCCGCAGTGTGGTGCCGTGACCTATCGAGCTGTCCATCGTGACGTCGCCGCCCATGAGGAGCGCGAGCTTCTTGCAGATCGCCAGCCCCAAGCCGGTCCCGCCGAAACGGTGTGTCGTCGAAGGCTCCGCCTGGGCGAACTCCCCGAACAGGTTCTGCTGCTGCTCGCGGGTGAGCCCGATGCCGGTGTCAACAACCATGAACTCGAGGCTCTGGGCGCTGGTTTTCGACGCGTCTGCGCCGACTGGGCCGACGACCCGTACGGTCAGCTCGATCCCGCCAACATCGGTGAACTTGACGGAGTTCGACAGGAAGTTGCTGAGGATCTGGCGTATCCGCAGCGGATCACCGATGTGGGCGGCTTCGAGCTGGTCGTCGCAGTGCGCGGTCAATTGGAGGCCTTTGGCCGATGCCGTGTGGATGAACGTCGCCACCGCGCTTCCCACGACGCCGCGCACGGAGAAGGTGCTGGAGGCGATCTCCAGCTTGCCCGCCTCGATCTTCGAGAAGTCCAGCGTGTCTCCGATGATCTGGAGCAACGCGGCCGCCGAACTCTGGGCCGTGCCCACCATGTGTCGCTGCGGGCGGGAGAGGTCGGACTGGGCAAGTACCTCGAGCATGCCGGTCACGCCGATCATGGGCGTCCGGATCTCGTGCGACATGGCCGCTAGGAACGATGACTTGGCCCGACTGGCATCCTCTGCCGCCCGCCGAGCCTCGGTAGCGACATGTTCGGCATGGACCCGGCGCTCGACATCGGCCTCCACGGCTGAGGCCATGGCGTTGAAGGCGTCCGCCACACGCTCGAGCTCGGAAACCCCTTTGACGGCAGCCCTCTCCCGGTAATCACCACCGGCGATTCGTCGCGTCGCGTCGATGAGGTGGTCCAGCGGGCGCAGGGCCTGCCGCTTGGTCACGATCCACGCCGCCGCCCCGACCAGCACTATCGCGGCCAGAACGGCCAGCTGGGCGACGAACAACCGGTGGTTGTCGCGCTGGACCCGGGCGACGTCGGCGGCTGTGGTCTGATCGACGAGGTTGATGAAGTCGCTGACGGCGCCCATGATCACGCCCTTCTGGGCGAGGTAGTTGGCGTCGACGAGGAGGCGATAGTCGGGCTCGACGTCGGTGCTGTATGTGGCGTTAACTCCCTTCGCGATCCGAAGGGCGACCTGATCCATTACCAGGAGCTCCAGCGTGGCGAGCTGGTTGGACGATCGCAACGCCGAGTTGAGGGCATCGAACTCCAGTGGAGTGAAACCGGCGGCACGCATCTGGTCGGTGAGTGACTCCGGAGGCCCGTACGTGACGAAGCCAGTTCCGTGGGCAAGGACTTGATCCCAGAAGGTGCTGGTGTAGTTGAGCGGCCGTGGCGCGGTTCCGGCGCGGATGGCGAGGATCTCGTTGTAGTAGTCGCGGTACTGCGGTTGGCCGGTTGACACGTAGAGCCGCACCATCAGGGTGAGGTCGTCCGAGCTTTCTTGCATGCTGTTGGCGATGAGCAGCGACTGGGTCCGTCGGTTCTCGACCTTGGCTTCGTGATTCGACCCTTGCAGCTGCAGCGACGTGAGGATGAACAGGGAGGCCACGAGGAATGCCATTGTGGCGAGAAGGATGGTGAGGAGTCGCCGGATCGACGGCCCGTGGTGGTGAGACGAGCGGACCGTGCTGGTCACTCACGCCTCCCATCCGCCTAGGCGGCTCGGATCCGAGCCTGCCGCCCAGGCCGGTAGCTCATCCGCTGGCATGGGCTCCGCCACGAAGGCGCCGTGTATTCGATCGCAGCCCAGCTCGAGCAGCAGCCGCAGATCGGCTTCGCTGTCGCACCCGGCGCCGACGATCGTGGCGTCGAGTGTGCGGCCGACTTCGACCAACTCCTCGAGGGCCCGCGTCCGTTGCCGGTCACCGGCCGCGCCGGTCACCCGGCCGGGCGCCAGCCTTACCTCGGTGAAGGGGATCCGGCGCAGCTGGTCGCTTGGCGAGTCTTCTGGGGCGCTCTGGTGTGGCTCGCGCCTGCGCGTAGCGCCCCTTGGCTCTCAACACGAGTATATCCGAGCAGGGCAGCTTGAGATATACTTAGATCGTGAGTAAGCGATTGGTAGACATCGACGACGAGCTTCTTGAGGAGGCATCCTCGGTTTTGGGTGCGTCGACTATGAAGGACACGGTCAACCGCTCACTCGAGGCGGTAGTCCTGGCCGATCGGCGTCGCCGGCACGCCGATCGACTGGAGACCATGCAGGGCCTTGACCTTGATAAGCCCAGGGTCATGTCGGGCGCGTGGCGATAAGCGCTCGCTATCTCGCGGATAAAAGCGCGCTCGCCCGCTTCCCGGTCCCAGCTGTAGCCCAGCGTCTCCGTCCGCTCCTCGAGGAAGGTTCCATCGCCACCTGCGCGATCGTGGACCTCGAGTTGCTCTACAGCGCCCGAAACCTCGCAGATTACGAGGAGGTGCTCCAAGAGCGCCGGAGTCTCGACACTGCGCCGATCACGCCCGAGGTGATGGTCAAGGCGATCGAGCTTCAACATGAGTTGGCCCGTCATGGCCAACATCGCGTCCCGATACCTGATCTCGTGATCTCTGCTGCGGCCCAAGCCGTGGGCTTGACCGTGTTGCACTACGACTGCGACTTCGAACGCATCGCCAGCGCCGGTGGTGCCGCCCAGGAATGGGTGATCCCGCGAGGATCCCTATAGCTGCCCCACTCCCGGCGAATCGGGGGCGCTCCTGATTCGCCGAAGGCTCGAGATATTGGGCTACCGCTGAGCCGACGCCACAGGTAAGCCGGACATACTCGATAAGGCAAGGCCGAATAATGGGGCAACCAGCGCTGGATGACTCGCTGCCGTCGTCATCGTGTTGTTAAGAGATCAGCTGTCTCGCTTTGCCATTGACGGCTTCATCGTGCTGCCCGACATCGTGCCCGAGCACATCTTGGCAGCCGCGGACGTCGAGATCGAAGGTGTCCTCCTCGAAGACCCAGCGCCTCCGCAGACGGATGCTGCTCGGTGTCGGCCACACCGGCGAGCTGACCACTGACACTAATTTCTCTTCGGTGAAGTCCTATACCGCCAGCGACTCGGTGTCGAGGCCCAACTCGGAACGCAGCCAGGCAACCTCCGGTCCCGGAAGGCCGTCGGAACGCTCACATGCGCTGCGGTGCTCGATGCCGCGCACCAGGAACTCCAGTTCGTCGCGGTATCCCCCTCTGGCCGCCGCCACCCGCGGGCTGATCCCGCCGAGGCGGGCAACAGGATCGTCAATCCAGCGCCGCCACAGGAGCCGGCGAAAACGCTCATCCGATCCCGGAGGTCCGTCGTGGCTCGCGCGGCGAGCCCGATGGGACGAAGGGGCGCTCGATCGGTACTCGTCGAACGAGCGGACGCGCAACGTTGGACGGCTCACGAGGCCACGCAGGCGACGCTCTACCAGGTCGACGGCAGCGTTCAGACGGGTCTCTGAGATCCCCTCGAAGTCGAGGCGCCCGCCCCGCAATGTGAAACTACCCAGCGCGCTGACGTCGGCCAGCTCGAGATCGCCCTCCTCGGTCGCCGAGATCGGCCCATTCTCCAGGCAGACCGCGCCCCGAGGAAGTTCGCGTCGGCTAGCCATCAGGTCGTCACGTGATGCGGTCCATTGGAAGACAAGCCCCTCCCCGCCCTCGGTCTCGCCGGTGGCGACGAGGTCCGGCACCGCTGACAACTCGTTGAGCACAGAATCAGGGTCGCGCACCCTCCAGGACGCTTCGGCCACCATCGCAGGATCCCCCTCGAGCGTGTAGGGCATCGGCTCGACCCGGCGGCTGTCAGGGATGAAGCAGACCAGCTCTCTCGCGCCTACGCGCACGGCTTCCGCCAGCCCGGCCGGGCCTGTGCCAAGGCCCCGAGCTGTGGCTATGCGCTCGATCTCCGCCAGCAGTTCGGGCTCCTCGTTTGGTTGGTAGAAGGCCGCTCCACCCCACAGGGTGGGGGTAGGGCCATTCGCCATCACCCTGCAGAACAGAACGTGCCAGCGCACGGCCTCACGAGACACGTTAGGACTCGATACCCGCACCGTTGCGCCGGTGACCACGTTCTCGAGGTCGATCCAAGCACCCGGAGACACGTCTCTGACCCGGTGCACCCCCAGCTTGCACTCGGCGATGCTCCGCGCCAGCGCCCCTTCGCCCTCGGAGATCTCGGGCAACTCTGCGTAGCGCGGGGCCGGCGGGCCTCCACCGTCGGCTAGCGGGCGGTCGATCAACAGCCAGCACAGTGCAACCGACAGATCGTCGTCCATGACAGGACGTTCGGAGGTACCGATCCCACGGGCATCGAAATGCTTGCTGAGCGAGTCGAGGAGCTCGTCGTGGAACCTGGCGAGCGCCCAGTTCTGCATCCGCTCCCAAACACCTTCGGCTCTGGCCACGGCCAGTCCTACTGCGGACTGCCGGGGCAGACAGCAACGCTTGTACTTCATTCCGCTGCCACAAGGGCAGTGGGTATTGCGTCCTACCTCGCCCATGACAGTGACGTTACGACCTCGGCCTGTCGAGAGGGTGGATACCAACAGGCGGGGTCAATCGCGTAGATCAGTCATCAATTCTGGTCACGATGCGGAGATGGTGATAGACCCCTAGGCAGGCCGGTGTGTACGGACGGATTGGATCTACGCATTGGCGGCGCCGGGCCCAGCCCATCATCACGGACGTCGACATAGACCCGTGACGCGCCCCGGTCTGCGAGCGTAAGGGCCGGCCACATGGCACCAGTGACACGCCGAGTAGCCGACCGACAGCAGGATGGGCACGTCCCGCAGCTCGGCCGCCGCGAAGGCATCGGGCCCCCAGGCGTACCAGTCCACTGGGTTGCCGGCGTGCTGGCGCAGGTACGGGCTGGTCTCTTCCGCCAGGCGGTTCATGCCCGCCACAGGCTACGACGCGGCCCCGTTAGGCCGGCACGCCGGCCAGATGGTCCAGCAGGAGGGGCGCCACCTCGGCGGCCGAGCCCGTCGGCAGCCAGTGGGTCCCGTCCTCCAAGGGCACGAACAAGAACGGGCCGACCACGTGCCCAGCACACCGCTCCGCCGCGACCCGGGTGACGAACGGGTCGCGCTCACCCCAGACGAACAAGGTTGGGGTCGTGATCGGGCCCAGCCGGTTGCGGATCTCCAACGGGAGCGCTCGATACCAATTGATCGGTCCGGTCATGGCACCGGGGGTGGCGGCCCGGACGGCGTAGCGACGCGCCGACGACTCGTCCAGCCCGGAGCGCTCTAGCTGGGCGACGAAGCGGCGTTCGCCGGCCCGGCCGGCCACCAGCTCCGGCAACCTGGGCAGCTGGAAGAACAACATGTACCAGGAATGCAGCAGCTGGCTGCTGCGGATCATGGCCCCCACGAAGGCCTGGGTGTGCGGCACCGACAGCGCGGTCAGGCTGCGGATCCGGTCGGGATGGGCGCCGGCCAGATACCAGGCCACGACGGCTCCCCAGTCATGACCCACCACGTCGAAACGGTCAGCGCCGGCGATAGTCGCAAGGGCCAGCACGTCTCCCGCGAGGCGGTCGAGGGTGTAGGCCCGCCGGCCGGGCGGGCGGGCGCCGGGCGAGTAGCCCCGCTGGTCCGGGGCCAGGACCCGGTAGCCGGCGCCGGCGAGGGAGGCGGCTAGCTGGTCCCAGCAGTGGCGGTCCTCAGGGAACCCGTGGAGCAGGATGACGACCCGACCGTCGGCGGGCCCGGTGTCGGACACGTCGAAGGTGAGTCCGTCGTGGACGAAGGTCTCCATGGGCGTGGTCTCTTTTCCGGATCCGGATTCAGTCGTCGTAGACGAGCACGCCCCGTACGTTCTTGGCATCCCGCATGTCCTGGTAGCCCTGGTTGATGTCACCCAGCTTGTACCGATTGGTGACCATGCCTTCCAGGTCGAGCTGGCCCAGACGGTAGAGGTGCAGCAGGTGAGGGATGTCGTAGCGGATATTGGCCGATCCGAAGATGGTGCCGACGATCTGCTTCTCCATGAGGGTCAGGTCGCACAGGTTGAGGGTGACGTCGTTCTCGACCATGGGATGGATGTTGGTGACAACGACCCGCCCGTGCTTGGCAGTCAGCGCCATGATCGAGGCCATCATGGTGCCCCGCCCGACGCCCATGGCGCAGATGACCTTGTCGCACATGCGTCCCCAGGTCTCTTGTTGGATCGGCTCGAACGCCTCTTCGACGGAGGCGTAGGCGTGGGTGGCGCCAAACTTGGGGGCCTGGTCGCGCTTGAACTCGACCGGGTCGATGGCGAAGATCCGCTCCGCGCCAGCCAGGCGGGCGCCCTGGAGGGCGGCGGCACCGATGCCGCCGATGCCGATCACGGCCACGTTGTCGCCGGGCTTGACTTCGGCGGCGTAGACCGAGGAACCCCAGCCGGTGGTCACCCCGCACCCGACCAGGCAAGCCAGCTCCAGCGGGATGTCGTCACCTATCTTGACGCAGGACATCTGGTTGACGACGGAGTACTTGCCGAACGTGCCCAGGCACACCATGGTCGCCAGATCCTGGCCGCGGGCATGGTGTCGGGAGGTGCCGTCCGCCTGCAGGCCGATCAACAGGGCCGCCCCGTTGTCGCACAGGTTGGATCGACCCCGGGCGCACGACGGACATTGGCCACACGCCGGGATGAAGCCGAACACCACATGGTCGCCCGGTGCGAGGTCGTTCACGCCCGGCCCGACCTCCTGCACGACGCCGGCGCCTTCATGGCCGCCGATGATCGGGAATACCCCGCCCAGATCGCCCGTGACCAGGTGCTCGTCGGAGTGGCACATGCCTGAAGCGGCCAGTTTGACCAGGACCTCGCCGCCCTTCGGCGGGTCGAGCTCGATGGGTTCGACGCTCCACTCGGTGTTCAGTTCCCACAAAATGGCGGCTTCGGTCTGCACGGCACCCTCCCAAGATCACGTAGCGGCGTTACGTCAACCCTAGCGGCGAAGGGGTATCCACGTCGATGCCTGGGTGGCCACTTCGCACCGACAGGCGGTTGTCGGTGCGAAGTGGCCGCGATCCAACAACGTGAGGCCCAGCGATTCGCTCAGCGCCCTCAGCGGGCCACGCCGGCGACGGCGGCGTCGATGCGCTCCCGGACCCCGCCGGTCAGGAGCGGGATCACCTCGATGGCCGCCAGGTTCTCGTGGACCTGCTCGACCCGGCTGGCCCCGGTGATCACGGTGGAGACCCGGGGGTTGCTGGCGCACCAGGCGATGGCCAGCTGCGCCAGGGTGCAGCCGAGCTCCCCGGCGATGGTGGCCAACTTGCCGACCGCGGCGTTGCGGCGCTCGTCGGTCAAGCTGTCGCGGAGCCAGTCGTAGCCGGGGAGGCTGGCCCGGCTGCCCTCGGGCACGCCGGCCCGGTACTTGCCCGTGAGCAGACCCGATGCCAGCGGGCTCCAGGTGGTGAGACCCAGACCGATGTCGTCGTAGAGGCGGGCGAACTCCCGCTCCACTTTGCGCCGGGTGAACAGGTTGTACTGGGGCTGCTCCATGACCGGCTTGTGCAGGTGGTGCCGCTCGGCGATGTCCCACGCGGCCCTGATCTCGTCCGCCGGCCATTCCGACGTCCCCCAGTACAGGGCCTTGCCGGCGCTGATGATGTCCGACATGGCCCACACCGTCTCCTCGATCGGCGTGTCCGGATCGTTGCGGTGACAGAACAGCAGGTCCACGAAGCCCAGCCCAAAGCGCTCCAGGCTGGCATCGGCCGCCTGCAGCAGGTACTTGCGGTTGAGGGTATTGCGCATATTGGGCTCGTCGTGCAGGCCCCAGAAGAGCTTGGTCGACACCACGTAGCTGTGCCGGGGCCAGCGCAGTTGCGCGATGGCCTGGCCCATGATCCGCTCGGACTCGCCGCCCGCGTAGGACTCCGCATTGTCAAAAAAGTTGACCCCGGCGCCTCGGGCCGCATCCAGGCACTCGACCGCCAGGTGGTCGTGCAACTGGGGACCGAACGTGACCCACGACCCGAACGACAGCACGCTCACCTGCAACCCCGAACGACCCAGCCTCCGGTATTCCATGTCCATGGCGACAAGCTAGGCCGTACTGGCGGATCCCGGCTGTGGAAGTGGCCCGGCCAGAACGGACTTGTCAACTGACGGGGGATATGGTTAGATATTCGTCAGATGACAAGTACGGCCTCCGCTCCGACTGTCGATGCCCTGGCTACCGCCCGTCAGCGGCTGATAGCAGAGGGGTTGCGGGCCTTCTCCACCGTCGGATTTGACGGCGCCAGCTTGCGCGACATCGAGCGGCAGGCCGGCGTGGGGCGCAGCCTGGTGGCCCACCACTTCGGGACCAAGGATGCCCTGTGGCGGGCGTGCGTAGATGCCCTGATGGGGGAGTTCCACGCCGAGATGGCCGGCGTCAGGGACCTGCTCACCGATGTGTCGCCGGCCGAGCGGGCCCGGGTGATGCAGAAGATCTACATCCGCTTCGTGGCTCGGCATCCGGAGTACCCGAGGCTGTTGCTGCTGGCCGGGACGGATGGTTCGGAGCGCATGCGGTGGCTGGTGGAGACGTGGCGACGGCGCAACGTCGAGCTTTTTATGGAGGTCGCCGGCTTCCCGTCCCACGACGATCGCCGGCATGCCGCCGCCCACTACGCGTTCGTAGGGGCGGCGTCGTACATTTTCGCGGTGCCCGAAGAGGTCCGGCTGCTGTTCGGAGTCGATCCGCGCCACCCCGAGTTCGTCGAGCAGTTCGCGGAACTGATCGTGGAGTGGGCCGGTGCGGGCCCGAGCGCGGATGGGGGAGCGCCGACCTCGGCGTTGCGGCGGGCCACCAGGAAGACCTTCGGGTCGGACGGGTAGGGAGGGAACGGGGTGACCGAGAGCCCGTACGTGATCGACGACCGGGAGACGCCGCGCTTCCGGGTGCGGCGATCGACGATGGTTGCGTCCGAGATCCTCGACGAGGAACGTCGCCAGATCTTCGACCGCAGCTGGCTGTACGTCGGCCACGAGAGCGAGATCCCGGCCCCGCACGATTTTCGCACCAGAAGCGTCGGTGGCCGTCCGATCATCTTGACCCGGCACACCGACGGCTCGGTGCAGGTGTTCATCAACTCCTGCCCGCACCGGGGCATGCAGGTCGAATCGCGACCCCAGGGCCATGGCCGCTTTCTCAAGTGCTTCTACCACGGCTGGAGCTTCAACACCGAGGGCGCTCTGGTCGCCATTCCCGACGAGGCGTCGTACGGGGAGAACTTCGACCGGCAGAACCTGGGCCTCGTTCACCCGCCGCACGTGGCCTCATACCGCGGTTT
>Ga0302325_10022080_pt1 | contig 13325 bp, 13 predicted proteins | sample Palsa_T0_2_FD_201948 | JGI IMG/M metagenome (GOLD analysis project Ga0302325, IMG submission 201948) | Peat permafrost microbial communities from Stordalen Mire near Abisko, Sweden - Palsa_T0_2 | ecosystem: Environmental > Terrestrial > Soil > Palsa > Peat permafrost | place: Sweden: Abisko... | reverse complement strand
CGCTCCACCACTGGTTGGATCTGACGGGGGCATCACTCGACCTTAACGGCGCAAGACTGGATCCTGCCGTCCGGGCGATGCAGCCCACACCGTCACCACCAACCGGTGGCGACCGCCATCTGTCGACCCAGCTCGGGGGTCAAAGTGCGCATGTAGGTGGCCGACAGGTGATGGGCGTCGTGATACACCAACACATTTCCCTCGACGGCGCGGCAGAAGTCACGGCGGCAGACCGCGTCGCTCATGTCCAGAGGTTTGAGCATGGGGAACTGCTCGACGAAATCCAGCGTGGTGTTGCGGTCGGACAGGACTTCGGAACGTTTGATGCCGCACGACTCCGCGTTGCCGTCTTTTGCCAGGCAATCCGACGGGTTGAAAGGCTGCTTATCCTTGGTTAGCCACGGGGTATCGCGCATGGCGAGGATCGGAATGTTGTGGTCGGAGAACGTCTGCCAGATCCCGACGTAGGTGCCCGGCATGACGTCGCCGGGCTTGATGTTCCAGGGCCGGGTCGACGTGGTGAACACGAAGTCGGGGTGGTCGGCGACGACTTTGGTCATCGCTTTGGGCACCCAGTCGCGGCATTGCGGATACGGGTCGTTGTTGCCCATCACCCGCGGCATTTGCTCGGTGGACAGCGCGCAGCCCATCTTGAGGTACGTGACGACCTTGAAGTGGTGGTTGCGGCCCAGGATGTCAAGCGCGGTCAGCCAGTGTTCGGCGTGCGAGCCGCCGGCCAGCGCGATGGTCCGGGTGGCGTTCTTGTCGCCGTAGACGCACGTGATCAGCGACGTGTCGAGGAAGTCGCTGATGCAACCGTCGTGCGTGGACGGTGGGTAGTCCTCCTTGGCCTCCAGGACGGTCGGCCGCATCCGCAGGGTCGGTACCCGCACGTGGTTGATCAAGGCCCGGGCGCCGGGATAATCGCGCGGGTTCAGCGTCAGCAATTCTCGGCCGTCGGCGCGCTCCAAGCTGACGTGCTGCCGCCAGGTGAACGCCGTCGCGGTGAGCGTCACGCCGAGCAGCGCGACCACGGAGCCCAAGACCATCGTCGGGCGGCGTAGCCGTGTTCGCCAGGGGATGACCGGCGCAACCTCGGGCGTGGCCCCGGCAGGACTGCGATACCGCAGCGGCTCCTCGACGAACCGGTTGGTCAAATAGGCCAGCACGCCCGAGATCAGCAGCACCGCGGCGCCTTCGATGAAGTTCGCATGGGTGTGGCCGGAGTAGGCGAGCCAGAAGATCAGCAGCGGCCAGTGCCACAGGTACAGCGAGTAGGCGATCTCGCCAAGCCGCACCAGCGGTCCGGTCGCCAGGAGCCGGTTAGGAAGGGGCAATGTGTCGTCGGCGTGCCGGTTTGCGCCGGCCAGGATGAAGAGCAGCGTCGCGCCCACCGGGACCAGCGCCCACGGCCCGGGGAACTGTTTGACGCCGTCGATGAGAGCGCCGCAAGACAGCACCGCGAGCAGGGCGATGGTGGCGGCTGTGGTGCGCAGCCACATCGGCCAGCGGACGTAGGGAACCAGCGCGCCGGCGAGCGCCCCCAGCAGCAACTCCCACGCGCGGGCAAAGCTGTCGTAGTACGCCGTCGGCTGGTTGACCTGATGAGCGATGATCGCGTCGATGAACGACGCCACCGTCAGCGCGCTGAGCAACAGCACGAATGCCGTCCGGAGCCGGTCGCCGAGGCGACGCCTGAGCAGAAACGCGAACCCGAAAACCAGCGCCAGGAATGCGATGTAGAACTGGCCCTGCACCGACATCGACCAGATGTGCTGCAGCGGGCTGACCGCCTCGCCGGCCCGCAGATAGTCGGCCACCGTGCTGGCCAACTCCCAGTTCTGGTAGTAGCCGAGGCTGGCCAGGCTCTGGTCGGCGAAGGTTTCCCAACGGGTTTCGGGCTGGATCACAATGGTCAGCACCGCACAGGCGGCCAATACCACCACCAGAGCCGGCAGCAGTCGGCGAACCAACCGAATGACGTCGGGCACGGGCGACAGCGAGGATGTCGGATTGAGTGCTGCACGAAGCAGTTTGCCGCCGAAGAAAAAGCCCGACAAGGCCAAGAACACGTCCACCCCGCCGGAGACCCGACCGAACCAGACGTGGAACATCGCGACGAGGGCGATGGCGATGCCGCGCAGGCCGTCGAGATCGTAGCGGTAGAACGCTGCCTTCCCGCTTCCCACCGCGGGCTGAGCGGAGCCCGCGGCGGCCGGTCGGGTCGGGAAGACGGTCATCATGATTGACAGACAATCTACCTAACCCGCCGGCCGTCGGGTTAGGTCGAACGGGCTTGGTCAAAACAGCCGCCGGTCAGTTCCCGGTCAGGAGTCCAGGATTCGAGTCAGGTACGGACTCATCCCGTTGGTGCGCGCCGGTGAGACCGTGACGGCAGGATCGGTGGCCTCGATCATCTGGCCTCTGCCGAGGTACATCGCCACGCTCTGGGTGCCGCCGGGGCCGTAGCAGAGCAGGTCACCGGGGCGCGCCTGCGCTGGTGCAACTTTGCGTCCCACGTTGCACTGTTCGGCTGACGTCCGCGGCATCTTGACGCCGGCGCCAGCGTAGGCGTACTGGATCAGGCCCGAGGCGTCGAAGCCGACGACATTTGCCTTCAGCCCGGTGCCGCGGGTCGGGCCTGCCGCGTCGCCGCCTCCGTAGAGGAACGCGACGCCGCGCTGGGAAAGCGCGCGCTTAATCGCATTACTGGTCGTCTGCTGGTAGCCCACCAGAGTCGGGCCCGGGTCAGCGCCCGCGATGTGGGGGTTGACCATCGGCAGCGTCAGCAACAGGCCAACGCTGAGTGGGACGGCGTAGCTGCGTCTCATGTCGATCACACCTCTCTGGCGTCAGCGCGGTGACTTCGCGCATCCGCCGCCATTCCTGCCGGCTCACCGGAGAGACCTCGTGCGTCGACCCGCCCCGCTGGGGGCCGCGTGCCCCGCCGGTGAACCGCTGAACCACAACAGTCACTAAAGCCACTGTGGCAACAAACTGCTGCGCGGGCCACCGTGCAGGGTGGTTCGGGAGAGATTTTTGTTCGTACCGTGACCCGACGGTGACCGCCGGCACGCCCGCGGCTCAAACTTCAGCGCGCGGTTGTGATTTCGCTCTCACTCGGGAGCGTCGAAGACCCCGGATCCATCGTGCCAATATGTGCTGCTGAAGTCGGTCAGCGCCGCTCCGGCCGCGGCGCTCAGTAGCACGATGACGATCGCCAAGGCCGGCCAGAAGGACAAGTACCAACCCTTCAGCAGGGAGACCACCGGCCCGAACAGCGCTGCCGCGACCGCGGCGCCGATACCGCCCCACACCACCGGATAGATGTAGAAATCGACGCCGAAGGGCACCGGCGGGCAGTCGCCGGTGCACACGTCCTTCCGGAAGCCGAAAAGCCACGAATACCAATCGGTCGCGAAGACGACGGCTGCGAGCAGCACGAGCATCGCGAGCAGGCCGGCGACGTCCCAGCGGACCAGCCGCAATCGCAGCATCGGTGGCGGGGCGTCGGCGTGATCACTGGGAGAGTCGAAATGCTGCGGCGAAACCATGGTTAGTCCAATGCTGCCCGATATCGGCCGTTTCTGCGAGCGAACGCTCAGAGCGCCGGCGTTGTTATGGCGCCGCTCCTCCTCATCGCTTCGCTCTGCATCGTCGCCGGCGCGTCGCTCGGCTGCTTTACCCTCATTCCCTATGACTTCTGCGGCCGCAGGGACGTCTGGGCTCACGCCAGAGCAGATCAGCGCGATCGACGCGGCACATCTGTGGCACCCCTACAGCACGATCGGCGGCTCGAACGTCGGCGCAGCGGCGCCGAATCTGGTGGCGGTCGGCGCCCGCGGCGCCTGGCTCACCCTCGTCCGCGACGGCCGGCAGGTCGAGGTGCTCGACGCGATGAGCTCCTGGTGGACCGCCATTCACGGGCACGGCCACCCGGTGCTGGACGCGGCGATGGCGGCACAACTGGCAACGATGAGCCACGTCATGTTCGGCGGACTCACCCACGAACCCGCCGCGCGGTTGGCGCAGCTGCTGGTCGACATCACCCCGTCGGGGCTGGAGACGGTGTTCTTCAGCGACTCCGGATCGGTGTCGGTGGAGGTCGCGGTGAAGATGGCGCTGCAGTACTGGCGCGGCCGCGGCCGGCCCGGCAAACGACGGCTGATGACCTGGCGCGGGGGCTACCACGGCGACACGTTCACGCCGATGAGCATCTGCGACCCCGTCGGCGGAATGCACACGTTGTGGACCGACATCCTGGCCGATCAGGTGTTCGCCCCACAGGTGCCCCGCGAATACGACCCCGCCTACAGTGCGGCGTTCGAGACGCAGCTGGCTGACCACGCCGCCGAACTGGCGGCCGTCGTCGTCGAACCGGTGGTCCAGGGTGCCGGCGGGATGCGTTTTCACGATCCGCGCTATCTGAGCGACCTGCGCGAGATCTGCCAACGGCATGAGGTGTTGTTGATCTTCGACGAGATCGCCACCGGATTTGGCCGCACCGGCGAATTGTTCGCCGCCGACCATGCCGGCGTCAGCCCCGACATCATGTGCGTCGGCAAGGCCCTGACCGGCGGCTACTTGGGCCTGGCCGCGACGTTGTGCACCACCGACGTCGCGCACACCATCAGCTCGGGTGACGCGGGAGCGCTCATGCACGGACCTACCTTTATGGCCAACCCGCTGGCCTGCGCCGTCTCGGTGGCCGCCGTGGAGTTGCTGCTCGGCCAGGATTGGCGCGCAACCGTCGGCGAGATCAGCGCCGGGCTGAGCGCAGGCCTGGAGCCGGCGAGGGCACTGGCGGGGGTGGTCGACGTCCGGGTCTGCGGGGCCATCGGCGTCATCGAATGCGATCGTGCCGTCGACCTGGCGATTGCTACGCCGGCGGCGCTGGACCGCGGAGTCTGGTTACGGCCGTTCCGCAACCTGGTGTACGCCATGCCGCCGTTCATCTGCACGCCGGCGGAGATCGGGCAGGTCACCTCCGCGATGGTCGAGGTAGCTCGTCTCTGCGGTTCTCGCTCGCTCTCGTAGGCTCTAGTGCGATGACGCAGATCGATACCTCGCCGCTGGCCTGGCTGGAGGCGCACGCTGAGGCGCGCCGGCAGGCCGGGCTGCGACGCGCGTTACGCCCGCGCCCCGCGGTGGCCACCGAGCTCGACCTGGCGTCCAACGACTACCTGGGACTGTCTCAACATCCCGACGTCATCGACGGCGGAGTGGACGCGCTGCGCACCTGGGGCGCCGGCGCCACCGGTTCGCGACTGGTCACCGGCAACACCCAGCTGCACGAGGAGCTCGAATCCTTGCTTGCCGAATTCGTCGGCGCGGCAGCCGGTTTGGTGTTCTCCTCGGGATACACCGCCAACCTGGGCGCAGTGGTCGGATTGTCCGGCCCCGGTTCGCTGCTGGTGTCGGATGCTTACTCGCATGCCTCGTTGGTCGACGCATGCCGGCTGTCGCGGGCCCGGGTGGAGGTGACCCCGCACCGCGATATTGACGCCGTGGAGGCGGCACTGGCGTCGCGACAGGAGGAGCGGGCCGTCGTCATCACCGAGTCGGTGTTTTCCACCGACGGCGCCTTGGCTCCGCTGCGACAGCTACACGAGGCGTGCCGCCGACACCGCGCGCTGCTCATCGTCGACGAGGCTCATGGCTTGGGTGTGCGCGGCGCCGGTGGGCGTGGGTTGTTGCACGAGTTGGGATTGGCCGGTGCGGCCGATGTGGTGATGACCACCACGCTGTCCAAGGCGCTGGGCAGCCAGGGTGGCGCGGTGCTGGGGTCGACGGCCCTGCGCGATCACCTCATCGATACCGCCAGGCCGTTCATCTTCGACACCGGTTTGGCGCCGGCGGCAGTCGGCGCCGCGCTGGCCGCGCTGCGGGTATTGGCCACCGAGTCGTGGCGGCCCGCCGCCGTGCTGCGGCATGCCGGCACGCTGGCCGCGATCTGCGACGTACCCGACGTGCCGGAGTCGGCGGTGGTGTCGGTGATCCTCGGCGCGCCGGAGGTGGCGTTGGCCGCCGCTACGGCCTGCCTTGACGCCGGCGTGCGGGTCGGCTGCTTCCGGCCGCCGACCGTGCCCGCGGGCACGTCCCGGCTGCGTCTGACGGCGCGCGCATCGCTGGACCAAGACGATCTCGAGTTGGCCCGCGCGGTGCTGACCGAGGTGCTCGGCGCGGCACCGCGTTGACGGTCCTGGTCGTCACCGGGACAGGCACCGGAGTCGGCAAGACCATTGCCACCGCCGCCCTGGCGTCGACCGCGCGCCGGGCCGGCGTCGACGTCGCGGTGTGCAAGCCGGTGCAGACCGGTACTGACGCCGGTGACGACGACCTCGCCGAGGTGACCAGGTTGACCGGCCTGACCACAGTCGTCGGGCTGGCCCGTTACCCGCAGCCGCTGGCGCCGCTGGCCGCCGCCGAGCAGGCCGGAAAGTCCCTGCCCAGCCGCGGCAACGTCGTCAAACTCATCCGCGCCATCGACCGTCCCGGACAGCTGACCTTGGTCGAGGGTGCCGGTGGCCTGCTGGTCGAAATCGCCGACGCGGGCGTGACCTTGCGAGATGTCGCCACCGATCTGGGCGCCGCCGTGCTGGTGGTTGCCACCGCTGAGCTCGGTACCCTCAACCACACCGCTTTGACGGTGGAATCGCTTGCTGCGCATGACCTTTCCTGCGCAGGTTTGGTGATCGGCACCTGGCCCCTGCGGCCGGGGGTGGTGGAAACCTCCAACAGGTCTGCGTTGGCGCGCCTGGCGCCGCTGCGTGCGGCGTTGCCCGCCGGTGCCGGATTGATGGGTGCCGCCGAGTTCGCCGCGATGAGCGCGCACGCCTTCGACCGGGACTGGGTAACCGGGCTGGTCGGCTGATGGTTCACTCGATCGAGCTGCTGTTCGACTGCGACACCGAGGCGGCACTGCGTCGCATCTGGGATGACCTCGCCGCTGCCAATATCCCGAGCCGAGTACCGGCCGGCCGGCCGCATGTGACGCTCGCGGTGGCCGAGCGGATCGCGCCGGACGTCGACGCACTGTTGCGGCCGGTGGCACATCGGCTGCCGCTGGCCTGCACCGTCGGGGCGCCGCTGCTGTTCGGCAGTGCCAACGCCGTGCTGGCCCGCTTGATCGTGCCGACGGCGGAGTTGCTCGTGTTGCATGCCGAGGTGCACCGAATCTGCGGTCCATATCTGGTGTCCGGTCCGCTGCCGAACAGCCTGCCCGGTCAGTGGACGGCGCACGTGACGGTGGCCCGCCGAGTCGGAGGAGCCCAACTCGATCGGGCTTTCCAACTAGCGGGCCAATCGGCAGAGATTCACGGCAACCTGGCTGGTCTGCGCCGCTGGGACGGCACTGACCGGGTCGAGTACGCGATCAGCTGACCTACTTTCCGCTGCTGCCGGGGCTGGCGCCACCGCCCGCGGTGTAGGACGCTTTGCCGGTACCGGCCAACCCGCCGCCGGACACGATCAGGTATTCATCCCGGATGGCTTTGTCGGCGAGGAAATCTTCCAGGATCTCCCGGGTTCCTGCGGCATAGCGAGCCTGGGCCGACAGCGAGGTCCCCGAGACGTGCGGGGTCATGGCGTTGTTCGGCATGCTGCGCCACGGGTGGTCAGCCGGGGGTGGCTGCGGGTACCAGACGTCTCCGGCGTAGCCGGCCAACTGACCACTCTTCAGCGCTGCTACCACCGCGTCGCGCACGCAGATTTCTGCGCGGGCCGTGTTGACGATGTAGGAGCCGCGCCGCATCGACGCCAGCAGCTTCTCGTCGAAAAGGTGATAGGTCTGCGGGTGCAGCGGCGCGTGGATGGAAACCACGTCGACCGCTTGGGCCAGCGACGCAGCGTCTGGGTGGTAGGTCACGCCCAGCTCCTGTTCGACCTGTTGGGGCAGTCGCCGAGTGTCGGTGTAGTGCAGGTTGACGTCGAAGGGGGCCATCCGCCGCAACACGGCTTGGCCGATGCGGCCGGCGGCGATCACGCCCACGTCCATGCCCTCGACGTCGTAGGCGCGGTCGACGGAGTCGGCGATATTCCAGCCGCCGTCGGTCACCCATTGGTGTGAGGGGACGAAGTTTCGCACCAGCGCCAGAATCTGCATGACGGCGTGCTCGGCCACGCTGATGCTGTTACAGAAGGTGACTTCGGCAACGGTGATCCCGCGGGCAATCGCGGCGTCGAGATCGACGTGGTCCGAGCCGATCCCGGCGGTGAGGGCCAGCTTGAGGTTCTTCGCTTTGGCGATCCGCTCGGCGGTCAAATACGCTGGCCAAAACGGTTGGGAGATAACGATATCGGCGTCGGGTAGCTCACGTTCAAATTCGGAGTCCGGGCCTTCCTTGTCTGATGTCACGACCAGTTGGTGTCCGCCGTCTTCGAGGAATTTGCGCAACCCGAGCTCACCGGACACGCACCCCAGCAGCTCGCCCGGGGTGAAGTCGATCGCCGACGGGCTCGGCACGGTCTGGCCGCCCGGGTAACCGTGCACCACCGGGATGCTGTCGCGTGCGTACACCGGCGGATAACCGGTCACCGGATCGGGATACAAGACAAGCAGTACTTTGGCCATGACATTTCCTTTTCTCGTAGGCCCTCGGCTGAATAAAAAGTTACGCCCGAGGGTGGTTTGGGTCGACTGGCTTTGGGTCGACTAACTTATGGGGTTTTGAACCAAGACTTCACTGATTCGATCGCGAAGACGGAGTAGCAGCCCAAAATCATTGCAGCCCAATAGATCATCACTTGTCCTCTCATTCGCCAGGCCGGCGACTCAGCCGGCAATCTCATCACGGCGCTGGGTGAACTTGATGTCGAGACTGCGCAAATAGGTTTGCAGCCCGGCGTCTTGGACCGGGATCAGGTGAGCAGGCGTATCGGTCTCGTTGTAGTGCGCGTGCCACATGCCCGGCGGGGTGGTGAAGGCGCCTCCGGCCTGCCAGTCCACCCGGATCGGGTCGACGATGTCGCCGCGCTCATCGAGCCGGGTGCCCAGCAAGGTGTAGCACCCGCTTGGTGGCGCATCGAGGATCAGGTCCAATGCGACCGACTGGTGCCGATGCGGGCGCTGCTCTTGGCCTGCCGGCAGCACACCGAACATGGCCCACAGCACGTGGGTGATGGTCAGCGTCTGCTCCTGGTTGGCGTTGGCCAGTAGGACGCTGACCCGGCTCTTGTCATTGGCGCCGGGGCGCGACGCGATGTCCTCGAGCTTGGCGACGGCGTCGGCGCGGCCAAACTTGGTGGGCCGGAATCTCGGTTGGGTCGCGTCGGCACCCAGGTAACGCAGCAACGGTTCGTCGTGCACCCAATACATGGCCGTCTCGGCGTCGGCGTAGAACACCGAATGGGACCCGGCGGGAAGCGTCAAAAAGTCGCCTTTTTCCCACCGGACCCGGTGGCCGTTGACCGCGGCAAAGCCGCGCCCGTAGAGCACGTAATACAGCTGGCTGGTGGCATTGGGGTTGCTGTCAATTTGCTCACCGGCGCGGATGCGCACGAAGTTGGCCAACAGCGCGGGGCTGGTCGCGGCACCGGTCGTGAGGCCCAATTCCTTCGACAGATCCAACGGGACCACCCCGGTCGGCTCGTCCATGTAGATCTCAGGGCCGAACTGGACGATCGGCACCTGTGGTGCGTGCCCGGAGCCGATCGGGTTGACAGCCTTGGAGTACTCGAAATACCGGGCGTCATCGGCCCACTCTTCAAACCGGCCCTCGAACCCGTACTCGGCGACATTGGTCATCGGCGCGGGAACCGTCGGGTCGAGATTCACCGATGCGGCAACTGGGTGTTCCGGATTCGCGATGGACATTGCAAGTCTCCTCCAGGCGTTCTGTGCAGCTTGTACCTGAATAGTATCTAACTTGTATCTCAGGTGCAAGTCGGTGCTGATCAGACGGGAAATCGGGAGGATCGTCAGCCGGGGATGTAGTCGAATCTGTCGGGATTGGGGCCGGTTCGGCCCGATTCGCCACGGTCCAGGCCGGTGATGGCGGCCATCTCATCGCGGTCCAGGCTGAAGTCGAAAATGTCGAAGTTCGACTTCATCCGCTCGAGGTGCACCGACTTCGGGAACACGACGTCGCCGCGCTGAATGTGCCAGCGCAGCACCACCTGCGCAGGCGTTTTGCCGTGCACGTCGGCGATGCGGGTGACGATCCCGTCATCGAGCACCTTGCCCTGCGCGATCGGCGACCAGGCCTCGGTGGCGATCTGGTGCTCACGGTCGTAGCCGCGCACCTGCTCATTGGCGAAGTAGGGATGTACCTCGATCTGGTTGACTGCGGGCACGGTCGATGACCCGTCGGCGAGCCGTTCCAAATGCGCGACCTGGAAGTTGGACACGCCGATGCTGCGGGCCCGGCCGTCTCCGGCGAATTCCTCCAACACGTTCCAAGTCGAGACGAAGTCACCGTCATACAGCGTGGGCAGCGGCCAATGAATCAGAAACAGGTCAACGTAATCAGAGCCCAGCGCGGTCAAGGTGGCCTCGAACGCGCGCCGCGCGTCATCGGGTCGGTGATACCCGTTGTCCAGCTTGCTGGTGATGAACACCTCGCCGCGGTCCAGCCCGGCGTCGCGGATCCCTTGACCGACTTCCTTCTCGTTGCCATACATCTCGGCGGTGTCGATGTGGCGGTAGCCGACCTCCAGCGCAGAATGGACCGCCGCGGCAGTCTGATCCGGTTTGATCTTGAAGACGCCGAAACCCAATTGGGGGATGATGTTGTCGTCATTGAGCGTGATCGACGGGACAGAACTCACCTGCTTGACCTCCTGGCGATCCCGGTGGTTGCGATCGTGGTTGTGGCTGGCCGTCAGTGCGACAGCACAAACTCCGGCTCGAAAACCACTGTGCGCCGATTGTTGGCCGAGTTGTCCAGCCCGGCTAAGTGACGCCACGAGCGGATCGCTTGTTTGGCCAGTTCCACTCTGCCGCTGGCCGGCGTGTCCGCGGCTGCCCGCGTGTGGGCGCGCACGGCGAATGCGGTCACTACGTCCAGCGTCGCCTGGTAATGGCGCGCGTTGACCAGTGTGGTCGATTCGTATGCGGCCCGGATCGCAAATGCGCCGGCGCCGTTTGGTGTGGGGCTCATGGCGCGTGCGGCATGGTCGGCGGCGGACCAGGCGGCAATCGAAGGCATGTCGCCGCGGGCGGCCTTGCGGTGCAGTTCGGCGATGTCGAGGATCGCCTTGAACGCAGTGATCTTGGCGTATTTCAAGACACCCCAGACGGGGTTGGCCAGCAGTTCGGCCAGCCAGGCGTGGACAACGGTGTCGGCAACGTCGGCGGTTCCCACAGTCTGCCAGGCGAGTTCGAGGGCGAGCACGCTGTTTTCCGGTGACAGATAGCCGCCGGGTCCGGCCATCAGGTCGTTGCACGACTGAACCAAGATGGCCAGCGGACGGGCTGATCGGGTGGGAAAGTCCGTGATCTGCGTATCGCCGTTGATGTAGGAGATCGCGTTCATGGCGCACCCCTTACCCGATCCCGGTTGATGGGATCCCTGGGCCAACCTCAGCGGGTGGGTGATGCGGTCGAGATCCATCTGAGTTTCCGCGGTGGACATTGCGGGCCTACCTCTTTGTGTATGTCTTAGATCGTTGCTAGGTATGAGTAGAGTTTATTTTGTATCTTAGTTGTCGGCCAGCGACATCGCCACAGCCGCGCCTGCTGAGCAGCGACGACACGCTGGTGTACCGTCATGTACACATGTGAGATACGGCTTAGCTACGGGGAGAGTGTGGTGGCGACAAAGGCGACCGGTGGTGCCCGGCCCGCGGCCAAGGACCGCGCGCATGAGTACGTCAAAGCCCAGGTGCTGAGCGGGGCCTTTGCGGGCGGGGAACTGATCAGCGAAGGCGAGGTCGCGGTTGCCCTGGGAATGTCGCGCACTCCGGTGCGCGAGGCCTTCCTGCGGTTGGAGGCCGAGGGCCTGCTCCGGTTGTACCCGCAGCGCGGTGCGCTGGTCGTACCGGTGTCCTCCGAAGAGGCCCGCGGTGTCATTGAGGCCAGGCTGGTTTTAGAGCAGTTTGCAGCACGAAAAGTGATCGGACGAGGCCCCGAAGCATGCGCAGCGACATTCGAGCGGCTGTCGGTGGAGTTGCAACGACAGAGCGACGCCGCTGCCGCATCAAACTGGCGAGACTACGTGGAGGCTGACCGTGCCTATCACGACGTCACCCTGGCGGAGTCCGGGAACGCCATACTGTCCGGCTTCTATTCATCACTGCGTGATCGCCAGATGCGGATGACCGGGGAATCGCTGATCCACGACCGGCAGCGGATGGCGACGATTCTTGACGAGCATCGCTGTATTGCCGAAGCACTGCGCGACGGCGATCTCCCTCGAACCCTGCAGGCCGTGCAGACCCACCTCGGGGGCACGTTGCGGGCGCTTGGGCTCGCGGTCGAGCCCCCTTACGTCGGTGGCGACGGGGCCGTGTGACAGAAGAGTTCCCGCGTCGTCACACCCGACGCCACGATGGCTGGCTCGGGTCGAACAGCTGCACGTCGACAGGGCCGACGCCAAAGATGGCAATAACGGCCGGGTCGGGCTGGTCGGCTGGTACGCCGTCGTAGTGTGGGGTACGCGCGGTGCGCTTCACATAGCCACCCGGCCCAACCGGAACCGCATCTTGCGGCTGGAAATCATTCCCGCTGTTGACAAACCAGGTGCCGAATACCACCACCTGAATTCGGTCGGTCGCATAGGTATGCGGCGCGCTGAACCAACCCGGGTTCCATTTCATCAACACCAGATAGGGCCCCGGACTATTGAGATCTCCATATAGTTTCGCCATTTCGCCACTGTGCGACGGCAGGTTGCCCCAAGGCTCGAACGTGATGCCCTGGTACGGCTGGACGAACGTCTCGCTTGGATCCGGGCCGGCTTCTGGTGGTGGCGCCAACTTTATGTCGCCGAGGCGGCCTGTCTTGTCACCGGCAGCGATTGCTGCCATCAACAGTGGTCCCGCAGCCAGTAGCGATCGCCGGTCCAATCCGATACCGCTCATCCGATGCCTCTCAATACTCGCCTGAATGAACAATTACGCCGCGATCTCCAGCGCGCAACCCCTCGCATGCCCAGCGGACCGGCCAGAACACGGTGACTGGATGGTAGAGCCGGTGTTCGCGTTGACGACGCGGCGAATGAGCGAAACAATCCGACGTGGCCTCTGATCCCGTCGAGTCGGCCCACGGCGTCTTGCGCGGTTGGGCGCGCGCGATATTCGCGCATCGCCATGGCAGCGAGGTGTTCCAGACCTCGACGATGGGGGCGTTGCTCGACGGTGTCTACGATGTCGTCGTCACAATCCGA
>Ga0302325_10022079_pt1 | contig 13326 bp, 14 predicted proteins | sample Palsa_T0_2_FD_201948 | JGI IMG/M metagenome (GOLD analysis project Ga0302325, IMG submission 201948) | Peat permafrost microbial communities from Stordalen Mire near Abisko, Sweden - Palsa_T0_2 | ecosystem: Environmental > Terrestrial > Soil > Palsa > Peat permafrost | place: Sweden: Abisko... | reverse complement strand
GAGAGGCTTTAATCCGTCACAGCTTTTCCTGGTGCTCGCGGTATTCGTCGCCGTCGTGACAATTTTTCTGAAAATCCCGCCAAAAAAGAGTGATGAAACCGTTGGCATCCATACCCACTAAGCCTTGAGGCGAGATCCTCGCCGCACATGAAAACCTTTCTCCTTTTTCTTCTGCGAGGGCTTTTCGGTTTTCGCGCCGAAAACACGGCGGTCCTGCAAACACCCGGACCGGTGATGCTCCTGCCCAATCACTCTTCCTGGTTCGATTGGCTTTTTATCGTGGTTTGCCTCGGTCCGGGCTGGCGGTTTGTGACTTCCAAGGAAGGCGCGCGAGTCAGTTTTCTGCATCGCTTGATCATGATAAACCGCCTCACGTTCCCAGTGGAAGCCGACTCACCTTACGCTGTCAAACGCATCGCCGAATATCTTCAAGCCGGCGGTAAGCTGGTCATTTTTCCCGAAGGCCGCCTTTCCCGCACCGGTTCGCTGATGAAATTGTTTGAAGGCACCGGCTTTTTGCTTTTGAAGACCAACGCCAAGGTCATCACTTGCTTTTTGCGGGGCGCGTCGAGGCTGCCCTTTTCGCCGAACCCAAACCGTAAATTTTGTTTTGCGCCGGTGTCCGCCCACTTCAGCGACGTTTTGACGCCGCCCAAATTCGAAGGAATAAGCGCGTTGCGCGCCCGCCAAAAGCTGACCCGCTGGCTTTACGACAATATGGCGCGCCAGCAATTTGACATCGCCCTGGCGGGTTGCCCCAAGAACATTGGCGCCGCCATTGTCCAGACGGCGTGCCGTTTCCCATCTACAGTGGCGCTCCAGGACGTCACGCGCCAGAAGCTAACCTACCGTCGCCTGCTGGCTGGGAGCGCGGCTTTGGCGGGGCAATGGAGGTCTGTGCTGAAACTTGGCGCGGGCCAACGCGTGGGCGTGCTGCTGCCTAATTCCAACGTTGTCCCCGTCGCGCTCTTAAGCCTATGGGCAGTGGACACCGTGCCCGCCATTTTCAATTTTTCCGTCGGCGTGCCAACCATGCTGGCTTGCGCCCAACTGGCGGAAGTCAAACAGGTCATTACGTCGCGGCTTTTCCTGGAGCGGGCCAAGTTAAACGTGCAACTGATGAAGGATGCGGGCATCGAGTTTATTTTTTTGGAAGACGTCCGCGCCCGGATTTCGCGCGGCCAGCGATTGGGCGCCTTGGCCCAAATCGTCTTGCATCCGAATAGCGTCGTCGGACCACAGCAGCAGGACAGCCCGGCCGTCATTCTTTTCACCAGCGGTTCGGAGGGGCCGCCCAAGGGCGTTGAATTAACGCACCGCAATCTGCTGGCCAATATGCGCCAGATGATGGCCGTGAACGATTTTATGGACACGGATCGCGTCTTCAACGCCTTGCCGCTTTTCCACAGTTTCGGGTTGATGGGGCTGCTGCTGCCGCTGGTGCGCGGCATGTTTGTGTTCCTTTATCCGTCGCCGTTGCATTATCGCGTCATTCCCTCGGTGCTCTATGATCTGGATTGCACCATATTCTTCGGCACCAACACTTTTCTCAACGGCTACGCGCGCAAAGCGCATCCGTATGATTTCCGTAGCTTGCGCATGTTGATCACCGGCGCGGAAAAGTTGCAGGAAACAACCGCCAATGCCTGGGCACGGCAATTTGGCGTGCGCGTGTTGGAAGGTTACGGTGCGACGGAGTGCAGCCCGATTGTCACGATCAATACCGGGCTCAATCCGCGTTACGGCACCGCGGGAAGATTCCTGCCCGGCATCGAATATAAATTCGAGGCGGTGGACGGTGTCAACGAGGGTGGACGCCTGTGGGTGCGTGGTCCCAACATTATGCGCGGCTATCTTAACGCCGAACCGAACGCCAAATTCCTGGCGCAAAGCGGCTGGTATGACACCGGCGACATTGCCAAGGTGGACGAAGACGGCTACCTGCTTATCCTGGGCCGCTTAAAACGGTTCGCCAAAGTCAGCGGCGAAATGGTCAGCCTCACGGCGGTGGAAGAGGCGCTGGCCGGCGCTTTTCCACAATATGGAATGCGTTTTCAAGCCGCAGTCATCACCCGGCCCGATGAGGATCGCGGCGAGGCCTTGATTGCCATTTCCAACGAACCTAAATTCAACCTGGGGGAAATCCGCGACGCCATCAAAGCGAAGGGATTGAGCAACCTTTGCGTTCCTCGCGAGGTGAAGTACGTGCGCGACATTCCCAAATTGGGAACAGGCAAGGTCAATCATCGCGAATTGCAGAAACTCCTCGTGACGGAGCCGTGAGGCGTCGCGATCGCAGTGGCCGAGCGCGAAGGAATAACTTCTCTTTTTTTCTCCTCGGCGGTTTCATGGTGATTGGCGCTTCGTATGAATAATCCGATAACGCCGCGTCAAGTTCGACCACCAAATGGGTGCGACGCCGGATTTGGGCGGCTTCCAGAGTGCGGCGCCGGGTCCAACTCCGCCAAGCGCTGGCGCTGGCCAGCAGCAACGGCACCAAGCGCGTGCGATGGGCCAGGAGTTTGATGAATCCCAGGCGTTTTGCGTCCAAGGCCCCGGCCTGCATCAGCACTGCGCCGCGCTTGCGCAGCAAGTGACCGTAGAGCCAGGGCAGTCCGAAGCCCGACGGGGCCAGCAGAATGACGATGCGTTGCGGGTCGCCGGACGGTTTGGCCCGGCATTCCTCGACGGCGGAAAAAATGGCCGCGAGGGAAGTTGAGTTTAACGAGTGTGATTTATTCATTTTCTTGGGGTTTTGAGTTTTGCACGGTCATGGCGCAGGCCCGGTGCTGTTCGAGATATTCGAGCATGACGGAAATCCTCTCGGCATAACGCGAACGGGGGCAGGCCGTTAGCAAAGCACAGAGGATTTTTCGCCGCGCCTCCAACGAGTCGGGCAAAGTCGTTACCGCGTGCAAAGTAACGATATCCGGCGCCAACTCACTTTTTCTATTGCATTTACCAGCCTTGGCCTTCATATTGTTACTGGATAACATAAATGACGGAATCATGTCAATGGGAAAATGTTATCCGATAACAAATACCAAAATGGACACGCTCAAGGCAGAATTTAGACGGCTCATTGATTTAATGGGATGGTCCCAAACCGAGACCGCCCGGCGTTTGCATAAGACGCCCAGCGCCATTAATCACCTGGTCAATCCCGATCACCCTAACCAGCCTACCCTGACGATGATGCAACTGCTCAAGCTCATCATTGCCAGTGAACGGCCTGATCTCATCAACCCTCAAACTTTTGAGCTAACGGAGGCTCCGCCTGGCGCCAAATTGGCCTACCATCATCTTACGCCTCGGGATCAGGCTGTCCTCGCCGGGCTTAAGAAGTTGCCCGCCGACGAACAGGAAAAAGTTTATGCGATCATAGAGGCGTTGTTGCGAACCATTGGCCGCAAAGGAGGGAAGCGAAAGAAGTGACCATGCCTTGGAAGGAACCTCGCCCGGCGCTGGCCTGCTGGCTGCTCGCAGCCTTGACGCTGGCCTGCCTGCTTCCTTTTGCCGGCAAGGCTGTTCACATGGATGATCCACTTTTTATTTGGACGGCCAAGCACATTCAGGCGCAGCCCATCGATTTCTACGGATTTAGCGTTGATTGGGGTTACGAAGACACGCCGATGACGACGGCCATGCAAAACCCTCCCTTGGCCGCTTATTATATGGCGGCGGTAGGCGCGATCTTTGGTTGGAGCGAGGTCGCCCTGCATTGCGGATATATTTTGCCGGCTTTGGCTTTGGTGCTGGGAACCTATGCCCTGGCCCGCAAATTTTGCTCGCATCCTTTCACCGTCGCTTTGCTTCTGATCAGCAGCCCCGTTTTCATGATCTCCAGCACCGGCCTGATGTGTGATACGATGATGTCCGCTTTATGGGTATGGGCGGTTTTTTTCTGGATAAAAGGGCTGGAACCGGAGAATCCCCGGCTTTTGTTGACGGCGGCCACATTCGTGGCGGCGTGCAGTCTGACAAAATATTTTGGCATCTGTTTGATTCCGCTTTTGGTGGTGTATTCATTCCTGCAACGAAAAAGCGCCGGTCGCTGGCTTCTCTATTTTCTCTGGCCAATGATTATCCTGCTTGCTTATCAATGGTGGACTGCCCGGCTCTATGGCCGTGGACTCCTGGCTGATTCCGCCAACATGGCCGTGGCCAAACGCACCGCGACTGGCGCGCTTTCCCGAACGATTGAAACGCTGGCCTTCTGCGGGGGCTGTTTTTTTGCCGCCTTGCCTGCATTGCCATTGCTCTGGGGAAAAAGGGGAACGTTCCTGGGCGCGGGCGGGGCTGGGCTAATGGGCCTCTTGATCGTGGCCATGGGAAAAGTGGGGAACTTTGCCGTGGTGGAGGCGGGCCAGGTGAAATGGTGGTATTTGTTACAAATCTCGATGTTCGTTCTGGGCGCGATCGTCATCCTGGCGCTGGCTTGGAACGACTTCAGGCGCAATCGCAATCCCGCCTCCCTCGTTCTGCTGCTTTGGATCGCGGGCGTTTTGGTCTTTGTGGGAGGGATCAACTGGACCGTGGCAGGACGCAATTTTCTGCCGTTGGCGCCGGCGGCAGCGTTGCTGGTCGTTCGCCGCCTGGAACTTTCACCTGGAAACGGCGCGAAATACCTTTGTTGGCCATTGGGAATTTCGCTGGCCGTCGCGCTTATGGTGGCAGGTGCGGATTGGAGGTTGGCCGGCGTGGCGCGCGATGCCGCCGTTAACTTGACAAAACCATTGGTTCCGCGCTACAAAAGCATCGCTTTCGAGGGCCATTGGGGATTTCAATATTACATGGAGCAATTGGGCTTTGAGCCGCTGCGGCGAAATCCACTCGTTCTGAAAACCAACGAGGCGTTCATCGTCCCTTTGCAAAACACCAGCCTCTTCCGTCTGCCCGACAATCTCGCGGCCAAGGAGGCGGAATTCAATTACTTCCCTTCAAAATGGATCAGCATCCAGAACGCCAAAGCAGGCGCGGGCTATTATTCGGACGGCTGGGGCCCTATGCCATTCGTCTTCGGCCCGGCGCCGGCGGAGACTTATCTGGTTGTTCGCGTCAAGTAAAATGACTTTGCGCCCCCCATCTTTAGAAGACCGGACGAGGTTCGTAAAATGGGCTACGATCGTGGTGTTTTTGGGACTTTTGGGCGCAGGATTCTTCATTGCCGTCAGCGCTTACAAGGAACCGTCCTATGAAGGGCGCAGTTATTCCTCATGGCTAGATGAGTGGGAGAATTCATGGAACAACCCCACGAATCACGCGGTCACTGCCATTCGTGCGATCGGCAGTAACGGGGTTCCTATTTTGTTGGCGCGTTTGTCCCAGACGAGTTCCCCTCGACGAACCAAATTCTGGTTGTTTGCCTTGAGATTGATTCCCGATAAATGGAATCCCATGCGTGACGATAATTTTCGCGCAGGCACTGTTACGGCCGCATTCTTTCTTTTGGGGCCGCAAGCAAAGTCAGCTTTTCCTGGTCTTACCAATCTTTTTTGGAATGACGGCGATCTGTATAAAACTTCCGATTGCCTGGTAGCGATTGGCTCCGAAGGCATTGAGTTTATGCTCCAAGCTTTGACCAATCAGGATTGGTATGTTCGTAATTACGCAGCCCGCGCTTTGGGGCAATCGCGGACAGACTTGGACAAAGTCATTCCTGCCCTGGTCGAAATTGCCAAACAGAAGAGCTCGAACTCATTTGATATGTTTTCGCAACAATCGGCTGCATCATCCCTGGTTGCATTGCGCGCCAAACCCGAATTAGTTGTCCCAGTTTTTGTGGAGTATTTGCAAAGCCCGGACGTGCAGAAGCGGCGGTCCGGGGCCCTTGGTCTTCGAAATTTTGGCGTTAAAGCCAAGGAAGCGATTCCGTTTTTGCTCAAAGCCCGCGCCGACGTTGATCCTGGCGTGCGGGAATATGCTGAAAGCGCTTTGAAGGAAATCGATTCTCAAGCTGCGATCCAGTCAACCAATGTGATTAATCAATAGAGGCAGCGCACAGCGCTCCGGGAATACTTTACTGCTTTTCATACTCACCCTTGCCCAGGCGTTTAAGAACGGTGAACCCGGCCTTTTTGGCGTCCGACACCGACAACGGCTTGAGTTTGACCGGGGAATTGAAACTGGAAATGATCTTGCGCACCGGCTTGCGGCAGGCCGGGCACGATTTCAAGGGCGCGGCGGTGATGGGACGGCGCAAGGTAAACTTACCACCGCACACGACGCAATCGCCTTCGCACAACTCGTATTCGTAAATCGGCATATCGTTATGAGCCCACCATACGTCATTTTTGCTCGGAGCGAAAGTCGCCTTTGGTGAAGGTCACCGGGCGCAAATCGGCTTTTGAGATGATACCCAACTCGGAGGTAGGGACGGCTCGCCGAGCCGTCCGCGGTCGCCTCGGCGAGGCGACCCTACCAAAAGCTGATTTTCGCCCAAGGCCACCATAATCTTGACCGCGCCATTTACTTTTTTGCCAAATTCAAGGAGGATCTAAGCGATGATTGCTTTACTTGACATCGGTAACACGCACACGCATCTGGGCCTGGCTAATGCCCGGCGCGTCTTGCGCCACACCGACGTGCTGACCCGCGATTGGAACGCTGGCGCCTCCAAATCCGCCGCCGCTCGATTCTTGAAGACCGCTCCCTTGACCGGCGCCATCCTTTGCAGTGTGGTGCCTTCGGCGACGCCTTTGGTCACAGAATTTCTCCGTGCCGAGTTCGGCCTGCCTTGCCTGGAATTGAACGCCCGCACCGTGCGCGGCGTGGGCGTTGATTACCCCAACCCCCATACCATCGGACCCGATCGTTTGGCCAATGCCGTCGCTGTCAAACATCATTTTGGCGCGCCCGCCGTGGTGGTGGATTTTGGCACCGCCGTCACCTTCGACGTGGTCGATGCTTCCGGCGATTACGTCGGCGGCATCATCGCTCCCGGCTTGAATGTGATGACCGATTATCTGCACGAGAAGACCGCGTTGTTGCCGCGCATTCGCATCCGCGAGGTGTCAGCGGCGATTGGAAAAAATACGGAACAAGCCATGTTGATTGGCGCCGTCAAAGGCTATCGCGGCCTCATCCGAGAGTTGGTGGGCGAATTGAAGCGGGCCATGCGCAGCCCCAAATTGCCGGTCGTGGCCACCGGCGGCTACGCCAAACTCATTTCGGCCAAATTGCCCGAGATTACTTCTGTGCAGCCGCTGCTGACTTTGGAAGGACTACGCCTCGTCTGGGAAGCGACGCGGAAATAAGACCTATTCGCTCTGCAAACGAATTTTTCACCACGAAGAGCACGAAGACCACGAAGGAAGTCGATCCAATTTAATTTCCTTCCTTCAAATCTTCGTGCTCTTCGTGGTGAAAAATCTATTTTTACGCCAGCAACTTCGACACCAACTCTCCCTCGACATCTGTCAAGCGAAAGTCGCGGCCCTGGAAGTGGTAGGTCAACTTGGTGTGCTCGAAACCCAGCAAATGAAGAATGGTGGCGTGGAGATCGTGCACGGGCACGGGGTCTTCTAGAATGTTGAAACCGAACTCGTCCGTTTTGCCCAGGGTCAGGCCGGGCTTAACGCCGCCGCCCGCCAGCCACATTGAGAAAGCTTGCGGATGGTGATCGCGGCCCAGGCTGCGGCCGGCCTCCTTGTTGGTTTCGACCATCGGCGTGCGGCCAAATTCTCCGCCCCATATGACCAGCGTGTCCTCCAAAAGGCCGCGCTGTTTCAAATCTTTGATCAACGCCGCACACGGCTTGTCCGTCACGCCGCACTCGTTGCGGACGCCGCCGGTGACATCACTGTGATGATCCCAGGCCTCGTGAAAAAGTTGCACAAAACGCACGCCGCGCTCGACCAATCGCCGGGCCAGCAGGCAATTGTTGGCGAAAGAACTCTTGCCCGGTTCCGCGCCGTACATGTCCAGAGTCGCCTTCGATTCCTTGGTCAAATCCATCAGTTCCGGCGCGCTGCTCTGCATCCGATACGCCATTTCGAAGGCGTTGATGCGCGTGGCAATTTCCGGGTCGCCCACGACGCCGAGCCTTTGCTGATTCAATTCCTGCAGAACATCCAGGGAGCGGCGCTGCATGGCCGGGGTGATGCCCGGCGGATTGGCCAAAGATAAAATAGGATCACCGCTGCGCCGGAAAGGCACGCCCTGATACACCGTGGGCAGAAATCCTGCTCCCCAATTTCCCGAGCCGCCGCTTGTGCCGCCAGCGGAACTGAGCACCACGAACGCCGGCAAATCCTTCGATTCGCTGCCCAGACCATAACCCACCCACGCGCCCATGCTCGGCCGGCCGAAAATGGTAGAGCCGGTGTTCATGAAAATTTGGGCCGGCGCATGATTAAACGCCGGCGTGTTCATCGAGTTGATCACGGCGATGTCATCGACCACCTCGGATAAATAAGGCAGGGCTTCTGATAACTCAGTGCCGGAACGGCCATGCTTGGCAAATTTAAATTGAGAGGCGAAAAGAGCGGCGTCCGGTTTGATGAAGGCATAACGCTGGTTCTTGACGAATTCCGACGGAATCGGCTGGCCATCGTATTTGGCCAAGCCCGGGCAATGATTGAACAAGTCCAACTGACTGGGGCCGCCCGCCTGAAACAGGTAAATGACGCGTTTGGCGCGCGCTGGAAATTGTGGCGCATGCGGGGCCAGCGGGTTTTCAGCCGGTGCGGCATAGAGGTCGTTGCCGCGCAACAATGAGGCTAGGGCCAGGGCGCCCAGGCCTACTCCGCATTGGCGGAAAAAGTAGCGCCGCGTCACCAGGTTGCGCCCCTCTTGCCAGATTTGTTCGTTGAAATTCACAGCTTCACTCCTTTGTAATTGTTTCGTCCATATTGAGCAACACACGCGTGACCATCGTCCATGCCGCCACCTTTTCCAAATTCACGTCTTGCGGCGGATTCTTGACGTCCTGGGCGGCGACTTGCACCGCGCGCGCGGTGCGGTTGGCAAAGAAACCGTCTTCATCATGAAGTAAAGAAGAAAGAATGGAAGCTTCCTTTGCTTTCGGTTTTCGCCCCGTGCAAAGCTCGAAGGCGTAATCAAGCCGGGCGCGGTCATCCTTCCCGCCATGTTCCCAAACACGGAGGGCCATGGCTTGTGCCGCTTCCATAAACACAGGATCGTTCAAAGTGGTCAGCGCCTGCAAAGGAGTATCGGAACGCACGCGGCGAGGGCAGGGCGTTTCACCCGTGGGCGCGTCAAAAACTTGCAGGGAAGGATACGGAACGGAGCGTTTGACAAAGGTGTACATGGCGCGGCGGTAACGATCGGCTTCCTTCGTTTCCCATTTCATCGGCGCTCCATAGCCCAGCGACAGCACGCCATCTGGGATGGGGGGGTAAACCGGCGGCCCGCCAATTTTCTCGTCCAACAACCCGCCGGCGCTCAGAGCGATGTCGCGGATAATCTCCGCATCGACGCGCCCGCGCGGGCCGCGCGCCAGGATTTGATTGTAAGGATCGCTCTCCACCGCGGACGGCGTGCTGACGGAAGACTGCTGATAGGTGGCCGATTCTGTAATCAAACGCTGAATATGTTTGACATCCCAGCCGGAATCCATGAATTCGCACGCCAGCCAATCCAGCAACGCCGGATGCGTTGGCGCATCCCCTTGCGTGCCGAAATCCTCCACCGTCGCTACCAGGCCGCGACCAAAATATTGCTGCCAGATGCGATTGACCATGACTCGCGCCACCGTCGGATGCCGTTTATCGACCATCCACCTGGCCAGGGTCAGGCGGTTCAGCGGGGCGTCCTTGGGCAAAGGAGGCAGAACGACCGGGACGCCCGGACTGACTAAGGCCCCTGGCTGTTGCCAATCGCCGCGGATGAAGATGTGCGTTGGGCGCGACTGGTCCCGCGCCGCCAAAACCAGCGTCGTTGGCGCAGACGGCCATTCGCGCTGTTCATCGTCAATGGCTTTATTCAAATCGGCGAGACTGGAGTCGGTTCTGCGGTAAGCATCAAACAGCTCGCGTTGTTGAGCGGGTGTGCGTTGCGCGCGCGCCACGGCCAGAATCTCGCGCGCATGAAGGCTCAGAGGATCCGCGCGCAATGGGCGAGGGGAGGTGGTGACGGAAAGGCGAAAACGCCCCAAGGTGTGCTCGGTGCCGTAGGTTTGATTCAGCGAAAACTTCAGGACTGTTCCATCGTCAAAGCCGACGGCGTCTTTGGTTTCAAAAACGGCCTGCCGGCTTAGGTTGCGGCGACCCGGCAAATCCTGCACGGCCCAACCGATTTTGTTCGTAAGAATTCCATCGATCGCGGCCGTCACGGGAAAATCCGGCTGGGAGAAATCGGCCGTGGCATTTTGTAAAGGAACTGGGATGGTGTTGGTACTGGCATTGGTCCCGTCGTGGGAAACTTCGACTGTAAATTCGGTTAGCACGAAATTGCCATTATCGGCCCGGCCCGGCCCGTAATAGGGCAGATTGGGATCAGTCATCGCCTCAAGGCGAAAACCGGTGATGCCCTTAAGGTTGGTTTTGGCGGTGACAGTGTATTCAGAACCGCTGGGATTGGAGCCGGTGGCCAGCAAGGAATTGTCCTCCATCTTGGTAAATTTGATGCCGACGCTGGCATAATAAGTTGCCGGATCGAGCTGCGTCCAAGTCCCTTCCATCGCCTTCATTTCCTTCTCCCACGCCTCCATTTTCCCGGCGAGGTCGGTATGTTCGCTTATAAATTTGTCGTCGAGGCCGGCAATTTTAGTCTTGATGTCCTCGCGCTTGGCCTGGGCCGCTTTGTCCGGGACCTCCAGCCCTGGTTCGTCGTCGTTGTTGAGAAAAGCGAAAAGCTGATAATATTCCTTTTGCGAAATGGGGTCGTACTTGTGATTGTGGCATTGGCAGCAATTGACTGTCAAACCTAGGAATGCCTTGCCCAGAACATCCATGCGTTCGATGATGCCCTCGTTGCGAAATTGTTCGGGATCGATCCCGCCTTCCTCGTTGAGCATCGAATTACGCAGAAAACCTGTCGCTACGTTGTCGGCCAGGGTGGCATTGGGCAGAAGATCGCCCGCCAACTGCTCGACCGCAAACTCGTCGTAGGGCATGTTGCTGTTGTAGGCATCGATGACCCAATCCCGATACGGCCAGATCGATCGCGAATTATCTTTTTCATAGCCGTTGGAGTCCGCGTAGCGTGCCGCGTCCAGCCAATGCCGTCCCCAACATTCGCCATAATGCGGGGAAGCCAGAAGCCGCTCCACTTGCTTGCCCCAGGCGTTGGTGGCGTGGTCGCCGACAAAGCTGTTGATTTCCTGGATGCTGGGAGGAAGCCCGGTCAGGTCCAGGCTCAGGCGGCGCAAAAGGGTGGCCCTATCGGCCGCTGGTGAAGGCCGGAGATTCTCCTTCTCCAAGCGGGCCAAGACGAAATCATCAATCGGATTGTGTGGCCAATTCTTATTTTTGACCGATGGGACCTCGGGACGAACAGGAGCCTTGAAAGACCAATGTTTGCGGGGATCGGTGGCTTTGACCGAGGCGCTTTCCGGCCAAACCGCGCCCTGGTCAATCCAGGCGCGCAGAATCCCAATTTGCGCGGCGGTCAGGCGTTCGCCCTTTTGCGGCATGACGAGTTTGGGATCCATGCCGGAAACGAGCTGGATCATCCTGCTGTCCGGGCTGTGGCCGGGGATAATGTCCTGGCCACGATCGCCGCCGGCGAGGGCCATTTCCTTGTTGTCCCAGCGCAATTCCGCCTCATGCCGATGCGAGCCGTGGCAGCCCAGGCAATTTTCCTTCAGGATCGGCTGGACATCGCGCGCGAAATCAACGGTTCCAGTGGCGGCCGGAGGCAAGTCGGCCGCGAAGACGGAGGCGCTAAAAAAAGCAATGAGCGCGCAGGAAATAAATTTCCTTGGCCAGACTGCATTTGGAATCAGTAAAAGCAAAACAATCGCGACAATATGGACGATTTAGTCGTGAATGTTATTCGCTTTAGAAGAAAAGGCAAGAGGTGCGGACTTCGGTTTTCGCAGTGAGTTTTCAGCCAATAGGACACTACGAGATCGAATTTTTTCCATGATGGCAAGCTTCTCGTCGAATGGGAGCCTGGCGAGCTGCTTTCGAGTGGCAAGCTTGTCAGCCAGAATTTTATCCATTAATTCGCTCATTTTGCTAATGCTTCCTGCTTATTTATCGCTTATTGCCTTCCACTTGTCAATTAGATTATGTCGTCGGAGGATGTCATCCAGCTTACTTTGGTCGTAAGAGCCAATTTCAATGAACCGTTCCACTCTGGCCAGGTCTTTGTGCCGCCCTAATTTAAGCGCAAGTGCCATTAAGTGTTCTGCGGACATTACCCAGGTCGGCACTGCTCGAACAGTGGTCTGAACGGCTTCGGATAATGCTTCTTCACAAAGTCCGCCTTCGGCTGGAAGAAATTGAACAAGCCAACCCTTGATCCAAAGATGTTCGTTTTCGGGTCTTGCTCCGAGAGGAAGCAAATAATCGTAAATGGGTCGCAGGGGATCAAGAGAGGAACCCATTTCTTTAAACGAAGCGAAAATATCAATATCGAGAGAAGACGTTGGTTCCAAATAAAATGATGCTCCAATGGCCCCGCCGATGGCATACTTTCCGAGAATCCCATCGGCCTGCATTTTATTAATGATCTTTAAGGTTTCTTCCATCCTTACGGCTAACAGTTTGCCGTTCAAGTGTAACGCTACCCGCCGCCACGCGCCACCCTTGATTCAGAAGCGGTTTTGAAAGGAAGGGTAGAGCAGCCAGCGCAGAAACTTTTTGACGAAAGCCAGCAAGTCTCTTCTCGCAGCGGGAATCATTTGGCCACAATTGGTGCAGGGCAATTCTGAATAAGAGCGCGCTTTGAGAACGAAAACGTTCGTGTTGCAATGGGAGCACGTCATCTGCACAAAGCCGTTCCGGGTCAGTCCAGGAGGCAGCGTGTCCACAGGCGCATGGGTCGGCATATCCTCCCCTACCATCAAATTAAGGTGGCGCTTCCGCCTTCTCTCGGCGAAAAATGGCTCGAAGAGTAAATAGATAACGAAGGCGGCGAGTAGCACTCCACCAGCCACAAGTAAGAAAAAGATGGCAGTGGACGTTGTATCGGTTCTCCAAGAGTGCAGTAGATTATCGGAACCCTCCATCTTGCTAACTGCTTATCTTGAGACTTTGCTTAAGCCTCAGTCGCATTGACGAAAGACTGTAGGGGAAAACCTTTCCATGTCAATGGCAAATTTCTGTTAAGTTCAAGTGATAACTGACCTGCCGGCCCGCGAGATCGGCCGGGAACTCGATGTGTTGTCCACAGGAACCGCAAGTGCTTTTAGAGACT
>Ga0302325_10022078_pt1 | contig 13326 bp, 12 predicted proteins | sample Palsa_T0_2_FD_201948 | JGI IMG/M metagenome (GOLD analysis project Ga0302325, IMG submission 201948) | Peat permafrost microbial communities from Stordalen Mire near Abisko, Sweden - Palsa_T0_2 | ecosystem: Environmental > Terrestrial > Soil > Palsa > Peat permafrost | place: Sweden: Abisko... | reverse complement strand
CGACGGAAGCACCTGGTAGACGAGGAGCTTCGAGCTCTGCCGCTCCTCCGGTGTCATGCCGCCGTCGCCCGTCGTCGTCGAGGTTCCGACCTCGGTCGCGGCACGCCCGAGGGCCTCCTTCGCCGGCGCCGACAGCGCACCGAAGCTCATCCCCGCGATCGTGACCGGGATCTTCAGCTCGAGCGGCTTCCTCGCAAAGCGCGTGCCGAGCACGACGTCGGTACCGCAGCGCTCGCGGTAGCCCTCGAGCGGATAGCGGGAGATGCTCGCGCCGAGCAGCAGGAGATCGTCGAAGTGGGGAACCCGCCGCTTCGCGCCGAAGCCACGGATGTCGTAGATCCCCTCGCGCGCAGCGCGCTGGATCTCGGCGATGACGTTGCGGTCATAGAGGTACGACTCGCGCAGCCCCGGCTGCCAGCCCCCGGCGTGGATCGCCGCCATCAGTAGGCGCCGGCGTTGTCGATCTTGAAGTTGTAGAGCGTCCGAGCCGAGCCGTAGCGGCGAAAACCGCTCGGGTCGACGTCGTCGAATCCCCCTCGTTCGAGCAGTGAATGCAACTCGGCGCGGTGATGCGCTCGAAACTCCTTCTCGACACAATCGGCACCGAGCCCCGCGACCCTGCCACGCACGTATATGTGGGTCTCGTAGATCGAGTCGCCGAGCGCCTCGCCGGCGTCGCCGCAGACCACGAGGGTTCCGCGCTGGGCCATGAACGCACTCAGATGCCCGATCGAGCCGCGCACGACGATGTCGACTCCCTTCATCGAGATGCCGCACCGCGCACCCGCATCACCGTGAACGACGAGCAGCCCGCCGCGCCCGCTCGCGCCCGCTGACTGGCTGACGTTCCCCCCGACGATGACCGTCCCGGACATCATGTTCTCGGCCACGCCCGTGCCGGCGTTGCCGGAAATACGCACCGTCGCCCTCTGGTTCATCCCGGCGCAGTAGTAGCCAACGTGGCCGGCGACCTCGACCTCGATGGGCGCGTCGAGACCGCAGGCGACGGCGTGGGCGCCGTTCGTGTTCACGACCCTCCAGCGGTCCGGCCGGGAATCGCTGCCGGCAAGCTCGTGGAGACGCCGGTTCAGATCGCGCAGGGGACTCGCCGCGAGGTCGACGAGCTCGACCTCGGTTGTCGTCTCGACCGCCATCTAGACGAGAGCCTTCTCCCACGTGTAGACGACGCTCGGCTCCGGCTCCCAGATGCGCGCGTCCGCCGCACCGGGCAACACCGCGATCGCCCGATACTCGGAGGCCATGGCGACCCAGTCGTCGGTCTCTGCGACGACCGCCGGCTTGCATGCGATGGGGTCGCGCAGCACCGCGAACCCGTCCGCCGTGCCGACGAGGAAGGTATAGAAGCCGTCGAGATCGCTGAGACAGCCCTCCAGCGCCTGCTCGAGCGTTGCGCCCTCGCGCAGCCGCCAGGTGAGGTAGGCCGCGGCGACCTCGGTGTCGTTCTCGGTCTGGAACACCATCCCCTCGCGCCGAAGGGACGCACGCAGCCGGTTGTGGTTCGAGAGCGAACCGTTGTGGACGAGGCAGACATCCTGGCCGGTCGAGAACGGGTGCGAGCCTTCCGTTGTCACGCGGCTCTCGGTTGCCATCCGGGTGTGACCGAGACCGTGGCTGCCCCGGAAATCACCGAGCCCGACCGTCTCGGCGAACAGCCGCGGGCGACCAACGTCCTTGTAGATCTCGATGACGCTCCCCGCGCTCATGACCCGCAGGTCGGGGCGTCGGCGGCGGATCCACGTATCGATCTCCTGCACCTCGCCCTCGACGAGCGCGACCACGTGCCGGGCGCGTCCGTCGAGCGCCTCGACGCCGCCGAACGCCTCCGCAAGCTCGCCCCACAGTACGTCCCACGCCATGCAGGGATCGTGAGAGTAGAGCGTGAGCTTGCTCCATCCCGCCGGAGCCGGGGTCCGGTACACGGCGACTCCGGCGCTGTCGGGCCCGCGATCGTCCATCTGGACGAGCATCGCCGACAGGTACTCGCCAAGCCGCGGCTCGATGCGCGGTGACTTGCAGAACAACCCGACGATCCCACACATCAGCTTCCTCCCCGCTCTCGCGTGGCCCCTCTCGCGAAGCCTAGACCGGGGTGTCCCTCTCGGACCGCCATTCTTGCCCGTGCGGCCATGGAACATGGTTCCATAACGCTCGGCTCAGAACCGGGTCAGGTACTCCTTGATCTCCCAGTCGGTGACCTGCTCGTGGAAGCGGAACCACTCGTCGCGCTTCACGCGCACGTAGTAGTCGACGTAGTCCTCGCCGCGGCCCTGCCCGAGCGCGTGGCGCAGCACTGCATCGCGCTCGAGTTCGCCGATCGCCTCCAGGAGGTTTCCCGGTAGCGAACTCAGGCCACGCGCCGTCAGTTCCTCGTAGGACATCGTGTAGAGGTTCTCGGAGTTCGGCTCGCCGGCATCGAGCTCCTTCTCGATGCCGTCGAGGCCGCAGGCGAGGACGGCTGCCGCGGCAAGGTACGGATTCGCCGACCCGTCGACCGTCCGGTCCTCGATCCGGCCTGGCGCAGGGATCCGGAGCATCTGAGTGCGGTTGTTGTAGCCATAGGAGATCCAGACCGGCGACCAGGTCGCACCGCTGGTCGTCAAGCCCATCTTGAGGCGCTTGTAGGAGTTGACCGTCGGCGCGGTGAGGCCGCTGTATCCGCGGGCGTGCTCCTTCAGGCCGCCGATGAACCGGTAGGCAGCGTCTGAGAGCCCGAGACCTCTCGGGTCGGCCTCGTCCAGAAAGGCGTTTTGGCCGTCGCGCCAGAGCGACATGTGGAAGTGGCAACCGTTGCCGGTGAGCCTCGTGAACGGCTTCGGCATGAACGTCGCGATCATCCCGTGCTGCTCGGCGAGCGTGTGCACCATGTAGCGGAAGAAGATCGCGCGGTCGCAGCTCGTGAGGGCGTCGGCGTACTCGAAATTCTGCTCGAACTGGCCGTTTGCATCCTCGTGGTCGTTCGCGTAGTTCCCCCAGCCCATCTCGTTGCAGTACTTCGAGACGGTCGTCAGGAAGTCGTACCGCCGCGTCAGCCCAGCGATGTCGTAGCAGGGCTTCTCGAGCGTGTCAGCGGCATCGGCGATCTCGATCCCACCGCCCTCGTCGCGCCTCAACAGGAAGTACTCGAGCTCGATGCCGAGGTTGAACTCGTATCCCAGATCCCTCGCCCGCGCGAGCTGACGGCGGAGGATCGTTCGGGGGCAGTACGGCCACTCCTCGCCCTCGACGGTGATGTCGCACGCGAAGCGTGCGAGATTGGGCTCCCAGGGGACGAACGTCAGACTGTCGAGGTCGGGGATGGCTGCAATGTCAGGGTCGCTCGGCATCTGTCCGATCTCGCCGGCAGCGAAGCCCGCGAAGCCTGCGCCGTCACGGACCAGGCTCTCGAGATTGGCAGCGGGGACGAGCTTGGCGCTCGGACGGCCGTACATGTCAACGAACTGCGCGAAGAAGAACTCGACTCCGCGTGCCTTTACGAGCTCCCGGATCTCTTCCAGGGCGGGGTCGCTAGCGGCGACCATTGCGTCCTCCTTGTCGATGGCCGTCCGGTTGTATCACCGGGAGGATCGCGGGCGCGATAGCGGATTCCTCCACATCTCAACACCCGTCAGGTGTTCGGCGTCGCCGTCTCCAGTGCCGTGCGAAGCCGGACGAGCTTCACGGCGATCTCGATCATTAGCCAGTCGTCGCGGCGAAGGTCGATCCCGCTGAGGTCCGCGATTCGCCGCAGCCGCTGGCGCAGCGTGTTGGGGTGGACGAAGAGCGCCTCGGAGGTGCCGCTGATGTTGCCGCGCCGCCCGAGGAACTGCTCGAGCGTCGTCAGCAGCGCGCTACTGCGCTCCCGATCGTACTCGGCGAGTTTCGCAACCGCGTCGATAGTGGAGTCGCGTGCGCCGGGCTCGAGCCCTATGCGGAGCAGGTACTTGTACGGACCGAGCTCGTCGTAGCTGATGACGCCGCTCGTCCGTGGCAACACCGCTTCGCTGAGGAGCGCGTGGCGTGCCTCCTCGAACCCGTGCGCGAGCGCCTCTGCGCCAATGCACACGCTCGACACGCCGACGGCAGCGGTCGTGGCAAGCTCGGTGCAGGTGCGCTTGCTTTCTTCGACGACGCGGGCCACGTCTCCCGCGGCAACCGGCACGAGTGCCCGGAGCGTGCTCTCCTGCGTGTCAAGAATCGAGCCGCGAAGGATCGGGGCGAGCGCCTGCTCGAGGCGCTCGTCGACCCGGACCGCCATGAGAACGAGATGCGGCTGGTTGAGGCGACAACCGAGCCGCGAAGCTCGCCCTTCGAGCACGGCGCCGATCCGCCGCGCTGCGATGTCGTCGAAGAAGTCCCTGATCAGATTCTTCTCGGTCAGCCGTTCGAGCACCTGGATCTTCTTGATCGCGACGGCGGTCTGGTTGGCGACCGTACGTGCGAGATCGAGCTCGCGGGTGCCGGTGCCCACGAGCGCTCCAAGCAGCTCGCCGTCGGCGACGAGGGTGACGGCGACCCTCGGCGCGCGGTCGCTGCGCGAGAGCTCCGGGCCGAGCCCCGCCAGACCGATCGCAGCGGGCGCAGCTGCGCCGGCGGGCGCCGACCAGCGAAGATGCAGCCGCTCCTCGGCCGAATCGAGCAGGTAGAGGTGGACATTGTCGGCGCGGAGCAGGTCACGGCTGCGCGTCACGACCTCGGAGCCGAGCACCTCGAACGTCCCGGCGAGCGCAACCGCCTCGGCGAAGTCGGTGAGGTGTTCGAGCTCGGCAACGCGCGCCCGCGTCTCGTCGAAGAGGCGGGCGTTCTCGATCGCTCCCGCCACGAGCGAGGCGCTCGAGATCAGAAATCCGACCTCGGCGTCGGTGAACTCCCGGGGAGCGACGGTCTGCAGTGTGAAGACGCCGATCGGATCGCCCCGCTTCCCAAGCACCGGGATCGCGACGAGAGACTGGAACCGCTCCTCCTCGAGCTGGGGGACGTACTTCATGCGCGGGTCCTCGAGGGCGTTCTCGCGGATGAACGCCGCCTCACGACGTTCGAGCGCCCACCAGGCGAGGCCCTCGCCGCGGTTCAACGTGATCTCGCCCGCGAGTCCCGCGTAGGGGTCCGAGGCGGCGCGCAGCACCAGGCGCTTCTGCTCCCGGTCCAGGAGATAGACGAAGCAGGCGTGGACGGCGCTCGCATCCGACAGGAGGGTGACGACACCCCCGAGAACCTCCTCGAGATCGAGCGACGAATCGACGGTCGAGATAATCTCGTAGAGGAACCGCTCGTCAACGCCGTGCGCCCTATGGCCGCCGATCATGCCGGATAGTTCTACCAAGGGGCTTCCGGGTCCGCCCACGCGCGGCGTGCCAGGATCTTCCCGAGGATGCGTGGGGCGTTTGCACGGAACGCTCTCCGCGTGGGCTCGAGCAATGACCACAGCGCCCGAACGGCCCTCGTTCGGCGACGCCTGGGTCGATCCCGCGGATCAGCGGCCACGAACCCGGCCGCCGGCCTCTGCGACGAGGCTTCGAGCCGAGGGGAGCCATCCTCCCCGAGAGCAGCTCCGCCGGGGAAACAGCCTCGAGGCTCACGCATCACACGGTGCGCGCGCTGCGACAGCGGAACGCCGCGACCACGGCCCAGATCGCCTCGACGACACCGAACGGCCAGGTGCCCGCAAGAAAACCGTAGACGCTCGACAACGCGCAACCGCAGGAGAACGCAACGATGAAGCCGCGACCACGTCGCTCGAGCGCATACATCAGCATCATGAAGGTCACCGCGGTTGCGCCGAAGGCCGTCAGCATGCGGTCCAGTATGCCTCAGTCGGATTCGCGTCCCGCCCGCGGGAAGCCCCTCACCGCCTGGTTCACCGAGACCGTCGCGAGCGGTCATCGCGGCCGCATCCGAACGCGCGGGCCGACCGGAGGCCGTGCTCACGTCGAGATGTGAGGAAAGTGCCCGCATCCGGCCCGTCGCTATGAAGGGCTCGCGTGACGATCCTCGGCGGATCTCTCCTGCGCCGACGCCGAGCGAGCGAATGTCCGCACGAGCCCGGCGAGCGCCTCGTCGCCCATGCGGCGAAAGGTGCTGCTGAGAAGCGGCTCGAGGACCCGGTAGCCGCCCTTCAGTCGGATCTCGGCCTGGTAGCCGACGCGAGCTCCGCCATCCGAGGGCTCAACGCACACGACATCGTCAGAGAGCGCCTTCTCCCCCTCCCCGTGCAGTTCGATGCGATGGCCCACGAGCGCGGTGACGACGTACTCGAAGCGTTGAGCCTTGCCGCGGAAGAGCGCGATCAGCTCGAAGCGGCTTCCGAGCACCGTCGGCGCCTTCGTCAGCCGACGCGCCTCTGCGATCCCAGGATCCCACTCGGCGGTGTTCGAGAAGTCGGCCAGATAGGCAAAGACCGCGGCTGGCTCCCCGGCCACCTCGATCTCGTTGCGATATCGCACCTCACGACTGTAGCCCTCGGGGCTCGCTGCTCGCGAGAACGCGGCGGGCGCCGCGAGTCCCGGCTCTCGCTGCCGCGGAGCGATAATCTGACCGGACGGCGGCGGGCGGAGGCCCTGGGAAACCTTTGCGCGATTCTCGAGAGGCGCCATTCGCGTCCTCGGTGTCTGGCCGGTCGGCCCTCTCTGCGACCGCCGCAGAGCAGTCCTCGGCGGGCTGTTTGCGCCCCAGCCGAGTGGGATCGATCAGCTGGCGGGCCGACTTGACGTACACGCTGGTCGCCATCGAGGGCTTCGCGCCGCGCCTGCGCAAGCCGCCCCTGCCGGCTCGAATCCTGGTTCCGCACACTGGTCGGTAGGCGTTTCCTCGCTCGTGTCGCAGGGTAGGCGGTCGAGGCCGAGCCCCGCTCCGCCGACTACTGGGGGAACGCCTATTCGAGCACGCTGCCCCGGACGAGCGGCGTGGGGAACACGGTTTCAGTGGTAAGGGTCGGTGACCGTTGGCAACGGCGGGAAATTCGGAGCACGTGTTCCACCGCCGATGTTCGTTGCGAGAAGAATGCCCGCGACGGCCAGGACGGCGATCATCGCCGTGGCGTCCCCGAGGGCGAGGCGACGTTCTCCGGCCAGGTACCAGCGCTTGGCGAGTGCGGCATCGAGCCGAGCGATGTCGCTTTCGACCGATGCCTTGAGCTCCCGGTACCACTCCCCGTCTGTCGATGACCCGACCACGCTGCGCCGCTGCAGCGCCGCGGCCTGCGAGCCGAGTGTGCGTGCGATGAGAGAGCGTCTGCGTTCACCGAGCTTCTTTTCGGAGATTCTCACCTGATACTGCGTCAGGAGTTGTGATCGCTGGACGACAAGCTGATTGAACACCTCAAGGTGCCAAAGCCCGATGTTTGCGAAATAGATCGTCGTTTCGGAGATGAGGTCACCGGCATGTGGGCTTGAAATCAGCGCCCCGAGCGGTGCGGTCGGCACGACGAGCAACTGAGCACACGTCCTGAGCAAAAGCTCCTCTGGCGTGCTCGAAGTCGCAGCGGCATCCTCCGTGACCTTCGAAGTGAGGTTCGACGTGTGGTTCGACGTGGCGTACAGCTCTCCCCACCCTGGCACTCCTGCCTGCCCGTCAACCATGCCGCGCCAAAGACCGCCGAGCAGCGCGCGTGCAGAGACGATGTCTCTGCGACGCGTCGCTGTGCGCTCGATCCGGTACACAAGCCAGGCGACCGCCAGTGCGGCAACCGCGCCCGCCGCCGCATCAACCACCCGCATCTTCCTACCCGCCCGGCCGACTCAAAGGATCGACGGACAGAGAACCGCTTCGACGCACCGGCGGCATTTCCGCGAACGGCCCGGTCATGGTCGCAGAACGTGGGGCGGCGCGGCCCTGCATGCCGTCGGCGAAGAGCTTCCGGTCCCCGGCGTCGGCCCGTCTTTCTCGAACGTCGCCGCGCGGCTGACGGATAACAAACGTCCTGCGAGGCATCCTCTTCCCGAGGCTGACGTGCCGGAGGTCGTTGCTCGAGTTCCCGACCTCTGTCCGGTGGGCAACATCGTTGAGAGGACGCACGATGACCGCTACGCGCAGGACGTCTAGCATCTCGGGGTCTCCTTCGGTCTGGGAATCGCCGGGGGATCGCGCTGAACGATCATCGGGGCGAGCCCGAGAAGAGTAGGCGCTCGACCGTTCCGTCGCAGCCGCTCTGAGCCGGACGTCGAACCCTCATCCCCGCAGCCTCGGCTCGACCGCCCGGCCAGCACGTCGAGGAGATGCCGGCGAACTCGGTTCGACGCTCCTCGGGCGGGGGGGCGGAGACGCGAATCGACGCCCTGGGCGCGGTCGCATCGAGCCTCGCGCCGGGCCGGACTCGACTCCGTTCGACCTGGATCTCGCCTTCACTCCCGGGACTCGAGGCGGGACCCGAGACCCCCCGCCGGCACACCGGGCGGGCAAGATGCAGTTCCCTTTGGGCGCGGGTTCGATCCCCGCTCCCAAGCCTCGTATGCTGCGGGTAGGGCTGGTGGGACGGTCACGCCATCGCACCAGCGCCAGGGAGGCCGATTCATAGGTCGTTTGCGAGATAGGTCGCATGTTGCATCGGAGGGTGACAGGTTTCCGGCCGTGGGCGAGCGCGCAGGTCCGCGCGCTGGTTGTCGTCTCCACGCTGGCGCGGACTCCGGGGATCCGCGGGCCGCTGAGGGGGGTCAGAGCGCCGCCGCTCGAAGTGGAGCTCGGCGGAGTGCCCGTTTCGATCTATGGCTCGGGGCGAGACGCCCCGAGGCCTGCACTTGTGTTCTTGAACGGCGTCACTGCGCGCGGGCGGCATCATCCCGAGGTACGACGGCTCGCCACGGCGCTTGCCCGGGTCGGATTCCTGGTCGCTGTTCCCGATCCGCCCGGCCTCGCGAGCGGGCGGATCGATGGGGACACCGTGACCTCGGTGGTAACGGTCGTCCGGGAGGTGGCCGACCGCCCCGAGGCGAGGGCTGAGCGAGTCGGTCTGGTCGGAGTCTCGATCGGCGCGACGCTTGCCCTCGTTGCTGCCGAGGACACCCACCTCGCCGCGCGGGTGACGGTCGTCGCGGGTATCGCTCCGTACACCGACTTCGTAAACGCGGTTCGGCTCGCGACGACAGCGCACGCGTTCGAGGCGGGAAGGCTCGTTCCCCTTCAGCCCCCCGGCTTCCTCGGGCTGGTGATTGCACGCTCGCTGGTTGCGGCGCTGCCGGCGAGCGCCCGACGCGACGCGCTTCTCGCCGAGCTCGAGCTCCTTCCCGACAGCGCTCCTGATCCGCTCGGCCGTTTCCGGTCGGCGGGCTGCGAGCCCGAGGACCTCCGCGCGCTCGTGGCGCTGCTGGGTAACCGCGACCCCCGGAGGTTCGACGAGCTCTACGAGGCGCTTCCGATCGAGCTGCGAAGGGGGATCGCGCGACTCTCGCCGCTCGCCGGGGCGGCAGCGCTTCGCGCCCCGGTCGAGCTCGTAGTGGGCCCGAACGACAAGTACCTGCCGGCGGCCGAGATACGGGCGCTCGTCGCTGCGGCGACCGGGACGCGGGTGCGCGTCACCGTCACATCCGCGCTTCGCCACGCCGACACGAGGCTGACGTGCGCCAACCCGGCTGACCTCCTCCGCTTTGATGGCTGGGTTGTGCGAACGATCGCGGCGGCGTGGCGGCCGTGACGCGCCCGGGTCTCTCGTTCCGGACGAAGCTCCTCTACGCCTCTGACAGCCTCGGGAGCGAGGCGCTGCTCGAGTCACGCGGTCTATGGCTGCTCTACTACTACGCGCCGCCGGCGCACGCGAAAACGGCGCCGCTGCTCACGGTCGGCATCGCCGGCGTGGTGTTCGCCGCAGTGCCGCTCCTCGGCGCGTTGGGCAACCCCCTGGTCGGTTACTGGAGCGACCGCACGTCCTCGCGCATGGGTCGCCGACTGCCGTTCGTCCTCGGGGCAACACCGCTGTGGGCGCTCTTCGGGTTTCTCGCCTTCACTCCGCCCCGCCACTCGGGCGAGACGGTCATCGCGGTCTACCTGGGCCTGAGCCTCATCCTGTACTCACTGACGAGCACCGCCAGCGGCGGCCCCTATCAGGCGCTGATGCCGGAGATCGCGACCAGCAACAGAGAGCGGCTCGGCATCAACAGCCTCGTGGTGTACTTCGGGGCAGCCGGTGGAGCCGTCGGACTCGTCGGCAGCGGCCTGATCATCGACCGCTTCGGCTTCCGAACGATGGCGCTCGTGATCGCGACGCTCGCGCTCGTGTGCCGTTACCTCGGCATGGCCGGGATCTGGCGGCGCGCCAGCCGCACCCAGACGCCGGCGCAGATCTCGCTCCGCGACGCCCTCCGAAGCGCGTTCTCCAACCGTTTCTTCCGCCTCTACCTCCCAGGCTTCGTGCTCTTCCAGGTCGGACTGACGATGACCCGCGCCGCGTTGCCGTACTACGTCAAGACGATCCTCGGCGTCTCCAAGACGGGCACCTGGGTCTCGATCCTGACAGCCGTGCTGATCGTCACGTTCGTGCTCTGCATTCCCGTCCAGGCGCGTCTCGCCCGGCGCAGCTCCAAACGGCAGGCATTCCGCCGCGCGATGCTCGGCGCGGTCCTCGTCTTCCCGCTCCTCGCGCTGGTCGGGCTCGTCCCCGGGATACCAGCGGCGGCGCAGATCCTCTCGGTGATGGTGCTCGCCGGCCTACCGGTCGCCGGCGTCTACCTGTTCCCCGCCACCCTCACCGCGGACATCATCGACTACGACAGTCTGCGGACGGGTTTTCGGCGCGAGGCGACCTATTACCAACTCCACGGCTTCGTCGAGCAGGTCTCGACCTCGCTCGCACCCGCCTTCCTCGCCGGACTGCTTCTCCTCGGCGATACCGCTTCCAACCCGCTCGGGATCCGCCTCGTGGGTCCGGCGGCCGCGCTGCTCATCCTCGCCGGGTACCTCGTCTTCCGCCGCTACGACCTCCCCGACGATGTGCTCGAGGCCGCGGAGGGTATCCCTGTGTGAGCGTCGAGACGCACGCGCGGACCGGAGCCGCCGCACGCCGAACCGCCGGCTGGACGGACGGGACGCCGGCGATGGGGTCAGCCGGGCCGTGACACCGCCTCCGCGGCATCGGCCCCGCCCAGCCGGGGCTACTTGGCTGTGAGCTTCTCCAGGGCCGAAAGAATCTGCTTCTGTTGCTCGGCGATCTGCTCCAGCAGCATTTTCGTCTCGTCCGGCTGCGTGCCGGCCTTCTGATGGGCATGAAACGCCTTCGGCGTGACGGGCATCGATATGACTCCTCGGAGGTCGAGAGATGGACGCCCAGAACTATAGACACCGGACGCGGAGCCTCGAGGGCCGCGATCGAGCAATCGAGCAGCCTCTCCCGCCCCGCCGGCCATTCGGGGATGTCCCGTCGAACGCCGACCACATCACCGGGCCGCATGGACCAATTCGCGAGCCCGCTCCTACCGACCGGTCGACTCCGCGCCGTGAGCCCTCACATCGTCCGCTTTCCGGACTGCCTCCGCCCTGTTTCGGGCGCCTCGACCCGCAGTACGGCCGTGGTTCGAGGCGTGCCCCCTGGGTCGGTGCCCCGCGGTCGGCGCGGCGCGCCCCGGCCCGATGTCCCCCGGGTAGCGCGCTTTACGACCGTCGCGCCCGGCTTCGCCCCGCGGAAAGGACGAGGGCCGCGGCAGCAACCGTCGCGACGAGCTCCGCGGCGAGCGAGCGGCCCGGGCCCGTCCAGGTGACGACGTTGTTTGTCAGTTCGCGGGCGATCTGCGAGCCGCGCCCCTGCGAGACAACCTCGACGATCTGGCGCCAGATCCCGCCGGGATAGGGCATCGCGGATGCCCACGTCAGCGTCAGCGCGGTCGTGGCGGCGACAGACGCCACCGCGAGCGCCGTCGTCGCGGCCCACCAGCGCGCGAATACAGGCCCGAGCCCGACGGCGAGGAAGGGAAGCATCGGTGTGAGGAATCGTGGCCCCGGGGAGGTGCCGCCGTAGGGCAGGTAGTAGCTGCAGTTGGCGGCGATAAAGATGATCGCCACAAGCGCACACACGAGCGCCTCGGGACCGTAACGCCGACCGACGAGCACGAGCCCGACGGCCGCGGCGACCAGGATCGGCGAGGCGAGAAGCAGCCCCCGGTCGCCGATGAAGACCTCGTGGACGGCGTGCCCGACGGGAAGTCCGACGCCCAGCAGCCCGGCGGACTGACCCTCCGCGGCTGCGGGGTTCCCGAGGTACTCGTAGGAGAGGTGGAAGGGCGAGCCGAATGCCGCCCAGTCGTAGGCGCCGAGCAGCGCGAGGGCAGGCAGCGTGCCGCCGAGGTAGCGCACGAGAGAGCGCCAGCCGGCGAGGGCCGCGTAGAGGGCGAGGATTGCCGCAATCGCCGCCGTGGGGTACTCCACGCCGATCGCGAGACCGGCCACGCAGCCGCCGAGCCCCGGCCGGCCGCGGCCGATCAGCAGGAACGCCCAGAAGGCGAGCGCAGCAGAAGGGACGTGACCGAAGCCGCTCTCGGCGAGCGGCCCGGCGAGTGTGCCGAGGGCGAAGGCAACCAGCACAAACCCGCCGCAGCCCGGGGCGAGACCCTCCGCAACCCGCCCGACCGCGGCGGCGAGGAACAGGAACGCGATCCCGCTGGTCAGCACATGCACCGCCCATACCCGCAGATCGCCGCTACTCACCCAGCGGTCGGGCGGGCGCAGCCTCACGGCCTCCACAAACGGAACTGACATCACCGACATACCGGGAGCCTTGTCGGAGTAGATCCGACCGTCGTAGTGCGACCAGTCGACGGAGTCGCCGATGCAGGGAGAGATCGTGAGACGTCCGTGGGTGAGCGCCTGCGACAGGCAGAGACGCGACGCATCCGGGTCCGAGGCATGGTTGACCGGCGACAGCGCGACGAATGCAACGAGCGCGAGCAGCAGCAGTTCCTGGGAAGGTCGTCGCCACGGAAGTCGCGACGGAGGCGCGAGGAGCCCGCCTAGACCCATCGCCCAACCCTAACCCCGTCCGAGGCGATGCATCGGGGACCGGGCTCCGCGTGAGGTTCTCGCGGTCGTGACTCGCCTCGGCAGCCGCCGCGCCCGCTCCTCTTCCGCGTTCGAGTTCGCGTCGGGCTGTCGCGCGGCCCTGACTCCCTCTGACCGCTGCACCGAGCTCGACCCACGCTCCGGATCCCGGTCGTACCCGGCTTCGGATTACGCTTCATGGTGATGGCATCCGTCGAGGCGGTCACGGACGGCGATCGGCTCGAGCTCCTCGACTGGAAACGGCGCGTCTTCGACCTCTACCGCCAGGTGCGCGACGCCGAGGATCCGGAGGGAGCCTGGGAGCGCTGGCGGTCTGGTCGCGACGAGCTCTTCCGCTCCCACCCGCAGTCGCCG
>Ga0302325_10022076_pt1 | contig 13327 bp, 10 predicted proteins | sample Palsa_T0_2_FD_201948 | JGI IMG/M metagenome (GOLD analysis project Ga0302325, IMG submission 201948) | Peat permafrost microbial communities from Stordalen Mire near Abisko, Sweden - Palsa_T0_2 | ecosystem: Environmental > Terrestrial > Soil > Palsa > Peat permafrost | place: Sweden: Abisko... | reverse complement strand
GCGGACATGGCTGGTCGCGCGTCGATGCGGACGAGCAGTCGACACGTAACCTTTCGCAACAACCCTCCGCGTCCCTCCTCACAGCTCCTCACTACGGGAACATCGGCGCGTTACGTGCCGGCGATGACTAGAACATTCGTCCAGTCGCGTGGGCGCGCGCGAGGATTTATGCCCTGTACGCAGACGCCGACGGGTCCGGCTCAGGCCTGCGGGTGGGCTGCGAGCTCGTCGGCGGGCCGGTCCGGGCCGGTGGCGGACGAGTCGTCGAGTGCATCGACCGCGTCTCGATCGTCGCCAGGCGGGAGATCCCCGCCGGCGGCGACTGGATCGGCGCCGCGCAAGAAGCGGGTGATCGACAGTCCGGTGAGCACCGTCAGGATGGCGGCGCTGCTCAGGCACCACTCGCAGTAGGCATGGATGGAGAACGCTTCGCGGTAGGTCAGGTACGCGCTGAAGCCGAAGCCAACGAGTACGACCGTCAGCAGCGCCGTGCGGACGTTGTCGTTCTGGGGCGCGAACAGCAGCCCGAGGATCATCACGTAGCCGATCAGGCCGAGGAGGGCGACCGGGATGCCCGCGATCTCTGACCAGGCCGAGTGCTGCACGGTCTCGCACGGATTGCCGTTGGCGGCGCAGGCGACCGTGATATGGGCGTAGTGGACGACCGTCAGGTAGGTGGCGACGCCCAGCCCGATCGCACTCAGCACGATCATCACGATGCGCAGCTTGCGATCGGTCATAACACGGGGATCAGGACACTGACTGCACGAGCGACTGGATGTCGCTGTAAGGCACGAACCCGACAACGCCCTTCTGGCCTCCCGGCCCGCTGGCCACGAGCGTGGGGGTGGAGTTGAAGCCGAGCGAGGCCGCGGTGGCCTGGTTGCTCTTCACCTGGGCGGCCAGCGCGGGGTCGTTCTGGGCCGCCTGCCAGTCCGCGAGATTGAGGCCGGGCACCTGCGAGGCGATCTTGTCGAGGTAGGCGGTGTTGACGTAGCCCGAATCCTCCTTGCCCTGCTCGTGGTAGAAGAACTCGATGAAGTACCAGGCCTTGTTCTGCTTGCCGGCGGCGGCGGCGGCGACCTGTTGCTGCTGGAAGACGGTCGGGCTCTGGGTCGCCGTCTGGAGATCGCGATAGGTGATCTTCAGCTTGCCGGTCTTGACCAGATTGGTGATGACCGCCGGCAGGGTGTCCAGCGAGAACTCCTGGCAGATCGGGCATTCCAGGTCCCCGTAGTAGTTGAGGGTGACCGGTGCCGTCGGGCTGCCGAGGGTCATGTCGTTCTGGGGGACGTCGCCGATCAGGGCGTTGATCTGCTTGGTCAGGCTGGTCGCTGCCGTGTTGTTCGCGATCCCGGTTTCGGTCTTCGACGTCGACGATCCCGACGAGCTGACGACGATCAAGATGACGATGACGATGACGGCCGCGCCGAGCGCGCCACCCAGGATCAACAGACGGCGTTGACGTGCTGCCTTGGCGGTTTGAGCCGCCTCGAGTGCCTTGCGCTCCTCGCGGGCGGCCTCGCGGCGCTGCTTGCGGGTGAGATCGTCTGGTCCTTCGGTGGTGGCCATCGCAGAGTTTTCTACCTGTTCTCGCTCAAGGGAAGCTAAGCGACCGTCTGTGACATGTGTGTGAACGACGCGGACGGCCCGCTGGGCCGCAGCCTACTCCCTCCGCCTCAGCTCATATCGGCGGGGTGCCTCGCCGGCCTGAGTGCCGATTCGCCGCGACCGGCGCTGGCCGTCCGGCCGAAGCGTGGTATCGGCCGTTCACGGTGGCGGGGTTCGATCGGCAATGATGCATTGCTCACGCCGTCGCGCGCGCGTCTTGGCCGGCATCTGCCTCGACGGCGGCTCGCCCCCGTAGCTCAGCTGGATAGAGCGTCGGACTTCTAATCCGAGGGTCGCAGGTTCGAGTCCTGCCGGGGGCGCCTTGTGAGGCCCGAGTTTCGGGCCGTTGTGGTGTCCCGGTGGGGGCGCGACCGTGCCGGCCGTGCAGATTCATGCACCAGATCGATCGACGGTCCATGCCGAGCTAGGCTTGCGGCAGCGCGAAACGGTCCGTCGCCGCGATGATCGCGCCGTTGGTCGGCACGAACTGAGATCGCGCGACGATGTGAACGATCAGCGATCGTCCGAGCGTGCTCCGGCCGATCGCCGTCAGCCGGATCCGAATCGTCTCGACGGCGGCCCGGGTGAACTGCAGCTCACCGACGGCGACGAGTGCGAGATGGCGCTTGGAACGCGGGTGATGCCGGTCCGGGCCGAGCCAGGTGTACCAGGCGATTCGGGCCTGCCCGGGCTCGAGCGCTTCGAGCTTCGTCGTGAATCCTCCGTGCCGGCGGATCTGGGTCGATCGCGCCGCCCGTCCGGATGGGGCGCTCGCTCGCGCGAGCAGCAGAGCGACGACCCGCGGCCATCCGGCACGGTGGCGAACAGCGACGTCTGATCATCCACGAACGTGGTCGACCAGGCGGCGGACCCGCCAGTCGGATCGGTTGACGTCCACACGTTGCCGAGGCTGTCGAATGCGACGCAGTACGACGCGGTTGCGCAAGACACGTTCGTCAGGGTCCACGGCGAGATCGGGATGACCTGCCATGCGCCTGCTCCATCGGCTGGATCGGTGGTCGTCGCGACGCTCCCGTTGCTGGCTGTGGCGACGCACAGAGCGGTGGATGGGCACGACACCCCGGTGAAGAACGCACCCGTGCCGCTGAGGAGGTGGGTGGGCGGCCAGGCCGACGCACCGCCCGTGGGGTCGGTCGACGCGAGAACGTCGCCCGAATCATCGGCAGCCACGCACAGCGAGATGCTCGCGCACGACACCGCGGACAAGCGCGATTTCGTTCTCGCACACAGACGGTCCGTCAGACGAAAGGTTGCGGCAACACCGGTCCTTTCAGGCGCGTCAGGGTCCGCCGGAAGATGACACGGCGACGGAGGCGATCAGCCGAGATTCCCGGTTCAACCCCCCGCAGCGGTCCGGGGCGGTGAGGCACGGCCTGATCGGTCTGCCGCTCGCCGCGCAGGGACCGATCTCGGCGGCCCCGTCTCAGGATCCGTGAACGGCCCGGATGCGAATCCGCACCGGGACGCTGAACCGCCGCGCGAACGACTCGGCCGTCATCCCGAAGCGCTCCCACTCCGTGGCGTACTTGGCCACCCATGCCGCGTCCTCGGCGGCACTCGGACCTGATTCGTCCACCTCGGCCGTGCCCGACAGCACGACGATGTCGCCGCCGTTCGCGTCGCCGCGAAAGTTCAACGTGACCTTCGGGTTGTGGGCGATGTTGCGGACCCGCGCGCCGGGCTGGCTGTACACAGAAACGTTCTCGCCGCCGTCCCACAGGAACCCCACTGGCCGCGGCAGCGGCGCGCCGGACGGCGTCACGGTCGTCAGCCACACGACCGTCTCCTCGCGCAGATGTCGCGCGACGCGCGCGCCGAACTCGGTGCCTTCGTCGATCATGCGGCGATCCTAGTAATGGCAGACTCGCCGCGGCCGGGCCGCCGCTTCGGACGGGTACCGCGTCCAGGTTCAACGCCGCCCACGTGCCCGCGTTGTACAGCGCTCAGGCGTTCTCCAGTCGTCCAGCGGCGGCCCGGTTGCTCGGGGAGTGCGTGACGGGTGGCCGATATTTCGGTGTGCGCCCACCACGTCGCGATCGGGAGGACGCCGGCCTGGTGCCGGCTTGGCAGCGGATCGAGACCGGCCCAACCGCGCGATACCGGATCGCTCCAAATTGGAGGGCCAGCCGTTTGAGCTTGGTGGCGGCGTTGGCGCCCTTCGTCGCGCTGGTGACGATATGGGCCGTCGCGCTGGTACCGACGAACAGCGTCGCTCTCAGGGTGCTGTCGCTCGCGTGTGCCCTCGTGTGCGCCGCTCGGGTTGCTTACGGCCCGTTGTGGCAAACCGCCGGTCAGCTGAGCATCGACGGCGAGAGCCTGCTGTGGCAGGCGGCCCTGCGCCGAGGCGAGTTCGCGTTGGTCGACATCACGACGATTCGCCCCAAGCGAAACCGGTGGATGATGACGGCCGTGATCGAGTGCCGCGACGGCCGCTATCTCTACGTCGCGGTGCGGAACGGCTTCACCGCGTTCATCGAGCAACTGCTGGAGCGTCCCGGCGCTGCGGCGATCGGCGTCGGTCCCTACGGTCGCGTGACCGACCGCGTTCCCACGGCGAGCATCTCCCCCGATCCGGATGATGCTGGCAAGGCAGGTCAGCTCTCTCCGCGGACCTGGGCCGCGTCGTCGGTCGGGCTGGTGATCGTCGGTTGGATCGCGAGCGTGGTCCTGCTAGATGCCTCCGATACCAACGGGCTGATCATGCTGGCCGGCGCCGTCGCTACAGCCTCGGGTCTCGGCGCGATCCGCCTGGCGCGTGAGGCTCGAACGCGCTTCCTGGTGGCCGTCCCGCGCGAGCCCGGAACGTGGATCGTCTACGTAGGTCGCCTGTTCGGCGGTGCCGTGGTCGTGATCGGAGCCGCGATGCTGCTATTCGGACTGATCTTCGCCAGCCTCCCGGGCACCGACTGACGCGTCCCGTCCGTCGTCTCGGACCAGCCGTTTATGTCTGTTACCAGCCCGTGAGCGAGCCGTGACGATCTCGTCAGCGGCCGGTAACCATCCCGTTACAGGTCTCGAAGTGCGGATGGCCCGAACCTACCCTCCAGGCACGCGACCCTGTGCCCGCCCACGAACGCCGGGCACCTCGAAAGGCTGGAGCCATGCCCGAGATCACGCGTCGTCGTCTGCTGGGATCTGCCGCCGGGGCGGCCAGTGGGGCGATTGCCTCGTCGGTGCTCGGCCCGAACCTGACCAAGGCGCTCGCCGACGGCGTGCGCGGCGGCGGTTCACCCCGCGACATCGAGCACGTCGTCATCCTGATGGAGGAGAACCGGTCGTTCGATCACTACTTCGGGACGTTGGGTGGCGTCCGCGGGTTCGGCGATCCGCATGTGCTCATCCAGTCGAACGGGAAGTCGGTCTTCTACCAGGCCGATCCCGACAACCCGGACGGCTACCTGCTGCCGTGGCATCTCGACACACAGCTGACGAGCTCGCAGGCGATCCCGTCGACGAGCCACGCCTGGACGGTCCAGCACGAGGCCTGGAACGGCGGCCTGATGAACAACTGGTTCGGCGCCCACATCCCCGCGGATGGAGCGGTCAACGCGCAGTTCGTGATGGGCTACTACGAGCGCGCTGACGTTCCCTACCACTTCGCGCTGGCCGAGGCGTTCGCGATCTGCGACGGCTACCACTGCTCGCTGCTCGGCCCGACCTGGCCGAACCGCATGTACCTGATGACCGGCTGGAACGATCCGAATGGGACCGGCGGAGGTCCGATCATCAGCAATGTCGTGCCGGCGGGCGGCTACAGCTGGACGACCTATCCCGAGCGGCTGACGGCGGCGGGCGTGAGCTGGCACGTCTATCAGGAGGAGGACGACTACGGCTGCAACCCGCTCGAGTTCTTCAAGCAGTACCAGGCGGCGGCGCCGGGCTCGGCGCTCTACGACCACGGCCTGGCGATCTCGGCGCCCGGCCAGTTCGAGCGCGATGTCGCCAGCGGGGCGTTGCCAACCGTGTCCTGGATCATCCCCACCTCGGGCCAGAGCGAGCACCCCTCGTACATCCCAGCGGCGGGCGCCGACTTCCTGGCCAGCAAGCTCGAGGCGCTGGCCGCGAACCCCGAGATCTGGTCCAAGACGCTCTTCATCCTCAACTACGACGAGAACGACGGCCTGTTCGATCACGTGCCGCCGCCGGTGCCGCCGGCGGGCACGCCGGACGAGTTCGTCGACGGCCTCCCGATCGGCGGTGGCGTCCGCGTACCGTGCATCCTGATCTCGCCCTGGACCGTCGGAGGCTGGGTCGCGAGCGAGACCTTCGACCACACCTCGACGCTCCAACTACTCGAGAGCGTGACCGGCGTCGAGGAGCCGAACATCAGCGCCTGGCGCCGCGAGACGTTCGGCAACCTCACGTCGGCGCTCGGCTTCACCTCCGGCCGCCAGTTCCCTCCGCTGCCGGCGACGCTGCCCGAGTTCTCCCTGGCGGAGACCGAGGTTGCGACGCTGCCGAAGGCGACACCCCCCGGCGCGGTCCAGACCCCGCCCGTCCAGGAGTCGGCGCGCCCGTCGTTCCCCTCCCTGGGCAAGCGGCAGACCGCCGCCGCGGCGGTCACGATCGGCCTGGCGGCGGGATCGCACGGCGTCCGTCGCGCCCTGCCCGGGACCGCGAGCCGGCTGGAGGAGACGCGCACGACTCACCGCAGCGACTTCCCCCACGGCACCGACGGAACCTCGTTCCCCGGCATCCTGGCCGCGGTCGCCGATCGCGCCGTCGAGGCGAGCGCCGGTACGCCGCTCGCCTACGTGACCGGCCTGGTGGGCGGCAACGTGGCGATCGTCAACGCCGAGACCTACGCGCTGGTCGGTGCGGTCGAGAGCGGCCTGACAAACCCCTACGGGATCGTCGCGTCCTCTGACGGGAGCGCCCTCTACGTAACCAACGCGGGCACCAACACGGTCTCGGTGATCGAAACCGCGACGAACGCCGTCGGTGCCTCCATCACCGTCGGGCTCTACCCGCACGGCCTCGCGATCGCGCCCAACGGCGCGAACCTGTACGTGGCCAACACGGGACCGGACACCGGACCGGACCACTCGCCCGGCCCCGGAGCCTCGAACACCGTCTCGGTGATCGACGTTGCGACCGGCGGCGTGACCCAGACGATCGACGTCGGTCAGGCTCCGTATGCGGTCACGGTGTCGCCCGACAGCTCGACGGTCTACGTCAGCTGCCGCGACGGGATCTATGCGATCAGCGCGGCAAGCGGCGAGGTGATCGGGCGCCAGTGGGTTCCGGGGGCGCGCGGCCTGGCCGTCTCGCCCGACGGCTCGTCGCTCTTTGCGACCCAGCCGGAGGCGAACGCGGTGACCGTGCTCGACCCGGTCCACGGGTTCGTGCGCGAGACGATCAAGGTCGGGCTGCTGCCGTGGAACGTCTCGTTCAGTCCCGACGGATCCAGCGCCTACGTGACGAATGCGGACGCGGACACGGTGTCGGTCATCAACACCTCGACTCACGTGGTGACGCAGACGCTCACGGTCGGTCACATCCCGACCGGAGTCAGTACCGACGGCAGCTCCGTGTGGGTCGCCAACAACACCTCGGGCACCCTGTCGGTGATCGACATCGCCACGCAGTCAGTGATCGAGACAATCCTGCTCGGGCTGGCAGACGAGCCGACGGCGATCGCGTTCGTCGCCTGAATCCGACGCTGATTCGGCTAAGCGGGTCGGGACCCTCAGGTCTGCGCCGGCGCGACGAGCTCGATCCGCTCCTCGAAGACCGACTCGCCTTCGAGGGCACGATGGACCGGACACTTGGCCGCGATCGCGCTCAGCTTCTCGACCTGCTCCTCGGTGCAGCTGTCCGGAAGCCGCAGCACCAGGTTGAACTGGGTGGGCGAGCCGCGCTCGGGCCTCGAGTAGTCGCATTCGACCTCGAGCTGGCCGATGTCCCATCCCTTGCGGTCGGCGTACATCTCGATCGTGACCGCCGTGCAGGACGCCACGGCGGCGGCCAGCAGCTCCTGGGGGCTCGGGCCCTCGTCCGCGCCGCCGTGCTCGGCCTGCTCGTCGACGATCACTTGATGATCACGGATCTCGATCCGATGGTGGAAGCTCCCTGCCGTACGCCGCGCTACCGCCTTCATCGCATGGTCCTTTCGTTGGTCAACGTAACGCGCGCTACACCAGCTCCGCGGCCGCGGCCGCGGTCTCCTTGAGCAGCCAGTCGACGTCGACCTCCTCGCCGCCGACGTTGCCGGTATCCCAGGGCTCGCTCACCAGGAGCGTGTGCAACGTCTGCCCCGGAAGCTGCTCCAGGTGGGTCCGCAGGGTGATGTCATCCGGCAGGCCGTCGATGCGTGGTTCCAGCCGACGCCGGATCTGACTCAGGCGCGCCGTCAGTGCTTCGAGGTCCGCTTCCCGGTCATACGACCCCTGGTCGCCTTCCGCGATCCCGAGCGCGATCTGGTCCTTGATGGCCCGCACGTTCCCGGCCGCGTCGGTCGTCACCATCTGTCGCCAGGCCCGGCTCTTGTGCCGGTATTGCAGCATCGCCATCACCGCTTCGTGGCGCACGAAGTCGGCGTCTCGCAACCGCGTTCCCTCCCCGGCCGCCAGACAGCGGGCCAGGGAGATGACCGAGGCCAGCCCGCTGTTCAGTCCGCGCCCGGGCCAGAAGTGAATCGCGTTTGCCGCGTCGCCGAGCAGGAACCCGTAGGTCCCGGGCGTCGTTGCCGTCCGCGGATACAGCTGGGCGCTGAAGCGCGACCGCTGCACCATGTCGAGCCGAAACCCGGTCACCGCGGTCAGGTTCTCCGGCGGAACGCCGAACAGCTGCAGTCCTTCCTGCACCCGCGTCCACAGGGTCGATCCGCTCAACACCGCGGGCAGAAACACGGCGTGATGCCCGGCACAGTGAAACGCGTGATCCGCTCCCAACTCCAGCACGCACGGCTCGGACTGGATGCACGGCGTGAACACGCGGTCGACCGGGTTGATGCCCACCGCTTCCTGCGCCTCCTGATCGGTCAGTCGCATGTTCAGGAAGCCGTCGCCGCGCAGCGAGTTCAGCAGGAAGCGGTTCTGGCCCACGGTCAGCAGCACCGACATGGGGTCCGTCAACTCTGACTTCACCCGGAGCCCAAGGATCAAGTCCTGCACGTGCGTGCCATCGAGTGAGTACAGCGACGGGTCTCCGACCCCGAACCGGTGCGCGAAGTGCTCCAGCGTGCTCGACCGGCTGCCTTCGCAGATCGCCAGCACGTGCTGCGCGGCGACCTCCTCGGGCAGCAAAGCCGCATCGAAGGTCTCCGGGACGAGCCGGATGTGGTCCGGCTTCTCGTTCGCCAGGGCGAGCAGCTGATCTTCGATGTAGGCCACCCGGATGTTGCGCGGCCCACAGTCCTCGATGGAGTCCGGCCCCTTGGGCCACATCTCGCAGAATGCCTCCGGAGCGAACAGACGCTCCTGGACCTCGAGAGGGAGCCTCAGGTACTGGCGGCTCTGCACGGTGACGACCTGCTGCCGACGCACGTTGCCCTGCTCGGGGGTCTTCCACACGACCTGGCTTCCAGCCCGCGTCCAGCGATGGTCGTAGATCGTGATGTCCACGCGCGGCCCCATCAGATCCTCCAGGAGCAGGGCGAGACTGAGGCCGACCGGCCCGCCCCCGGTCACGATGACGCGCAACACCCGCTCAGCGGCTGGCCGCTTGGGGGGCACCAGCACGGTGGCGTCCGGGTCGCCGGTGGCGAAGAGGAAGACGTCGTCGCCGATCTGTATCTGGTCGCCGGGGCGGAGTCGGCGGACGCTCACCCGCTTGCCGTTGACCCAGGTCCCGTTGCTGCTGCCGCGGTCTTCCAGGACGAAGGTGTCATCCTCCTGCCGCAGTTCGGCATGCACGCGCGACGCGGCGTCACCGGACAGGACCACGTCGTTGTCGTCGCTGCGACCGAAGGTGATCGACTGGTCGCCCAGCGGAAAGCGCTTCCCTTTCAGGGAACCTTCCAGACCGACAAGCGTGCCTTCGATCAATGTCTCTTCTCCAGCTACCCCCTGCGCTGACGGGCCCATCATAACCGAGCTTCCGCGTGCCTGTGCACTCGCAGACCGGCGTCGGACGAATCAAGCGCCCCCGTCTCGGCGCGGTCATCGTGGCTGACCGCCGGCTGGGCGGGCAACAATGAAAGCGCCATCACCCCGCCTGCGGCGGCCACGCCGGCGGCAATGTAGTTGGCCGCGTGGAAACCGTGGAAGAAGGCCGCGTTGGCGGCGCCATGGACGGCCGACGCGAGCACCGGATGGCCGCCGGACCGCAGGTTGCTGGCGGTGGTGAGCGCAGCGCCGATCGACGCGTGCGCGGCCCGCGCGACGGTGGCCGGAACCCCGATCGGGAGCGTGGTCGCGAGCCGGCTGGCGTACAGCGAGGCGTACACGCTGCCGATCACGGCGACGCCGAGTGTGCCGCCGAGCAGGCGCGTGGCGTCGTTGACCGCCGACCCGACCCCGGCCTTGGCCGTCGGCACCACGCCCATGATCGCCTCCGTCGCCGGCGCGCTCGTGAGGCCCATGCCCGTCCCGCCCACGACCATCTGGGCGGCGATCGTCGCGTAGCTGGTGGTGGCCGATGAGGTCCCGACCCACAGGTAGAACGCGGCCATCGAGAACAGCCCGGACGCCACGACCAGCTTCGTGCCGAGCCGCACGGCCAGCCTCGCGCCGATGATCGAGAAGATCGCCACGAAGGAGGCGACCGGCAGCAGGCGCACGCCGGTTGACAGCGGGCCGTAGCCCTTGAGGAACCGGAAGTACTGGGTGACCAGGAAGATGAACCCGGACAGTGCGAAGCACGAGATCGCGACCGAGGCGCTGGCGGCGGTGAACCGCAGGTTGCCGAACAGGCTCAGGTCGAGCATCGGCGCTTCGGTGTGGCGCTCCCAGGCCACGAACGCCGCCGCCAGGATCGCCGTCAGCGCGAAGCCTCCGAGCGTCCGCGCGCTGCCCCAACCGTGGTTCGGGGCCTCAATGATCGTGTAGACGAGCAGGCCGATGAGCGCGGTCGACACGCTGCGGCGCAAGCTGTTCGGAAGCGATCGGCTGCCCGACCGCCACCCGGGCGCCCGCTGCCGCGGCGCCTTCTCGCGCCAGCCCGAAGCCGTGTAGCGATCAGCCGGCCTTAGGTGCGGCCCAGAGCCGCGGCGCCCGCTTTTTGCCGCCGAGTGTGTGCGCTTGCACAGCTGTGCTCCATACTGACTGAGTGCGGTCCGTGGCCAAGAAGGAACTGCTCAACCGCGCGATCGAGCAGATCGACATGGACTGGTTGGTCGATCGCGTGGTCGAAGGCTTCTGGAACCGGCCGGGCTTCGAAGGCGCGCGCCCATCCCAGTCAGAGCTGCGCGGGTTCGTGCGCTGGAACGCCGACCTCGTCGTGCGCTGGGCCGTCAACGGAGAGCCGCCGACCGATGCCGAGCTCGAACCGGTCTGGTCGCTCGCCAACGCCCTTGCCGTGGCCGGCGTGGCGGCCGACACCGTCCCGGCCAACTACCGGCTCGGGACGACGCTGGCGTGGCGTGAGCTGGAGGCCGCGCTGGACCCCGCCGAGCGGGAGGTGCTGCTCGAGCGCTCCGGCATCCTGCTCGAATACGTGGATCGGATCTCCAGCGTGTTTGCCGCGGGGTACGAGGAGGGCGCGCGGGGCGCCATGACATCGGCCACCGAGCGCGGCGTGCAGACGCTGCTGTCCCGCGTGCGTCGGGGCGAGCCTCCGTCGGCCGACGACTACCGCGTGGCTGAGTCGATCGGCTTCGACCTCGCGGCTCGGGCCTACGCGTTCGCCTTGGTCTGTCCGCGCCTATCTGTTCAACAGCACGTGAACCTCGCACGCCAGCTCCGAACGCGGCGGGCCCTGGCCGTCTCCGCGGGTCGACGGATCGTGGGGCTCGCGCCAGGGCCGACGGCCTGGTCGAACCTCGAGTTCGGAGACGACCCGATCATGTGCGAGGCCCCGGTGCTGGCTCCCTCCGACGCCGGACCGGTTCTGGACGAGTTATCGACGGTCATCGAGATCGCGCGCGAGCGTGGCTATCGCGGGGTCATCGCCTCCGATCAGTTCCTCATCGAGCTGATGCTGTCCCGCTCCCCGGGGATTGCCGCGCGGGTGGCGAATCGGGTCTACGGCCCACTGTCGGACGAGCTGGTCCGGACGGTGGACGTCCTGGTGGAATGCAACTTCGACCGCGGTCAGGCGGCCACCGCGTTGCCCACCCACCGCAACACACTTCGCAACCGAATGATCAGGGTGCATGAGCTCACCGGTGTCGACGTGGATGCCGTCGAGGGCCGGGCGCTGGTCACGCTCGCCTGGATGACTCGGCGCGGGTCTCCCGGGCCGTCCGCGCCCGCCAACCTCTGATCGGCGGTCGCAGCGGAGCAGCCGCGAGACGTGCGAGAATCGATCCGTGGGTACCACGGCGAGACCCCGGCGTTACCGAGGGATCACCAGCGAGGAGCGGAGTGCGGAACGGCGGGTGAAGCTGCTCGACGCGGGTCTGCGTCTGTTCGGCGAAACCGGTGGCTACGCGCAGACCACGATTCGCGACATCTGTACGGCGGCGGGACTGAACCAGCGGTACTTCTACGAGTCGTTTGCGAGCCGCGAGGAGTTGCTCATGGCCGTCTACGACCGCGTCGTCTCAGAACTCGCACGCGCCCTGTTGGTGGTGGCCGAGGGCGCGGACGTCGAGGCCAAGGCCAGCGCGGGGCTCGCGGCCTGGTGGGGGGTGCTGACCAGCGATCCCCACAAGGCGCGTCTGGTCTGCGTCGAAGGCGTCGACGTGAGCAAGCGCATGGCAAAGCGCCACCGCGACGCCCGGGGAATGACCACCGCGTTCATGGTGGCGCAGCTCAAGACGGTCCCCGGATATCCGGGCGGCTGGCGCGATGATGAGCTGAAGCTGCACGCTCACTGGCTGGTCGCCGGCACGGTCGATCTGATGACGCAGTGGCTGGATGGTGAGCTCGACCGCAGCGTCGACCAGGCTGTCAAGGAGAGCACCGAGCGGTTCCTGCTCGTGTCCAAACACGTGCTCGAGGGCCCGCCGGCGTCGGCCGCGCGCCGTCGAGGATCGAAAGCCAAGACGGCTCCGCCGCATGCTGCGGCGGCGACTGCACGCAACGGCGGTGTGCGCCGTTCGCGTGCCTCGCGCGGCTCTGACTGACCGTCGCACAGCCGATCTGTGCGCGGGCACAATGAAGCGGCGCAAAAGGGTGCGGGGCACCATTGTGCGCGCGAGGGCGATCGAGCATCGTGGCTGCCGTGGCAACGCGTCGGGTCCGACGCCGCGCCGTGTTGGCCGGGGGGCCCGGCTCCGCTGACCAGGCTTTGACCCAGTTTGGTCAGCGAACCGACAGGCAGTATCTCCTCAGCCGCCGCTCTCGCCGGCCGTCGGTCTGGCCGGCGGGAGCGGCGAGTGCTCGGGTGCATCCGGCGCGTTGACCCGACACGGGCTCGAGCGCTGGATGAGTGATTCGATGGTGGGGGCCGTGGTTATCGAGGGTCTGCGTATCCGGTTGGATCAGGTCGAGCGGTGGCGGGCGGGTCGCTGGCAGGTTGGCGGCGGCTGCGGGTCGAGCGGCTGTGCACCCGTGTGGCGAGAAATCCTCGGTGGTGATCAGTTTCTCGCCACACGGGCCGGGTCGGTTCGCGTCGCGGCGGGGGGTGTGGCGAGAAGCTGTTCGTATTG
>Ga0302325_10022075_pt1 | contig 13327 bp, 14 predicted proteins | sample Palsa_T0_2_FD_201948 | JGI IMG/M metagenome (GOLD analysis project Ga0302325, IMG submission 201948) | Peat permafrost microbial communities from Stordalen Mire near Abisko, Sweden - Palsa_T0_2 | ecosystem: Environmental > Terrestrial > Soil > Palsa > Peat permafrost | place: Sweden: Abisko... | reverse complement strand
ACGAGCTCGATCCCGTCGAAGTGGAAGAAGCGGTGGAACTGCTTGACGAGCGCGTTGCGCGGCTCGGTCAGGATCGCGACGAGGTCGTCGTGGGTCAGCTGGTGCACGGCCGACATCACCGGCAGGCGGCCGATGAACTCGGGGATCAGGCCGTACTGGACGAGGTCCTCGGGCAGGCAGGACTCGAAGATCTCGCCGTCGTCCTTGGTCCGCTTCGGCTGGATCGCGGCGCCGAAGCCGACGCCCTTGTGGCCGATCCGCCGCTCGATCACCTTGTCGAGGTTGGCGAACGCGCCGCCGCAGATGAAGAGGATGTTCGTCGTGTCGATCGAGAGGAACTCCTGGTGGGGGTGCTTGCGCCCGCCCTGGGGCGGGACCGAGGCGGAGGTTCCCTCGAGGATCTTCAGCAGCGCCTGCTGGACGCCCTCGCCGGAGACATCGCGCGTGATCGAGGGGTTGTCGGCCTTGCGCGCGATCTTGTCGACCTCGTCGATGTAGATGATCCCGGTCTCGGCCTTCTTGACGTCGTAGTCGGCGGCCTGGATCAGCTTCAGCAGGATGTTCTCGACGTCCTCGCCGACGTAGCCGGCCTCGGTCAGCGCCGTCGCGTCGGCGATCGCGAACGGGACGTTGAGGATCCGCGCGAGCGTCTGCGCCAGCAGCGTCTTGCCGCAACCGGTCGGGCCGAGCAGCAGGATGTTGGACTTCTGCAGCTCGATCTCGGCGTCATCGGCGTGCATCATCTGGACGCGCTTGTAATGGTTGTAGACGGCGACCGACAGCGTGCGCTTGGCGCTCTCCTGGCCGATCACGTACTCGTCGAGAACGCCGTAGATCTCGCGCGGCTTGGGCAGGCTCGAGATGTCGAACGTCGGCGGGGCGACGAGCTCCTCGTCGATGATCTCGTTACAGAGATCGATGCACTCGTCGCAGATGTAGACGCCGGGCCCGGCGATCAGCTTCTTGACCTGGCGCTGGGACTTGCCGCAAAAGCTGCAGAGGAGCTGCTCGTTGGAGTCGGTCGGTCGGGCCATGCTCGCTCGCGGGGTGGGTCAGTGCTCCGAGATCACGCGGTCGATGATGCCGTACTCGCGCGCTTCCTCGGCACTCATGAAGTAGTCGCGGTCGGTGTCGTTCTTGACCTCGTCGACCGTCTTGCCGGTGTGCTCGGCGATGATCTCATCGAGCCGGCGGCGGATGTCGATGATCTCGCGCGCATGGATCTCGATGTCGGTCGCCTGGCCCTGGAAGCTGGAGCTGACCTGGTGGATCAGGATCTTCGCGTTCGGCAGGGCCATCCGCTTGGACTTTGCGCCGCCGGAGAGCAGCAGCGCGCCCATCGACATTGCGATGCCGACGCAGATCGTCTGCACGTCCGGCTTGACGAACTGCATCGTGTCGTAGATCGCGAGACCGGCGTAGACCGAGCCGCCGGGCGAGTTGATGTAGAGCGAGATGTCCTTGTCGGGGTCCTCGCTCTCGAGGTGCAGCAGTTGCGCGACGATCAGGTTCGCGATCTGGTCGTCGATCGGCGTGCCGAGGAAGATGATCCGCTCGTTGAGCAGGCGGCTGTAGATGTCGAACGCTCGCTCGCCTCGCGAGGTCTGCTCGACAACCATCGGGATCAGTGGGCTCATCGTCGTCGCTCTGTGTTTCGCTTGCCCGGCTCGATTCCTTCTGGCAAGTGCAACGACGCACCGCCTCGAACGGCGAGTCTACCAATCGGCCCTTCGCGGGCAGGTGGATTCTGTGCCCGAACGGTGCGTTTGCGCTGGACGGCGGCCGCCGCTACGAACCCGGCGTCCAGAGCTTCTCGCGTGCCGCTGCAAGTCCTGGATCGAGCGGCTTGGCCGCCGCGACCAGCTCGTCGAAGGCGCGGTCGGCGGCGACGTCCTCGCGCAGCTCGCCGAGCCGCCCCGCCTTGCGCAGCCGTTCGAGCAGCTTCGCCTGCTCGGCCGGGCTCGTGGGGCGCTGCTCCGCCGGCAGCTGCTCGACGAGCCGCGCGAGCAGCTCCTCCTCGGTCGGCTCGATCGCCTCGGCGGCGATGATCGCGCTCAGCACGGCCTCGCGCCGCAGCGCCTGCTCGGCGTCGGGCCGTGCCTCGGCGAGCACCTCCTCCTCGCTCTTGCCGGCGAGCTGCAGGAAGGCCTCCTTGGAGAGCCCGCGGTGCTCGAGTGAATGCAGTGTGCGCTCCCAGGTCTCCTGGTTGCGTGCGTCGATCAGCGCGTCGGGGACGCTGACACTCGAGGCGCTGACGGCGGCGTCCAGCACGGCGCCGCGGAACTCGCGTTCGATCGCCCGCTGATCGGCGGCGAGGAGGCTCGTGCGGATCTCATCGCGCAGCTCGGCAAGCGTGTCGAGCCCGGCGGCGTCGGTGGCGAAGTCGTCGTCGAGGGCGGGCAGCTGCTTCTCGCGCACCTCGTTGACGGTGACGGCGAAGGTCGCCGCCCGGCCGGCGAGATGGCTCGCCTCGTAGTCGGGCGGGAAGCTCACCTCGACCGTGCGCTCCTCGCCGGCGCTCGAGCCGATCAGGCCCTCCTCGAAGCCGGGAACGAGCCGCCCGCTGCCAAGCTCGACGAGCTGGCCGCGTCCCTCGCCGCCCTCGATCGGCTCGCCGTCGATCGCGCCGGCGAAATCGATCACGACGAAGTCGCCTTGCGCCGCCGGACGCGCGACCGGCTCGAGTCGCGCGAGCCGCTCGCGGGTCTCCTCGAGCTGGCGCTCGACGTCCGGCTCGGCCACCACCGGCTCGCGCCGGGCAACCTCCAGCCCGCGCCATTCGCCGAGCGTGGCCACGGGGCGCACGCCGATCTCGAAGGAGAAGCGCAGCGGTTCTCCTTCGCCCGGCAGGTCGCCGAGCGAGATGTCGGGGTCGCCGATCGTCGCGATGCCGGCGGCGCCGACGGCCTGCGTGTACCAGCGGCTGAGACGCTCACGGAGTGCCTCCTCGAGCACCGCTTCGCGACCGAGGCGCTGGATCAGGACGGGCGTCGGGACCTTGCCCTTACGGAAGCCCGGCAGCCGCAGGTTGCGCCCGAGCGCGCGGGCGGAAGCATCGATCGCGCTCGCCACCTCGCGGTCGCTGATCTCGACCTCGACCCGCGCCCGCGAGTCCGGAAGCTCGGTGACGGTGGTGGCGATCGGCGTGGCGATTGGCGTCGGCGGCACGAGCGGCAACGATAGCGGCGCCTGCCTCGACGCCGCCCTGGGGACGGGCGCGAAGCGGCCTGCCGGAGCCTCGTGAAGCGCTCGTGCGACCTGTAAGACTTGTCCTATGAGCGCCACCGACATCGCCACGCGGGCGGCGTCGAGTGCCGCCGGCGGCGGCGATCGCGAGCATCTGGAGCTCGACGTCGCGGGCATGACCTGCAGCTCGTGCGCGGCGCGCGTGCAGCGCGCGCTGAGCCAGCAGCCGGGCGTCAGCGAGGCGCTCGTCAACTACGCGACGGCGCGCGCGACGCTGACGCTCGAGCCGGGAGCGGTCGGCGTCGACCAGCTCGTCGCCGCGGTCGCGCACGCCGGCTACGACGCGACACCGGTCGCGCTCGGCGCTACCGAGCACGCCCGCGCGCTCGAGCAGCACGAAGCGAGCGAGGCGCGCGAGCAGGCGAGCCTGGTGCGCCGCATCGTCGTGGCGGTGCCGCTCGCGATCGCGATCCTCGCGCTGACCTATTTGGAGCCGCGCCAGCCGACCGCGCGCTGGGTCGTCGCGGCGCTGGCGCTGCCGGTTCAGTTCTGGTGCGGTTACCCGTTCCTGCGCTCGGCCTGGCTGCGGGCGCGCGCGCGCGCCACCAACATGGACACGCTGATCGCGCTGAGCACGCTCGCGAGCTTCACCTACTCGAGCGTGATGCTGCTGAGCACAGAGGCCGTCTATCGGGACGGCGTCGAGGTGAGCCTGTTCAACATGCGCCTCGACTACGACATGGGCGCGACGATCATCGCTGCGCTTCTGATCGCGCGCTGGTGTGAGGCCAAGGCGCGGAGCCGCGCCGGCCGCTCGGTGCGCGAGCTCGCCCTGCTGGGAGCGAGCACGGCGCGCGTACTCGACCCCGCCGACACGAGCGCGCCGGAGCGGCTCGTGGCGATCGAGCAGGTCCGCCGCGGCGACCTCTTCCTGCTGCGTCCCGGCGACCGGATCCCGGTCGACGGGATCGTGATCAGCGGTGCCTCCGCCGTTGACGAGTCGATGCTGACGGGCGAAGCGCTGCCGGTCGAGAAGGCTCCTGGAGCACTGCTGAGCGGCGGCACGCTGAACGTCGACGGCGTTCTCCAGGGCCGCGCGACGGCGGTCGGCGCCGACACGGCGCTCGCGCATCTCGTCGCGCTCGTCGAGGGCGCGCAGGCCACGAAGCCGAAGATCCAGCGCCTGGCGGATGAGATCGCGCGCTACTTCGTGCCGATCGTGATAGTGCTCGCCGCACTGACCTGCCTGGTCTGGGTCCTGACCGGTCAGGGTCTCGTCGGCATGTTCGCCTCGATGCACCTCGAGCGCGGCATGGACGCGACGATCGGAGTGCTGATCGTGGCCTGCCCGTGCGCGCTCGGGCTGGCGACACCGGTCGCGATCCTCGTCGGCACCGGCCGCGGCGCGTCGCTCGGCCTGCTGATCGCGAGCGCCGCGGTGCTCGAGCGCAGCAGGGACCTCGACACGATCGTGCTCGACAAGACCGGGACCGTGACGACCGGCGAGTTGTCGCTCGCCGGCGTCTGGAGCCCGGACGGGGCGGGCGCCGACGCGGTTCTCGCGCTCGCGGCGGCGGCCGAGAGCGGTTCCGAGCACCCGGTCGCGGTGGCGGTGCTCGCCGCCGCGAGTGAGCGCGGGCTTGCGTTGGCGCCGGCGGTGGATTTCCGCTCGACCCCGGGCCAGGGCGTGCGCGCGCTGATCGACGGAGCGTCGGTGTGGGTCGGACGCCCGAGGGCCGAGCTGGTGGCGGGCGAGCTCGCCGCCGTTCTATCGGACTGGGAGGCGAGCGGCGCGACGGCGATAGTCGTGGAGCGCGACTCGCAGCTCGTCGGGGCGATCGCGCTCGCCGACACGGTCAAGGCGGAGGCGCGCGACGCCGTCGCGGGCCTGCGGCGAATGGGGATCGAGGTCGAGCTGCTGACGGGCGACAATCCGCGCGCGGCGCAGGCCGTGGCCGAGGCGGTCGGCATCGATCGGGTGCTCGCCGAGGTCACCCCCGAGGCGAAACTCGCGGAGATCGCTCGCCTCCAGGCCGAGGGTCGCCGAGTCGGCATGGTCGGCGACGGCGTGAACGACGCCGCCGCGCTGGCGCAGGCCAATCTCGGGATCGCGATGGGTACCGGAGCCGGCGCGGCGATCGAGGCAGCCGACATCACCGTCCTCTCCGGCGACCTCCGTGGCGTCGCGCGAGCTCTCCGCCTCGCGCGCGAGACGTACACGATCATCCTCCAGAACCTCGGCTGGGCGCTCGGCTACAACCTGGTCGCGATTCCGCTGGCGATGACCGGCCTCCTCAGCCCGGCGCTGGCGGCCGTCGCGATGGGCGTCTCGAGCGTCGCCGTCGTGACCAACAGCCTGCGCCTGCGCCGCTTCGGCCGCCCGGGTCATCCGACTCCCGTTGGCAGCCGCCGCCGGCGGCGGCTCAGCATCGCCGCGAGCACCGTCCTCCCCGTCGTGTTGCTCGCCGCCCTCGTGCTCGCGGTGCCGGACACCTTCGCGGTCCCGACATCGGCCTCGAAGGCGATTCCACAGGCCGCCGGCGAGGTGCTCCAGGTGCAGGCCTACCCGCTTTACCCCGGCGATGTCCAGGTGCACATGTACCTTGCCGGGCAGACCGCGGCGCACGTGACGTTCCGCTCACTTACGGTGACTGCGACCTCATCCACCGGCGCACGCAGCGTGCCGGTGATCTACAGCGCGGGACCGGGGCACGACATCGCCTATCCGCATCTCGGCAGCGGCGTCTGGAAGATCACGTTCGCCGGCGTCGATGGCGGTGGGCATCGTTTGAGTGGTGTGCTGACGGTGCGGGTTAATTAGAAAGCGACCGGCCCGGACGGCCTTTGGCCGTCCGTCCGTCGCTGGCGCCCTGTTTGTCGCGCGACGCGCGGCGCTGGTGGTTTATTCGGGGGCCGCGTTGGGCTGCGGGGCCTGAAACCGAGGGGGCTCAGGTTAGGAGCTGCATTGCGGCGAACATGTAGGCCATGCCGAGCGCCATCAGTGACATCGACCAGCGAAGGTCCTTCTCGCAAACCAGTGGCGCGGGCGCGGCGGTTGCGGTGAGGGTCCCGCCGCCGGTGAGCAAAACGCCGGTGAAGAGCGGGCGTTGGTCGAGTCTGCGGAAGCGGTCGGTCACCCAGAGCAGCGCCTGCGCGCTGAAGTAGGCGACGAGCAGCCAGGTGATCGGGGCGACGAAGCCGCTCGGCGTCCACATGTAGACCATTGCCGCAAGGTCGACCGCGATCACCCCCCAGAGCGCGTTGACGGCGCGTCCGCTGAGGAACTGGGCGAGCATCCAGATCACGATCGCGCCCGCGGCGTTGGCGAACGCGAGCGGCCAGAACGAGGCCGGGATGTTGAAGTGGTCGAGCGATCCGGGGGCGAACATGAACAGCATGCCGAGCGCCATCAGCACGTGGCCGGAGTGCCACAGACGCCGTCCGGCGTGAGTGTCGATGACGTGGCGTGCGTGCACGACGACGATCACGAGGAAGACGAGCGTCCAGATCACCGCGAGCCAGTTCGGGAGGATGTTGGTGGCGCCGTGCGCGACACTCATCGACACGCCGCCCATCGAGGTCATGCCGTTGCCCGTCGCGTGCATCGACATGCCTGGCATCGCAGCGTTCATCGCGGCGCTGTGATGGGTTGCCGCCGTCGCCGACATCCCCGAGCGGTCGATTGTCGATTTACCTTGGTGAGGGCCAATGGCAACGCTCTCCAGCCGTCGATCGATACTGCAGGCGTCGCGACGATAGCAGCCAAAACTGGACGCTTACAACCGTCGCTGAAGCCCCGGCAGACGCTGCATTTGCCGGTCGATTGCCGTGCTAGGCTCGCCCAGCGATGAGAGTGGCTACTCGTCTGCTCGACCCGCGGCGCCGGCGAATCGCTACGAGCGCCGCAGTCAGCGCGCTGGCGCTGATCGCCCTCGTGGTGTTGACGGTCCACCCGTCGGGAGCGCTCGACGGCGGACTGATGTTCATGCTGCCCGCGCTCGCCCTCGCCGCGATCCTGTTCGCTGGACGCTACCCGGGCGAGGAGGTCATCGCCCGTCTCGGATCGCCACGCCGGCGCCTTCCGCGGCGGGCGAAGGGCTTCGCGGCACCGCGTGCTCGCCCACTGCGTCAGCCGCGCGGCGGCCGACTGATCGCCGCCTCGCTTGCCGGTCGCGCGCCGCCACTCGCGGCCGGCTGTCGCTGACCGAGGCGACGTCCGCACTCCAGATCACGTGATCCGCGCCGAATAGCGCGGAGGAATTGCCGGACCCGGGCCGCAGCCCGCTGCGCCGGGGACTCGTATCTGCGATTCAGGAGTTCACATGTCTGAGCCAAAACCGGCCGGGGCGGCAGTTCCCCTGCCAGCACCGACGCGATCGTTGCCGCTGGGGCGCCCGCGCATAACGCGTCGCGGCCTGCAGATCGCGCTCGGATCGATCTGGCTGCTCGACGGCCTGCTGCAGTTTCAGAGCTACATGTACACGAACGCGTTCATCACACAGATAATCGAGCCGACAGCGCACGGCCAACCCGGTTTCATCGCCGGCCCGATCACGACGCTGGCGCATTTCTACTCACACGACCTCACGCTCTGGAATACCCTCGCCGCCGAGATCCAGTGCGTGATCGGCCTCGGACTGATCGTGAGCCTCCGAACAGTGCGCCCGGCACTCGCCCTCTCCTTTGCTTGGACGTTGATCGTCTGGTGGTTCGGCGAGGGGTTCGCGACGATCCTCTCGGGCACGCCCGTATCGCCGTTGATGGGCGCCCCGGGCGCGGTGCTCCTCTACGGCCTGATTGGCCTGCTCGTCTGGCCCAGGGCGCCGGACGGTGGCGGCTCAGCCGCAGACGGTGGTCTGCTCGGCCGGCGCGGCGGCCGGCTCGTCTGGTCGGTGCTGTGGCTCGAGGCGGCGGTTCTGTGGTTCCTCCACGTCGATCGCTCGAGAACCGCGATCCATGATCAGCTGGCGATGATGGCTAGCGCCTCGCCCCACTGGCTCGCCACGATCCAGACGCCGATTGCAAACGATGCGCAGGGACACGGCGCCGCAATCGCGACGATCCTTGCGGTCGCCTCGATCGTCATCGCGTTGGGCGTATGGACGCCAGCCCGGGGCCGGTTGCTCGCGCTGGGAGCGCTGCTGTCACTCGGCTACTGGGTGTTCGGGCAGAGCCTCGGCGGTCCGTTCTGGGACGGCAGCGCGACGGACCTCAACTCCGGACCGCTGTTCGTCCTGCTCGCGCTGACGTTGATGCCACGCCCCGGCGCGGTCATGCAGACCGTGGTCACTCTGCCGGCGCGAGCTCGCGGCGAGAGCGCGGCCGCGGCGTGAGGGTGGCGCGAGCCACCGAGCCGGAAGGCGACGCCGTGATCTCAGGCGAGGGTGTAGCCGGCCTCGGCGACCGCTGCGCGCACGGCGTCGTCGTCGATCTGCTCGCCGCGCAGCTCGAGCCGCCCACTTTCGAGATCGACGCGTACTTCGCGCGCGCCGGGGAGCGCGCTGACACTCTGGGTGACCGCGGCGGCACAGTGGGAACAGGTCATGCCTTCGACCTGGTAGCTGAGCTCAGTTGCGCTGTCGGTCAATGCTGCGCCTCTGTGTCGATCCCAGCCGGCATCAAGCCAAATCTAGCGACATGCGAGCACGCGAGCGCTACCACCGATCGTCGGCGGTGGTTGAGCCCGACGACGTCACCGCGCGCCGGCGGCGTACGACGAGGACGAGCGCGAGTCCGGCGAGGGCGATCACGACGAAGGCGATGATCGCGCCGGCCGGGAAGGAGAACGGCTTCTCGGCGATCCACACGAGCTTTCCGACCAGGGCACCCCTGACCGTCCCGATCTCGATCGGGACCTTCCAGTTTTCGATCAGCGTGGTTTTATGCACGTTCTTGACCAGGTAGGGCACACCCGCCGCGTACCAGTGGATCCGATGGTCGTGCCAGATGAACGACCCGGTCTTCGAGACTGTGACCCAGTGAGGTGTCGCGCCGGCGGTCGCATTTGCGGGCGGCTTTATCCCTGTCGCAAAAAAGGACTGGTTGAGGTAGTAGGCGGGTGAGTTCTCGTTGAGTTGAACCATCCCGTTTGGGTAGATCCGCAGGTAGCGGTCCCCGACGTACCCGTAGACCGTTACAAGCTGCGAGCTGCGGTTGATGAGCTGGATCTCGTCGCTGAGGTCGATCACGTGCCACCTCACCCCGGACACCACGGGCGAGGAGCGCTCCAGTGTCGAGCGCATGTGAACGTTCGTGGCGTCGATCGTCCCGCTGACGACCTGTGAGACAGACCTGCCGTCGGCTGCGGCAGGCGGCGCGGCGAGCATGGCGGCCGCTGCGAGCAGCGCGATGCGAAGCCGCCGATCCACACACGCGACTCTAGTGCAGCTCATGCGGCGGAACGGGAGGGTTCGCGAGCTGTGACCGGACGCCGGCGCCCCTACTTCAGCTGCTCGATGAACGCAACGAGCGCCCGCACGTCGGCCGGCTTGCTCGCCAGAGCGTCGCTCTGTATCGCCTCGGCCATGACACCACCCGGGAAGCCGCTGACGGTCATCGCGTCAGGATCGACGATGTGTTTTGTGAGGTATGCGGCGGTGGCGACCACGGTCCGCCCGCTCGTGAGGTGCACGCGGCTGCCGTAAAGGCCCTTCCACGACGGCCCCGTGTCCGGGGTTCCGTCCAGCGAGTGGCAGTCCTCGCAGCCCTCGCTCGCGTAGAGCAGCCGACCCTGGGCTGCGAGCGAGGTTGGGTGCTTGGCGGCCGTGTGAGTCGACGACGCGCTACCGCCGCACGCGCTGATGAGCGCCGCGGCGGCCACCACGCCGCACAGTGTCGCCGCAGCGCGCCTGCCGGCTCCTCTGGCCGCGCGAACTCGCACGACCGCATTCTTACGCGCGCTCGAAGGGTCCGCCCCGCCGCGCTGCCCTCCCGCCTAAGCGGAGAAAGGGGGCCACACGAATTTGGACGCAGGGCCATGCCGGATTTGGAGCCCGCTTTCGACAATACTCGCGATGTATCGGTCCTCCTCTCTCCACCATGGCAGTCCGGTCGGCGTGGGCAGCTCGGGCGCACAATTTGCGTCCAAACGTCGTCTGGGTATTCACGTTCTCGTTCTCACTCCCTCGAGCGAGCCGTCATCAGCCTTGACGGCGGAGTTGCGGCACCGTGCGGAGACGCACGGTGCTCGCTTCACGCTGCTCGTGCCAGCCGGATCGGGGCCGGCGGCCGAGGCAGAGGCTTCCCGGGTGACGGAGCGGCTTCGCGCCGCCGGACTGCCGGTGCAGGGGAAGGCGGGCTGCGACGATCCGATTGCCGCCGTGCACGAGGCATGGAATCCAAGGGTCTACGACGAGATCCTGATTTCGAGCGCACCCCAGGGCTCAACGCGATGGCTGCACACGGGGCTGCCCAGGCGCGTCGAGCGGCTGACGGGTGCGCTCGTGCGCCACGTGCCGGCGGGCGATCGGGTCGCCGATTGGCGCCTCGCCGCCTGAGACCGGCGGCCTAGCTCAGAGACTCCGCACGGCCCGCTCGCGACACTGGACCGGGTCCAGTGCCCGCCGTCTGCACGGGCGCCTTCGTTGCGTCCGCTGGATCGACGCTCCGGGCAGGGTCGTGCGCTGTGCGCTCGACCCTGCAGGACGCGCCGATGTAGCCTCGCTTCGATGCGACCAAGAATCGCCGGGCGCTCAGCGCGCGAAGCCAAGCTTCCCAGCGAGCGCGCTTGGCAGCGCTCGCGCGTGCTCGAGCCGCGACTCGTCTCACGCTACCCGACTTTCGTCAGCGACGGCGGATCGCCGCCGTTTGCGCCGAGCGCTCTGCTGGCGCCATCCGGAGGACTCGACGCCGCCGACGGCGCCGTGGATGCGCTCCTCTCGCTGCTGCTGGCACAGGGCGTGGCGGTCGACTTGGGCGACTGGCGGGCCCTGGTCCGGACCGAGGACGAGGCGGTCTTCGCGCGTGGGTTGCCACCGCAACTCGCGCTGGTCGCTGTGCGACGTGACTCGCGGCGGCAGCGCTGGGTCGCAAGCGCATCGAGCATCGAGCAGCAACTCGTGGCGACGCGCGACGGGATCCGGGCTTCGCCTTGGCGGCTCGACCCCACGCAGGAGTTGGCTCCAGATGAACGGACGCTGCGCCTGCTCGTGACGGAACGGGCGTTTGCGAGCGGACAGAGCGCCGAGCGGCGGATCCTCCCGCCGGACATTCACTTGGGCGAGGACGAGATCATCCTGACCGTTTACGTCGAGCCGCGCCCCGGCTTTCAGACCGGTTCGCGCAACCCAGAGACGCCAGTGCAGGTCCTGATGCCCGAGGCCGTCGGCGGGCGCAGGCTCACCGACGGCGCACTGGCGCCGCAGGGCCTCAACGGGCCTCCGTGAGGATCGACCCGCGGCAATCCTGGGCAGAGCACCGTCGCGGGCGAAACCCAGGGCTGCTCGCCGACCTTCAGGGCCTGTCAGGATCAAAGCTGAACAGGAAGGAGTTCCATGGCTCGTTACAAGGCAACGGTTGACACGCCACATTCGCCCGATGAGGTGTTCGCCTATCTGAGCGATTTCGCCAATGCTCAGGAGTGGGATCCGGGCACCGTGCGGTCTGAGCGTCTCGGCGAAGGACCGCTCGGCGAGGGGACCGAGTTCCGTCTGCTGGCCTCCTTCCTCGCCCGCAAGACAACGCTCATCTACCGCATCGTCGAATACGACCCGCCAACCGCTGTCACGTTCCGCGGCGAGAACGCCAGCGCCGTCTCGCTTGACCGGATCACGTTCGAACCGTCGGATGGCGGCACACGCGTCACCTACGACGCGGACCTGACGCTGAAGGGGTGGCTGAGGGTCGCAGATCCGCTGCTCGCCCTCGCCTTCAAACGCGTCGGCGACCAGGCACTCGCGGGTATGCGCAAGACGATCGGAACCAGCCGGCCGCTGACTGCCGCGCCTTCGGAGCACTAGCGCGGCGCCGGCGCTCGGCCGCACCGTGCGGCCGGTCCCGGCCGCAGGCAGGTTTCAGATCGCGGTGCGCGCCTGTCCGGGATGGAAGGGCCACTCCTCGAAGACGGAGCAGCGTCCGTCGTCGGTGAGCGTGATGATCCAGAGGTCCCGGTAGGTGCGTTTTGGCGGCGCGCCGTAGACGACTTCCAGGCGGGCGACGGCGGTGTCGCCCTGGGCGGCAACGATCTCAAATCTCAGGGTGAAGATCTCGTCGGGTCCCTCACGCTCGTCGTCCCAGAACTTTGCGATTGCGTCCAGGCCGCTGAACGGATCGTCAAAGGGCGCCGCCTGGTAGGTCGCGTCGGCGGTGAACAGGTCGAGCAGGGCCTCGGTGCCCTCAGTACGCCACGCCGCCTCATAGGCGGCGATCCAGGCGCTGAACCGGTCTGTCACCGGGGTTAGCGGTCGTTCCAGCCGGCGCCGGTCGCCGCGTACTCGTCGACCCGCGCCTGCATCAGCGCCTTCAGGAGCTCGATCGGGAGCTCGCGCTCGTAGGGGAGCTTGATGAAGCCCTCACCGGCCTCATAGCCGGCGGCCTCGACGGCCGCTTTCTGGGTCGCGAAGAAAGGTGGTGGGAACCGCAGCGAGCAGTGGTTCTTGAAGTTCTGAAGCATCCACAGGGTCGTGTTCTTGCCGCGGACGTACACCGGGAGGTTCCACTTGAGTTCCTCCCGCGCCTCCGAGTCGGCATCGAGACTCAGCTCCCTGAGCACCTCGAGGTGCGGCCGCTGAAGGTCGTTCAGTTGCGCGAAGAAGTCATCGACGCTTGATCGCCTGGGCATCGGCATGGCCGCAGCGTACCTCCTGCGGATGGCGCTGATGGCGCCCGTCGCGTGCGCCTTGACAGGTCGCCCGGCATCTCGTAGGTTCGGCGCGTGATCTTCGTGCTCGCCGGGGTCGTCGGGCTCGTGTTCGGTGGCGGCGACCAGTACCTCGGGAGCCTGTTTTTGCTGGGGCACTGGACGAGCACCGTGAGCGGTGTGTCCGCTACTTGGCTCGTGTTGCCGTTCGTATTCGGGGCGACTCAGGCACGGCAGCGAAGGGCGATGCTCGCCGGGCTCACCGCCGTGATGTGCGCGCTTGCCGGCTACTTCGTGATGACGCTCAGTCCGCTCGAGGGCGTGCCGCTCAGTCAGTTCCCGTCG
>Ga0302325_10022074_pt1 | contig 13327 bp, 10 predicted proteins | sample Palsa_T0_2_FD_201948 | JGI IMG/M metagenome (GOLD analysis project Ga0302325, IMG submission 201948) | Peat permafrost microbial communities from Stordalen Mire near Abisko, Sweden - Palsa_T0_2 | ecosystem: Environmental > Terrestrial > Soil > Palsa > Peat permafrost | place: Sweden: Abisko... | reverse complement strand
TTTGCCAGACACACTGTCAGATCGCCCTCGACGCGATTGCGTTGGGCGAGGTGCAGCGCGCGCGCGATCATTTGCGCACCGGCATTTCCGTCGAACGCGAGCGGGACTTCGGGAGTCGATCGCTGGCGTATGCAGCTTCAGCGTTCGAACACACGCTGCGGGGCGATTTTGCGACCGCGGCAACTCTGCTCGGAACGGCCAGTATTGCGTCGGAACAGCGCTACGCGCTTCTCGTGCACATCAAGAGCGCTAACTTCACACTCGGCATCTGTGCCGGCGACGACGCGCGGCTGCGCCGTGACGATGCCGAGGCTTTTCTGCAACACGTCGTGGAGCGTGGTATGACCTTGGCGATCGGTCTGCTCGGGGGACCGTATGCCTGGGCACTCGGTTTGCGCGGCGAGGTGGACGACGCTGCCGCTTGGATTCACCGGTTCGCGAAGGTTCTGCCGGGGGCTCACCGTTTTCTCTTCGCCTTTCTCGCGGCCGCACAGTTCGGAATCCGGAGCGATGTCGTGGCGTTGCGCCGCCTGCTTTTCGAGGCGGCGCAAAACCCGCAAGATCGCGTCAGCAAGGCTGCACTGGGCCTTTTCGACGCCTTCGCAGCACAGCGCGGCTTCGGTGCCGGTGACGCGAGGACGAGTGCGCTTACTGCAGCGGCAGAGTTCGAAACGATCGGTTGGCCATGGCTTGCCGCGCGCGGCTACGAGCTCGGCGGCGAACCCAGGCGCGCGCTCGAAACGTACCACGCTATAGGTGCGCTTCGTGATCTGCGGCGCATGGAGATGGGCCGTTCCGATGCCACGATCGCGGTCCTCTCGCCGCGGGAACGAGAGGTCGGACAACTCGTAGCGTCGGGTCATTCGAACGAGGAGGTAGCACAGATCCTGCACATCAGCCCGCGAACCGTCGAAAAGCACGTCTCATCGGCTCTCGAGAAATTGAACTTACGCTCGCGCTTGCAACTCGGACGCTTGTTGGGCCGCACGTGAATGGGTAGGGGAGCGAGCGCTGGCTAAGTAGAACGGCCCCGAACTGGCTGTCTCTGCCTGCGGAGGTCGGCCAAAGGAGGGTATATGAAGATAGTCAGACTCACCGCTATTGCGTTCGCCGTGCTTACCACGTCCCTGTGCGTGCCGGCAGCCGCGATTGCGTCGGATAAGAGCGATGTCGTGGCGGTGATCAATAACGCCGTGGCATCCTTCAACAAAGGCGACGAGAAGACGTGGGAATCGCTCTGCACCTCGCCTGCGTCCATCGTTTCCAATATCGCGCCGTATCAATACTACGGGCCGACGGCATGTGCCGATTGGTGGAAATCACACGCCGCCAACTCCAAGAAGGGCGGCGTCTCGGGTGAGACGGCGACGTTGGGGACCCCCTGGGACGTTGAGATCACGGGTGATCGGGCCTACGCCTCGATTCCTTCGAGTTTCGCCTATAAGCAGAAAGGCAAGACGATCAAGACGACGGGTAACGTGCTGACGGTCGCGTTGCAGAAAACCGCAACCGGCTGGCTCATGACCGGCTGGTCGTGGTCGCAACACTAGGGCGCTTATCCCGACGGTAGAGCGGAGCGCATTCAGGCGAATCCGAAGCCAAATATCACGGCGAGAAAGAAAAGACCGTTCCTTCGCGCCTTCTTCGGTCGTGCCGTAGAGCGTGCCCTTGACGTTGAGGAGGCCCTTTCTTACGCAGCTATGGCTATGTTCGAGCGGATCGTGGAGAGGCTATGAGTTACCGAGCATCCAGGTAACCGAGCGTTCAAGCGGCACCGGCGTGACCGTGCTGCCGCCGCAGTACGGATAATCGATCATGACCGCGACCCAAAGGAGCAATCCCATGGCCAGCGCCGTGCATGCGACCAGTGCTAGATGCATGTCGCGGCGCTCGGGATGCACGAACGAGGTAATCGCGATGAGTATCCACGAGAGTACGATGGTGCCGAACCAAAGCTCCTCGGGGACCCCGGATTGGGCGGCACGCAAGCGGTGGTTGCGAAGCGCGGTGAGCGTGTCGACCTCCTCGTCGACCTGGCCAAGCAGCGACGGGGTTGCCGGCCGCGCGTCGCGTTCCAAGCCGCGCTGAATTCTACCGGCCTCCGAGCTCCCCTGGCCGCCGCATAGCTGCGACCAGCCTCTGACGACGGCGCGGGAGTAGGCCAATACCTGCGGTCGCTGAGCCGGGGTGATGTCGCGCCAGAGTCTGCGAACGGTCAGTGCTTCAGCGTCGACGTCGGCGCTGGCGGCATGCAGATTCGACCAAAGCGTGACGACAACGAAAGCAAAAATCAGCGCGTTCAATCCGCCGACGATGGAGATCCACGGCGGCACGAACGACCCGTTGCTCGGAAAGTGCCAACGCGAGAAGAGCCGGCGCGCGAGGAGACTGACGCCGATGGCGAAGGCTTCGTAGACCAGTACGATAGCAATAAAGGCCGCCCAGGGCGGGACGCTGCTCAGCCAGAGAATCAGCTGGCCCACGACGAGCGTGCCCTACTTGGTTTGCGGCGTGACGAGCGTCATTACAGTGACTCATTCGCCGATGTCCCCGGGTAGTCATCGGTGCCGTATCAAAACGAAAGCCTCAACAAAAAGTTAGTTCATAACCGCACCGAAATTGCACCGCGGCGGGTAACGCCGAAGGGTCTACGGGCCGAAAGCCCGCATGAGAATCTAAGCGTGGAGAGGTGGCAGAGCGGTTGAATGCGGCGGTCTTGAAAATCACCAAAGCCGTCCCGACAAGTCACCGCTAGCGTCGATTGAGCACGAGAGTCCGCACCGTCGTGATGTGCAGGTACCTATCGATGCCTATCCCGTTAGCAAATTGTTAGCAAATCCAACTTGCTAACGCGGTTGCTAACATGCTCGAGGTTGCAGCTCGGAGCCTCATCAGCGGAGGGTTCGCCCTCAGCACTCTTGGGACTAGCCTTGAGTTGAAGGCGTACTTGACAAAACCTAGGCCTGGGTTTATTTTGGTTCTTTGTGGGAAGTAGACGGATCGGCCAGGTACGGTTCAGGGTGATCTCAGGAGACCATGCCGGGCAGTGGGTTCCCCACGTTCACGCGGATATAGGTAGCGGGGAGGTCATCGTTGAGCTAGCGGCGGGAGGCGTCCGGTTATCAGCGGCCCACTCCGACCCCATTCGCGGTCGGGTAACAAAGAACGAACTGCGGATCGTCCTTCGCACCGCACGTGATTCGTACCAACAACTGCTCGAGCTCTGGAAGGAGAGCCAATCATGAAGTCGGCCAGAAAACAAAAGACGAGGATCCTCACGACCCAAGCCGAGATGGGCAAGGCTGTCGCGGCCGCTCGTCGCCGCGAGAAGGGAGCTACGAAGATTCGTCATGCTCGTTACGATGCGAGGCGTGACACCATCGTAGCTGAACTATCGACGGGATCGATTTTAGCCGTGCCTCGCCGGATTATTCCGGGATTCGCAAGCATGCGACCTGGAATGCTTGCTGATCTCGCGATCACTCCCGGCGCAGAGGGTCTTTGGTCGGCGAACGCCGACGATGGCGTCCTTTTGGAGCAATTGGTGGTTCTGGCTGCAGGAGAGAGAACGGTCGGAACGATTGGCGCACGGATCAACGCTTCCAGAAAAACACCGGCACGCGCCGCAGCGTCTAGAGCTAACGGCGCGAAAGGCGGTCGCCCCCGAAAAAGGGCGGCGTAGGACCATAGTATGTTAGCACATGGCTCTGCTTAACGATCTTCGTTAGCGCCAAAATGGTCATCAGGTCGGAAGTAGCACTGCGTGCGACACACCGCGAGATCGCTCCACGCGATGAAGCCCCAGCCAGAGCTGGCCGCGGCAGGTGTCTTCGGAGAGCTTCTTGCCGGCGGCCGCGCTTGCCTGTGCTAGAGCGTCAGAGCGAAGACAGTTCCATAGTCGCAGATGTTGCCTGAATGAGGACAGCTCGGAAGTTCAATACCCCCCTCTACCGTTGTGCCGTAGAGCGTTTTGTCGACGTTCACCAATGCAGCCGCTGGATATAGTCCGTCGTTGTTATAGTTTTCACCAAAGCTATGCAGCACTCGCTCCTCGCCGCTCGTTCTTACGCGGAAGATTGTCCCACAACCGATTCCGCTGCCTTTGGTTCCGCGACAGGCTGTGCCGCCATTATACGTCGTGCCAAAAAGCACGCCCTTTACAGCGGTCAGGCCAGCATACGGGCGAATTCCATCGGAGCCATCGTTGATGAAGCTGTGTAGCACGCGTTCGTTCGTACCATTTGTGTTAATGGCGAAAACCGTTCCATAGTCCGCTGAGCCGCCGCCGTACGTCGTGCCGTAAAGCGTGCCATTCATGACGATTAGGCCAGCGACGGGATGACGGGCAGCGGGGAGAGAACCGTTGAATCGATAGAGAACAGTTTCAGCGCCCGCGGTGCTCATCGCGAAGACCGTGCCAGCGTTGTGGTCACCACCTTCCTCGGTCGTGCCGTAGAGCGTGCCCTTCACGTCGATCAGACCCGCTAGCGGATATGCGCCATCCGTGCTGCCGCCGAAACTGTGTATTAGTCGCTCCTTGCTAGTGACCATGTCAACACGGAAGACAGTTCCGCCCGAATAGTTGCTATCTCCGTACGCGCCACCCTCGGCGGTCGTGCCGTATAGCCTATCTCTTATTCGAACCAGCCCCGCCATCGGATCCACGCCATCTGTGGAGCCACCTTGAAATGCGTGGAGCACGCGAAAGTTCTTGCCCGTTATGTTCACGCAGAAGATAGTTCCATCGCCGTACGTGCCGCCAGCAGATGCCGTCCCGCAAAGATTCCCGTTTGCGTAGATCAGGCCGCCGGCAGGAAACGCGCCATCGCTGCCGCCGCTAAAACTGTACAGCACGTTCTCAGCTCCGCTGGTGCTGACGCTAAAAACGGTTCCATAGCCGACGTAATCGCTGCCGCCGTATGAGCCACCGTACTCCGTCGTGCCATAGAGCGTGCCTTTGACTTTAATCAGCGCCGCCGTGGGGTAGGCTCCATCGTCGCCATAGACGTTGCTACCGAAGCTGAACAGCACCTTGTATTCCTGCGCTAGGCGGCTCCGTTGCGTCTGCCCGACGCCGGTGTCTATTCGCCCGCTAGTTAACGCAGCCGGAATCGTCGAAGTGAAATGCCCTGCGCAGCTCGCGGTGGTCGCAACACAAAGCAACAAAGTCCCGAGACGAAGAAAATCCGCAAATATCTTGCGCGTTGGACATCTAGGCCCATAACACGGGTGACCTCTCATGGTGATACAAAACTCCAGCCAGCCCTTCGCGAAAACAACTCCACCCCTAGGGTTAACGAATCGGCGGGAAAGTGCCATACACGCAGCCATTCCACGATGACATAGCACTCCGGCGTAATTGTGGGCTCGCATAGCGTTATCTCGGACTCGCAAGACATTCGCCCGGCACCTTTCGGGATAGCTCTCGACAGGTATGATACGCGTGCGTGCGTCGGGGCTGCAACTCCGCGTAACGTCGTTAAAGGCAGCACGTGTTCCATGACCACACGCAGCGGCTCTCAGGTCGGATCCCCGCCATCCCTATAAGTCTAAGGTCTTGCCCTTAGCACGTAGCGTAGTTGTACAGAGGTGGCCCCGCTTAGCTGAACACCCTGTTATGTGATGACTTTCCCTTCTGCGGGTCGAAAAGATCCGTGAAAAGGAGCAGTCATCGTGAAACGTTCTCGACGCAACCACACGGCGGCATTCAAGGCCAAAGTGGCGCTCGCGGCAATCAAGACGGACCAAACCATCGCCGAACTCGCCAAGCGCTTCGACGTGCATCCCAACTCCATCGTGCAGTGGAAGGCGGAACTGCTCGATCATGCCGGTGATATCTTCGACGGCGGCCGGGCGCCCAAAGGCGAGACCGCCGACCTCAAAGACCTTCATGCCAAGATCGGCCAGCAGGCGCTAGAGATCGATTTTTTAGAACACGCGCTCGGGCGTATCGACGGGCCGAGCGCAAAGCGATGATTGACAAAGAGCATCCTTTGCCGGTAACGCGTCAGGTACAGCTGCTGCAGCTCTCGCGCGGCTGTGCGTACTACGTCCCCGTTCCAATCAGCGACGCCGATCTCGAGCTGATGCGGCAGATCGACACGCTGCATATGGAATACCCGTTTGCCGGGGCGCGCATGCTCCGCGATTTCTTGAAGCGGCGCGGTTATGGCGTCGGTCGCCGGCACATTGGCCGACTGATGAGCCTGATGGGCATTGAGGCCCTCTATCGCAAGAAGCGCGGCAGCAAGCGCAATCCGGCGCATCCCATCTATCCCTACCTTCTCAAAAACCTCGTCATCGATAAGCCCAATCAGGTTTGGTGCGCTGACATTTCCTACATCCCGATGGCGCGCGGCTTTCTCTACCTCTTTGCGGTGCTGGACTGGCACTCGCGCGACGTGCTGGCGTGGCGGCTCTCCAACAGCTTGACGACCGATTTCTGCATCGACGCCGTCGAGGAAGCGATCGCAACGTACGGCTGTCCGGCAATCTTCAACACCGATCAGGGCTCGCAGTTTACCGATATCGAGTTCACCCGTACCCTCAAGGCGCATGGCATCGCTATCAGCATGGACGGCAAAGGCGCCTGGCGCGACAACGTGGTCGTCGAGCGCTTCTGGCGATCGCTCAAGTACGAAGAGGTTTACCTGCGCGCATACGACAGCGCATCGGCGGCCAAGCATTTCATCGGGCAGTATATCGGCTTCTATAACGAGCTGCGGCCGCATTCCAGCCTCGACGGCAGAACGCCGAGCGAGGTATACTTCAACCAGCCGCTGCAGGAGGCGGCATAACTTGGGCAGTCATCACATAACGAAGGCCGTTTGGCTGTTCAAAAAACCGGCGCCACCTCTGTTGAACCAACACGCCGCTAAAGAGATGCCAAGTATCGCGGCAGTTCGTTGTAACAAGGTCATGGTCTCAACTCTACTTTCCTTTTGTGCGAGGAGCCAGAAGCCACGCTTGCAGATGGGCTCTGAGTCATGTCTGCCTCCTCAAGTGCAAAGATCTGTGTAGCATACGGTTTTGGAAAAAAGGTGGCTACTCGCCGTACGCGATTATCACACTATGGAGGGTCGCGGTTACAATGCGGTTACAGCGCGTCAGCGTCGCTTTGAGGCCTTCCAACTGACAAGGGCTCGTCAAAAGCAAGAGGCGGGCAACTTCAAACCCATATGGCGATGACGCGGGATTTTCCGGCGTATTACTTCTACGAAAGACAGATACTTAGCGATAGCGGAATCTTGTCACGCCCCGTCGATCCGCGCGCGTTACACAACTGGCGCGCCGGGGATCCGATCCCCGGCTCGGACATAACTTAAGACGGCTGTTGTGCTGGATAGGCCGCGGCGCGGGATGGATGCTAACGCCTTTCAAAACGAGGCCCCCCGGGCCCGCACACCCAAGCCAAGATGCAACGACGGCCTCGCGAAATCGCGAAGCCGTCTGCAGGACAGCAGCGCTGCGGGCTTTATTGGTTCGGCAGGCTCTTCGCGTTCTCGCTAGCGGAGATAGAACGATTAGTGCAGTGCTAAGTAGTTCGCCCCATCGATCGTCGTCTTCGAGCCTTGAATGGACCGCAGCGGCGTCGCGTATCCATTCGCATTGCTGGCATACTCGTTGATCGGCCCAAAGAAACCGGCAGCGTAGATGTGATTCTGCGCGTCAGCCACGACGCCGTCCGCTTCGGGCGTGCTCGTTATCGTCGCAACCGGTGAGACGTTGCCATTGGCACCGCTGGCGAAGACGAGGATGCCGGCGTCTTCGTCGGCGACCAGCAGTCGCCCGTTCGAGTCGAACGCAAGCGCGAAGGGCCGCTGGAGCCCTGTATTACTGCCGGCAATCGAGACGACCGGCGTCGCGTTACCGCTCGCGCCGCTCGCGAAGGCGACGACTGACGCGCCGAACTTATTGGCCACGTAGACCCGGCCCGTCTTGTCAAAGACCATGCCGACTGGCACGTTGAGCTGCGTATTGCCGCCGCTGATCGTATCGATCGGCTTCACGTTTCCTTTGGCTCCCGCTTTGTATTCGGTGATGGCGTCTGCGGAGTAGTTGCTGACCCAAAGGTTGTCGGAAGAATCGAGCGTGATGCCCTCCGTCGGACCGAGGTTCGTTTTCGAGCCGCCAACGATTCGCTTCGGCTTAGCGTTTCCGTTCGAACCGGCGGCGAAGACGTACACTTTGAACGACTCTTGCGTGCCGCTATCATTGGCGGTGTAGACGTTCCCTTTCTTATCCAGGGCCATTGCGTCGGGAGAGTTCAGCTCGGTCTGCGATCCGGTAATCGTTACGACGGGTGCTACATTGCCGTTCGCCTTCGCTTTGAACGCGATAATGCTCGCCCCATCTCGGTTGGCCGTATATATCAAGATCGACTTGTCGGGTTTTGCCACGGCGGATTGCGTCAGGCCGGACGGGAGCGCAGCGTTTCCGCCGGCACCTCCGCAACCGGTAAGCAACGCCGCAACGGCAATGGTGCTAAGTGCCTTCAAGCTTGCCTCTTTCATTTATCAGACGTTCCCTATATGGTTGAGGTTTTCGACGCTGGATTGCCAGCTCCCAGGCCAAGGGGCAGGGCCCGGCGCATTCCAGCGTTCGACGCGACCTTCACAACCGGCGCCGAACTCCCTGTCGATGGAGGCTGGTCGCAACTCTGAAGGCCATGCGCCGCTACATGCTGTCGAAAAGCATCATCTTTCACTGTTTCCTTAAAGCGATACGCATCTCGGTTTCATGATCGACCACGTGCTCGCCGCTCACGTCCACGATCACGCGTTCGATTCCTCCGGTGAACCGGAACGGGGCGGCATAATCCGGAGTGACGCTCGATCCCGTGTCGGCTCCCACGAGCATCGCACCGCCCTGCGCGAGGCGGATTGGTGAGGTCACCGGCAGCTTGCCACTGCCAACGGCCTTGCCGTCGACGAGCCGCGTAACGGTTCCCGGAGAGCCCTTGCCATTCTTGACCTCAGGTTTGCCTGTCGGTTCGAACTCCATGCTCAAGAAATGTCGCCCGGACGGCAGCGTCGTGGTCGACTTCACATAGTAATGATCGAGCGCAACGTAGTTGAACACGAAACACAATTTGCCGCCTTGCACGTACAGCGAAATGCCGCCGTCGTTTCCGCCCATACTCAAGAGGACGCCTTCGGCGCCGCCTTCCGGGATGGTCACTTCCGCTGAGATTGAGTAATGGCGGTTGAGGATCTTCGGTGCGGCTATGGCCGGTATCGACTGGGTGCCGGGGAAAAGTACGTAGCGCGAACGGTCGACCGCGATTTGCGGGCGCTCTTCAAAGATGCGCTGCGTGCCGCGACTATCGATCGGCAACACGTTGTACTTTCCGGCCTCGGCGTACCACATGCCGATCATCGCAATGAGCCGGCCCCTCTCTTTCCCGGCGAGGTTGTTGGTTTCCGCTTGGTCCTCCTCGACATGGTAAAGCTCCCAGGCCGTAGCGTCCAACTCGGTGAGCATATCGTAGCTGATCGGATCGCCGAATTTCCGGCCGGATTCGGCAAATGAGGCGCCGGGCCACGGGCAGACGGCGCGCCATCCCTCGTGATAGATTGAACGGTGGCCTAGCATCTCAAAGTACTGCGTCGTGTGCACGTTCGGTGCTTTTGCATCATCGAGGAGACTTACACCCTCGATCGGCGACTGCGTAACGCCGCGAATCGACGCAGGCGGGACGATGCCGAGCGCGTCGAGCACCGTCGGCACCATATCGATAATGTGTGCGAACTGCGTGCGGACTTCGCCGCGCGCTTTGATACCCTTGGGCCAATGAACGATGAACGGATCGCTGACGCCGCCGCGATACGTTTCGCGTTTCCACCGCCGGAACGGCGTATTACCCGCGTACGCCCGAGTCCCACACTGCACGCATCTAACGCTTGGCGGAGGAGCGCAATAGCAGGCCAGGCGACCGTTCACGGTGGCGCCCCTTATTCGTTTTAAAACTGGACCCTTGACAGGTATGATACGCGTGCGCCCGTCGGGACTGCAATCAGCGAAGAGTGCGATAAATGAACAGGGCGAGCGCGGTGTACACGATCGTAGACGGAGGGCGTGACGCTGCGGCGTTGCGTGCTCTAACGGATTTGGAGGTCGAATGTACGTCGGGGGTCATCGCGCGCCGCGCCCTGAGCCTCGTAGCGGCGTCAAGGTCGAAGTAGAACCGGGCTGCCGGCATCCGGTACGGGAGCGCTCATTCCGCTCATCGTTGCATCCCCCATCGAAAAACGTTGCCGTTCCAGCCGCTGGGCAATCGTGCGCGTAGCTTCATAAGCCTGTAAGGCGCTGAGCGGATGTTTTCTGTCAACTCCTGAGAGATGCTAGCTCCGCCAACTCCCGCGCGAGGCCTTCGTGACGGCGATTACGCGTCAGTCGTGCCGAAAGGTTGTAAGCCCTAGCGCGATTATGTGGTGGAGCCCCGAGCGAAAGTAGCCCGAGCGCATGGTCGACTGAGATTCGGGCGCGTCGCCATTCGCCCATATCATATTCTATCTCAGCCTTGACCAGGAGAGCGGCTCCGAGGCCACGATTACTATGAACGATCGTCATGTTTCTCGCAGCAACTGCGGCCGCAGCTATGGCTTCGGCATAATGTCGCTGCGCGTGTAGCAGTCCAGCTTCGACGATTTTCGGGTCCGCAAATGCAAACGTTGGATCACTAGAATGTGCGGCGAGCAGGTCTTCCAACGCTACGGCCGCGTTTGTCAAATCGCCTTTAGCGAGCTCCGCGTAAGCGAGGGTATAGAGAGCATTCGGAACATTAGTGCTTAAACCCAAGGCACGAGTTACGCTCACGGCGGAGTGTGCAAAGCTTAGCGCCACGGTGTGGTGGCCCGCCCGTGAATGAATCTCGGAAAGGAGTAGAGTGATCTGAACGCAGTCCTGGATGAATGTGTTACTCTGCGCAAGGTAAAAGGCATTTTGCAAATCGGCCATTACGAAACGGGCCGGCGAGCCGTTAATAAGGCGTAAAAAGGCAAGCTGGATCAGTGCTCGGCAACGCAACGCCGCATCTAGTTGTAGGCGGCGTGCTGTGCAGTCAGCTTCTAATGCGATCGGTAGCGCGGCCGAATACTGATCCTGTGAAATCAAAATATCGGAAAGGTCAAGTTGCGCGCCAGCCAGAGCGCGAGCTCTGCGGACCTGCTGCTCACGGCTGCACGAAAGGTTAAACTGGTCTATACCCCGCGCCAGGAGCCTCTTCGCACTATCACCTCGGCCGCCGTACAGCAAAAGCGACGCCTGCAGTCTGACGGCATCTATCCTTGCCTCTGAGGAAGAGGCAGTCGCGGAATGCCCGAGCGCCTGCTCTGATAGGGCCAACAAATGGCCGGCTTTATCGAGTCGGCCGTTATCGCAATATAGTTGGCCAAGCTTAAGCGCGACACTGATCGGAAAGCACTCCGCAGACGAGCGCTGGAGAACGTTCTCAAGAAACGCAATCGCTTCTTGGTGCTTACCCGCAGAAGATAATGACTGAGCGGCGGCTAAGGTTAGATCATCGGGATCTGCGGCTTCGCTTGGAGCCGCAGCAACGTCGGCGTTGGGTTTGAAGGTGGCTGACAGGAGAGCTAGAGCTTCACGCCGTTCACGATAAAAGTGGCGTTCGGAGATACCGAGGTCCCGCGCCACTGTCGCATGTAACTCTCCCGCGAGATCGCAGCGCGCTATAATTACACGCGAACGGGGCGGTAGCTCATCAGCTGCGGCTTGAACCAAAGCACGCAACTCGATTGGGGTCATATCGTCGGGCGAACGTCCGGCGAAAAGTGCATTGTTGCGAAGGGTTTGCGGCCGATCCAGGTTTTTCAATAGCTCCTTGAGGTCACGAAGCCGGCCGCCGGATGTCAGGTTTCTGTCGGGTACGCTGGCCAGGCCCTCGTCGGAAGCGGCGCGTATCCGCAGGTCATGGTCGCGCGCGGCGGCGGAGCTCTGCGAAAGCAGAGGTCCATGACGGGCCGCCTCGGCGCGAGGTATTCGAAGATCCGCTTTGCTCAGTTGTCTTGCTACCCTCAGGAAGATGCCCTTTGAAAGCCCTCGTCGACTGGGTTCTACACTCGCTACCCGCCCAGGTCCTACCGCTAGGGAGCTATGCCGGCTTTAGGGAGTCACGGCTGGCACTCAGGCAAAGCACAGGTGCGACGCCATTTTTGGCAACCTCCGCGATGACGCGCGAGCGTTAGGCTGCGGAGGGCTTCATAAGCGAACCGCTATGCGGAAGATGAAAGGTAAATGCTATGCAATTTTTACGCTCGGGGCAAATGGTGGCCCTCTCGGCACTTCTTACAGGTTGGCTCGTTAGCGGCTGCAGTCCGGGGGGATCCCAGCCCACGTCACCTGCCATTCCCGCCGCTTCACAGCATATCTCGACCGCCGCATCACAGAACTGGCGGCGACTGCCCGCGTGGTCTCCGTCCGTCTCCGACGTGAACCTCATGAAAGCCGCGCACCCGGCCGGCTCTTTAAGAATCGTCGACCCCAGCACTGCGGGTGCATCGCTATACGTCGCCTCCTCTTATACTACCGCAATTGCAGAATACGGCGCGAGAGCAACGAAACCAAAGCATCCAAAGTGCACGATCAGCTTAACGGGGCTCGTGAACTCAATAGGAGTAGACGACACGGGTACGCTTTGGGTTCCACAGCAGGGCGGAACGTTTTACGATATAGTTACGTCGTATGCGCCTCATTGTGGCGCTCCGGGCATTATTCTCAGCGACTACGAGGGTGCAGCCTCCTCCGTAGCCTCCGATTCGGCCGGCACCAACTACGTGGGAGATGCATTCAGCGCTTATGGGCTAACGGTAGGCGATGTCGAGGTGTTTCCTGCCGGACAAACCCAAGCTTCTACGATTCTTACGAGTTCCGTCTTCGGCGTGGTTACCGGCGTCGCGGTCGATCCATCCGGCAACGTCTACGCCAGCAGCTTCTCGGGAAAGGCAGGGCATGCGGGCTCCGTTACGGAGTTTGTGGGCGGCCAAGAGCCTGGACAAGTCGTCCTGAGCACATCGAATCCGCTGATCGATCTGCTGTTCGACAAGAAGGCGAACCTCATCGTCGTATTTGAAACGCCCGCACAAGTCGAAGTTTTCGCACCTCCCTACACGGGCTCCCCGAAAGAAACTTTTCCTCTTCAGGCATTTTCAAACCAGTGCTCTCTGAATAAGTCCGAAAAGATGCTGGCTTGTGCGGACGGGCCGCTGGGGACAGTCGACTTCTACACTTACCCAAACGGCGCATACCAGTACAGCTTTGTCCCTGCGGAGGAAAAACCGAACGGAATCGCGTTCGATCCCGCGACCAA
>Ga0302325_10022070_pt1 | contig 13329 bp, 10 predicted proteins | sample Palsa_T0_2_FD_201948 | JGI IMG/M metagenome (GOLD analysis project Ga0302325, IMG submission 201948) | Peat permafrost microbial communities from Stordalen Mire near Abisko, Sweden - Palsa_T0_2 | ecosystem: Environmental > Terrestrial > Soil > Palsa > Peat permafrost | place: Sweden: Abisko... | reverse complement strand
CTGGAGTCTATGGAGCCTCGGAAGGGTTGAAGGTGCTGATTGTCGAACGCTCGGCCGCCGGCGGACAGGCAGGGACCTCTTCCAGGATTGAAAACTACCTGGGTTTTCCTTCCGGCATCTCCGGTGTCGAGCTTACCGAGCGCGCGCTCAAGCAGGCACGCCATTTCGGCTCGGAGATCGCCGTAACACGCAGCATCGAAGCGGTACAAAGGACAGATACGGGGTATCGCCTTGACCTGGATGGTGGAGAGCACCTTTTCGCCTCCGCTGTGTTGCTGGCGACTGGTGTCGAGTGGCACCGGATCGAAGTTCCGGGACTGGACCGCCTGCTTGGTAGGGGAATACTTTACGGCGCCTCTCGTCAGGAGGCCCATAGTGTAGCTGGGAAGACGGTATTCGTGGTCGGAGGAGGTAACTCTGCTGGGCAGGCGGCGGTGTTCTTCTCTAATTATGCTGCTGAAGTAATCATGCTGGTGCGTGGTGCTGGTCTCGCCCTGAGCATGTCGCAATACCTGATCGCGCAGATCGCGGGGAAGGGCAACATTCGTATCGAATCATGGACAGAAGTCACAGAAGTGCTTGGTGGAGAGCGACTGGAGCGGATCGTAACCACCACTCGTGAACGAATTTCCACTACGCGCGGTGCCGATGCGTTGTTGCTGATGATCGGCGCGACCGCGAATACATCCTGGCTTCCGCCGACCCTGGAGCGTGATGCCAAAGGTTATATTTACACCGGTAGAGACCTGACCGCGTGGCCTCTTGATCGAGAGCCGTTTCCTCTGGAGACGAGCCTTCCTGGCGTATTTTGCGCTGGCGACGTTCGTCACGGTTCGATCAAACGTGTAGCCAGCGGTGTGGGCGAAGGCAGCATGTCGATCGCGTTCATCCATCAATATCTAGCGCTCGCCGGGGCGCCTGATCTTACCCGCGTTTGAAATTCCACGACCCTGCGAATCATGGGTGAGAAAATCCATCGAGGGTGAGCGTATGGCCAGGACGAAGAGAGTCGTCATTACGGCGTTCGGCGACGAAAGCAAGCTGGTGATTGTCGAAAGCGATCTAAACGATCCTGCGGCCGGTGAAGTTCAACTGTCGGTCGAGTACTCCATCGTCTCCGGGTCCGACGTCAGCATGCGTCGCGGCACCTATCCGTTTCAGAAGAAGCCGCCCCTGACTCCCGGCTATAGTGTCATTGGCAACGTGCGGCTGAATGGCCCGGACTCGGCAAAGTTCGCTATTGGTGACTGCGTTGCGTGTCTTTCGAAGTATGAGGGCCAGTCGGAACTGGTTAACCTTCCGGAACAATTTCTTGTACGCGTGCCCGATGGAGTGGACAAAAAGGCTGCTGTCGTCCTCATCCTCGATTGGGTCACCGCATATCAAATGCTGCACCGCGCAGCGCATGTTACCGCTGGCAAGAAGATCTTCGTTCATGCATTGAGCGGCGCCGTGGGAGGTGCGCTCCTACGGCTCGCAAAATTACAGGGAGCCCAGGTCTTCGGTACAGCTTCATTGAGGAGGCACGACGAACTGCGACGACTCGGAGCAATCCCTTTCGATTACTCGAATAAGAACTGGATCACCGCCGCGCAAGACCTCGGTGGGGTAGACGCCGTCTTCGATCCCCTCGGATTCGAGAGCTTCGACAAGTCCTACTCGATCTTGAAAAGAGGAGGGGTTCTGGTGGGGTATGGCATGAACTTGCCGGGATGGACCAATACCCCTGAACGTTCGGTCATCCCTTCGGTTCTCAAACTGTTCTCGAAGAACTTGCTCTTTTGGTCGGGGAAGCGCACCACCTTCTTCGGTGTAAATCGCGGGTCAAAGCACTTCGCTTCAGATCTGGAGCAGCTTTTTGAATGGCTCAAAGACGGAAGGATCTCCGTGCCAATCAAAAATACCTTCAGGCTTGATGAGATCCAGAAGGCACATCGGGAGTATGCCAGCAGCGATCGTATGGGCTCTATTGTGATTGAGGTTAGCCGATAGCCCAGGGGTGCAACGATCTCATAGGAGTCCAGCCGGGAGCCCGCGACAAGTGGCATGGTTGCGCCAAAGTATAACCCGGGCTCCGCACCCGAACGGCCCAGCCTCCGCAGTCGCCCAATCGCCAACGCGCAGACACGTGGCCATTCAGCGTGCACGCGGAGGTGGGGCAGAACCTTACGCGCACTAAGCAGAGCCGGGACGCAGCAATAGGGAATCAGTAAAGTGTGCGTCGCCCCGATACCCTGGAAGGGTTCATGTAGCCTGGATACCTCAGGCGCTCACTAACCAGCCAGAAAGTCAGTCCGAACACGAATCCTGTAAGCAGCAGACAAACGCCCTGCCGCTGAAAGGCGATTATGAAACCCTCAAGAAATGTCTGGTCTTCAACAAAGAGAGGTTTTGGAAAAAGAGACGAAGTCCCGCACCCTAGAGCGATTGTGATTGCGGCACCAATCAGGGAAAAGTACATCAGGCCAAAGCGCTGCAGTCGGGCATGCCAGACCACAGCCAAATACCAGGGAAACGCCATCAACACGAAGGCAGCACCCATCCCGCCAAAAAGCCAGAAGAAAAATGCAAACCCGATGTTGAACAGGACAGTAACACGTCCGTCTGGCGTCCTATTTTGTACTGCGAACCAGCCCACATAGAAAAGGGAGGCGCTGGTGACGCTCGCTAAATATCCAACCAGTCGATTTGAGTTACCCATTGCTCCGCGCCCAGTCAACGAGCCCCCTGAGGTTCGTGTTGCCGCGAAAGCGTCCCATGATTGGTTTTGTGCGCTGTTGATCAAACAAACCGCTCATAAATCCTCCATTGCCGGATGTAAGCAGTCTAGCCTGGTCGGCGCAGATGGAATTCCCGGCAGGCCCGGAGCAAGTGAATTTCTGGAAACGGAATTGCGGTAATTGCCCGCCCTTCTGGGTTGTCAGGGAGGAACGGTGTATCCTTCTCCCATTTAATTAGGCTTGTGTCTTTCGCAACTCTAAGGACGGCCGAGGAAAAGGGGTTCTTCATGATGAGGACGGGAAGCATCCGGCGCAAATTCCATGATCGCGGGAAGGCATTGCCTGGGTTGACGTGTTGCGCTGCTGCAGCGATGGCCTTGCTGCTGGCAGGGAACGGAGCATGCGCGAAGGCGCAGGCCGTGCCGGCTTCGTCACCGGCAGCACAAAGCAGTGCGCCGGCGGCGGCACAGCCATCGACACCAACTTCGCCAACGGACATTGTGGGGACCTGGCAGGGAACGCTGCACATCCCCAAGAACGACCAACATCCCGATGTTGACCTGCGGCTCGTGTTCAAGATTTCCAGGACCGACGCCGGCGCCCTGAAAGGCGTGTGGTACAGCATCGACCAGGGCGGTCAGAGCGTTCCGATGGCGACCGTCGGCTTTCAGGATGGTGTTTTCAAATTTACCGTCACGGTGGTCGAACGCAGCTATCAAGGCAAGATGTCTGAGAACGGCAAGTCGATTGCCGGAACATGGATGGAAGGTACGATGCCGATCCCGCTACCTCTGGAGCGGACCACTCCCGATACGGCCTGGGCGATTCCTGAACCGCCGAAGCCCATGGCGGCGGATGCCGATCCAACCCTGGAGGTGGCCACGATTAAGCCCAGCCAGCCTGGCAGGCCCGGCAAGCTGTTTTCGTTTCAAGGCTCCTCCTTCAGAACGTTCAACACCAACATGAACGATCTGATTGCTCTGGCCTACGGGCTTCACGCCAAGCAGATTATCAATGCGCCGCCATGGTTTGGCACCGAGCTGTTCGATATCGAGGGAAAGCCGGATGTGCCGGGCAGGCCGAATTTGAAACAGATGGGGATCTTAATCCAGAAGCTGCTGGCTGACCGCTGCGGTCTGAAATATCATCACGAGCAGAAAGAGCTTGCCGTGTATGCCATCCGTCTTGCCGGCGGCACACCGAAAATGACCGTAAGTACAGCCGGACCGAATGATCCATCGGGCTTCGGGCTGCGGGGATTTGGTGATCTGGTGGTGAGAAACATGACCATGGCGATGTTCGCATCATGGATGCAATCGGGCGTGATGGACAAGCCGGTGGTCGATCAGACGGGATTGACCGACCGCTATGACTTCACTTTGAAATGGACGCCGGACGATTCGCAATTCGGGCAATTCCGGGGGACGAATGGTCCGATGACCCCGCCTGCAGGCGATAACCCGAATGCTCCGCCGGGCCTGTACACGGCGGTGCAGGAACAGCTTGGGATCAAAATGGAAGCGACCAGGGCTCCTGACGACGTGATCGTCATCGATCACGTGGACCACCCTTCTCCGAATTAGCGATGAACGCTGTTTGTTGAAGGGGAAAGAGAGAGTGTATGTCCCCCCGCTTTCTATTTGTAGCCCTGCTAAGTTTCTATGTCATTCCACTTGCACTCGCCCGGGATCAGCCTCCAGGTCTTCCGGCGCGCGCGCAATGCGAGTTTCCGGACGGCAAAAACGTAACTGTCGATTACTTCAGTCCAGGGATGAACGGTCACAAAATCTTTGGTGGCTCTGTGCCCTATGGTCAAGTCTGGCAAACCGGAGCCAACCAACCCCCGACGTTCGTCACCAGTACGAATCTGATGGTGGGTGGTAAAAATGTTCCTGCGGGACGCTACACGATCTTCACCATTCCTGATTCCGCCAAATGGACGCTGATAGTCAATCAGAGAACCGGCAAGCTTGATCTTCCCTACGCGTACGAATCGAGTGAATTAGTCAGGATCGACCTCACGCTTAGGCCGATGACTTCACCTGTCGAGAATTTCACGATTACGTTTGATCAGAGACGAGGCGGTTGCGTATTGAACCTGCGGTGGGAAAACACCGAGGCCTCGGTGCTCATTGCGGAAACAAAGTAAGGTCCAGCAACTGACCATCAGGAACTGGCCAGATTATGCCCCGGCAACCAATAGCGACATCGGTCAGCGGGGCTGAGGTTGCGTATCGAGTCTTCTCTAAAGGTGGAAGGCCACATTATTCTGAACCGTCGCTGTGTTTGCTGGCACAGTTAAAATAAAAGACTGGGTGCTTTGCCTGTAAATTGTCGGCGCCGTCGGCGAGATCTGTGAATAAATTGTGACTGAAACGTTCGCGGTAATCCGGTCTGTAGCAGGAGTTGCTAACGTCCAGAGAGTCAGCACCGGTACGTCACATGACCAGGTTTTTCCTGAATAAACAGCGAGAGCTGACGCACTGTCAGCAAATCCGGCGTTTGCATCTCCTTCCAAAAGCATTATGACAGAGCAAACGACCTGAGCGCCCGCCGGTTGATCGTAGTTTGTGATCGTGATGGGGAAGTCTTCCCTGAAAAAGATGCTTGTGCCCGTGAGAGCTGCTGCTGGTTGTGCGGTTGCACTTGAAGCAATGTGAGTGGTGAATTCTCCGGTAGTCGGGTTATAGTACCCGGGGATCGCTGCGTCCCGGGTTTGGCTCCATGCGAGTTGCGTGGCCCCTAAGAGACAAACACAAACAAGAAATGCGTGTGGCATTCTCATGGTGGGTTCTCCAATTTCAGGCTGAAAGGCACGGGGGACGTGCCTTGGTTTTTGGGTGAATGAGTTCCGGGAAAGACGGATGGGAAATGTTATGGCTGGATCTATCCCGTGTCAAATACGTGATCCTACCAACACCGCAGCGGCCCATCGGGAAAGTTTGGCTGCAAGGCATTTGCTGAGGCAGTATTGATGGGCCTGCGCCCCACCCAAGGTGATGAAAATCGGCGGACGCCTCAGTTCCCACGACCAGCGATCGAATTTTAAGTGGAAGCGCTGCCCTCAGATTTGTCATCCCGACCGAAGCGCACCCGGATTTCCTGCCACGCTGCCTTCAACAACGGTGCGGCTTTCAGTAGGGAAAGCCGCATGGAGTTCGCCGACGTCACGAACCTCAACAGGAAATCCGGGGGAGCGTAGTGGAGGGATCTGCGGTTTTCTCGACCCTTCTTAGATCGTGCTCGAAGGTGATTTTCGACAGAGGCGAATCGCCGAACTGCTCTCCGTTGCGGATTCTGCTTCTCATCTCCGGCAAGCGTTTCACTAAGCAAGATGCTAACTCTGTTCTGCAACAAGGTCCTTCCCCTCGCGCGAACATTAACGAATGTTTATCTTTCTACCACCCGGCTAGAGGATTGTATGGAAACAATGTGGCGCGGGTATCAGCAGGGCAGGACTGAAGAGGGACACAACTAATGCGTGGATAAACGGGGACATTACCCTTGCTTCAACAATCATATCGAGTTAGTAGACTTCCTGTCCGTCCCTCTTCAGTCCCATAACTGCGAGCAGCGGATTTATTTGAGGTTCCTGTAACGCTCAGAGAAGACCACTCACTATCTCTTTGTAACAGGCTAAGAGTTTCTCCCCCCCTTTTAACCACTGATAGGCAGCACCGCCCGTTGACATCCGGACGGACCGCTCCAACATCGATTGCAAATGGGTTCAGCCCCAGTGGAGGATCCTTCCATGCCGTTAAGCCCAACTCTTCTAAACCTTCAATCCGGTCTGCTCAAGCGTGTCGCAGCCCCGCAACCCGGCACCAACCCGCCAAAAGTCATATCCCTCTTCAGCGTAGGCGTCCTCGCGAAACAGAATCTACTCAACGACTCGGCACTGCAAACCATAGCCAACGTAGTCGATTCCAAGCTCGCCAGCGCCAAAGCTCTCATGAACCAGCTTGGCTACTCTGACGTGACTAAAGCGCCAGCCATCAGCCTGAACCAAGGCTCGCTCAGAGTAGTTCCCGGATTGCTGAAGACCCCGCTCATCATTCCCGTGCGTCCCATCCTGGGAACAGTCGCTGAACACGTAGTTGACGTTCGACTCCCCAGCCCCGCCGCCATGGGATTCCAACCAACCTCAGTGCTGCCGGCCAAGAGTTCAGTCATCATTGCCTCCACGCTCGATTTAACCCACACCAACCTGGTGATCGACCCCTCCGTTAACACCCTGACCATCATTGTCGAAACACTCACCTGCGGAGCGGGCGCGCAAATTACCTACGACGATTCCACCGTTTGGAATCCTCAACCCTTGATGCAGACACAAGCCCCCAGCGGCAACAGTTTCAACCCCAACGCTTACACCGGCAACGGCAATGATGGCCAGAATGGCGGCAACGGAGCCAGCGGCCAAACCGGCAGCCCTCAGTTCATCACGCCGCCAGCAGCGCCCAACGTCACCATCTATGCGCTCAACCTCAGCGCCATGCCGGTCATCAATCTAGCCGGCCTGAAGGGCGCGCCGGGCAACCCGGGCCAGAACGGCGGTAACGGCGGCAACGGCAGCATGGGAAAGAACGGCTCCGATGTCTGCGTCGGCGGCTTCGGCGGCTGCACGTCCCAACCCGGTCATGGCGGAAACGGCGGCAGTGGCGGGAATGGTGGTAACGGCGGCAACGGTGGCGAAGGCAGCGCAGGGGGCTCCATCGACATCTGCACTACTCAGGACTGCTGGACTCAACTGCTGAATCAAAACGTTCAGTGGCTGTTCAACCTGGGCGGAGGACCGGGCGGCAATCCGGGTCTGCCGGGCACCGGCGGAGCATTCGGTACCGGTGGCGCGCCTGGCACTCCGGGCGGAGGCGGTTGCTGCAACAAATACCCCATCGGAAACCGCGGTAACCAGGGAGCCAACGGTGCTCCCGGCGACGCTGGCACACTCGGCCCGGCCGGTACTCTCACCGAAGACATCATCACCCTTCAAGAGTGGGAAGCGGAACTTACCAAGCCGTGGTTAACCACCATCAACCCCACCCAGGGTCCTTCAGGAACTCAAGTCACCGCCGACGGCCTGAATGTCAGCCCCGGCGACATCGTGCTCGTCAACGAACAACCCGTCTCCGCAACCGCCGTCTCCACTCCGTCTTCCCCACCCATTTTGTCGGCTGCCCAGTTCAAGTTCACGCTGCCCGCAAACCTGGCCGGAGGCACCGCTCACATCAGCCTCCGTCGTGCAAGCGACAACGTCGAAAGCGATCCGATGAACTTCGCCGTCCAGCCATTCATCTCCGGAAGCAACGCCGGCGGCGGGTTCACACCGGGCGATAGCATCATCCTCAACGGCAGCAGTTTCCTCACCAACGCCAGCGTTCATTTCACCCCGCCATCACAGCCCGAACAAATAATAGTGCCTGGCTCCGTAACCGCCACTTCCGTTAGCTTCACCGTCCCTTCCACCGGCTCTCCTTCCTCGCAGGTGCAAGCCAACGCCTCCGTGAAGGTGGTGAACCCGGACGGCGAAAGCAGCAACGTTCTACAGTTGACTGAACTCTCCTACGTCACGAATCACTTCCGCCCCAGCATCAACGGCTTCAGTTTCACCAACACCCAAGCCTGCCCGGGGCTGCCTACCTTGTCCACCTATGGCGCGGACTTCGGCGATGTCGAAGTAGCGGCCAGCTTTCTCACCCTGCCCGTCTTAACCAGCGCCTATTACGCTCTGTACGCCGTGTTGCTCGGACCCGAATGCCACGGCTTGTGTACCGGTTTTGCCACCTCTGCCATGAAGCGTTTCTCTGCTGGTGAAACTGAAGCCTTCAGCGAACCACTCACCGACGGGCTGCGCACCGAATTCTCCATCGGTTGGGCGCGTCAAATGAGCGGTCAACTGCTCACTAACTTCCTGGGACAGTGCGCCAATGGCGCCGCTCAAATCATGACCTCTATCCAGCAAGTCGAGCAGACCTTCAGCGGCACTCAAACTGCTCACAACATGCCGATCGTGTTCTTCATCCCCTCAGGTCTTCCGGTCTCGAGTCAATGGTTCAACAACATTCAAGCCGGCCATTGCCTCGCACCGTGGAAACTGGTGCGCCCCTTGGGCTGGTCCGGAGGCTACAACAACGTCAAGCTCTACCTCTACGACTGCAACAAACCAGGTGACGACGATTGCTATCTCGACATCACCCAAAGCGGTAACACGTTGAGCTTCAGCTACAACAAAGACTCCTCCTATAGCAGCGCCAATGGCTTCACCGTCGGAGTCCTGACCATGGACCAGGCTCTCTATAACTCCGTCGACCTGCCCTGGGTCTTCGGCGCAACCTGGGTCGTGGATTTCGTTTTGAGTCCGGCTCAGCTCAGCGTCAACAATCTCGCTGGTCAACTCACCGGCCCCAGCGCGAACAACCTGTTCGCGCAGGTCCCCGGCGTTGTCCCCTCGCTTCTCAGTTGGTCGCACAACCTGATGATGATTCCGCGCCAACTCGCCCTGCAGCGCACCCTTCAAGGCACTGCAAACGGTGCCTACACCTATGTGAGCATCGCGCCGCCCGACCCATCCATCCCCGCTGGCAGCTTCAGTTCCTTGCTGCCCCAGGGCGCCAACACCGTCGTCCCGCATGAGCGCGGCTTCACCCTGCAGAATGTCTCGTGCAGTGGCTCAACAAAGGATACGGTCCTGCTCGGCCCCGACAATCAATCCATCCAAATTGCCACCAACGAGCCGAACAAAACTTTCGACGCTTGGATCGCTCAACACTATGAGGTGCAGTCCGGCGCGGCGCCCAACATCACCTCCGTCCACCGAGCTCAATTGATTCAATTGAGCGGCATCAAGCTCACGGCGGGCGAACAGCTCCTGCTGTGGACGGATACCGCCTTGGGGCAAATCGGCGTCTCCAACACTGGCGCGGCCAAGAACTTCAACGTCGCCGTCTCGCTCCTGGATTTGATCACCGGCCAAACGACAGCCTCGCAATCCCTAGCCGGTCAAGTGGGCGCGAACGCCGACTTTATGCTGGCCGTTCCTGACTGGACCCAGATGACGACGGCCCCCACGACGCAACAAGGGGCCCTGCGCGCTCTGTTGCCGCCAAACTTCCAGACGCCCACTGTCAAATAGCCGGCAGCAACTATACGACCTGAACTGCATGCTTGGAGGAAAACTCGGGGACGGAGCAATCACCGCTCCAATTTTGATCTCCTGACGCCCCCTGACACAATGGGGTTCCCGTCCGTGTCCCTTCAATGCCCAACATAATCGAACACCAGGGAACGGATCTGCCCGAAGCCGCGCCCATCGTTATCCAAAGGGCCCATGGGACCGGTGCCCACGGCCAAGGCCCGCGGGCCTTACTTTGCGTGCGGAGCAGAGTCGACAGCGCGATCGCGATACGCGGCTTGCAGTCATTTGAATGTGTCTTCTCGCTTTTTCAAGGCTGCGTAGATCTGAGCTAACCCTCGCGTTCAGGAAAGTAACCAAGCTTCATTTTAGTAACCAACTTAAAGGGCGCTCGTAACCGATAGATTTGCCTATTCCGCATTCTGGTAACACCACCATCCAAATCAGGAATCCGTATATATACTGCGGTGCATGGCGCGCCCCCTGCAGCGCAGTTTGTGCAGCTTTCTGATGCTGCTCGGAACGACAGGGCAGCTCTGTTATGCGCAGGGGATTCAGGCCGCTGCGGATAGCCCCAACGGAAGCAGTGTACAAACGCCCGCGGTTTTGCCTCCGGCCTACAAAATAGGAGTGGGCGATGTGCTGCACATCGTGGTATGGGGGGAACCGCAGCTTACCGAGACGGCAGTCGTAAGGCCCGATGGCAAGGTTTCATTGCCGCTGGTTTCTGAGCTGGAAGTTGCCGGGCAGACTCCAGAAGCCGTACAGCAGACATTAACAGAGCAGCTGATCAAGTTTGTCCGCAAGCCACGTGTAACGGTCACAGTCCAGGAAATTCATAGCCGGATGGTGTACATCACAGGCGAAGTGCAGCGACCCGGCGCATATCCGTTGTTGGATGCGATGAGCGTGGTGCAACTGGTAGCTCGCGCGGGCGGCTTAACGGATTTTGCGAAGCAAAAGCAGGTGTATGTTCTGCGTGCTGGCGACAGTGCGCGCGTAAATGTGAATTACGAAAAAGTTCTGAAAGGGCAAGCGCCACAACAGAACGTGGAGTTGGCGCCCGGAGACACCGTGGTGGTGCCGTGAAAATCCAGAAGCTGGGCCTTCTTCTGTGGCCCTTGCTGTTGACCAATCGAGCGACTGTCGCTGCATCTGCACAACAGGTGCAGCCGCCGCCGCACTATGTTTCTGACAACAATAGCGGTGACCGCGGCGGTACCACCACGCGCGGTATGAACCGCGAAAATCCGCGAACCACCAGCACCGAACCTTTGAACAGCTGCGCTGACTCGCTGTCCGCTGCGCTTGGCCAGGGCACACCGGAATTTCCCTGCTGGGCAGTCATTCGCACCACAGAGCGATGGAATAAGGCTGCAATCGTGTCCGGTCTCCAGCCCGGAAGTGACTCGAACGTGACTCTGCCAAAATATGGGCCTTCTTCATTCAATTTCACCGTGGCGGGATTGAGCGGGTTCAGCTTTCCCGATGCCAGTCCGGGGAAAGCCTATGGTGGGGTCGCAGCAGCGGCGGGAATGCTGTCTCGGCGGCGCTGGCGAATCATGGCGGAAGATGGAGGAGGTCTTGCCGATTTCCAGCTGGGCGGCCCCCACCTCGTAGGGCTGAATCGTTCGGCGTTGCGCGCCACGGGCGAAATCACTTCGCGATGGACCTGGCAAGGCAGCGCCACCAACACGTACGGCACGGACGCGACCCGAGTCGTCGCTCCGCTCGACTTCCGGCAGGTAGGCGACGCCGAGGCTCCGGCAGTCGATACAGTGGTGTATGGGCTGCATTCCGGAAGGATCACAACCGGCGAGGAAGGCGCCAAGCTGCGTTTCGACGATTCCCGGCGGTCATTGTGGGACTTCAGCGCGACCCATACATACACGCAATACAACGCAGACAATTTTCTGGTACAGACGGCACGCTCCCGGGTGGAGTATCTGCATGCCCTGACCCCGGCGATGGCACTCGGCGTGTATGGCAATGGAGAGCATCAGACGGGCCCGCTCGATTGCAGCCTGGGCGGGGCTGGCCTGCGCTGGGTCAGCGAGTGGGGACAGCACACCAGCCTGAATGTTACCAGTGGGTTAAGCGGCGCCAGTACGTCGTGCGGAAAACGCGCGCAATTTATAGGCGCGGCAGCACTCTACACCCAGCTTGGGCGGTCGACTGACCTCTATCTAACCGGGGGCCGAGACCTCAGCGATGGTATCTTCGAGCATTCGGTATTTCTGAATACAGGTGCTTTGGGACTTCGTCACTCCTTCCATCGCCTGGCAGACACGCGCGTGAGTTTGAATGGGATTCAGGGTGCTGATCCGAAGCAGTCTTTTCACGGCACCTTTGTGGATGGAAGCCTGCACTACCTGATGCCGCTGGGCTTTTCGCAAGAGCTGGAAATTCGTCACTACGAGGTTGCAGGCACGCCTACTAACAATCGGACGATTGCTGTTATTACGCTGTGGTGGACTCCGCGTCGGGCTGGGGAAGCTGACTCAGCGCCTGCTTCATCAAAGTAAATCTGCCTTTCATTTTCGAAGCACATCGAGGGAGCTATGCCAGGGAGGACGATACTCCTGCACTTTTTTGCCCTACCGCTGCGACAGTGGCTTGTTGCCGGGGGCATTGCAGTTGCAATTGGGAGCGGAATGTTTCTCTGGCCGCGGTATGGCGCGACGCCGCCCGCAACAACGGCTGTGCTGTCTTTCGACGCGGGTGCCGCCCGGCAGGCTGACCCTGCAGTCATGAACGCTCATGCGAAAGCGCCGGCGGTAGCGCTTGCCCAGTCGATTCTGAGCGATGGGGCGGTAAGCGTGCTGACCAGGCAGGCCGGGCTATCTTTTGGCAGTAACCAGAACGAGGCTGCGGAGTTTCGCTCCCGTCTCGATATGGCGCAGACCTCGGCAAGATTGCTGCGCGTGAACTATAAAGACACCGATAAGAAGCTTTCCGCAGCGGTGGCAAATGCTGTAGCGAATATGTTGGTGGCCTGGATACCCACGGACGTCGCCCCAACTGCCACCTCTACTCCCTCTCAGCCAGCTGCGCCACCAGCAAAGCCCGCATTCAAGAAATCGGATCGACACAGGCACCCTTTGCATTCGCAGTCTCACCAGCTACGCGAGTTAGAGAGGCAGTTGGCGGCGGCGGATCGGAAACCCACCACATCGGACCCGCAAGCAATGGCTTCGCAGAAGACTGACGTGGCTCCGCCGCCATCGAGTACGGACAACGAAGAACGGCGCACGCTGGAGTCGCAGATGAGTGTGGCGCAGAAGAAGCTCGACGATCTACGCGCGCGCTATACGGATGAATATCCAGATGTAGAGAATACTAAAGATGACATTGCCGAGATTCGCCGGAAGCTGGCTTCTCTACCAGCGCCGGCAAATCTGTCACCGGTGAGCAATGAAGCGGAGCGAGCCGCCAGCCCACCGAGACAGAAGGGTGACGCGAACGAAACCGATCAACTAC
>Ga0302325_10022069_pt1 | contig 13329 bp, 10 predicted proteins | sample Palsa_T0_2_FD_201948 | JGI IMG/M metagenome (GOLD analysis project Ga0302325, IMG submission 201948) | Peat permafrost microbial communities from Stordalen Mire near Abisko, Sweden - Palsa_T0_2 | ecosystem: Environmental > Terrestrial > Soil > Palsa > Peat permafrost | place: Sweden: Abisko... | reverse complement strand
CATTGGTGGCGCCGGTGTCAGCGTCCTTATGCGCTATACCCTGCGCCTTCTGACTTTGGATCAGTTAGGGCGAGCCGCGACGCTGATCTGCGCACTTGAACTGGAGCGGCAGAAAGACGCTAAGCTACTCGGCGATTGGCCGTTTGAGATCGGACTCTGGGTGGGACGCGCGGCAACCCCGAACCATATGGGGCGAAAGGGTGACAACGACCGCGAATCGGCGCGGGCGCGCACCATCGCGTTTTTGAACGATGACCGCAAGCCGTCGCCGATTCCGCTCGAAGAATGTCCCTGGTGCGGGGAGAAGTTCAAGCAATTATCCTTCAAGCTGCTGCCGAATCCGGATGAACCGACGGATTTGCGTATCCGGTGCCTGAATCGCAGCTGTGAATTCGGACGGGGAACTTCGCTGCCGATTCTCGCGGTGGACGACCCGATTTATCGCCGATTGCCATGTTTCATCATTGCGACGGTGGATAAGTTTGCCGGCCTGCCGTGGGTCGGGCAGGTGGGCGCGTTCTTTGGGCGAGTATCCCGTTATGACGCGAAGGACGGCTTCTTCGGTCCCTGCGATTCAGCGCAGGGCATCGCCATACCTGGTGGGCGGCTGCTGCCGCCGGATTTGATCATTCAGGATGAATTGCATTTGATATCGGGGCCGCTCGGAACGATGGTCGGGCTCTATGAGACGGCACTGGAAGCACTCGGGACGCGGCAAGTTGATGGCGCAACGGTCAAGCCGAAAATCATCGCCTCCACAGCGACGGTCCGTAGGGCCGATAGCCAGATTCGGGCTTTGTTCAACCGACAGACTGTGGACATTTTTCCGCCGCCGGGACCGGATCGGCGCGATTCGTTTTTCGCACGGACCATGAGGGTCTCGGAAAGCCCGGCCAGAGAATATGCCGGGATAGCCGCGCAGGGGCGAAGTCCGAAAGTGGTGATGTTGCGGGTGTATATGGCGCTCTTGGGCGCTTCGCAGAAATATTTCGACCGGCTCAAGGTGAAGGGACAGGACAATCCCGCAGACCCCTACATGACACTGGTTGGCTATTACAACGCACTGCGGGAACTCGGCGGAGCCAGACGCCTCATTGAAGACGAAGTGCGCAACCGCCTCGTGGATTATTCCTCGCGCAAGCGGCGCGGCGAAGCCGAGGGGCTGTTCGCCGACCGGCGGATCGATTATGAACCGGTCGAACTCACCAGCCGCGAAAGCACGGCCCGAGTGTCCGAGGCGAAGCGCCGCCTGGCGCTGCCCTTCGGGCAGGATAAGGCGGTACATGTTGCCATCGCCACCAATATGATCTCGGTGGGCCTCGATATTACAAGGCTCGGCCTCATGGTGGTGTTCGGGCAGCCGAAAACAAGCGCGGAATATATTCAGGCCACGAGCCGGGTGGGACGCGACCAGAACCGCCCCGGTCTGGTCGTCACGATCTACAACGTTCACAAGCCGAGGGACCGCTCGCACTATGAGCGCTTCGAGATTTATCATGAAACCTTTTACCGGAGCGTCGAGGTCACGAGCGTGACGCCCTTCTCGCCTCGCGCTCTCGATAAGGGGTTGGCGGGGATGATGGTGGGACTCGCGCGGCACGGCTTGACGCCGATGACGCCGCCGCGGGGCGCCGCTCAAATTCTAGCGGAACGGGCGAGGCTCGACTTTGTGGTGAACACGGTCGCAGAGCGGGCGCTCGGTCACTCGACGCTTTCGCCCGAAGAGGCGGATGTTTTGAGGCGACGAGTACGGGAACGGACGCTGGATCTGCTTGATGAGTGGAGCAAGGAAGCAATGGAACTTGGGAATGTCGGCGTGGGCTTGCAATACAACCCCACGGAAACCGGCGGCGCGCAGCCGCTCCTACGCGATTTTCTCAGCGCGGATCTCAGGAACCTGCCGCCCGGTCATCGCCGGATGAAGTTCCGGGCTAACCGGTCGTTGCGCGATGTCGAGCCCAGTGTCGCCGTCCAGGTGAAGACAATGGACCTGCAACCGATGGAGGATGACGAGGCATGAATCCCGTGCGCTATATCAAGCCGCAGGGAGAATTGCGGCAGAGCCAGGTCGTCATGACATTCGGGCCGGGCTCAATGGTCGATCTCCCGAAGTACTCGGTGCTGATCGCAGGACTCGATTATTGGAGCGGTGGCGGACTGGAAATCTTCGAAGCCAGGCTGGCGGCAAAGGCGGCGAGGATCTTGGATCTGCCCGGCGTGCGGCTCGTAACGCCGCCTCCTTCTCATGACGACCCGTTAGGGCCGAACCCGCACATTGAGGCGTTTCAGTTTCCAGAGTGGTTCATCACGCAAGACAACGAACGGGATACAGAAGCAATGTTCGGGCGGACGCGGCTCTTGGTGCATCGCAAGGCCTTATCGCGAGGGGCATATATCGACCGGAACAAGAAGCGACGGTCGGTGGTGCCAATCCGCTTTGTGAGGGCATGCCGCTACGGGCACATCGGCGATATCGACTGGTACGCTTTCGTGCATCAAGGAAAATCCGATTGCGCCTCGCAACAGCGTCAACTCTTCATCGACGAGCGGGGCACGAGCGGCGATTTGACTGAGATCTTCATTCGCTGCGAGTGTGGGAACGCGGAGCGAAGCGTGGCCCAAGCGGCGCGGTTTCAAGATCGCGCGCTGGGGAAGTGTGACGGGAGCAGACCCTGGCTCGGACCGTACACAAAGGAATCCTGCGGAGAACCGAGTCGGCTGCTTATCAGAAGCGCTTCAAATGCGTATTTCCCGCAGACCCTCAGCGTGATCTCGCTGCCCGACCGCGACGAGTCGGTTCGGAAGGCGGTAGATGCTGCCTGGGACTATCTCGAAATTGTGGAGACAATGCCGGATCTGGAGCGCGAACTGCGGCGGCCAAAGGTACGGGAAGCGCTCGACGGCATCTCGCCCGACGAAGCGCTGGCCCAGATTCAGATGCGGCGCATGGGTACATCGCCGCAAGACAAGTCGGTCAAGCAAGCGGAACTAGAAACGTTGACGGCGGCTAAAGAAGAGATCGGATCGGATCAGCCTGGAGGTGTGTTCTACGCGCGCGCTCTGCCGAAGGCGATCTGGGACCGGCCGTGGATGAAACCGATCGAACGAATTGTACTCGTACACCGGCTGAGGGAAGTGGTCGCCCAAGTGGGCTTCACACGCTTCGAGTCTGCGGCTCCTGACATTGAGGGGGAGCTGGACCTGGGCGTTCAGCGCGCTGCGCTCGCCCGCGAGACGACCTGGCTGCCCGCCTATGAGAATAAGGGCGAGGGTATCTTCCTACAATTTAATTCGGAATACCTGAACGCCTGGGTACAGAGACCGGATGTCGCTCAACAAGGGAGTCGGCTAAAGCGTGGTTTCGATGAGTGGAAAGCCGAGCGCCAGAGCAGCTCTCGCGTTTTCCCCGGATTATCCTACATAGCCCTACATGGTTTCTCGCACTTGCTTCTTACTGCGCTGGCTCTAGAGTGCGGATATCCGGCGAGTTCAATACGGGAGCGCATATACGCCATCCCGCGAGTAGGTTACGGTGTCCTGCTTTATACCGGCACGTCGGATGCCGAGGGGACGCTCGGCGGATTGATAGAAGCGGGCAGGCGCATCCATAACTCGGTCAGGAGCGCGCTCGAACTGGGGCTGCTGTGCTCGAACGATCCGGTGTGCGCCCAGCACGATCCGTCGAACCAGCAAGAGCACCGCTATCTGCACGGGGCGGCGTGTCACGGCTGTGTTCTGACTGCCGAGACCAGCTGCGAACAGCAAAATGATTATCTTGACCGCGCGTTGGTTGTGAAAACAGTCGAAGGGCTGGGCGCTGAGTTGTTCAGCGATGCCGGATGGTCATGAATGGCCTTCTTGCTCTTTCGGCTGCGGACCTCGGCGCCCTTAAGGAGGCCCTGCGGACTGGGCGATTGCCTGCGCCATTTCTGCCGGCGCTGATCGAGAAGATTGTGCCCCAGACCATGGCCCACAGCGTTTCGGCCGCGCTTCAACGGATGGCCGCTTCCGGTGCCAATGGCGAGGGGCTTGTTGCTGCGCTCGAATTGCTCGCCGCCGCGCGCGCCCAGCATACGTCCATCGATGAATTGGTCGAACTTGTCACCACTGGTCCCGATTCAGGTGCTGTGAACAATCGTGATACTCAGGTTGTGGTGCAAGACTTATTCCGTAGTGCGGAGCGGAGCGTTCTTGTTGCGGGTTATGAGCTGTATCAGACGGAGCGTGTGTTCCGGGTTTTGGCTGAGCGGATGGCTGAGCGGCCTGATTTGGACGTGCGGATGTTTTTGAATGTGAAGCGGCCTCAAGGCGACAGCAGCGCCGAAGGCGAACTGGTCGCTGGTTTTCGGCATCGCTTTCGAACGGAGCATTGGCCCGCCGAGCGGCGGTTGCCGGAGATTTATTTCGATCCGCGGTCGCTGGCGCTGGACGGCAAGCAGAAAGCGGTTCTTCACGCAAAATGTGTAGTTGTTGACGGGAACATCTCCTTCGTTTCGTCCGCCAACTTCACGGAGGCAGCGCAGCAACGAAACATTGAGGTCGGCGTCCTGATGCGATCCCAATCTCTCGCCGATCGGCTGATCGGGTTCTTCGCGGCATTGGTCTCGACCGGTGCTGTGAGGCGAGCGCTGTAATGCAAGGCCGGCGGATCGTCGGCATCCAGGCGCGGTAAAGTGGCTCGGTTTCAGCCCTTTCGTCGGCGTTACATCTTCGTGACGCGCCTTTTCATGATCGTCACCACTTTACACCACGGCGGTGATGCGAAGGCAAGCCCTCCGTATGAACCGCCGGCAGTTCCGTTTCGGTGTCGGCGATTCTCCGATTCGCTTTGCAAGCGGGAAACATTCAGTGTAGTCCCGTACAGCGCCAGCGCCCCACGTATTACTGCCAAGCCTCCCGCCGAAAAACACGCTAAAGCAAGCTCAACCAATCTCCTTAGTTCACGCCGTTTTCGATGGGTGTTGGGGTGATTCCACCTTCGGCGTATCCTTCTGCTCAGTTTCCCTCGGGAAGAATCCATAACGCCCGCTATGGGGGTTCTTGCTGAACATGACAACCTGGGACCTCGCCGTGATCACGGCCGGAGGATCAGTGTTCTCGACGACGATAACCTGACGATCAACAGCGAGACCGGCCAGATAGTCATAGAACTTTACATTCAGGTCGGTTCCCGTGAGATCATCCTCCAACCCTTCCGGTTCGCGGTATGCGCGCAACGGGGTGTCCAAGATGACAAAACTCGGATGCGGCGTATCCTTCGTCTTGCAGAATTGAAGGAGGCCGATAGTGAACGCCGCGTGCGTAATCGCCCGCAGGCCTTTGCCGCGCGCTGTCCGCGGCTTTCCGGCGATAACGAGATCGCGGTTCTTCGCGTCAAAAAACACCCGCTCCGCTTCCGGAAAATGCCAGTCTTTCAGCACGGCTTCGACCTGTAGCGCAAAGGCTTCCGCGACCGCTGCTGACAAATCGCCTTCCGATACCGCCCCCCCCTTCTGGTCATCCACATCGTTCTCGATCTTGATCCGCCGCGCCTCTACGTCCTTGATGGATTTGTAAATTGCCAACGCCTCCCTGACCTCGCCGCGTTTATCCGCCAGGCCGGCGTAGGTCGTGCGCAGTTTCGTCAACTTTGGTGTAATCAACTGCTCGATGCCGCGGGACAATTTCCTGAGATCGTCGTCCACTTTGGGCAAGCGCTTGTCGAAACCAGCAGCCTCGCGCTCCAAGTTTGTCACGGTGTCGGCCAGCTCGGTTCGCAGCAGCTCGATCTTCGCGATTTCGCTGCGCGCCGCCGCGACAACCGCCTCTATATTGCCGTCGCAATCCGAATCACGACGATGATGCGCAGGCGCAGCGCCACACAACGGGCAGGGTACCTGCCCCAGGACCTCGAATAACGTCCCGCCTTCTTCGATGCCGCGCAACCGCGCCGCATCGGAGAGGTAATGACGGTCCAGCAGCGTGAACCGTTCGAGAAGGCCGGCTATTTCCGCCCGGCGTTCCCGGCCCTCTTCAAGTTTCTTACGTGCCTCGCGGCGGCGATCCTCCAGGCCGCGATATTCCGCATCTGTCGTCGCCAACTGGTTCGCGTGTTGAGACAGAGATCCATCAAGCCGCTCAAGCTGGTCTTCCAGATCGTCGGGGTCCTTTGTCAACTCTGCCAGCCGCTCGCGGTGCTCGTCGAGCAATTGATCCAAAAGGTCAAGCTGCGCGTCCCTTGACTGCTCCTCTGGCCCCTTCGGCTTGTTCGGAACAAGCGCGGCGTCATCGACTCCCGTCAGCAACAGTTTGAACGTGGCGAAATTCGGCGTGTCCGCCGTCGGATTTCCGTCCGAGAGGGGCGACCTCTGGGCGATAATTTCGGTTTCATCGACGATCAGGAGTCGCGCCAGATTCCGGAAGCTGAGACTGTTCGTCTCACCCTGCTTGTTCTTGCGCACGCGCTTTCCGTCCATGCCGCATCGCTGTAGCAAGTACATGGATAGATTGGCGTAATTCTTTTCGCTGTGCTGATCGGCGAGATCGACCGCCTCGACCCCTTCCGCCGGGGGCTGGAGATGTAGTCCGGAGAATGCCCGGAAAGCACCGCCGTCCACGCTCCGTAACAGCGTGAACTGTTCTCCCGCGAGGGTTTCCAGCCCCAGGAAGATGCGGTCATAGCCGATACGCTCGGGTATATCCCGCAGCTGCTGTTTTCCCCCGAGCATGAAGTCGATAGCCTCAACGACAAACGATTTCCCGCATTCGGATGCTCCGTAGATCACATTCAAGCCGGGACCAAATTCGAGGGCCGCCGGATGGCGGTTCGGCCCATGAAACACGATATGGCGCAAGCGCAGACCGGGCTGAGCCATCACTCCGCCCCCAAACTACGTTCTGCGGCCTGGAATTCTTCGACCCAGTGGTCGAAGAACCGCCGCATGACAGTGCGAAACTCCTGCTCGCTATGATCGCCCAGAGAGTTTACAAGCCAGGCAGCGCGTTCTTTAAGACCCTTCAGGTAGGCGGATTCCAGTGACGACAGAAAGGGCGCGGCATTCTCGCCGGCGCGATACCGTATCCCTTCCGCCACAAACTCCCGTGCAACCAGCTCACGCGTCATCATGAGCAAAAGAGCCCGTTGCACCAGTTTCCGTCGGACGAGCAATTCGGCAGACTGCAACGGGGCTGGCGGATGCAGGCTCGATGGCCCTCCAATGTCCCCGGTATGCACCAGTAAATAATCAAACGCAACGAGTCGTTGAAGATCGAACGAACGTGGATGCGCAGCGCCGAGGACGGCGACGGCGCGCAACCCAGCTTCAAGCGGCCCATTAAAGGTTACTGGCTTTCGGCTTCCCGCTACGACTTCGTCCATAGCAACCGGTCCTCGTTCGCCAATTGATGGCAGATGCCATCCCTGTCCTTCGGTTTCGAACACGTCAACAACGCATTGGAGGTGAGATGCAGCTCCCTCGCCGCTTGAGTGACCCGTCTAACCCGTTCATACCCGTCTGCGTGGTCATCCTCGCATACATCGACGACTCCTGTATGGATATCATCTTGCAACGACTCAAACGTACCGACCGGTACGCTATCGCGGGCGAATATGCGCAGCGATTCGGCGTGATAAAAGGCCTCACGCTGGCGCCCGAAGTGAGTGTCCAGCTTAGGCCAAGCCTTCAGCGCTTTCACGTCCGGCACCGGGTGTTTCTTGTGGTCCGCATAGGCTCCCAACAATTGCGCGACGTAGCGGCTCTCCGCAGGCGCGATAACCGTCGGCGGCTTTTCAGCCGCAGGCCGGTTGGGAAGACCCCCGCCAAAACGGGACGCATGGCACGGACATTGACGGTGACCCTCGATGACCTCCAGCGCCGACTTCGAATCGAATATCGAAAAATCGAATGCCTCCACGTACGCAAGGAACCCGCCCTCCAGAGGCACCTCCTGCGTCTCGGTGATCGCGACCCGCACATGCTTGTCCCAGTTTTCAATTAGCCCCATTTTCAGCTTCGCGGCGTTGCCGAGATAGCCCGCAAGCGTGGTCCCGACGCCGTGCGGGGCAACAAAATAGTACCGGCGCGGCGGTCGATACTCCTTATTGAAGCTGTGCCAGAGGATTTTTCCGATCTCCTGCCACGCTTCGCTTGGGTAGATGGCATGCCCAAGGTATCTTTTGCACTGATAGTTATCCCAGACTCCCTGAAGCTTCTGGTCATCGGCAAAGCCGGCAATGTCGATGCCGCGATCGCCAGCCCCGGCAAAACGCTGCACCTTGACGTAAAGGCTCCTGAGCGCAAAATACGCCCACTCTTCAATGAACCCTTCCCATTCCTCGGCTGAATAAAGCAGGATGCGCTGTTGCGGCGGAATCGACGGACCGTGGGTCACCTGATCCGCAGTGACCGTGCTCGCCGACGCGGCAGGCGGCGCTATGTCCTTAAAACCGTCACTCATTCATCAGGGATCCTTTCCCTCATCGCAACCGGTACTCCCGGATGCCCGTCTGCTCGATGAGCAGGTGCATGCTCGTCAGCGTGAACACCTTGCCATCGGTCGCCCGAAGCAGTCGCCATATCCCCGCGGCGCACATTGAAGGCGATCACGCTTGCTTTCCGAATAGCGGCCACTTCCCCGCAATGTATTGCTCGGCCGCATCCCGGACGACCCACGCCAGCGACACTTTCTTCTGCTTGGCGATTTCGTCGAGAGTTGCGTAGAGATCGGGCGGAAAACTGATCGTCGCGCGCACCTGCGCGGCGCTCTGGGCCTTCATCACCTTCTTCCCATCTCCCCTTTTCGCCTTCATTCGCGGCGTTCCTCTTTTTTGATCTTCACCGCATTTCACCACATCGGTGAAGCAAAGGCAAGCCCTCCGTATGGCCGCCGAAATGGCCGCCGGCAGTTTCGTTTCGGCTGTCGGCGTTTTTCCGGTTCGTTTTCCATGTGGGATACGTTCAGTGTAGTCCCGTGCGCATGCAGCATCGGTCTGCATACCCCCTTTTCCCTCATATGGGATAACGGGCTTTCTTCGGCGGCCCACTCGCGGCCGTCAAGGGCGCGCTTTTTTTGCGTTCATCGAGACCCTTTACGGCCAGGATGGGCCGCACACGCTGGTCGGCGAGGGAAAATGGGGCCGGGTAGATGGGGTGCGCGCAGTTCGCGGGGTTTTGGCGGCGGCCTGGGCGCGACGTGCGTCAGCACAATCGCGTAGAGGGTCGTTCGACTACGGCAGAAAACAAGAGCGCCGTGCCCGGCTTACATATAGTACCGGTAGTGTTTGTCCTCGTCGCCTTCCTTCATGTATGCGAGGATTTCGCCGATGCGCTGGGCGAAGCGGGTCGTAATCGGATCACCGTCGGCAAAATCCACGTTATTAAAGTTCATCTTCGACAGGGCGAGGATTTCTTTGAACAGCCGTCGCGGCGGCGTATCGCCCCGATGATCGAGCAAGTACCATGGCTCCGGGACGTAACCTTTTGGGTAGGTCCCCAGTTCTGGCACGTATCCCAGCGTATAGAGGAAGTGCCCGGTTCCACAACGGGCATAGGTGCGTCGTAGTGGCGGATAGCCACCTTCCCGGAAGAAACGGGTGCCGACCTTTTGAATGGATACAAGGTCGTATTGGCGTACGCCGCTTAGGCCCGCCACAAAACCTTCCCATTCTTCCTCGTAGAATTTCGAGGTTTTGTGAATGACAACGCGCTGGGGCGGTTGCTCACCCTTGAACTCCTTGTAGCGGTCGATGATCAGCTTCATCAGCGCTTCGGCGCCTTCGCGGGGCAGGTGTGGGGTTTTGCCATGTTCCCAACGGAACGGATGGCCGCGCACTACAAAGGCGTCGCCGTCGCCGGAGAACACTTGTGCCAAGCTGGTACGCATCTTGAACGAGCTGTCGGTGATCTCCTGAAAGAAGCTGATTCCGACAAAACAAGTGTTGGGGTCCATTCCTTCGAGCTTCCACGGAAGTGCTCCCGTCGCCTTGTAGTATTGGGCAACACAGAAGTTCCAGGCCTTGGTTGCGGGGTGTTGGGAGCGCGCCGAGAACAGGCTGTTTTCAAGTCCGAGTTGAAGGGGCCGCTTGAGTTTCATGGTCGTGGCTTTGAGGGCACGGCGGAGATTGCGATAGACGATGTCTTCGGTCCGCTGGGCCTCGGCACCGTGCGCGAATAACGGCAATTGTCCATGGTGCACTTCGAGCTGAAGCAGCTTGGACATGAAAGCGTTGGACGTTCCGTGACGGCGCAGGTAGGAGCCGGCCTCCAGGCAATAATCGACGATGGGTTGCGGTATGGCACAGAAGATGACGCGGGCGCCGGGAAGGCTTTCGCAGGTGAGAGTAACTTTCTCTGTCAATAGATCCACGGCCTTTTTGAAACCGTCCTCGTAGCGTGCTTCGCCGGTGATGCTGCGCACATCCATGTCCGTAATCAGACCTTGAATGGCCTGCTGCGGGCGCATGCTGCTCTTGAAGGGCGAGGTCGGACTAAAGCCGGGAAAGTCTGGCACTTGGCGGGGCTTCTTGGCGTTGCCGGGAACCATATTCGCGCAATTCTCGATCCATTTCTGTCCGGCCTCGATAGTCGCGCCGGTCCCTATAAGCGCAATATCGATTTCGGCGGGGTGCAGGGGCGTGTGCAGCCCAAAAGGTCCTGCGAGCGCGAGACCTGCCTTGGGATCGCGGGCAAGCGAGGAGCCGCCAAACACCAGCGGGGGCTCCTCCAGGAGTTCGAACTCGACTGGCGGGGGAGGAGCAACACGAACGATGTTCATTCATCCTCCGTCGTCTCGGCTGCGGCGGATGCTTCCAATTCATTCCAGTCGATGTCGTGGTCCGCCGCAACGATCTCGATAAGGCTCTTTTTGTCAGCAGGGATTCCGAAGGCCGCCTCGCCTTGCAAGTAGCTCGCCGCAACGATAAGTTCCGAATCGTCGAGCGTTAGGGTGATCTCGTCGTTGCCCTCCGCGAGGAACCATAACCAGAACATGAGATGGTTCAGGACCTGATAGTTTCGGTCTTTGCTCTTTCGCGACGTGCTGAGCGCGCCCGCCTCCTTGCCCGCGAGCAGAGCGTTGCCATCTCGCGTGAAAACGTAGGCGGGCGTCAGCCGAAGAAAGAAGTGCCCGCCAATCTCGCAGAAGGCTGCGCGGCACGCATGGTGAACCCAGAACACCACCGACTGCGATTGTTTGCCTATGTAGGGGTAGGCTACCTGGCGTTCCGGGGTCCGCCCGCGCATTGACTCCCAGGTGATCTTGCGGGCGGCATTGTTTTCGTCGGGCGGAAAGTAAAATGTTTCCTGGTCCTTCTGCACGAGTCCGCGGCCCGCAAGAAACACCCTGATGGCCGCATTCCAGCGGCCGACGGCGTAATTGCGGGTCGCCGCGCGTTTCAGGTAATCCGGGTAGCGGTGCTGCTTTACGCTGTCCGGATCAACATAGGAGCGCAGTGGGTGCATCAGGTCTCGCGGATCGCGAAAGCCCACGTATTTGCCCCCCGACTCCTTGGCTAACGCGGAGCCGTCCTCTGCGGCCCCCACGAGACGCTTGAGCGAAAATTCCGCTTCATAGACGGACGGTGGAAGGCCCACGACCGGGAGCATATTCGTATGGAGCGTCTCTTTAATCTGATCGACAAGAAATTCAGTACGTTCGACTTCGTCGGCAATGGCGACTTCCGAGAGGTCAAGAAGACTATCCGCACTGAGGCGGTTGTTGCGGAGGGAGAATCGGATTTTCGAGGTTGCCGCCGAATCATGTTGGTTCAGATAGCGCTTCACATCGAGCCAATAGCCGGCTTGTAAATCCGGATCGTAGATGACCAGGATGACGGGAAAGCCTACCTTGGACCAGTACGCAAGATCGGATGCGCTCGCGTAGTAGTCGAAACCGCTCGCCGTTCTGTTTCGTAGGTAGCTGGCTCCAGACTTGATTTGGACTTTGACGATGAATCCGGTCACCACGCCATCGCGCGTAAATTCAAGTTCCCCGTCGAGTCCGTAATCGTCGTTGGGGGTTGGTCGCCAAATGGCTCTGAGTTCATGGGCCATCTGCTGGATGAAGATCAGTCCAAGCTGTTCGGTCGGCTGATTCGGGTTAAGAAGCTTCTCTGCGCTTTTCGCTCGCACGGCACAAAACCGCCCTCCTTCTATTATGTTTCAAACAGAGAGCGCTGGCGGCGATGGCAACGCATCGGTATGAATTGAGGCGGGCCGCACACGCTGGTCAGCGAGGGAAAATGGGGCCGGGTTAACGGTGTGGGCGCGCAGTTCGCCGGGATCTAATGGCGGGCTCCCCAGCCGACACGAGCGGCGCTTTCAGGGGTCAAGCAGTGCCTGAATATCGCGGCTCCCGCGCACGATGTGAAGAATGAACACGTCCTCGCCATGGATACGGTAGATGATGACGTACTCTCCGACAGGAAAGCTTCGCAAGGCGGGACGCAAATCATCGTCGCGCGGGCGACCGATGTGCGGATAGGCGGCAAGCATGAAAAAACGGTCTGTGATGGCATCGGTAAGCCGGTCGGCGATTTCAGCGCTGCCGCTTTCTCTGGCGGTGCGATACCAGATATCGTCCAATTGAATTTCGGCTTCCGGCGCGAGGCGGTGTGCCATCAGCGGTGCAGATCGTGCTCGGCGTCCAGGCGGGCGCGGCCCCTCTGCTTTACTTCCTGCGACAGATCCCGCATGGATTGTTGCGTTATGATGCGACCGTGGCCGCGAGCGAGTGAGGCTTCCGCAGCATTGACCGCAGCAAGAATTTCTGCCCGCGTCCGCTCGCGCTCCTCCCACAAAACAAGCGCTTCTTTTACCGCGTCTTCTTCGCGCTGAAGCCGCCCGCTTTCGATGGCCTGGCGGACGAACGCTTTCTGGTCGGGGGTGAGGCTCACATCCATAGCCTGAACGTAGGGATTCCGAGTGGGCGTGTCAACGCTACCGAGGTGGGCGGAGGTGCGCTTCTACCAGTTTTGGCGGTAACAGATTTGCAAGGCTGAATGTATGGGCGGGTGACCACTATGCCAGCAGAGGAGCAGCGCCAAGTATTTGCAATACCTTGCGACCTTTCCGCATGCAAACTGGATCTTAACGGTTCTTGGGTATGGTTTGCTTACTGCGGTTGTGCTATCTGGCGCGGCAACGCATGCACGGAGGGCTCCCATGGATTCTGCCTGCTTTGACTGTGGCGCGCCTCCATGAAACATCTGGAGCGCTATATTGAACGCATCGTGTCGTCTCAGACCACGCAGGAGGCGTTTGACCACTTTTGCGACGCCATGAGTCAACATGGCTACGACCGGATCGCGTACAGCCTTGTGAACGACCATCCTTCCCTCGGTCTCTCCAGTCA
>Ga0302325_10022068_pt1 | contig 13329 bp, 12 predicted proteins | sample Palsa_T0_2_FD_201948 | JGI IMG/M metagenome (GOLD analysis project Ga0302325, IMG submission 201948) | Peat permafrost microbial communities from Stordalen Mire near Abisko, Sweden - Palsa_T0_2 | ecosystem: Environmental > Terrestrial > Soil > Palsa > Peat permafrost | place: Sweden: Abisko... | reverse complement strand
CGCCGCGGCGCGCGCGTCGTCAAGGCGGTGCTGGAGCTCGCCGGCGTCGAGCGACTCGGGGGAGATCGCCTCCTCGACCAGCAGGAGCGCCCGGTTGTCGGCGAACTGCAGGTACCCCTCGGCCTGCGCGTAGCGGACGATGTCGGTGTCCGAGCGGTAGAGCCGCAGTTCGGTCGGCGCGAGCTGCGCCAGAATCGGCGCATGATGCGCCAGGATGCCGACCGAGCCGACCGTCGTCCGCGTCGAGATCATCTCCACCGCGTCGTTGAACACCTCGCCCTCGGGCGTGAGGATCTCCACCGGGAACCGGGAGTGAGCCATCAGTTCCCGCCGCCCGCGTCCTTGAGCACGTCCTCGATCGTCCCCTTCAGGAAGAAGGCCCGCTCCGGCACGTCGTCGTGCTTGCCCTCGATGACCTCCTTGAAGCCGCGGATGGTGTCCGCGATCGGGACGTAGGCCCCCGGCGTGCCGGTGAACTGCTCGGCCACGAAGAACGGCTGGGAGAGAAAGCGCTCGACCTTGCGGGCCCGCTGCACCGTGACCCGATCCTCGTCGGACAGCTCGTCGATTCCCAGGATGGCGATGATGTCCTGCAGCTCCTTGTAGCGCTGGAGAATCTCCTTCACCCGGTTGGCCACGGCGAAGTGCTCCTCGCCGAGGATGTCGGCCTTGAGGATCGTCGAGGTCGAGTCGAGCGGGTCGACGGCGGGATAGATGCCCTTCTCGGAGATCGCCCGCGACAGCGTGGTGGTCGAGTTGAGGTGGGCGAACACCGACGCCGGCGCCGGGTCGGTGAGGTCGTCGGCCGGCACGTAGATCGCCTGTACCGAGGTGACCGAGCCCTCCTTGGTGGAGGTGATCCGCTCCTGCAGCTGGCCCATCTCGGTCTCCAGCGTGGGCTGGTAGCCCACCTGGGAGGGCATGCGCCCGAGCAGGGCCGAGACCTCCGAGCCCGCCTGCACGAAGCGGAAGATGTTGTCGATGAACAGGAGCACGTCCTGGCCCTGATCGCGGAAGTACTCGGCCATGGTCAGCCCCGACAGGGCGACGCGCATGCGGGCGCCGGGCGGCTCGTTCATCTGGCCGAACACGAGCATCGTCTTGTCCAGCACGCCCGACTCCTTCATCTCCAGCCACAGGTCGTTGCCCTCGCGTGAGCGCTCGCCCACGCCGCAGAACGCCGACAGGCCGCCGTGCTCGCTGGCCAGGTTGTGGATGAGCTCCTGGATGAGCACCGTCTTGCCCACGCCGGCGCCACCGAACAGGCCGACCTTGCCGCCCTTGGCGTAGGGCGCCAGCAGATCGATGACCTTGATCCCGGTTTCGAACATCTCGGTGGTCGGGGTGAGATCCTCGACGTCGGGAGCCTTCTGGTGGATCGCGCGTCGCTCGGTGTCGGGCGGAATCGGGGCGCCGAGATCGATCGGCTCGCCGAGCAGGTTGAAGATCCGCCCGAGCGTGGCCTGCCCGACCGGCACGGTGATCGGGGCACCGGTGTCGATGACCTCGGCGCCGCGGGCCAGGCCGTCGGTGATGTCCATGGCCACCGCGCGCACACGGTCGTCGCCGAGGTGCTGCTGAACCTCACAGACCAGCACCCTCTCCTCGGCACCGGGACTGATCCCGGGGGCCTCCTCCTCACGACCCTCGGCCGGTCGAGCGACGGTGATCGCATGGTTGATCTCGGGCAGCCGGTCAGGGAAGACGGCCTCGATCACCACGCCCTGAATCTCCTCGATGCGTCCGACATTGGGCTTCGTGTCGGCGCTCGCGGGCGCGTCGGTGTGGGGGGCGGTGCTCGCTTCCATTTCGGGTCTCGATTCTCCTGTGGTCAATGTGAAGTCGGGTGGGGATGGGTCGGCGACGCTGAGCGCGTCGAGGTTGGCGGCGCGATCAGGACACGCCCTCGGCGCCGGCGACGACCTCCATGATCTCCTGGGTGATCTCCGCCTGACGGGCGCGGTTCATCTCCAGCGTGAGGTCGGTGATGATCTCGCCCGCGTTCTCCGAGGCGTTGCGCATCGCCGTCATGCGCGCTCCGTGCTCGGAGGCCGTGGATTCCAGCAGCGCCCGGTAGATCGAGATCTCGACATAGTCGGGAATGAGCTGGCGGAGGATCGCCTCGGGGTCGGGCTCGTAGTCGACGAGCGCGTGGGACGCGGGCTCGTCGGCAGACCGCTCGGACTCCGCGCCCAGGACCTCGGCTTGGGCGAGCGGCAGCAGCGTCTCGCGACGCACGATCTGGGTCAACGGGGAGACATAGCCGTTGTAGATGACCTCGACCCGGTCGACCTTGTCGTCGCTGTAGGCGGCGATGAGGTCGTCGGCGATGCCGCGGGCGTCCGCGAAGGCCGGGCGATCGGTGAAGCCGGTGTAGGCCCCGGTGACCTCGCGGCCGCGGAACTGCAGCGAGCTGACCCCGCGCCGTCCGCTGGCATACCAGGTCATCTCGCGGCCCTGGGACTCGTACTCGGCGGCGGTGCGAACCCCGGCGCGCACGATCTGCGAGTTGAAGGCTCCGGCCAGACCGCGGTCGCCGGTCACCAGCAACAGCGCCACTCGGCGTTCGTCGGCGTGCTCGGCCAGCAGCGGCAGGCGGGTCGCCTCTGCCCCCGCGGCCTGCGCCGCCTGACGCGTCATCCGGCGGATCGCCTCGGCGTACGGCCGCAGCGCGGTGATCCGCTGTTCGGCCCGACGCAGGCGCGCCGCGGCCACCATCTCCATGGCCCGGGTGATCTTCTGGATGTTGGAGATCGAGCTGATCCGGTTCTTGACGTCGCGCTGGTTCTGGGCCATGGCTTGAGGAGGGTCGAGCGGCGCGCGGCGCTAGGCCGCGGCGGGCTCCTTGTCGGTCTCGTCGGCGGTCGGACTGGACTCGGCGTCGCCATCCGCGGACGGCCGAGTAGTGAGCGCCGGAGCATCGTCGTCGTCGAGCGGCTGGCCCTCCTCGTCGAGGTCATAGCCGAAGTCCTCCGCGAAGGACTCCACGGTGTCGTGGACGCTCTTCTGCACCTCGTCGGACCAGTCGCCACCGGCGATCTTCGCGAGCACCTCGCGCTGCTCGGCGTGAACCCGCTCGGTCAGGCCGAGCAGGAACTCGGTCACCCGATCGACGGTGATGCGGTCCAGGAAACCGTTGGTGGCCGCGTAGATCTGCACCACCTGATCCTCGACCGGAAGCGGCGAACGCTCATCCTGGTTGAGCGTCTTGACCAGACGCTGCCCGCGCGCCAGCGTGCGCTGCGTGTCGGCGTCCAGATCGGAGCCGAACTGCGAGAACGCCTCGAGGTCGCGGTACTGGGACAGCTCGAGCTTGATCCGCCCGGCCACCTTCTTCATCGGCGCGATCTGGGCGTTGCCGCCGACGCGTGACACCGAGATGCCGACGTTGATCGCCGGGCGCACGCCGGAGAAGAACAGCTTCGGCTCCAGGAAGATCTGCCCGTCGGTGATCGAGATCACGTTCGTCGGGATGTAGGCGGACACGTCGCCGGCCTGGGTCTCGATGATCGGCAGCGCGGTGAGCGATCCGCCGCCGAGCTCGTCATTGAGCTTGACCGCCCGCTCGAGCAGCCGCGAGTGCAGGTAGAACACGTCACCGGGATACGCCTCGCGACCCGGCGGACGGCGCAGCAGCAGCGACATCTGACGATACGCGTAGGCGTGCTTGGTCAGGTCGTCGTAGACGGCCAGCGCGGCCTCCCCCTGGTAGAGGAAGTGCTCGGCCATGGCGCAGCCGGCGTAGGGCGCCAGGAACTTGATCGGGGCGGCCTCGTCGGCCGCCGCCGCGACGATGATCGTGTTCTCCAGGGCGCCCGCTTCCTCGAGGATCTGGGCCAGTGCCACCACCGTGGCCATGCGCTGGCCGATCGCCACGTACACCGAGCGCACTCCGGTGTTCTTGTTATTGATGATCGTGTCGATGGCGATCGCCGTCTTGCCGGTCTGGCGATCGCCGATGATCAGCTCGCGCTGCCCGCGCCCGATCGGGATCATGGCGTCGATCGCCTTCAGGCCGGTCTGCATCGGCTCGGTGACCGGCTGGCGCTGGACCACGCCGGGCGCCTTGAACTCGGCCGGCCGGGTCAGCGTGGTGTCGATGTCGCCCTTGCCGTCGAGCGGGCGCCCGAGCGGGTCGACGATGCGTCCGAGCAGCGCCTCGCCCACCGGGATGTCGATCAGGTGGCCGGTGCGCCGGACGGTGTCGCCCTCGGAGATGTGCTCCCACTCGCCGAACAGCACGACGCCCACGTTGTCGGACTCGAGGTTGAGCGCCAGCCCGGTGACGTCGTGGGGGAACTCGAGCATCTCGTAGGAGGCGCAGTTCTCCAGGCCGTAAACGCGAGCGATGCCGTCCGCCACCGACAGCACCGTGCCCACCTCGGTGAGTTCCGCCGCGCCGGAGTCGAGCCCCTCGATGCGGCTCTTCAGGATGCTGGTGATTTCGTCGGGGTTGATCTGCATGGTGTTCTCTGAAGGCTCCTTGGCCGGTCGATCGACGACCGGCGTTGCGGTCAGGCGCTGCGCGCGACCTGCTTGCGTAGTAGTTCGAGACGGTTGCGAATCGAGGCATCGAGAATCGAGTTGCCGACCCGCAGGATGAGGCCGCCGAGGATGTCGGGGTCGACCGTCGCCTTGAGCTGCACCTCCTGTCCGGTGCGCTGGCCGATCTGCTCGCTTAGGTGCCGCAGGGTCTGCTCGTCCAGCGCGACCGCGCTCGTCACCTCGACCGGTAGCTGATGGCGCTGCTCGTCCCACAGCCCGTCGAAGTCACTGCGGACGCGGAAGATGACCGGCATCCGGTGGTTGTCGATGAGCACGCCGAGGAAGCTGACCAGGGTCGGGTCGGCGTCGGGGAGCAGGTGCGCGAGCGCGGCCCGCTTCTCCTCGGTCGAGAACTCCGGCGAGAAGAAGAACGCCGTCAGAGCCCGCTGCTCGTGCAGGGCATCGGCGAACTGCCCGAGCTGCTCACGCAGCAGGTCGAGCTTGCCCTGCTCCAGAGCGACCTCGAACAGCGACCGTGCATATACGCGAGCGAGCTCTTCCATCCCTGGTCCCTACCTAGTTGCTCCGGGCGGTGCCCGACAGCTTCGTGAAGTCGATGTCGCCGAGCGCCTCCTCGACCAGCCGGCGCTGATCGGAATCGTCCAGCGACTTGCGCGTCACCTTCTCGGTGGCGAGGATCGTCAGGTCGGCCACCTCGTTGCGGAGGTCCTGCAACGCCCGCTTGGTCGCGGCGTCGATGTCGCGCTGGGCCTTTCGCGAGGCCTCCTCGGCGATCTCGTCGCCGCGCGCGTGTGCCTCGCGCTCATGGGCGTCCGCGGCCTGGCGCGCGCGCTGCACGATCTCCTCGGACTGGCTGCGGGCCTCGGCCAGCCGCTCGCGGTATTCGGCCAGCAACTGCTCGGCCTCCTCGCGCGTGCGCTGCGCGCTGTCGATCGACTCCTCGATCGCCTTCTGCCGCTTCTCCAGCGCCGCGGAGATTGGCGGGAACGCCCACTTCCGCAGCGCCAGCAGCGCGACGATGAACGCGATCAGCGTCCAGATCATCACGCCCAGGCTGGGCGAGACGAGGAAGTTTCCACTCGAGCTGTCGGCTAGCAAGGGCATGGTCTAGCCGAGGAAGAACGCGATCAGGCCGAAGATGAAGGCGTAGAAGACGATCGCCTCGGTGAGCGCGAAGCCCAGCCACTGGATCGAGGTGATCTCGTCGCGCATCTCGGGCTGGCGGGTGACCGCCTCGATGACCTTGCCGAAGATGTAACCGACGCCGACGCCCGGGCCGATGGTGCCGAGACCGGCGCCGATGCCGAGGGCGAGCGACTTGATCGCCTTGTCCAGGGCGGGATCGTCGGCGGCGGCCAGAACGGTGATAAGCGACACGGAAGCTCCTTGTTGATCAGTGAGACTCGGCGACGGCGCCGCCGAGATAGATGGCAGTGAGAGTGGCGAAGATGAACGCCTGCAGGGTGGCGATCAGTACCACCTCGAACAGGAAGAACACGATCGCGATGGGCAACGTGACCGCGCCGAGCGCGGCGAGCCCCAGCAAGACGACCAGGCCGCCGCCCATGAACAGGATGAGCAGGTGGCCGGCCAGGATATTGGCAAACAGCCGCACCGACAGCGACACGATGCGCACGAACTGTGAGATGACCTCGATGCCGAAGATGAACGGGATCATCACGTAGCGAACCGGCACGTTGTCCAGGCCCGCGGGCAGCCAGCTTTTGATGTAGCCCACGAAGCCCTTGGCCCGGATGCCCTCGAACTGGTAGCTAAACCACACCATCAGCGTGAGCGCCAGCGTCACCGAGATGTTCGCGGTGGCCGCGTAGATCTGAAACGCCGGGATGTGCAATCCGAAGACGTTGAAGGTCTCCTCGGTGTTCACCGGCAGCGGGATGTAGCCGAGCATGTTCGAGAACCAGATGAACAGGAACAGCGCGCCGATGAACGGGAACCACTTGGCCGACATCGTCGGCTCGATGTTGTTGGGGCCGGAGATGTTGTCGTGCATCAGGCCGTAGACGACCTCGACGGCGGTCTGCACCTTGTTCGGGCGGGCCTGCATGCGCCGGGCGATCCACACCATCGAGACGACCGTCAGCACGGTGGCGAGGAACAGGTAGAGCACCGCCTTGTTGAGGGACAGGTCCACGCTGCCGAGCTTGATCGACACCCAGTCGTCGAGCTTGAACTCGTTCTGGGGCTGGTAGGCGGTGTTCTGGCCGTGGTTGCCGAAGATGACCGCGAGCGCGACGAGCAGCGCGATGTACAGCACCACGCCGAGGATCACCTTCGAGCGAAGCGACATGCGCGCCAGGACTTTCATCGCGCACCGCCGTTCGGCTGCAGCGGAGTGCCGGGGGGATTGCGGGTCGGGCCGCTGGGCGCGTCGAACGGGCGCATGATCATGCCGACGGTGAAGTAGACCGTGAACAGTGCCACGACCAGCACGGCGGCGGCGAGACCGGCCGCGTTGTCGTTGACCCCGACCAGGAAGATGGCGATCGCCACGAACCAGCCGCGCCCGATCATCGAACCGGCCAGCAGCCCGACGGTCGTGCGGGGATCGTTGGCCGCCGCGGCGCGGCGGGTGGTGTACACCTGTACTCCGCGCTGGATCACCCAGGCGCCGGCGGCCACGGCCCACCCGGCCATCGGCAGCCCCGCCACGATGAAGATCGGCAGCGAGACGGCGAGGAGTGCTATGTCAAGCCAGCGGACGACAGCCATCAGCTCACGGGTCCGCGACGCGGGCGCACACAACGCTCCCAGCCGCCCCGAAAGCGTCCGTGCAATCGTCGCCGGGTACCGCCGGCGCCACGCGAGCAGGCACGCCGCGACCGGCGGCGCTCGTCACTGGCTGGCCCGCGCAGACGCTCGCCGTGCGGGCTCCGGGCGCACCGGCGATCGGGCTGGCGCTCAGCCGGTGGTGCAGGCTCGGGCTCACGCTGAGCATCGGGGTCGCTCGCGTCGAACACGCCTTCGGTTGCATCGAATTCTGACATTTCGTTTGGGGCACCCTACAGACGACAAAAGTCCGCGCGCGCTTTCGCCGGCGGACTTTCCAGTGCCCACTCCTCCCGGGGGTCTTCGATGGGGCCGTGAGTGTACTTGGTTAGGGACTTCGTAACAACTTTGTGACACCCGCCACGCGATCGCGTCGGGTCCCACTATCGTGGACCATTCGGTCAGGAGCCCATGGGCCGCGCGTCCGGCTCGGAACTCGGGTCGCCCCCATCCCTACCGAGCGCCGAGCGCAGCAGGCGCCACGCCCTCGGCGCCACCACCTCGATGATGAGCACCGACAACGCGGTGGTCAGCATCCCCGCCAGGACGTCGGTGAGGTAGTGGTTGCCGGTGGTCATGACCGCGACGGCGGTCACGAGCGGATAGGCGACGGCCAAGGCGCGCACCCACCAGCGCACCGATATGCGCCAGACCACCAGCGAGGACCAGCAGGCCCAGGCCAGGTGCAGCGACGGCATCGCCGCCAGCTGGTCGGCGGTGGAGGCGAGCGTACCGGTGTGCCAGGAGCCGAAGGTGTGCGAGTTCGCCACGATGTCGATGAAGCCGGTCCCCGGCAGCAGGCGCGGCGGCGCCACCGGGTACAGCCAGAACACGGCAAAGCCGATCACGTTGATGAGCACGAGCGAGTTGCGCAGCGGCCGGTAGATGTCCGCGCGCGCCCACCAGATGTAGGCCAGCAGCCCGAGCGTGACGATGAAGTGGGCGTTGTCGTAGTAGTAGGAGAGCAGTACGCCGAGCGTGTGGTGGTTCGCCAGCCAGTGGTTGAGCGTGCGCTCGGGATCGAGGTGCAGGCGCTGCTCGAGCGAGAGGATGCCCTGGCCGTTGGTGATCGCCTCGTGCAGACGCACCGGCGCCGTGGCGACCAGCCGGTCATAGATGACCGCGAGCCAGCCGATGGCCAGCAGCTCGATCCACCACGGCGAGCGCTTGGCCCCCGGGGTGGCGCGGGTCTGGCTGGCGTGGCGCCGGGCGGCCGGCTCGTCCGCGGTCCTCGTGGCGACGCCCGGGTCGTCGCCGGCCGACCGCCGGGACGCGGGTGGGTGCTCGGTGACCGACATCTCACGAGGGAATCTAGCCGCTCCGGGGATGTTGCCCGGTTGTGAAGCCCGCCCCGGCCTCAGGGCGCGACGAGCGTCAGCCCACGCCGCGCAATGGTGTCCAGGACCGCCGGCAGCGCCGCGGCGGTGCGACGCCAGGACCCGGGGCTGGAGTAGTCGTCGGCGTCGTGCAGCAGGAGTACCGACCCCTCCCCCGCCCCGCCCGTGACCAACCGGCTGATCGACTCCGCCGTGGCGCGGGCCTCCCAGTCTCGGCCCCACTGCGTCCACAGCAGCGTCCGCCAGCCGTGCCGGCGCGCAAACGCCAGCGCGGCCGCGTTCAGCACCCCGTAGGGCGGGCGGTACAGGGTCACCCCGCGCCCGGTGGCGTCCTCGATGGTGGCCAGCGCCCGCGAGAGGTCGGCCTGCACCTGCCATGGCGTCAGGCGCAGGAGGTTGCGATGGCGATCGCAGTGCAGGGCGACGTCGTGTCCGGCGGCGACGATCTCGGCCGCCAGCCCCGGGTTGCGGCGCACCTGCTCGCCCACCAGGAAGAAGGTGGCCCGGGCGTCATGGCGCGCTAACGCTTCAAGCACCGCCGGCGTGCCCTGGGGGTGCGGTCCGTCGTCGAAGGTCAGCGCGATCCCGCGGCCGCTCGCGGTGGTCTGCTCGACGCCGAGGACGCGGCGCAGGCCCGCGGAGTAGAAGGCCGCCGCCGGCAGCGCGTGCGTGGCGCCGGCCAGGGCGAGCACACCGAGCGGGAGCGTGCGCTTCAGCTGGCGCTCGCCTGACTACTGCTCGGGAACGTCGCCGCCCCGGTCGCACGCTCGCCGCTGCTGCTGGCCCGAATGGTCGGCGAGAGGGCCGAGCCGGTGAGCGAGGCAAGCGACTCCGCGCCGAGACCCTCCGCGCGCAGGGTCGCCACGAGTCGCTCGGCACCGCGAACGGACGATTCCGAGCCGTCCAGCGTCACCACCACCACGTCGCCGGCCCGGATCTCACCCTGAGGCGGCGGCTGGCGGGCGTCGAGATGCCAGGCGCCGGTCACCGGGGTGGCGCCGGTGCTCCGCGCCAGCATGAGCCCGCCGAGCGACGGCTTCCCCGACTGCAGGAAGTAGAAATGCCGGCGCAGTCCGAAGGCATGAGCCTGCTCGTGCAGCCGGTGGGGAACGAGCACCCAGCGCAGCAGCCCGCCGCCCTGCTCGGACGGCAGACCTTCGTCCGCGTTGGTGCGCAGGCTCGCCAGCGTGAGGCTGGAGGGGTTCGCCACCGGCACGGCAAACGAGGCGTGCACGCCGTCGCGGGCCAGCTCGGCGGCCACCCGGGCCACATCGGCGTCGGGGGTGCGGATGATCAGGGCGACCTGACGCTGGTCGGTGGGGACGTTGGTGAGCGGATGGATGTGCAGCACCGAGCTCGCGAAGGCGTTGAGCTCGCCGGTCGACATCGCCCAGGCGCCGGCGATCAGCACGAGCGTGAGCTGGAGCCCCGCGGTGAGGACGCGCGGGCGCCAGACCGGAAGCGGCCGCACCCGTCGCGGGGCGGCCAGGACCACATCGACCGCGTGGGGCAGTCTGGCGCGCGGGGGCGCGGCGGCGGGTGGCGGTTCGGCCACCGCGGCGGCGATGCCGGCCGCGGCGCCGGCGATCGTCGCCGGCGGCACCGGTGAGTCGAAGCTCGCCTCGACGTGCTCGCGCAGCTCGCGAGTGTCATGCGCCAGGCGGACCAGCCGCAGATCGGCCATGGCGCGCGTGTTGATCCGGGCGTGCCCGACCGGCAGGCCGTAGGAGATGACCGGCGTGCCCGTGGCCATCGCCTCCAGGCAGGTGACGCCGCCGGTGGAGTGCACGAGCGCGTCGGCGGCGGCCAGCAGGTCGGGCATCCGGTCGGTGAACCCGTACACGTGGATCCGGGGGTCGTCGGCGAAGGCTCCGTCCAGGCGCCGGTAGAGCGCCTCGTTGCGCCCGGTCAGGCACACGATGCTCGTCACGTCCTCGATCCCGCATAGCTCCTTGACCGCACCCTCCAGGTCGCCGACGCCCCAGCCGCCGCCCGAGACCACCAGCGAACGGCCCGCCACCGGCAGCCCGAGCGCCGCGCGGGCCTCCAGCGAGGATCGGGCTTCGAGAAACGCGGCGGAGATGAGCGGCTGCACCAGCTCGACGCTGTCGTCGCCGGCGATCCGCCGCACCGAGTCCAACGAGTCCTCGTACATGGCCAGATGCAGGTCGATGCCGGGCTGGGCCCAGAAGAACAAGCCGGTGAGATCGGTAATCGTGGCCACCGTCGGGCAGTCGACGATCCCGCGCCGGCGCAGTCGCGCCAGCACCACCGTGACCGCCGGATAGGTCGACACCACGATGTCGGGCTGATGCTTGGCGATGGTCCGCGCGAGCGGTCGAGCGCCGAAGCTGCACAGCGACCAGCGGGCGTACCAACGCACCGGCGCCACGTGCTCGAGCAGCCAGTACACGACCGTGTAGGTCCAGGGCATGAAGCGCAGCTGCCAGCGATAGCCGTCCTCCACCACCGGGCGCAGCAACCGGCCCATGGCCGCCAACCCGTCGATCACCGTCACATCGACGTCGTCGCGGGCCACCTGGATTTGATCGCTCAGCGCGCGCGCCGCCGCCGCGTGCCCCTCCCCGACGTCGGCCGAGAGAATGAGGACGCGTCGCCGCCCGGGAGGCGAGGCAGGCATGGATGGACGTTGGCGTCGAAGGCGCATGGTTCGGTCGTTACCCCGCCAGCGGGCGAGACCGGCCGCAGCGGACAGCGCACAGGAAGTGGGGCCCCCGGCTGCGCAGAACAGTCAACAGGCTATCGGCCCCACCGTACGGCTGCGGGCACGTGTCCGATAATCGGCACAATGCGCACCACACTGAAGGCGTATGGCCCGGCGCTGCTGTGCAGGGCACAATAGCTCGATGCAGGTGACGACTCCGACACCCCGCGCGGCGCCCGCGCTGGCTCGGCCGCCCGCCGAGGACGCCACCACCGACCGGATCTCGCCGCGCACCCGTCGCGCCCTCGCCTGGATCGGGCTCACCGCGATCGTGGTGGGGGTGGCGCTGCTGGTGGCCTTTGCCGCCGATTCGCCCACCGTCTACGTGCCGGCCAGTCTGCGCGGCGGCTTCCCGGCATGGCTGTCGGGGCCGCTGCATGGCCTGGCCATCGGACGACTGAGCACGCACCGCTTCCAGGACCTTCTGGTGCTCGTCTGCGTCGGTTACGGCCTCGTGCTCGTCGCCGGCGACCGCGCGTCCCTGCGCGGCGTCGCGGTCGCGGTCGTCGCCGCGCACCTGATCCTGTTCCTCGGACCGCCGCTGCTGTCCCAGGACGTGTTCGGCTACCTCAGCTTCGCGCGGCTCGGTGCGCTGCACGGGCTGGACCCTTACAACCACGCGTCGGCCGCGGTGCCGCTTGATCCGGTGTACCGCTTCCTCGGCTGGCGTACGGTCGACTCCCCCTACGGCCCGCTCTACACCCTGGCCAGCTACGCCCTGACCCCGCTCGGGGTCAGCAGCGGCCTGTGGGCGCTGAAGGCGATCGCCGTGTCGGCCAGCCTGGCGACGGTGGCGATCGTCGCCCGCGCGGCCCGGGTCCTCGGGCGCTCGCCGGCCCAGGCCGCGGCGCTGGTGGGGTGCAACCCGGTGCTGCTGCTCGACGCGGTGGGCGGATTCCACAACGACACGCTGATCGCCGCGCTGCTGGCCAGCGTGCTGCTGTTCGCCGCCCTCGTGCATTACGGGCGCGCGGTCGCCGCCCTGGTGGTGGCGATCGGGATCAAGCTGTCCGCCGGTCTCGTTCTCCCGTTCCTCCTGCTCGCGCCCGCGGACTCGCGCGAGCGGGCCCGGCTGCTGACCATCGCGCTGTGCGGCCTGGCCGTGGTCACGGTGCTCGCGGCGATCGCCTTTGGCCCCCACGCGTTCGCCTTCGCCAATTCGATCCAGGGCGAGCAGCAGATGGTCGCCACCCACAGCGTGCCCAACGAGCTGGCCCGCCTGGTCGGGCTCGGCACCGTGAGCGCGCTGCCCGCCTGGTGGCGCGACCTGTTCGTGGCCGGCTTCATCGTGGTGGTCGGCGTCGGGCTGTGGCGCACCGCCCACGGCGGCGACTGGCGCGCCGCCGCCGGCTGGGCCACCGTGGCCTTGATCGTCTCGACGGCCTGGCTGTTGCCCTGGTACGTGATCTGGGCGCTTCCGTTCGCCGCGCTGGTGGACGACCGCCGTCTGCGCGCCACCATCCTCGCGCTTTGCTTCTACGCCGTGCTCATCCGCCTGCCGGTGGCCTCGGGGCTGCTCGGCGGCCGCCGCTCCTAGCCCGCCGGAACCGGCGCGGTGCAGGCGATGTTGGCGACCAGCCCGGCCCCGCCGGCCTTGGCGGTCGCCCGCAGCGCCGCGCAGCCGACGCTCGTGGTGCCCAACGCGCCGGAGGCGAGCGTCGAATCGAGCGGGGTGAGCACGGAGGCGGCATCGACCGAGCCCACCGCGGTGAGGCCGTAGTGCCCCGGGACCACCGAGAAGGCGAAGCGCTGGCCGGCCGCCACGGTCTCGCTGGCCAGCGCCTGGCCGGTGCGGGTGTTGCGCAGCGTGACCGTTCCGGCCAGCGGCGTGGTGGCCCCGGGGGCCAACAGTCCGCCGACGATGAGCGCTCCACGGTGGGTCAGCAGCGCGTTCTCGGTGGCTCGCGTGAGCGGTGAATCGTGGGCGGCGGCGATCAGCCGCACGAACGTGGCGAAGGCCGGACGGGCGGC
>Ga0302325_10022067_pt1 | contig 13330 bp, 7 predicted proteins | sample Palsa_T0_2_FD_201948 | JGI IMG/M metagenome (GOLD analysis project Ga0302325, IMG submission 201948) | Peat permafrost microbial communities from Stordalen Mire near Abisko, Sweden - Palsa_T0_2 | ecosystem: Environmental > Terrestrial > Soil > Palsa > Peat permafrost | place: Sweden: Abisko... | reverse complement strand
TCAGCATGATCTCGATGGGAAACTCACTGCCATCCTTCCGCCTCCCGTTGAGCTCAATCCCCGTACCGATCTGCTGCGCCAGAGCGTCTTCCGCGGATCGAAGAGCGTCCGAGATTAGCCGTTCCGCGAAGCCCTTGGGAATAATGTTCTTCACCTTCTGCCCGATGAGTTCATCGCGGCGGTATCCGAAGTGTTTCTCCGCTTGAACGTTTAGCAGAACGATCTCCCCGCTCTGGTCCACCACCACCATCGCATCCGGAGCCGCTTCCAGCAGCCCGCGATACCTGCCCTCCATCTGCGCCAGATGTTCTTCCGCAGCTTTCCGTACACTGATGTCCCGGATTGCCGCCGTCACCAGAATTCCTTCGGCGCTTTCCAGCGGGCTCAGCATGATCTCGATGGGAAACTCACTGCCATCCTTCCGCCTCCCGTTGAGCTCAATCCCCGTACCGATCTGCTGCGCCAGCGCCTCCGCCGCGCTTCGGGTCCCGTCGGCGATCAGTCGCTCCGCGAAGCCCTCGGGAATAATGTTCTTCACCTTCTGTCCTACAAGTTCATCGCGGCGGTATCCGAACTGTTTCTCCGCTTGAACGTTCAGCAGAACGATCTCCCCGCCCTGGTCGACCACCACCATCGCATCCGGAGCCGCTTCCAGCAGCCCGCGGTACCTCGCCTCCGATTCCTTGCTCTCGCTGAGGTCGCGGCTGATCACGGAAAAGCCGCGCAGCTGTCCGTTGGGGTCCCGCGCCGCCGTGTAGCTTGCATGAACCAGGTACCGCGAGCCGTTTTTCCGTACCCGCATGCCTTGTTCTTCATACTGGCCGCGGGCGGCAGCCAACCCGAGTATCTCCTCTGGCCGGCCGTGCTTGACGTCGTCCGGAGAAAAGAAGAAGGAAAAGTTGTGTCCGGTGATCTCTTCGTGAGTGAAGTCGGTCATTCGTTCCGCGCCGGGATTCCAACTGCGAATCTCGCCCCGCGGGCCCAACATCAGGATTGCGTACTCCCGCACCCCCTGAACAAGCGTCCGATATTTGTGTTCGCTTTCGCGCAGCGCCCCTTCGGCATGCGCGCGCCGGGAACTGTCATGCTGGACGCTCAAACCCGCTCCGGCGGCAATCAACAAGCCCAAAGCGGTCCCGAAAAGCAATAGCGGCTCAGTCTGGCTCAAGAGCCGCTTGGTCTTTGCGGTGCGCAGCGCCAGCAACTGAAGCTCTTCGCTCTGCATCCTATCCACTACCGCAAGAAACTCTTCCGTGGTTGCCTGGCTCGGCCCGTTTTGAGTGGCAGCCGCCGCCAAAGCCTGGGCCCGGCCCAGAGGAATGACCGTCTCCGCGTGCTGTATCGTCTCAGCAGTCAGGCTTTCGAGCAGAGGAATCTGTCGTTGTTGTGCAGGGTTGTCCAACGTCAAGTGGCGAATCGCTGCCTGGTCCTGCGCCACCTTTAGGAGGTCGGTGCGGTAGGACTCGAGATAGGACTCCTTGCCCGTCAATGCAAATCCGCGGGAGTTCGATCCGATGCTCTCCACGGCGAGCACTAAATCGTGGATGCTTTCCAGAACCTCGTGGGTGTGGCTCACCCACCGCGCGCTATCCCTGGAGACGACCATCTCGCGATAGGAAATCGCTCCCACGACGAGTAACGTCAACATTGCGGAAGCGAACGCGAGCCACATCTTGCGATTCAAACCGGGCTTTGGTCTCATTTCACCTCTCCTCTTGGACGAAAACCAGCAGCCGGCTCATGTCCTGCTAGATGGTGTAGCGGGCCGTCTGACAAAGCACCAGCGAAGGCTCTTGCCCGCTCAGGGCGAATGCCCGCGCGCTGATTTCCGTTTTCGAGCACATCTCGGGACGTGCCCTGGATCATCGCCATCACCTCATGGGTGTGGGATACCCAGTAGCCATCCTGTTCCGCACGCCGGACACTGCGCCATGACAAAAAACTCAAGAAGACTGTGAGAACACAGCCACGATCAAAACGCCGGTCACCCTGCGCCCGAGTAGAACCTCGATCGGTACATCGAACCGCTCTGTCATTATCCTTATCCACGCCCCAAAACTTGCTTCCGTGGCAGTCATCGAATTTCTTAGGACCATTAGGGCCGTAGCGGTTTCATTGTGAGATATCCCCAGTCTTCACTGTAGTCCATCTGTCTGTCCTGAACTTGGGCATTAGGTGTGCACCCTTCGAGCGGCAAACTCTGCGGCGGAACAGACCTCATACCGCGCACTGACGAAAGGGTCGAAGGCATAAACGCCCACTCCAGTCCCGCGCCGCATTTTGCCGGGCGAACTTAAGCGGAAATCGGCTTTCAGTCTCATTGGTCCAAAAGGGGCCTCTCCGCAGCAGCCGCAAGGGATGAAGAGGCTATTGCAGCTTCCCGTACTCGGCCTTGGCTTCCTTCAGGATGGGGATGTCGGGATCGGCGTCTTTCCAGAGGGTGAGGAACTGCTGATAGGCAGTGCGAGCCTTTTGTTGCTCGTGAAGGCGAGCGTAAGCGCGCGCCATTCCCAGTTGCGCCAAGGGAACCATGAGATCGGGTGGCCAGTAGTTCTTCAAGGCGAGGACCCTTCTGAATTCCTCAACTGCTTGCGAGCCTTGCTCGGCCTGCAAGTACGCGCTGGCGCGCGTGTACAGCGAATCGGTTGCACTGCGATCGTAAGGTAGAGCCGTTCTCTGCAACTCTAAGGCGCGTAACGCATGGCCGTGATTCATCTCCAAGACTGCGCGAATCTTCGGGGCCTCCACGGACCGGAGAAACGTGTCGCTGGGGCGCAGTTTCGTTCCCTCAGCTATTAGCTTAAGCGCCCTGCCGTCGTCGCCACAGTGGGCATACACGTCCGCCAGTTTGAGCATGAGGTCGGCCGTCACAGACTGCGGTCGGGTCGCCGTCGCTCCCCGACGCGCCTCAAAACAGTCTTGCAGCATTGCCCCCACGAACGCCTTGGTGACAAGGTTACGGACCGCCGACTCTCTCAGTCCTATGTGCTCTGCCATGGCAGACCCTTGGTCATAGAGTTCTCTCGCATGCCGCAATTGTCCCCTTGATGCAGCTAACTCGGCGTCGCGCGCCAGCAGAAAGTATTCGTCTTCCGGGCTGTTCTTAGCCAAGCTGTCTTCCCTTTGCAGTTTGGCCTCGTCCCCTTCCGCCAGCGCGATCAGTCCCAAGTCGTAGTGAAGGCGGGGGCTATCGATCTTATGCTTCTGTGCGTTCTCGATCACAATTTGTGCATCTGCAATCCGGTTGAGGCCCATGTAAGCAGAAGCCGCACTGCTGTATGCGTTGTAATTGTCGGGATCGAGCCGCACCGCCTGTAGCGCATTTTGCGCAGCCTTGTCAAATTCGCCCAACTGTAGGTATAAGTTCGCCAAATCCATGTAAGGATAACTGTCCTGGGGATAGCTCTGTTTGACGAGCTCCCATGCTTCGATCGTGCTCTCTACTTCATTGCCGATGGAGTAGTAGTCGGCCGCGATCAGCAACCTCTCCCGCTTACTGGTCCGGTCCTTATGTTCCAGAGCTTGTTTCAAGTATTTCAGCGCCAAGTCATCCTGGCGCATGTTGCCGTAGGCGATCCCTAAAGCTGCGTAAGAGGCCGCGAAGTCAGGATCAATTTCTACGGCACGTTTTTGAAAACCAAGCGCCGCAAGATTATCTCCTTTGGCAGCCCGTTCTATTCCGAGGCTGTAGGCTTGAAGAGCATCGAGCGACGACGTGGTGGCCTCTGCCAGCGGAACATCAAACTTCTGCACCGTAGCCAGCGATTCGCCCAGTTCGCCGCGCAGTTTGGACGCTGCCTTGCCCAGCGCATCCAGCACGTTCTCTTTGGTCGCCGCCGTGACCTGCTCCTGCGCCAGCGTGTCTCCGCTCTGGCAGTTCACTGCTTTTAATCCCAGCACATATTCGCTGCCCAGATTGCTAATCGCTCCGGCAAGGTAGGCCTTGCTACCCGCACGCTGGCAAAGCTCACGGGCTACCTCGGGCGTAAGTTTCGTGCTGGCGGGACGGGTCATCTGTTGCAAGGTCTTCGCGACTTGGCTATCGGAGAGCACATTGAGGAAGGGGGATTGCCGCAGGGAAACGTTGAGCGCCGTCTTCAGCGTGTCGTCGAACACCGGATCGCCTGTGGTATTGGCAAAGTCGGCGAGAACGATAGTGTCCTTTTCGGTCAGGCGCTTGTTTTGGCGCGACCGATAGTAAAGCCCGCCCGCCGAAAGCAAAGCTACGAGCAAGACGGGAACCGCGATCTTCCAGAATCTGCCAAGAGCCGCCGCGGAGACTTTGTCATCGACCACTGTGCTCGTACTTCCCGCAGAACCGCGTCCGCTTTCGGAGTCCCGTTTCAGCCGTTGGAGGTCGGTGCGCATTTCAGAGGCGTGTTGATAGCGCAGGTTGCGGTCTTTCGCCAGAGACTTGTTGATCGTGTCTTCCAGCTTGGGCGGAAGGTCAGGGTTCAACCGCAGCGCAGGCACTGGGACGCGGTTCAGGATTCCCTCAGAAATCACTGCCGATGTCTCACCACGAAACGGTAAAGTTCCAGTTGCCATTTCGTACACGACTGTGCCGAACGAAAAAAGATCGGTTCGGGCATCTAGCTCCTTACCTCGTACCTGCTCGGGCGACATGTAGGCAATCGTGCCGATGATCGCGCCGGGGCCGGTGAGATGTTCCTCAGATTCAATGGTGATTGCATTGGGCTCGGCTCTGGCCCCTGGCCGGGCAACGACTTTTGCCAGCCCAAAATCCAGAATCTTGGCGTGCCCGCGCTTGGTCACGAAGATGTTCGCGGGTTTGATGTCGCGGTGAACGATGCCTCCTGCATGGGCTGCGTCAAGCGCATCCGCAATCTCGATGGCCAGTGACAGAATCAACTCGGTTTCCATCGGACGACCGCCAATGCGATGCTTCAGCGTCATGCCATCCAGAAACTCCATGGCGATGAAGGTTTGCCCGTGCTGGTCGTCAATCTCGTGGATGGTGCAAATGTTGGAATGATTCAGTGCAGAAGCCGCCTTAGCCTCGCGCTGAAAGCGGGCGAGTGCCTGCGGGTCTTTGGCTACGTCGTCTGGCAGGAACTTGAGGGCAACAAATCGACCGAGCTTCACATCCTCGGCTTTGTAGACCACGCCCATCCCACCACCACCGAGTTTCTCGATGATGTGGTAGTGCGAGATGGTTTGGCCGATCATGGGAGAGTGCAGGACTCAGGGTGCAATGTTAGGGATGTGACGAGGCAGAGTCAACGAGGGGGCGCAGCGATACACGCAGGAAGCGGAAATCCAGCGACTTCAGGCTATCCCAAGCCCTCGCCAATCCACCGTCTCAAAAGGGTGCAATCCGCAGCTTCATTTTATGCGGCCTTTCGCCCCCTGTTTCGCCTCGGCGGGGGCTGGTCAGCCCGTATACCTTGTGGAACGCGCAGGATCGCAGCGCAGCAACGATGTCTGAGCGCACTCACTGCAGCTTCGCGTACTCGGCTTTGGCTTGTTTCAGGATGGGGATGTCGGGGTCGGCGTCTTTCCAGAGCGTGAGGAAATCCTGATACGCAGCATTTGCCTTGGCGGTGTCACCCTGCGTCAGATAGGCGCGGGCGAGTTGAAGATGTGCCAATGCTCCCGTTACAAAGTTCTGCACAATGCCCCGGTGACCCACTATTTTTTGAAACTCGGCGGCTGCGGAATTGCCATTGCCTAACATCAGATATGCTTGACCACGAATATAGGCGGGATACAGTGTACCCGGTCCTAGCGGACTTGGCTCACCCAATTCGTAGGCGACCGACGGCTCTAGCATCCGAACCGCTTGGACTGCGTCGTTCGAATCAATTTCAGCGGCAGCACGAATGGATGGCAGCCAGTAGAAGTTCAGAATAGTATTCGATGGGTTTGCTTTGGCCAATTGATCTGCCAAGGCTATCGCCTGTTCAGCGGAACCTGCCCTTGCAAATGCCAGAGCAACCAGTATTTTTACCTCCAGTGAAGGTGCAACGCTGGCCGCTTTCTTCGCTGTCTCCCTTGCACGAGTGAAGTTGCCGAGTTCCGCTTCGCGAAGCGCAGCGTTTGCCAAGTGAATCGCTGCATTGTCGTATTTACCCGTCTCCCCTGCCGCCCCCACTGACTTTACGGAAAGGAGCCAGGCTTCTTTCTCATGACCGTAATACGCTTGTGTGTCTGATTGCATAGAAAGAAACATATCTTGAACATAGGACTTTGTGGCTCCCAAGGTTGCATCCGCTTCCATGCCAGGTTGGTTGCCTTCAAGGAAATCGATCATGTAGCGATACCCGTATGCATCGACAGGTTCCAGTTTCCGCGCTAGCGCTTGTTCAATAGTTATTCTCGCATCAGAAAATCGCTCCAAATTGACATAAGCTGCAACAAGATTGCCGTAGTTGTAGAACCCGTTCTGCGCAAGCTTCTGTTCCTGAAGCAGGGCTTCTAAAGCCTGCGCGTATTGCCCACAGAAGAGATAGTCGTTGCCAAGACGATCAAGAGGTGTGGGGTCTTGCGGGTAAATCTGTGCCCACAGTTGAAAAATTTCTTCGGCTTTCCGCAGGTTCCCCAAGACAGAGTCATAGTAGTTGGAATCAATGTCGAAGCGCTCTCGTGTGCTGACTCGGTCACGAAGCGCGAAAGCTTTTTCGATCATTTGTTTCTGCTGGCTAGCCTCATTAATGTTTCCGTAAGCAATACCGAGGCGAAGATAAGCCATGGCAAAAATGGGATCGAGTTGCACTGCCTCCCGAAAGAATGGAATGGAATCGCCATCGCCTTTTTCATAACGCGCCTTTAGCCCAAGCGTGTACGCGTGTAGGGCATCGAGAGAAGCTGTAGTAACGTCTTGCTGTGGGGCGTCATATTTTTGCACCGAATGCAGCGATTCACCTAACCGTTCACGCAATTTAGTCGCAGCCGCTCCCAACGCGCTTAGCACCTGCTCCTTGCTCTTTGCGGTGACTTGTTCGTCAGCCAGAAGATCGCCGCTGTGGCAATTCACAGCCTTCAGACCAAGCACATACTGGGTGCCCAGATTGGCAATGGAGCCGTCAATCGTTGCCGTGCTGCCGGTGCGCTCGCAAACCTGCATGGCGAGTTGGTGCGTCAAGCGGGCACCTTTGGGCTGCGCTAGCAACGCAAGCGACTGCGCGATGCGCTCGTCCGAAAGCAAGTTCAAGAGAGGTGATTGCTCCAATTCCGACGAAAGCCCCTGTCGCAGTGTGTCGTCGAAAACAGGGTCACCGGTCGAGTTATTGAAGTCTGCGAGGATGATCGTGTCCTTGTCGGTGAGCTTGGCTGGACGGCGGAAAAAGAGAGAGACCACCAGCAAGACTGCAACAAACCCCGCCGCTCCGATCCAGAGCATTCGTCTGCTCAGAGCGACAGGTGTCCTCGCCTGCAAAACCGCCGACTTGTGCGATTCCGTGTCTCGCTTCAGCCGTTGCAAGTCCGTGCGAATCTCAGAGGCGTGCTGGTATCGGAGGTTGGAATCTTTTTCCAGACACTTCGCGATGATCCTTTCTAAGTCGGGAGGAACATTGGGATTGAGCCGAACGGGAGGAACGGGTGCCCGGTTCAGGATGGAGTCGAAGATTACGCCAGTGCTCTCTCCCCGGAACGGCAAGGTCCCTGTCGCCATTTCGTAAAGAACCGCCCCGAAGGAGAACAGGTCGGTGCGTGCGTCCAATTCCTTGGCTCGCACTTGCTCTGGCGACATGTATACCACTGTTCCAACCGCTTGACCGGGGCTAGTCAAGTATTCTTCCAGTGTCACGGTCGAAGCGGGTGACGCCCTAGCCTCACCCAACTTGCTTGGGACGGGCGTCACCTTTGCCAATCCAAAATCCAGAATCTTGGCGTGCCCACGCTTAGTTGCGAAAATGTTCGCTGGTTTGATGTCGCGGTGGACAATGCCCGCAGAGTGTGCCGCATCTAGCGCGTCGGCGATCTGGACGCCTAGATCGAGCACAGCTTCAATCTCTAGAGGCTTGCCCGCGATCCGGTGCCGGAGAGTCTGCCCCTCCAGCAGTTCCATGGCGATGAAGGTTCGCCCATCGGCCTCATCAATCTCGTGGATCGTGCAGATGTTCGGGTGGTTCAGAGAGGACGCAGCTTTGGCCTCCCGCTGAAAGCGGCTGAGGGCTTGTGCGTCGTGGGCGAGGTCATCAGGAAGGAACTTCAGGGCGACGTGGCGACCGAGCTTCAGGTCTTCGGCTTCATACACCACACCCATCCCGCCACCGCCGATCTTGCTGAGGATGCGGTAATGGGAGACCGTCTGACCCACGGGTTGGGAGGGCGTGGTCACTGGCTAGACATGTTAGGTGGGGGCGAGGGATAGGTCAACGCCGAGCAGCTTTGTGTGTTGCACACTCTCGCAGACACGTCAGTTGATGCCGTCCCGTTTGACCGCTGCAACGCTCATGTCGGATATTGAGACGGAATTAACATTGAACGCATCATCGACGATATTCAGCAGCTAGAGGAAATGTTCGAGGCACCGGATATTAGGCCGCTGACTGCAATCGCCATCGCGGCTGCGAATCGGCGGGAAGCGCTGCGCGTGGTTTCGGTTGTGGCAGCATTTCGGGGTTCGCTGCCGAGGTGAAGCCGAGGGCGGGCTTCGGATTCAGAGCTAATGCCGCTTTCACTGTTTTGAAACCGATAGCCATGCTGGCTTTCCGAGCGGTAATCGCACCCGCTGAAGTTCAGCGCCTTTCACGGCGCACTTTTTCGCCAGTTACGCAGCGGATCATCATCTCCCCGCTAGTAACTGCTTCGTTAAATGCATTACGAGGTCATCGTCGAGCACCACGGTTGCGCCCTCTTCCACGAAGCGATTTCGGTACGTAATGCCGCGAGCATCCGGGATGTAGCCCCGCTTCGCATAGAGCCGCTGAGCGGCGTTGTACCCCGGATGCAGTCCGACTGCGATGCCTACAACACCCGAACGGCGGGCTGCTTCACCTTCTGCGCGGTCAAGTAAGCGACTTGCGATACCTTTTCTGCGGTATGTTGTGAGCACATTGAGGTCTTGAATCTCAGGAATGTTCAGGTTAGCAAATCCGGCATAGGTAGGTCGCCAGTTTACCGTCACGTACCCGGCGAACTGCCCGTCAAAGATAGAGACGAAGCAGGTCCGAGTTCCCGCCATCTGTTCTTGCAAGTACCGCTGGTACTGGGTCTCAGGCTTTTTCCACCCCATTTTCTTGAACGCGGCAGCGATGCTCGGCGGGTCGCTTTCTTCGAGAAGCCGGATCTGAATGGTCCCCGCGTTTTCCATACAACACTCTATGCCAACACGCGCCTTACTTTGAACTGCACATTAATTGGAGTGAACAGTCAGCACTTTATCGCAGGTCCCGCCGAGCAGGAATCGGACGCAGACTGGAGGGCAGTGGAGTTGCACCCGCTGAAGTCCAGCGCCTTTTCGCGGCGCACTGTTTCGCCAACTACGATTGCCCCGGTGCAGTGGTGGACTTCGCACGCACGACATAAAACGGCAAGAAAACTTGTAACTCCCTTTCTATTCAACTACATGGAAAAGGTCTTCTGGGGGTTCTCAAATGCCACATCGCGCATTTACCCCGTTGGTGTTCGCAGCACTGTGTCTGCTCTTAGCTGCCTGTACTCACAAACCCTCTCCTGCTTCCACGGGCAAACCCGCTCGCGATTTCTCTCTTGCTGACACTAACGGTGCCCCCATCAGATTGTCCACATACAGGGGAAAAGTGGTTCTGCTCGATTTTTGGGCAACTTGGTGCGGTGGCTGCAAGACTGAAATTCCTTGGTACATTGAGTTCCAAGACAAATATCGGGACGCCGGACCCTCCGCTATCGGTGTCTCCATGGATGCGGATGGGTGGAAATCGGTGAAGCCATTCCTTGCAGATCACAAGCTGAACTATCCCGTCGTGATTGGCAATGACGATTTGGGAGAGCAGTTTGGTGTGATAAACATGCCTCTCACTCTGCTGATTGATCGCAACGGGAAGATTGCCGAGTCGCACGCCGGGGTGGTGGACAAGGACAATTTTGAGAGTAAGATTCGCAGTCTCCTTCACGAAAACGCTGCGAAGTAGAGAACAACAGGAGCGTCAACATGAAATACCGAATTGCTATGTGGGCGAGTGCAGGCTTTCTCGTTGCGGCCTGTTGGGCACTTTATTTCGCAATGCGAAGCAAGGCCAATCCGATAGAACCAATCGTGTACACTCACGGCTCTTTAACTCAGCCAGTTGTGCTTATCGGTTCCTATTTCCATTTCGGTATGTCTTTCTATTTCGTTATTCTTGCAAATGCCGCTACCTATGCGCTGGTCGGCCTGATCGTGGAAACACTGCGGCAAAGACTGCACCACGCATATCTCAGAGATTGTCAATTTACCAAATCAGGCTCAAAACCCCTTCAAACGAAGTAGCGCCATCCCTGCTGCCCGAAGGGAAATCCCTAGAAAACTGTGCTTTTCGTTACCGAGAAACAACCGACTTCGATTGCCATCGGGTGGAGCAATCCAGTTCCCGGCTGGGCAGGAGTGCACTCGCCGAAGTCCAGAGCCTTTCCCGGCACTATTTCACCAGCCAGGGGCGGCGAGACGCGCTCTATCCCTCTAAAGCCGTTTTCGGGAAGCCAAAACTGAACAGGAGGAATGAACAGTCGGGTGTTCGTCGGTCCAGAAAAGAGGCCGGACCCATAGGTTGAGTCCAGTCGGAGTGTGAACCGGTCGTGAGGGTCGAATGACGTACAGTCGCTAACCCATGACCGTGTTCCGCTTACTGCAACTAACACCAGAATACCCGCTGGGCGGTTCTAGTAGCTGGTCAATATTGCACACTCTCCGGGGCGCTAACAGGCGAACGTTTTTGACCGCCGGGCGCTGTGGCGATTGTTTCGACTGCTAGTCCGGAGGAGGACCGTAAGAAGAAACGCTAGGCGCTGCCACACACCGCTTGGATTGATCGAGAGGATTGCGGCAAAACCGAGGTGACCGGGGTTTCTCACCATGAATCATTACGTGTAGAGAGAAACGACCGTCAGCTTAAGCGCCTCGGCAATCTCAGGGTATTTCGCCATCAGGCGCAGACAGTTGCGTCGTGCGCGTGCAGGTTTACACCTTAGGTCGATAAGCGGACAGCGAGCGATTGAATACCATCGTTTCATTTTCTTGGCGATCAGAATCTCCTGAACTTGTGGCCTCGCGTGCATTTTTTGTAATTCCTCCAGAAAATAATTGCCGACGCCCGTTTTGCGACGAAAAACCGGGTTTGCAAAATCTGAGTAGACATCGATTTTGCCAGTGTTTACCGCAAATCGTTCATTTGCGACCTAAGATTGCTGCTCAGAACCGCTGTGATCGGCACCTCCATGAAAGGGTTCTGAAAGTCCTCGAATTAACCTTCAACAGTCTTGCAAAGGTGCCGAATATGAGTCCGAACGAGGTTTGTGGATCGAGACGTTGCAACGTGCCGGGGCGGCGGGTTGCGGCTGCAAACAAATTCGCTGATCCTGATGTCGTTGCTCATCGCCCCGCTGCCTTCGCCAATGGGCGCGAAGGAAGCCACTCACTGGGCCGCGGCCGCTGGGCTGCATCGGGGATAGCTGTTGTCCATGAGGCACTCCGCCATCTGCTCTTTGGTGGCGTGGGGCTGGCATTTGGGGCAAGATTCGATGAAGGTCATAAGGTTATCCTCAAATTTACCCGGGGATACTCCCTCCAAGGAGACATCCCCCCGGTTTGGACACGGAAACAGGAACGTGTCCAAAAGTGGAAAAGTAGGGTAGGGGAGTGGAGGTACCGTCTGGAAGGCCGTCAAAGCCATTCCACCCTTCCCAGAAGTTTTGCACTACCTGTTCCCCTCGGCGTGATGCCGGAAACTCCGGCGCGTGCCGAGGAGCGTTTTCTTGCATCAGCACAACGTAGCGTTTCCCCCTGACAATCTGGAACCTGCCGTACCGGGTCGCTATTCCCACGAAAAATCTGCATCGCGATTGGGGCCTAGGCCGACTGATTACGAAGTGCTAACATCCGCTGAACTGGCGCAACGGCTCAAGGTCAAGGAGTCTTGGGTCGTGGATCAAAGCAAGCGTTCACGCACTTCTGATCCTATCCCAATATTCCGGCTCGGGAAGCATCGGCGGTATCGCTGGGGCTCTCCCGAGTTGAACGCTTGGCTGGATCGTCGCGCTGGCTACAACACACAACAACGCAAGGCTGGGTCTCACGAAAATGGAGGAACCATTTGATGAGAACTCAGCAAGGAAGTCTGTTTCAATCGCACGGCGCGTGGTATGTGAGGTACCGTGAGCACGGGAAGAAGAACCCCGTTGCCCACAGGTTAGTTGGCCTAGCGGAATACCCCAAGAAGAGTGAGGTCATTCCTCTAAAGAACGAGTATATGGATAGGCTCAACCGGATCGGCTTCACGTCAGGAGCCGGAGTCGGCATCGTCGATTTCGTGGAGAAAATTTATTTCCCCGCGATTGAGAAGAGGCTGGCTAGGAGCACCGTCAAAGGCTACAAGGATGCTTGGCGTTGCCACATCAGGCATCGCGTCGTTGGTAAGCGAGTGCGTGACTTCAGAACAGTTGACGGATCACGGCTCATGAAAGCTCTCGAAAACGAGCATGGAAAAAACTTGTCTCACGGAACGTACAAGGGGATCAAGGTTTCCATGTCCGCCATCTTCACCCACGCAAAGAACGAGGGCGTGTACGACGGCATCAACCCGATGACCGGAGTCACGATCCCCAAGGGCAAAAAGCACGGGCGGAAACGCCTTGCCTATGCTCTTGAGGAAGTAGAAAAGCATCTTGCGCTTTTCTCCGGGACGGAGCCCATTGTCATCCTCACCGAGGACGGCCCGTACACTCCCGAAATTACTCAGGGTGTCATCCGGGCAGTCATTGGGGTGGCGGCATTCGCCGGTTTACGCGAGGGCGAGATTCGAGGGCAATGGTGGGAAGACGACGATGGGGAAGTTCTCAACATCCGGCGCTCGGTCTGGAGGACTCACCTTAAGGATGAGACCAAGACCCACGAGGATGACGAAGACCCCGGAGTCGTTCCGATCATCGAGCCTCTTCGGTTCGTGCTCGACGCCATAAGAACAGAGAATGCTTCTGGCTGGATGTTCCCGAATACGATTGGCGGGGCGCTGGATTTGGACAACCTCGCTGACCGTGTGATCAAGCCCCTGTTCAAGGCAAACGGGATCGAGTGGAAAGGCTGGCACGCATATCGTCGCGGTCTAGCCACGAACCTTCATGAACTCGGAGTGCCGGACAAGGTGATCCAAGCAATTCTGCGGCACGAGGATGTCAGCACGACGCAGAG
>Ga0302325_10022066_pt1 | contig 13331 bp, 11 predicted proteins | sample Palsa_T0_2_FD_201948 | JGI IMG/M metagenome (GOLD analysis project Ga0302325, IMG submission 201948) | Peat permafrost microbial communities from Stordalen Mire near Abisko, Sweden - Palsa_T0_2 | ecosystem: Environmental > Terrestrial > Soil > Palsa > Peat permafrost | place: Sweden: Abisko... | reverse complement strand
TGTGAGCGAACTGGAAACGAGAATCACAGCGGCGGGGGCGGAGCTCGAGGTTACCCGGAACCAGTTGGGCGGCATCGCCGAGGAGCGCGCGCAGCAGCACGCGTTCCTGGAAACCGCGGCCGGTGAAGCCCGTGCCTTCCGGCAAAAAGTGGAAGCCAGCCAGCAGGAAGCGCGCACGGCTGCCGAAGAAGTCTTTTCCGCTGAGCGGCAGCTTGAAACCACGCGCCGCCACGCCATGCATCTGCTTACGCTGGCCGGCAATGCCCGCAACCACACTGCCCAGGCAGAGGAGAGCCTGGCCGCTCTTGAACGCGAAGCGGAGCGGCTGAGCGCGGAGATGAGCCAGGCGCGCAACGAGCAGGAGAATCTGGGCGTGGAAAGCGGCCAGGCCAAGCTGCGCTTTGAATCCGCAGCAGACGCGCTGAAGCGCCTGGAAAGCGAAATCGCTTCTCTGCGCGAAACCCTGCAGGTCAAGCGAGCGGAGGAAAACGCGCAACGCGCCCGCGCCAATCAACTGCGCGGAGAGCAGGCTACCATTGCCGGCCGCCGCGACTCGCTGCAATCGCTGATCCGCAATCACAGCTATTCCACCGACACGGTTCGGCGTCTGTTGAAGCCCGGCGCGCTGGGCCAGGGCATGGCGCCGGTGGGCACGCTTGCGGATTTTCTGGAAGTGAGCGGAGAGCATGAAGCGGTGGTCGACGAGTTCCTGCGCGAAGAGCTGAATTACGTGGTGGTGGAGAGCTGGGTGGCCGCGGAAGAGGGCGTGCGGCTGCTGAAATCGGGCGTCGATGGCCGGGCCACTTTTCTCATTCATCCCGCCGAGCAGGGCGCCCTTTTCAAGGAAGATTCGTTCACCATCAGCGGCCCGGGAATCACGCCGCTCAAGGATGCAATCCGCGTGCTGAACGGGTTTGGCCGGTCGCTGGAGTCGATTCTGCCCAAGATCCAATACGGCTATCTCATTGAAGATCCCGTTGAAGCCCAGCGGTTGGCTTCGCGTCACCCCCTCGCCTTCTTCCTCACGGCGGGCGGCGAGTGCTTCCACAACGCCACCGTCACCGGCGGCAAGCCCGCCAGTGAAGGGCCGCTGGCGCTGAAGCGCGAGCTGCGCGAAGCCGAAGGCAAGCTGAACAAGCTGGAGATCGCGCTGGCGCAGGCGGAGATGGAAGCTGCCACGCTCACGCGAACCATTGAGGAACTGGCGGCGCAGTTGGAGGCGAGCAGCGCCGAGCGACGCCAGGCAGAGACCGATGCCGCCAACCAGGGCGCGGCTTTGAAACAGATGGAATCCGAAGTTCAGCGCGTCGAGCGCCGTCTCCAGGAGTGGACTTTGCAGGCAGCGCGCAACAAGGACGCGCGCGAAGCCAAGCGTACCTCCATCGAGCAAAAGCGCGAGGAACTGGCGCGGCTGGAAGCAGAGCGCGCGCAAGCTGAGGCGTCTCTCGATGAGTTGCAGGCGCAACTGGCTGTTTTCCGCCAGAAGCGCGAAGGCCTGCAGCAGGAAGCTGCGCAGGTGACCGCCGAACTGGCCGGCCTGGAAGAGCGACGACGCGGCGCAGAGGCCGCCTTCCAGCGCATTGACCGGCTCCATGCCGACCTGGCGCGGCGTGTGCAGTCCATTGAACAGCAGCGCAGCGCAGCCGAGACCGAACGCGAACAACGCATTGGCGAGAGCGCGGCGCTGGCCATTCGTCAAAAGGAATTGACGGAGATGCGCGCGGAAGCGCTGACTCTGGCGCAGTCTCTGGCTGCCCAGTCGCAGGCGTTGCGTCAGCAGCTCGGCGCAATCGAATTGCAATTGAAGACGGATCGCGCCGCGTTGGACCAGTTGCGCGACGACCGCGCCCATCGCTCCAGCCTTGTGGCCAAGCTGCGCTCCGATCTTGAGCATCTCGAAGCCAGTTGCCTGGCGGAGATCAATGTTGAAGCGCAGGTGTTGCGCGCCGATGAAGCAATCGCGCGCCTGGCCGACGAGCCTCTCGCCGCCGAAGAAGAGATTTGCCGCACACTCCGCCAGCGCATCGAGCAGATGGGCCCGGTGAACATGATGGCTCTTGACGAATACAAGGAGACCGCCGAGCGCCACGCCTTCCTCGAAACGCAGCGCAAAGATTTGATTGAGTCGATCGAGAACACGCAGGAGACGATTAAAGAAATTGATCAGATTTCGCGCACCCGGTTCGACGAAGCCTTCGCGCGCATCAACGAAAACTTCGCCCAGGTCTTCTCGCGCCTCTTCCAGGGCGGGCAGGCGTTTTTGCGGTTGACGGACGTAGAGAACCAGGCGGAAAGCGGGCTTGAAATCGTTGCCTCACCGCCGGGCAAGAAGCTGCAAAATGTGCTGCTGCTGTCGGGCGGCGAAAAAGCGCTCACTGCCCTTGCGCTTCTTGTGGGCATCTTCCAGTTCCAGCCCAGTCCCTTCTGCGTGCTTGACGAAGTGGATGCGCCTCTCGACGAAACCAACGTGGGCCGCCTTGCCGACCTGTTGCACACGCTCAGCACCGACACGCAGTTTCTGCTCGTCACGCACTCCAAGCGCATGATGCAGTCCGCCGATATGATCTACGGCGTAACCATGCAGGAGCCAGGCGTCTCCAAGGTAGTCAGCGTGCGACTGGGCGGGCACGAGCAGCAGCGGGCTACGGCGTGAGGCTTGCAACAAAAATGCCAGCCTCTTTGCTCACTACCTCTTCGTCACTTCAAGCTTCGGAACCCAGTCCTTGCCGTAAACCTGCGCGGCAACGTGGAACGAAGATGGGCCTTTGATTTGCAAGACGAGCGTTGCATCGGATGAGATAGGCGCCGCGTCTTGATATTTGACGCGAAGGTCGTAGTAGCCGAACGCCAGACGCATGGCATCATGCATGGCGTGACGCAGGTTGACTTCAGAACCCTGGGTTGAGGTTCTTCCCCAGCCATTGACTGAAGCGGCTGGTTCCGCGGCCGGATACGCTCCGGGAATGTCCGACCCTAGGGTCTCCCCTGAACTATCTGGCTGACCGCCATCAACCACAAATACCTCTTCCATCTCATCCGTGGCCATTGGGCCGAGCCAGTGGGGCGGAGGCGTGGACGCTTTCTGGTTGCCAGACAGGACAAGGACGATGCGGCGGCCCATGAATGATCCCAGATACTCAACGGCTTCCTTGAGGCCTCTGGCGGGCATCAGCGGAGCTTTCCAGAGCATCCGCAATTCCGCAGGGCCGGACGCGTAAGGTGTGACGTGTCCGTCGCTTTCCGCTACGGCTACGCGCCACGCCCGCTGCCACACCGGTACAAGCGCCTTGAGTAACATCGTGAAATCTTGGTCAGAATTCTGAGTGGGCGAGGTGAGAACGACGAGCAAGCGCGTGGGCACCGAGCGGCGCTGGGGAGGCTTCTTAGTCAGCACTGGCCGAGCCACCGACACGGGAACCGGCTGCCCCTGCAAGCTCACATGAAAATCAATGGGCCGCAGCCAGGAGATTGGGTTTTCGTCGGGGGACTGGGCGAGGACTTCGATGCGCAGAGTGTGAGGCTTGGGCGGAGCGGGCTCTGCGCGGAGGGCAACGGTGAAGCAGATGGCCATCAGAACGATGGTGCCATGGACAGAACTTGGAAGAGATTTTTGCCGAATGGGGCTCTCCTGTTCGTGCGGCCACCCTATGGACTGATTTCGCAGCTTCTGGTTATGAAGAGATTGCATCGCTTTAAATTGTCGACTATCTCAAAGGTTGATCCCCTTCGACTACGCTCAGGCAGCCTTTGGGCCCCGTTGAAGAACGCTTTGCTCAGCAAGGATGACAGGTAGGTTCTAAGTTTTGAGAGTAGCCGGCGATTTGATGTTTTGCGAGACGCAAAAAATCGCCCCCGAAGGAACTCGTCGCTTCGGAGGCGCTTGCATTGCAAAAGGATAACCGCGGAGACCGGTAGCCGACGCTGGAGGTAGTCAGCGTGCGTCTCGGCGGCCATGAGCAGCAGCGCGCCACGGCGTAGTGTTGCCGTTCGCGAGCGGAGACCCGCTCCAGACAGCCGCACTTATCTCTTCCACGGCCGCTGGACCTTGTAGCAGGGCGTCGCCGTTACGGTGGATTTGCTGGCAACAATCAACTTTCGACGCGCCAGCCACGCCACCGCGGACTGAGCCGCGCTCTTTGAAACACCAATCGACTCCGCCAGTTCCTGATAGCTGATCTGGATGGCTCCGTTTCTGCGCGCCTGCTCGGCTGCAAGCCACAAATAAACAAGAAAGGCCACCGGCCGCTTGTCGTGTCCGACAAGGTCCCGCATAAGAACATCGATCACGTAATCGTCAATCAGAGGCATCGCTATACCAACCATTACTATAGCAATGTCTACCAGATTGCTTCTCCGGTTCGGGCCGGATATATTCCGAGCATCTCAACCGAACACGTCAAACAGGAGGAAGCGATGATACGCGGCATTAAGATAGTCAGCATACCTGTAAGCGACCAGGACCGGGCGCTGAAGTTCTACACCGAAAAGATGGGATTCAAGGTTGCAACCGATCAGGCATTCGGGCCCGGCCAGCGATGGATCGAATTGCTGATCCCAGGCTCCGATGTGAACCTGGCGCTGTTCACGCCCCCTGGCCACGAAAGCCGCATTGGCGGATTTCAGCCCGTGACATTCTGGTGCGACGATGTGTTTGCAACCGCGCAGATGCTCAAATCGAAGGGCGTTGAGCTGGCAGAGGAACCGAAGAAGGAGATCTGGGGAACCATGGCCAAATTCAAAGACCCTGATGGGAACGAGTTTGTGTTTTCCAGCCGGTGAGGTGGCATGAGAACCCGGTTCAGGCGCAAAAAATCGCCCCCGAAGGAACACGTCGCTTCGGAGGCGCTTGCATTGCACAAGGATAATAGCGGGGACCAGTAGCCGACACTGGAGGTCGGTAGTGTGCGGCTACTGGCGATCCCTGTATGAACGAAGCAAGCCGCGGCTTCCCCTTTCCACTGCCGCTTCGTGTCACCCGGCTCAAAGAGGGCCTTCTTACGTGCCCCCGAACCATGCTGACAACTGGAGTGTCTCTCATTCGGAAAGGCCGCACCGTGACGGCGGTCACAATGGTTTGTGCAAATCCCGGTACATTTCAAAACGTCGAATCCGCGCAAATCGCACCCCTCGTTGCACACCGTCTGCTCAATCGTTTCCGCCGCCGCTCCGCGCATTGACAAAGCAAGCCGCACGCTCGAAAATCGGAGATTCAGCTAGCTCAAAGACAAGGCCCATCTGTGACAGCTCTCCTGACAACGAACCTGGGTGAAACGCCCCTGATTGGGCGCGGCAAGGTGCGCGATCTTTATGCCGTCGACGGTGCGCTGCTGCTGGTGGCCACCGATCGCATCTCCGCATTCGATCACGTGCTTGGCACCGGCATTCCCGGCAAGGGAAAGATCCTCACCCAGATTTCTCTCTTCTGGTTCGACCTTCTGTCCGCTATCGTACCCAACCATCTGATCTCCGCCGACGTGAACCAGTTCCCTGCCGCGCTGCAACCCTACGCAGACCAGTTGGAAGGCCGCTCCATGCTGGTGCACCGGGCGAAGATGTTTCCCATTGAGTGCGTGGCCCGCGGCTACCTTGCCGGCTCCGGCTGGAAGGAATACAAAGCCGACGGAAAAGTGTGCGGCATTCCACTTCCCGCCGGCCTTCAGGATGGATCGCGTCTCCCCGAGCCGTTGTTCACCCCCGCCACCAAAAGCCAGGACGGCGCGCACGACGAAAACATCTCCTTCGCCGCCGCCGAAGACCTGCTGGGGATCGACGATGCCGCCAAACTGCGCCGCCTGACGCTGGCAATTTACAAGCGGGCCGCCGAGCACGCTGAATCCTGCGGGCTGATTCTCGCCGACACAAAATTCGAGTTTGGCACAACCCCGGAAGGGATTATCCTTGCCGATGAGGTTCTGACGCCCGACTCTTCGCGCTTCTGGGAAGCCGCCTTGTGGAAGCCCGGCGGCGCACAGCCCTCCTTCGACAAGCAGTTTGTGCGCGACTATCTCGAAGCCATCCATTGGAACAAGCAGGCGCCCGCGCCCAGCTTGCCGCAGGAAGTGGTGGAGCGCACGCAGGCCAAGTATCTTGAAGCTTTCCGCCGCTTGACCGGGCGGCATCTGAGTTTATAGTGACCGTTCATTTTTGAAACCGCCTGGAGCGGAACATGACCGATTTGACGTTGATCGACTGGGCGATTGTAATCTTCGTGGCGCTGGCGGTGTTTGGCGGCCTGGCGCAGGGATTCTTTCGCTCCGTCTGCTCGCTGGGCGGCCTGATTCTCGGCCTGGCCCTGGCGGAGTGGAACTACCGCATCGTCGCGGCGCCGCTGGTCGGCCTGGTAAAGAGCGAAGAGCTCGCCGACATCTTCGGATTTATCCTCATTGCGGTCCTCATCATGGCCATTGCCGGCATCCTGGGAAATTTTCTGGCCAAGGCCATGCACAGCATCGGGCTGGGATGCCTCGACCGGCTCGCCGGCGGCATCTTCGGTTTCTTTCAGGGTGTACTGATCGTGACTCTCGTCATTCTGGTCACGGTGGCCTTTTATCCGCAGGCTCATTGGCTGGTGGAGGCGCGGCTGCCGCGGCATTTTTTCGCTGCATGCCACCTCAGCACCCACATGAGTCCGGAGGATTTGGCCAAGCGTGTTCGCTCCGGACTGAGGACTCTGGAAGGCGAAACGCCGGTGTGGCTGCATCCCCACCAAGGCAACTCTTAATTTCTTTTTCGCAATGCCCACGAAAACATTTCAATCGGATAAAGTAGCAAGAGGTGAACGTGAGACGAGAACTGGACATCCTGGTGACGCAAATGCACTCCAGCGGCATCGGCTATGACACTGCCGTGCGCGAGTTCAAGAAGCAGTATCTGCGCGAAGTGCTTGTGGCACACCGGGGAAACCAGTGCAAGGCGGCGGACGAACTGGGCATGCACCGCAACACGTTGAGCCGCGCCATGGCGGAATTGGGACTTGATCTCGCGGAGGTTCGCGCCGGTCTCAAGCGTCCGCCGCGTAGCGAACGTCCTGTATTTAGCGCGGTGCGCTCGAACTACCGCCAAGGCTGAATTTCCTTCTGCATACATGCTGACATTGTCTCCGACCCACGAAGCGCGCGTCGCCATTGAGCCGGGTTTTACCTGGGACGCGCAGGATGCGTACCTGTTCGACATTGACGGCACGCTGTTGCGCAGCCGCGACCGCGTACACGTCGAATCGTTCGTCTCCAGCGTGCACCGCGTCACCGGCTTTGAAATCACGCTGGCCGGCATCCTGCTCCACGGCAGCACGGATACCGCCATCCTGCGCGAAGCCTGCAACCAGGCTGGCATTCCCGCGGCCATACTTGAACCCCGCATCGAAGCCATTCTTGAAGCCATGCGCCATGCCGTTTCCGAGCGCCGCCATGAGCTGGACCTGGTGCGCATGCCCGGCGTTGAGCAGGCTCTCGACCATCTGGCCCGCCGCGGCGCGCTGCTCGGCGTGGCCACCGGCAACCTGGAAATGATCGGCTGGATCAAGGTGGAAGAGGTGGGCCTGCGCCAGTGGTTCCGCTTCGGCGGATTCAGCGACCATTTCCCCATCCGCTCGGAGCTGATTGGCCAGGCGGCGAACAAGGCCAGGGAGATGGCCGGCCGCGGCGCCTCCATCTGCGTCGTGGGCGACACCCCGCGCGACATTGAAGCAGCGCGCGCTAACTTTCTTTCCGTCATCGCCGTCGCCACCGGCAAATACAGCTTCGATGAGCTGCTGCAATGCCAGCCGGAAGTCTGCGCCACCTCGCTGGCTGACCTGCTGGCGCATCAACGGACGGCACAGTGAAAGCGCTCGCCTCCCAAACCCGTTCCCGCGGCCTAATATCCTGTCCAGGAACTCCGATTTGCCAACTTCCAACCTGCCACAAACGCGCCGTGCCCCATCCATTCGCGTTTTTTGCGAATCGGTGGGAGACCACAAACGGCAACGGCGCCTCCGTGAACTCAGTTTTTCGACAGGTTCTAAGATTGCGATCACTCACCGAGAGCCTTTGCGCAACCGCACTTCTTCTTGCGATTCTCCCCGCAACATCCGTGGCGCAAGCGTTCGCGCCTGCATCGCCCAGCCCAATCGCCCCTCAAGTCGCTCCCTCTGACTCGGCCTCGCCAGAGAAGAATGCCAAGCCGGAGAATCTGCCCCGCGGCAGCGATCGCCGCCGCGCGGCCCGTCTTTTCCTGGCGGCAAGCAAGCTCTTCCAGAACCAGGAGTTCGACGAGGCCCTGCCCAAGTATCAACAGGCCGCCGCGCTTGACCCCACCAATCGCAATTACGCGCTCGCAGTGGAGCTCACGCGCAGCCACGCGGTCACCGCGCTGATCCAGGCCGCTGCCAAAGCCCGCATTCTGGGCAATGCCAAAACCGAACTGGCCGCGCTTCAACGCGCGCTCGAACTCGACCCGAGAAACATCCAGGTTACCGAGCATCTGCATGAGATGGGCGACGAAGCCGTGCGTGGCGAAGGCAGCCCCATCTACGCCCAGGGCGCGGACACCGTCGGCGCATCGGTGCCGCTCGAACCAACTCCCGGAATACACAGCTTTCATCTGCATACCGATCAGCGCACTGCCATCCAGCAGGTCTTCAAGGCATACGGGCTGCAGCCCACCGTGGACGACAGCATCCGCTTTGCGCAGGTCCGCCTGGACATGGACGACGCCAGCTTCGAGCAGGCCATGCGGACCATTGGCCTGTTGACCAACTCCTTCTACGTCCCGCTGGACGCGCATCGCGTGCTCATTGCCCGCGACACGCCGGAAAACCGCCAGCAGTTCCAGCGCCTGGATCTCGAGACCATCTACCTGCCCGGTTTGGCCAGCGCGGAACTTACCGATGTGGGAACCCTGGCCAAGAATGTATTTGACGTGCAACATTCCGCGATCGATCCGTCGTCGGGGACCATCACCTTGCGCGCGCCTGCCGCGACCCTGAACGCGTTTAACGCCACCATGCGCGAACTCATCGACGGCCACAGCCAGGTGCTGCTTGAGGTGACCCTGATCCAGCTTGCCCACACCAGCTCGCGCAACACCGGCGTCCAGTTGCCGCAATCCATTTCAGCATTCAATGTGTACGCCGAGGAGCAGTCCATCCTCAACGCCAACCAGGCCCTGGTGCAGCAGATCATCTCCTCCGGGCTGGCCGCGCCGGGAGACACGCTGGCCATTCTCGGCATCCTCATTGCCTCCGGACAGGTTTCCAGCTCCCTCTTTTCCAGCGGCTTCGCGCTGTTTGGCGGCGGCATCACCCAATCCGCATTTGCTCCCGGCGCGCTAACCGCAAACTTCGACCTGAACTCCTCTGACTCCCGCCAACTGGATCACATGCTGCTGCGCATGTCCGACTCTGCTTCGACAGGAACGGACAGCGCCGCGGCCACCATCAAGTCCGGAACCCGCTACCCCATCCAGACTTCGTCGTTTTCGGGCCTTTCCGGCAGTGTTCCCAATATCCCCGGACTCACCGGCGCGGGAAGCTCCAGCAGCCTGTCTTCCCTGCTCGGATCGCTGGGCTCCAGCGTGCCCAACGTTCCCCAGGTCGAATATCAAGATCTTGGGCTCACCCTGAAGGCGACGCCCAAGGTCTTGCGCAACGGCGACGTGGCCCTCACCCTCGACTTGAAGATCGATGCCCTGTCCGGATCGTCCATCAACGGCAACCCCATCCTCAACAATCGCGCCTACTCCGGCGTGGTCACGCTCAAGCCGGGCTCGGGCATCGTGGTGGTCAGCGACCTCGACAAGCAGGAAAGCCGCGCCATCAGCGGCGTTCCCGGCCTCAGCGAGATTCCCGGCCTGAACAACATCACCGGCAAGGACAACGAGAAGAACAGCTCCACGCTGCTGATCGTGATGACGCCGCATGTAATTCGCGGACCGCAGGCCTCTGGCCACTCCCCCATGATGCGCGTGGAGCGGACCACTACCGCGCGCTGAAGCGGACCACCCGCGCGCTACCCCACAAAATCGAAAAGAGTCCTTCAGGTCCGGCGAAACCCTTGCGTACCCGATTCGTCCGCCATGGGCTCACAAAAGACGGCGGACCCAATAATCTTCCCAAGAGCCGACTAGTCAGGACTAATCTGCCGTCGACGAGTGATTTGGCGATTTTGCGCCAATTGAAAACTGGCTATCTCGCCACCGCAAGGTTATTCGGCGCGGAGGGCTTCCACTGGATTCACAGACGCGGCGCGATGCGCGGGAATATAACTGGCGAAGAGCGCCGAGAGTCCAAGCACGGTGGCTACTGTTACAAGAGTTGGGAGGTCCCACGCGCGCACTCCGAACAACAGTCCTCGTAAGAGCGCGCCAAAGGCCAGGGAGCAAACTGCTCCAATTACTATTCCCGCCGCAGCCAGCCAAGCCGCCTCTCGCAACACCATCCGGTGAACAGACCAGCGCTGTGCGCCGAGCGCCATGCGCACTCCGATCTCCCGCGTCCGCTGGCTCACCGAATACGCAACCACTCCGTAGAGTCCGACGGTGCTCAGAACCAATGCCAACGCCGCGAAGCCTCCAACCAGATAAGCGGTTGAGCGATGAAAATAGGCTGTCTGCGAGTCATTGATCTGGTCGCTCATCGTCGAACCTTTCTCAACTCCCACGTCCGGGTTGAGCTGATGGATTGTAGCTGCAAGCGCAGGGAGGACTGTGTGTTCGTCCTGAGAAGTGCGAACGATCAGGACAAATCCGGAAGACGCATCCTGGTTAAAGGGGTTATACACTGTCGGCTGTTGCTCGTCGTCGAGCGACCCATCCTTGAAATCCTCCACCACGCCGACGATTTGTTTCATCGACGACGGGCTTAGTGTGGAGTCGCCAATCTTCTTTCCGATAGGGTCTTCTCCGGGGAAATACTTTCGCGCAAAGGCGTGGTTGGTCACCACGACTTTTGGTTTGGACGCGTCATCTGCATCGGTAAAGTAACGGCCTGCCAAGAGCTTCGCACGAAGAGTGGTGAAGAACCCGGCGCTCACATCCCGGTCGTTGACCGTAATGTGATTGCCGCTATACGGCCTGCCTGCAATCCGCACCCAGTCCGAATTGCAGGCGCAGGTTACCGGCAACACGGTAGTGACGGCGGCGGCCCGCAGCCCTGGCAAGCTCTCGACCTGATCCAACATTCGGCGGGTAAAGGCGACTTGCTCTGAGTCCCCGGGAAATTGTGCGCCCGGCAGACGGACGTTCAGCGTGGCCAGATGGTCAACCTGGAATCCCACGTCCACATGCAACAGCCGGTAGAGGCTCTTGCCCAGCAGACCTGCTCCGGTCAGAAGCACCATTGTGGTGGCAAGTTCAATCACCACCAGGCGTCCTCCTATTCTGCGCCACAGCGTTCCCGCGGAGCCCCGGCCTCCTTCAGTCAGGCCATCGCGGATGCCAGAAGAGAACAGATAAGGAATCTGAGCTACCGAAAACAACAAGGACGCGAGCAGAGCCAAAATTCCCGCGAATACCAGCACGTGTGGATTCAACCCCAGGCCATTGAGATAGGGCATCCTGGCAATCATCTCCTTCGAGATGAGGCGGCTCAGGATTTGCATGGCCCCATCCGCGAAGGCTAGACCGGCTGCAGCGCCGCCAATCACCAGAACCATCCCTTCCGTCACGAACTGACCGGCGAGGCGGCCCCGCGAAGCGCCCAGCGCGCCGCGCACCGCGATTTCGCGCTTCCGGCTCTCGGAGCGCACCACTAGCAGGCTTGAAACGTTCACGCATGCGATCAACAGCAAAAGGCCGGCACCGCTCAGCAACAGCAGCAGAATGGGACGAATCTCTCCAACGATCATCTCCGACAAGAGCATCACGCTGGCCCCGCGGCCGCGATTCGAGTCCGGATACTGGTTCTCCAACTGCCGCGCAATCGACTGCATGTTAGCCAATGCCGTCTGCACCGAGACTCCGTCTTTGAGACGCCCGACTGCGTAGAGGTTGTGGCAGCCACGATCCTTCTCGCAGTTATTGTCTGGCTTAAGCGCCGCCCAGATCTCAGGGCTGTTTCCGAGCGCAAATTCGAAGCCTTTGGGCAGCACACCGATCACTGTGTGGAGAACGCCACTCAGTTTCACCGTTTGCCCGATCGCGTCTTTCCGGCCGCCAAATTGCCGCTGCCAGAATCCGTAACTGATGAGCACTACGTTCGGCGCGGCCAGCGAATCCTCGCCGGAGTGAAAACCCCGGCCCAGCGCGGGGGCCACACCAAGGGTGCGAAAGAACCCGGCGCTGACGCGCTCCGCCGGCACCGGGACAGTGCCCGTGGGCGCGCTCAGCAAGGCATCCCATCCCGTGAAGACATCCATGGAACTTAGGACCGTATTCAGCTTCTTCCAGTCCAGATAATCCAGGTAAGAAATGTTCACCTTGGGAGCCGCCACGTCACTTTCCGTCACGTGCACCAGTCGTTGCGGGTCCGCATAGGGTAGGGGCTTGATCAGCGCCGCATCGACAAAAGCGAACATCGCTACACATACACCGATGCCAAGCACCAACACCGCAATCGCAGCAAACGCGAAGCCTGGATTCTTTACCAACTGGCGGAAGGCAAATCGCACATCGCGGAGCAGGTTTTCGAGCCACACCACCCGGCCTCTGAGATGGAAACGCTCCTGCGCCGCGCTCACGCTGCCGAACTCGACCTTCGCCTTGCGTCGCGCATCCTCTTCGCTCGCGCCTTCGCGCTTGAGCTCGTCGGCCTCGAGTTCCAAATGCGCCTTGATCTCTTCAACAAAATCATCCACGCTGCGCTTGCGTTTGAACATACCTACGCCTCCTCACCACTCGGCCCAGTGCGACCGCTGAGTATCAATTCCATCGCCCGGGTCAGACGCTGCCATTCGCCGGTCTTCTCTACAAGCTGATCTCGACCTTTTGCGGTCATCGAATAAAACCGCGCTTTGCGGTTGTTCTCGCTGACGCCCCACTTTGCGGTGACCCATTTCTTATCTTCGAGCCGCTGCAGGGCCAGGTAGAGCGATCCGTGATCGACGAAAAAGATTTCTTCCGACTGACGCTGGATAGACCGCGCCACCTCCTGGCCATGGCACGGGCCCAGCACGAGCGTTTTGAGAATGAGCAGGTCGAGCGTCCCCTGCAACAAAGCGATACGGTCAACGGTGTTCCTTTGGGTAGTCATCCGACCTAAGCATTGCACTACTCGGGTCGGATGTCAACATGAGCAGACCGGCACATGAAAATGAACCTGGACCACACGGAATGGTGTGTCCAGAATTTTTGAATAATGCAGCCCAGGTTGGCGATAACAGGCCAAACCACTCAGTGACCCGCGGTTACGCGCGATT
>Ga0302325_10022065_pt1 | contig 13331 bp, 14 predicted proteins | sample Palsa_T0_2_FD_201948 | JGI IMG/M metagenome (GOLD analysis project Ga0302325, IMG submission 201948) | Peat permafrost microbial communities from Stordalen Mire near Abisko, Sweden - Palsa_T0_2 | ecosystem: Environmental > Terrestrial > Soil > Palsa > Peat permafrost | place: Sweden: Abisko... | reverse complement strand
GCAGCATTCGGTATTTCGCGCCGAGGAATCGTTCCGCCAACGGATCGCCGCAGATTCGCTCGGCGGCAGGCTTGCGCGTCTCGATCGCGCGCGACAGCGCCATCTGCTCCGCGGTGGTACTAGAGCGTGTCGCTTTCATAGGGCTCGATGATAATTCACGGTTGACCGGGCCCGGGCAGCAAAGCGGGCGAGGCCAGAGCAAATAATGGAATGCCTTCAAACAAAGCCAGGGCGGTCGAAACCGGCAGCCACGCGTCTGCTTTGGACCTGGTCGATCGGCGTTGCTCAGCTGACGGTACGGGCGCACAATGAGGTGTCCGTCTGAAACCTGGAGCAGTGCGATGAGCGAGCAACTGTACGACTTTTTCGGCGAGATGTTCCAGCGGTACTTCAGACCCGCGATCGATGTATATCCGCGAATGGGTGGAGCACTCGTCGGAAGGTTACTCACACTGACTGACGACGTGCCCGACAAATTGGCCCAGACCCGTTGCGCCGCAACAGCATGGGCCAAAGCCGAGACCCCGAACGCCAGGATCACCTCGGAACTCTTCGTGATCACCCAACACGGACTGATGTATGCCGCCGGGTTGAACGAGTCGCGCCGGGCGCTGTATTACCTGGCCACGCCGCCCGCATTGTTCGATCCGTTCGTCGATCAGGTCGATTCCGCCGAACCGCGTAAGGGCGCGGTAGTCGCGGTGGACAGCCGACTCGGCCGCGACCTCGCATCCGCGCATCCGATGGACGCCGCGCTGCGCCGGATTCTCGATGAGCACCTGGCGCTGCGGGTGAATCTGCCCGTGTAGCTATTTCTTCGGCGAGATGCGTTGGCCGGACTCGATTTACTGGTGCTTTACCCGCATAGGTGTAGGCTCAAGGCACGGATCCACGGCAGACCAAGGTCGGACCGGAAGAGAAGATTCCTCCTCTCAGCTGTGGCGTTTAGCACGAGCACTAGGCACCCACGCGAAGCAAAGCCCATCCACTGGGCACAGCGCGGTGGGCTTGCGTGCAGGCCGGGAAACTGTGTCCTGACGCCGAGGCCACATTTCACTGCGCCATCATGCACGCTTGGTAACCGAGAGGTTTGTGCTTCGGACGGCGCTGCTTTTCGTCAGGAGCGCCGTCCGACTCGTGTGTGCCGAACTCCCGGGGCATGCGGCCTGCTATCCGTGGATGCCACGGCAGATGGACTAAACCGCTCAGGCTCTGCGAATGACGATGCCGAAACAACTTCGGGCGAAGGGATTACGCCGATCTGCGTATCCGTCACCCAAGCTTCACTGGCTGCAGATACGGAAACGTGGGGGTGAAGCCTGCAGGTTCAGGGGCAATACCTGTGCCGAGCGGTGAGTTCGTCAGAAGCGAAAGCATATTGTCCATCACATTGTTGCGCAGCGATCGTCCATTGAATCCCGTGTAGTCGAAGGATGCGACGGTGCCGAGATCGTATGGCAATGTCAGCGTTTCGAACAATGCCGCAACGCGGCGACCGTACGCCTCGGGATCATCGGTGCTACCGGCCATTGCGGCATATGCGCTGACGGTCGATGTAATGCTCGATATAAACAGCGAATTGTCGTCAGATGGCCGACTGCGGTTGAACCGCTCCCGTAGGTCATCGCCACCAAGGTAGATATGCGTCAGCAGTGGCAGCCCCCAGCGGGCTACCTGCTGCTCGGGAGCGTGCCCATACAACGACACCGTGGCCCATGCGTGCACGCGAGCGGTATTGCTGATCAACTGGTTTGGCACCTCGACGGCGATCGCCGCGACGCTGCGGTCATGAAAGAAGTTGACTCGGTTGGCGAACGCGTCGGGCCTGTAGTCGCCCTGGGCGAACGCAGCCTTGAACGCCTCGAGACCGGCCGCGTCACCGGCGAAGGGGTCATTGACGACCCCTGCGAACACCCGCACACCGCTGTCTCCGGATACGACCTCGTTGGTGTGACCGGAGGCCACGACGTCCCCGTCAAGGCCATCGGGAGCGTGGTCGGCTCGGTAGACATCGAATTTCTGGGCGTGGGTGAGACCTGAAGTGCGCGAGGAGATGTGCAGGATGTCGCCGAACCGCACCTTGAAGGACACGTCCTCGCGTCGATCGCCGTCGGCGTCGAAGCGGAATGCATAAACGGCTTCGTCGCGAAACGGCGCCGCCGTACCCGCGTTCGCGGCTGGGTTGACTGTCATCACCATCGCCGTCGTCGCTGGGGTGCTGCCGGCGAACAGGTAGAAGTCAGCCAGATTCAACCGAGAATCCTCGCGGCCGGTGGGTGTGTCGAAATGGTGGGACACGTCGGCTCGCCTTTCGTTGTCGCGCGGTGGCGTTGTGTGCAACCGGCGTGAAACCGACTGTGTCAAGACAGCCGCGCGTTTTTCATCTTTTCGCCGAGTTCGAGCGCCTCGGCCAGTCGAGCCGGACCCTCGGTTGCTCCAATCAGCTTGCTGATCTTCTCTGTATCGATGGTTTGACCACCGGCACCCCAACTACCCTCTGGGATCTCGACGACGACGACGTGCAGCCGCATGAGATGGGCCGGCGCTATTCGGATGTCGCGCGTTGCAGCACCGAGCCGTCGTTACCTAACACGTCCACGAATGCCGCGGCAATGTCTCGCCGCATTTCGTCGCGCCGCGGCTGACTGAAGTAGGAAGCGGCCACAAATGCCTCAACGGTCCAAAACACTTTGTCAGGATGCTCCGACAGTGGAACCCCGCCAGGGAAGCAGTTCTCGACGTCGAGCTCGTTGAAGAAGAAACCGGTTGCCGCCGTTCCAATTTCAGTAACGGGAGCGATTTCCTGGCGGATCAATGCCTGCACCAGCCGAGGTGCAAGCGTCGCCTTCTGCTCAGCGCTAAGTGCCCCCTTGTGCATGGCCGGCCAAACGCCACTCCAGCCAACGAGTCCCGTCCACTGGCCGTCCAGCTTCGGTCCCTGCTCGAAGATCGTCGGTTCGAATCCTTGCGAGAGCAGCCAGCGCGCCGCGATCAGGCCGCCGGGTCCAGCCCCGATCACGGCGAGAGTTCTCGTCATCGGGGAACTGTCGCATGGCTGGGATCCGGGTGCGATCTCTTTGACCGTTCGTCGCGGATCAGGCGACGGGACGAGTCCCGAGAAGGGACTTAGTCGATCAACGACTGCGTGCCGAGAACTGTTGCAAGGGTGAGGCGCTCGGCGTCGTCAGTCCCGGGTTCGGCGGTGAAGATCATGATCCGCAGATCATCGGCGGCGACGACTAGGGTGTCGCAGTCGAGCGTGATGTGGCCTACGTCGGGGTGGTCGATGGTTTTGCGCCTGCCTTGGTCTTGGTGCGGTTTGAAGTTGCCGGCCCAGAGTTCAACGAAGCGTGGGCTCAGCGCTGCGAGTTCGCGGATCAATCGCTTCAGCCTTTGATCGGCGGGGTATCGGGCTGCGGTCAGTCGCAGGTCGGCGACCAGTCGGGCCTCCTGGCCGGCCCGCTCCTCGGGGGTTTGGACGGCGCGGTTGCCTGGGCCGATCAGGTGGCGCCAGATGCTGTTGCGTTCGATTCCCCGCAAGCTCGAGGTCGGACCCATCAGCGCGTCGTACGGCGCGTTGGCGGTGATGAGCGTCCAGGTGGCGTCGTAGACGGCGACGGGGGTGTTTGCCAGGCGATCAAGGAGGCGTTGCACGCTGGGTGTGATGCGCGACGACACCAGTTCGAGCCCGGGCGGGACGTGTCCTGCTAGCCGGAACAGCAGGTCGCGCTCTGCGTCGGTGAGACGCAACGCGCGGGCCAGGGCTTCGACGACTTGCGCCGAAGGCGAGGTCGCCCTTCCCTGTTCGAGCCGGGTCAGATAGTCGACGGAGATTCCGGCCAGCTCGGCGAGCTCTTCGCGGCGCAGCCCGGTCGCACGGCGTCGTCTGCCTTGGGCGACTCCGACCGACGCGGGAGCGACACGGTCACGCCAGTGACGCACGGTCGGGCCGAACTCCCAGGAATCCATTCTTCAACTGTGCACCACGCCGCAGCGGTTGTCGTGGCCCTGGCAGTCCTACGACAACGTGACTACTGCCTAAGCGTTCGAGGTTGGCCGAGACTCGAGGCAGTCGGCAGTTGCCGGTAGCTGAAGGAGAAGAGATGTCTAATTCGTACGGCGGCGCCGGGACGGACCGCAGCGAAAAGATCGCGTTGACCAACGTGCGCGTGTTCGACGGGCGTGAACTTCGCGGACCCACCACGGTGATCATCGAGGGCGGGATCCTGGGCCGCGACCCCGCAGGCGCGCGGGTCATCGACGCTGGCGGCGCCACCCTGCTGCCAGGACTCATCGATGCCCACGTTCACCTCCTGAACGAAGAGCACCTGCAGCAACTGGCAGATTTCGGGGTCACGACGGCGCTGGACATGGGGGCCTGGCCGCCATCCATGGTCGACTCGCTGCGCAACAGGACCGGTATGGCGGACATCCGCAGCGCGGGAATCCCAGCGACCATCGCCGGCAGTACCCACAGTCACCTACCGGGATACCCGGCCGGCGAATTGGTCGACGGTCCCACGGGCGCAGCCCGATTCGTGACCGACCGCATCGCCGAGGGAGCGGACTACATCAAGCTCATCGCCGACATCCCCGGACCCGACCAGGGGACGCTCGACGCACTCGTTGCCACGTCACACGACCACGGCAAGCTCACCGTCGCACATGCCGTATCCACGGCTGCCCTCGACATGGCGTTGCAGGCTGGGGTCGACTTGATCACGCATGTCCCGCTCGACCGCCGGCTCATCGAGTCCACAGCGGCTCGCGTACTCGCGCAGAAGTGCGTCAGCATTCCGACGTTGGCGATGATGAAGGGGATCGTCGACCGGTTCGCCGCTGCGACCGCTTCACGGCCCGAGGGTGTACCGGCTGCTGGGCCAAGCTACGAGTCGGCTCGCGGCAGCGTCGCCGAATTGCACCGAGCCGGTGTGCCGATCCTCGCGGGTACGGACGCCAACGCCGGTCCCGGCATACCCTTCTCACCCCGCCACGGCGAAAGCCTGCATGAAGAGCTCGAATTGCTCATCGAAGCGGGCCTGTCGACCGTCGAGGCGTTGCGCGCGGCGACAGTACTGCCAGCCCAATACTTCGGGTTACACGACAGAGGCGTGATCGAACCCGGCCGACGGGCCGACCTCGTGCTGATCGACGGCGATCCCATCGCCGACATCCGCGCCACACGACAGATTCGGCGGGTCTGGTGTGCCGGTGTGGAGCACCGGGTCGCCTTCGCCGCATAACACCAGCAACCTATTTAGTTCCACAGAGAGAGGTTTGATTCACATGAAAACAGTCGTAATGACAGGCGGCACTGCCGGTTTCGGGGCAATCGCCGCCATGAAGATCTCCGACACACCCAGTACGAAACTGATTCTTGGGGCGCGCGACACCAAGAATTCGCCGATCGACGCGCTGCCGTTGGATCTGGCACGTCTTGCCAACGTTCGGTCGTTCGGTCAAGCGCTCACGAAGAAGTTGGACGGCACGAAGATCGATGTCCTCATCCTGAATGCCGGGGCACAGTTCGGAAATACCAAGCACCGGACCGAGGACGGCTTCGAACCAACGTTCGCGATCAATCACCTTGCCCACTATCTTCTGCTCAGGCTGCTCACGCCCAATCTTGCAAAGAACGCGACCGTCGTGATCACCACCAGCGATGTCCACGATCCCAAGATGAATCCTCTGGGACCAAAGGAGCTCGAGCCTGAAACACTGGCCCATCCGAACGCGAAGGGCAAAGGATTCATCCCGGGATTCAGGGCCTACTCGAGCTCAAAACTCTGCGACCTCTTGACGGCGCGTGCCTTCGAGGTCTCAACGGATGCGCAGAAGACTGGGCTACGGGTCATTGCCTACAACCCCGGACTCACACCCGACACATCGTTATATCGCGCGTGGCCGTGGTGGGCGAAATTGATGATGGCATCGGCTTCTATAGTTCGTCCTCTGGCGGGCATAAACACGATCGAGCAGGCAGGAAACGCGATCGCCGATCTCGGCCTCGGAACGATTGTTCCCCCGACCGGCCGCATCTACGCCTCACTGGTAAAAGGAAAGGTCACGTGGCCGGATCCCTCCGAACTGGCGCAAAGCGACACAGCGATGAAGGAACTATGGGTGGAAAGCGCCTACATGGTCGGTCTGCCCGAACAAGCTTGACGAATACATGCTGAGTTGAGGTTTGGCGCCAGTGGCGCGGGTTCTCCCTTGGCCGGGAGCGCGGATGGCCGATAGATAGTTGAAGGAGTATCTGTGGAGCGCATTGAGCTCGCGACACCCGAGGGTCCTGTCGAGGCCACGGTTGCCAGCCCGGATGGACGCGGCCCCTGGCCGGGCGTGGTGACCGGAGAGAGCTGGTCAGGGCTAAAAGCCTTGGCCAGTTTTCTTTTTCATCAAGATCCCATCCCGCATTGCCCGTTAAGAACACATCGGGCCGCAGCGAGGCCGCAGCAGCAGCGCGCTTGATCTTGTCGTCGCCGCAACTTCACTGCGGGACGCGAAGAATCGTGAGCAGGTGCTCTACCTCTTTGATGTCATCCTGACGCCCACTCCGCGGTCAGCGCCTCGATCGTCGTGATCGTGGCCAGCATCGCCATCGTGTGCTTGATTGCTAAGTCGGCGTAGACCGGGGGAGTGCCGCCGACGGCATCGCGGGGCACGACGACCCGATACCCCATCTGGGACATGTGGCCCGCGGTGAAGGGTAGCGCGAGATTCAGTGACACCCCGGCGAGGACCACGGTACGCACTCCGAGGCCGCCCAATACTGGCAGCAATTCGGTGTCGAGCGTCGGATACAACCCATGATGGCGGGGGACAACGAGGTCGTCGGGCCCCAACAATTCCGGGATGACCTGGGTGGGTGCGCTGCCGGGCGTCCACCCCTCGGTCGCCGGCCCAAGGGCGCGCCAGATCCGTGCCGAGCCGACATGGTCACTTCCGAGCAGCCCCTCAAAGGTGGCGTGGACAACCACGACCCCGCTGCTTCGTGCTGCGGTCAGTACCCGACCGATGTTGTCTACCAAATCTCGGGTGTCGACGCCCAGCGCCGGAAGCACCGAGTTGGGTCCCAGCACACCGTTCTGGCACTCCACGCAAACCACCGCAGTGGTGGACAATTCTGCGGTCGGTCGAGACGCGGACGACATCGGGTTCCTTTCCGTCACAATGTTGTTGACGCTCTTCGATGCACGGTCGCGCCGAAGGCTGATATGAAGCCGGCGGCGGCATCATTTGACGACGCGTCCCCTGCAACACAGCCCAGGTTGCGCCGAAGTTCTCGGGTTCCTCGGGTCCTCGTCACGGTATGGCGATATCCCATAGGGCTTGCGTCGCGATGCCCGCAGCGCCCAGGCGGTGGGCATGCTCGGTCGTGCTACCGAACTCGTCGATCCAGGCTTGCGCGCGCAAGGTCGCGAGCCAGAGTGGGTGTTCCGCGGTGACGCCGATGGCGCCGTGTAACTGATGGGCGATCGTGGTGACCGGACCAACCACCTGGCCGAGCACGACCTTGGCGACCGTGACGGCGTGGCGGGTCTGCGGAGCGGCGAAACCGTATTCGTCGGCGGCGGCGACAGCCACTGTCGTTACCGCGCGTGCGCGTTCGATGTCACCGGCCATGGTGGCCAGGGCATGTTGCACCGTCTGGAAGGCGCTCAAAGGACGCCCGAACTGTGATCGTTCGCGGGTGTGAGCAACGGTGAGTTCGGCGGCGGCGTCCAGGGCGCCGATCGTCTGGCAGCAGCGCGCCCATGCACCGCGACAGGACAACTCGTCGGCGATCCGCGTGGGCAGCGCGATCAACTGATCGGCCGAGATGGCGAATTCGACTGTGCCGCAGGGTTCGCCGGCCAGATTGTGACTGGCCTCGATCTCGGGTTCATGCATGATCCCTACGCGCAGCGCGTCCGCGGTGCGCACTGCCAGGACGACGGCGGCCGCCTGCTGCGCCCACGGCACCCGGGCGGCTGTTCCGGCGATTGTGCCGTTCGACATGGTGCCCAGCGCAATCGCGACCGTCAATGGCCCGGCTGGCGCTTCGAACCCCGCTTCGCGCGCGAGCCAGCACGCCATCAGGTCGGTCTCGGCGATCGGTACCGCCCCGGCATGGCGCGCCAGCCCACGGAGCACAACAGCGGCGTCGGCGGGGGTCGCCCCGAGGTCGGGTGTGCTGGTCAGCCGTTCCAGGCCGGTCTCCTCCAATGCGCGCCACAGGGCGTTGTCGAAGTGGTCGGGGTGGCCGCGGTCGCCGATGCGCGCATCGAAGGCCCGACGACCGATGTCGTCGACGAGCTGTCGCAGCTCGGTTGAGTCATCGTTGGTGGTCGCATTGCCGATCACTCCGCCGGACAGCCACGTACTCACCGCAATCCCATCCCTCGCGCGACGATGCCACGCAGTACCTCGTTCGTGCCGCCGCGCAGCGTGAACATCGGCTTGTGCAACCGGCCGGCGTCGAGCATGGCGCGAAGCCGCGGTTCCAAAGGAACGCCGTCGACAAGACCGGCGACCCCCTCCACCGAGTCCTGCTCGAAGCGGGTACCGAGATCCTTGACCAGTGCCGCCCGGGTGGTCTGGTCGACACCATCGGACAGCGAGCGGGCGACCGAGATCGACAGCTGGCGAAGGGAAATCAGGCGCGCCAGCAGGTGACCGACATCGGCCACGGTGCGGCGGTCCGGCGGTGAGGGGGAAGCCGACAGTGCGTGCAGGCACTCCGCGATGAGGGGGGCGGTGGACAGGATCCGCTCGGGACCGCTGCGCTCGAACGACAACTCGGCCGTCACTTGATGCCAGCCGTTGCCTATCTCGCCGAGCACGTCGGCGTCGGGGACGAACACGTCGTCGAATACGACCTCATTGAAATGATGGTCGCCGTCCATCGAGACGATCGGCTCGACGCGCACCCCTTGCGCACCGGTCGGCACGATGAACTGGCTGAAGCCGGAGTGCCGCTGCTGCGACTCGACGGGGCTGGATCGAGCCAGCACCACGATTTGGTGCGCGCGGTGCGCTCCGCTGCTCCAGATCTTCCTGCCGTTGAGTATCCAACCGCCGTCGGCGCGGTTGGCCGTGGTCGAGGCTGCGGCGAGGTCGGACCCGGCCTGCGGCTCGCTCATCCCGATCGCCGAGAACAGGCGTCCTTTCGCGATCCGCGGCAGAATCCGTTGTCGCTGTTCGTCCGTGCCGTAGATCATCACCGCGGGCGCAACTTGGCGGTCGGCCACCCAGTGCGCAGCCACCGGAGCGCCGTGCGCGAGCAGTTCCTCGGTCACGACGTAGCGCTCAAGGTGGCTGCGTCCCTGTCCGCCGTAGATCGTAGGGACAGTCAACCCCAGGAAGCCGGCGTCGCCGAGTCTGGTGCTGAAGGCCTCGTCCCATCGCGACAGCCAGGCGTCGACCGTCGGCTGCCAGCCGAACTCAGCGCGGTCGTTGAGCAAGAAGTCGCGAACCGACGCCCGTAGTGCCGTCAGTTCGGGTTCGCTGACGGTCAGTTCCTCGAACACGCTCACCGGGTCGACGGTATCGCCGGCAGCGGCACCACGGGGTGGATAGAAGTTCTGTGTCAGGTCCGCGGTCCTTTCGTTTGCAGCTGCAGTGCGGCCCGCGCTTGCCCAGAATGCTATAACTATATACCTTATTACGATACCGAACGTACGCGAGCGAGGCTGGCGGCTGTGAGTGAGATCCAATCTGTGGGCACCTATCTGCCTCCGTGGCGGCTGCAGGACCGGCGAGTGCCGGGTCCCGATGAAGACGCTCTTACCATGGCGGTGGCAGCGGGGCGCGCCGCGGATCCGAACGCCTCGGCGCATCGTGTCGTGATGGTGTCGCGGGACTTCCCGTTACTGGAGGGCGGTAACGGTGCGGTATTGCTGGCCGGCCTATCGCTACCCGCCGATGTACAGGTCACCGAGGTGCTCGGTGGTGCTCCCGCGGTGCTGGACCAGCTCGTCGCCGGCGGCGCGGGCACGCTTGTCATCGCGGCCGACGACTGTGAACACGCCGCAGGTGCGGCGGCCGCGCTGCTGGGAGATTGCGGCGCCGCCATCACATCTGTCGCCCGGCGGAATGGCAGCCTACCCACCTTGGCTCGTGGCCAGGACGGCGGTCGCCACACCTATGCCGATCCTCGGCTGCAACGCGAGGTCGGTGTGAAATCGACGCTGGCCCGCCTCAATCTCCCCGACTCACCAGTGATTGCGGTGGTTGCTGGTGCGAAGGCCAAGGAACTCGGCTTGGGCTTCGATACCGTTGCCGCTCAAGAAGACTGGAGCACGTCAGCCGCCGCGGTGATCCGGCTGATCGCGGCTGCGATCGAAAGTCGCTCCGACGGACTGGTTCTGGCGATCGAGCAGTCAATGGTGACCGTCGCGCAGCTGACGAACACGGTGACCGCGCCCGCGGTAAGCCGTGACGAGACACTTGTGGGTGAACTGCCCAAAACCCGCACCGCCGAGGGCACCGGGATTCCCATCTCGTTGGCCGCCTATGCTCGCGCGTTTGAACCCAAACTGCGCTGGGAGGCGGCGATATTCGACGAGAGACCGGGCATCGACTCGGCTCCGGTGTTCCCACCGCGCATGCGGGTTGATTCGGCCGGTGCACTGGCCACCGAGTACCGGTTGGAGCCGTTGCCCCGCACCGGAACCATCTACACGCAGACCACGATCCGTATTCCGGTTCCGGATCTGCCGAGCCCGTACTCCCTGGCGGTCGTCCAACTCGATGACAGCTCGGTCCGGGTGTTGCTGAAGGTGACCGGTGCCGTCGCCGGCGGGTCTAGCATCGGGCAGGCCGGTTCGGTCGTGCTGCGCAGGATCGCCACCCGTGCGGGCATCCCCGACTACGGGTACGCGTTCTGGCCGGGCCGCGAATCGCGAGGTGCGTCGCGGTGAGGCGGGTGGCGATGGTCGGCGCAGGCATGACGCCCTTCGCCGAACACTTTGAGCTGGGGATCAAGGATCTGATCCCGATGGCCTACGCCGATTGTGTGTCACACGTCGACAAGGGCATCGACAAGTCCGAGATCGAGGCGGCCTGGTTCGGTGAGCTGTCGACTACGGACGGCTTCCCGTCCGGGATTCTGGCGGACACTCTCGACCTCACCGATATACCGGTAACCCGCGTCGAGAACGCCTGCGCCACCGGTAATGACGCTATCCGCAACGGCACGTTGGCGATCGCATCCGGTCTTTACGACGTGGTGCTCGTGGTGGGTGCGGACAAGGTGCGCGAGACCGCCTCGAACACCACGTTTTGGGAATGGGCGGGCATGACCCGCGATACGGCGTGGGACTATCCATTGGGCCTGGTGGCGCCGGCCAACTTCGCGCTGCACGTCGCACGCTATCTGCACGAATCGCCGGCCACCAAAGAGCACATGGCGATGGTCGCGGTCAAGAACCACTTCCACGCGGTGTCGAACCCGAAAGCTCAGCTGCGCTATGAGATTACCGTCGAGCAAGCGCTCGCCGCGCCGATGGTGGTGGATCCGTTCGGGCTCTATGATTGCACCCCGCAGAGCGACGGGGCGGCCGCGGTGATCCTGGTGGCCGAGGACGTCGTCGACCGCTACACCGATCGACCGGTGTGGATTCGGGGCGTCGGACTGGGTATGGACCGGGTGATGCATCAGCACAAGTCGGATATGACCTCGTTTCCGCCGACGGTGCGGGCGGCTAGAGCAGCGATGGCAATGGCGGGGATAACCCCGCGCGATGTGGACGTCGCCGAAGTCCACGACTGCTTCACCGGGGTGGAGTTGATCAGCTACGAGGATCTCGGCTTCGCCAATCGGTTCGAGGCGTACAAGATTGTCGAAGGTCGTGAACACTACGTCGGAGGTTCGATCCCGATCAATCCGAGCGGTGGGCTCAAGGCCAAGGGGCATCCACCGGGCGCGACGGGCGTCGCGCAGTGCTACGAACTGTTCAACCAGCTGCGGGGCGAGGCCGAGAATCAGGTCGAGGGCGCGCGAATAGCATTGGCGCACAACATCGGTGGACCCACTGCCGTCTCGGCTGTGACGGTCCTCTCCAACGACAAAGGCTAGGAACTCGGAAAATGACCAGTTCGTCTGCGCTCTCCACCCTGTCCGGCTACGAAGACTTCGCCCCGTGGCTCTTGGTCGAGAAGATCGGCGGTGTCCACGTCGTGAGCATCAACCGGCCCGACGCTCTCAATGCCGTCAACGAGGAACTGCACCATGCCTTCGCCGGCATCTGGCGGGCACTGGAGGCCGATGATGACGTCCGGGCGGTCGTCACCACCGGCGTGGGCAAGGCGTTCTCGGCCGGCGGCGACATGGTCATGTTCGGCCGTCTGATCGACGACCCGGAGGCGCGAGCGTTCCAGATCGCCGAGGCACGAACGGTTTTCCAGGCGGTCATCAACTTCGGTAAGCCGCTGGTGTCGGCGGTCAACGGGGCCGCGGTCGGCCTCGGGTGCTCCATCGCATTGTTGTCCGACCTGCTGGTGATGGGCGAAAGCAGCTACCTCGCCGATCCCCATGTGCCGGTAGGGCTGGTCGCCGGCGACGGCGGAGCCGCCATGCTGCCGCTGCTCATCGGGATGATGAAGGCCAAGGAGTACGTACTACTCGGCGACAAGATCACGGCCGATATCGCCAAGCAGCTCAACCTGGTGACCCGGGTTGCGAGTGACGACAAGGTGCTCGACGAGGCCGTGGCGCTGGGGGAGCGGTTGGCTGCAATGCCGGCGCAGGCTGTGCGAGAGACCAAGAAGGCGATGAACATGCATCTCTCGCGCGCCGCGCTCGGCGTGCTCGAGTATGCCCTCGCGGCCGAGTACACCTCTTTCACCACAACGGAATTCAAGGACCGCGTCGCGGCGTTCCGCGCCCGCCCAAAGAAGTGAACGCGCGGTCAGCGTGAGACGGTCATTCGAAAAGGTCGAGAACCGTAGACGTTTTGGACCCCTCGAACAGGAACTCCTCCGCCTTGCGCAGGTGCCGGCTCCACAGCTCGCCCGCTTTGTCGGCTTCCCCGGCCTTGATCATGTCCAGCACCATCCGGTGGGTCTTGGCGGACCGGCGGACCGCCTGCTCGGCCTTCACGCCCTGGGTGGGCTGCAGCGACCGATTGGCCTTCTCGATGATGTGATGCAGCATCTCGCTGACCATCTGAAGCGTCCTGTTACCGGACAGCTGCGCGATCGCGGCGTGGAAGTCGGTCAACTGATCGACGGCTGAGCTTCCCGGCGTCAATTGTGCTTCCGCCGCGACGATCTGCTCGAGTTGGGCGATGACGGCAGGATTGCGGTCCTTCGCGAGCTGCACCACCATGGGCGTCTCGATGGCCACC
>Ga0302325_10022064_pt1 | contig 13331 bp, 12 predicted proteins | sample Palsa_T0_2_FD_201948 | JGI IMG/M metagenome (GOLD analysis project Ga0302325, IMG submission 201948) | Peat permafrost microbial communities from Stordalen Mire near Abisko, Sweden - Palsa_T0_2 | ecosystem: Environmental > Terrestrial > Soil > Palsa > Peat permafrost | place: Sweden: Abisko... | reverse complement strand
GCCTCCTCATCTGCTCTGCCACTTGAGCAGGGGAAATACACTGCTGTAGTTATCAGTCCACAGCCTTGCGCCTGCTTTCAAAGGCGTGGGGAAGCCGTTATTGACGATCTCCGGTTGATCCAAAAACGCCTGGTTCGCCGTCACCAAAATCCAGTCGGCGTAATACAACCCGGCCTGTTCGTCACCGTGTGAGTGCACGGATACGGCACGAAGCCCGGCGTTGCCGGCGATCCCGGCAACCACCGGTTCCAGGTCGATGTACTGGTTGGAAACGTGAAAAACAATGATCCCATCGGGCCGCAAATGCCGGCGGTAAAGAGCCAGCGCTTCCCGTGTCAACAAATGCACCGGAATCGCATCCCCGGAGAAGGCATCCACCACGATCACATTGAAGTTCTGTGGAGGCTCCGAAGCCAGAGACAAGCGCGCATCCCCGAGCACCACGTCGGTCTTCGCCCCGCTATCGTGCAGGAACGTAAACCAATGCCTCGCCAGCCGCTCCACCGGCGGATTAATCTCATAAAACCGGATCACGTCCCCGGCATTTCCGTAGGCTGCGACCGTCCCTGTCCCCAGCCCAATCACGCCCACCCGTTTGGGGCCGGCCCCACAACACAGCCGCATGGCCAAACCAAGCCCGGAATTAGTCGCGTAGTAAGTCAACGGCTGGTCAAGAAACTGGGGTGCAAACCACTCTGCACCGTGTTCGATGGTTCCGTTCAGGAGCTGGCGGTCAGTATCGGACTGGGGCGGCAGATGAGTTTCCCGGACGCGCAGGGTTCCGTAGAAATTGCGCATCAGGGCGACAGCGTCGTCATCGTACTGCCTTACCTGCGTGCTCAGGACCACGATCGCCGCGATCGTCCCCACCATCCAGAGCATGCGCAGACCCCAACCGTCTTGCCAGGTTGCCGCCAGGGCGATCAATGCGACCACCACCAGGGTGCAGGCCAAATCATAGTTAGCCCGGAATACCAGGGGAGCAATCACTCCTACCAGCAAGGTTCCCGCCGCCCCCCCAGCTGCGGCAACCAGGTAAAACCTGGTCATGCCCGCCGTGACCGGCCGCCGCGCGTAGAGCTCACCATGGAGGAAAAAGCAGATGATAAACAAAGCGATGAGAAACAAGGGCACGCTGACCGCGATCGGCAGCTGGGCTCGAATATCCCGCAGCAGGTAGGCCATGGAGGCCACCGCCACCAGCACGAACCGGAGCATCGATTGCCGCACCGGAAGCCAAGCCCCCTGGAATGCCAGGATGAACGTCAGCAGGTACAGCGCCAGCGGTGGCAGCCACAGCAGGGGGATGGCAGCGATGTTCGCGCTCATGTGGCTGGTGACCGCGGTGAGCATCATGCCGCCGCCCAGGGCGAGCAAAAACCAGAAGGGCTCCGGGTGGCCAGACAAGGCTGCTTGTTCTGGCATGGGCGAAGCAACTCGCCTGCGGCCCTGCCAGGCGATGGCCCCGCAGAGCACAGCGAAGAGCAGAAAGCCGCCACTCCACAGTCCTGTCTGCTGCCTCATGGTCAGTCCCGGCTCAATCAGCAGCGGATAACTGCCCAGGGCCAGCAGGGAAGCAAGGTTGGAGAGGGCAAACAGCCGATAGGGCGAATCGCTTCCAAAGCTGCCGGCATACCAGGCGGTCAGTAAGGGAGTGGTGGCAGAGAGAGCAAGGTAGGGAAGACCGATGACCGTCGCCAACACCCGGAAAACCGTCACTGCGGGATGATAGCTGATCGCCGACGGACCAGGCCTGACATGAACACCCAGCGTCAGGAGCGCCGCCGTTAACAACGCAACGTGGATGATCGCCTGCCGGATCGGCTTGAAGTTGGTTGAAATCCAGTGGGCATAGAGATAGCCGAGCAGGAGCATTACGGAGAAGAAGACCAGGCAGGTAGTCCACACTGCGGAGGAGCCGCCCAGTGTCGGGAGCAGCTGTTTTGCTGCCATCGGCTCCACGACGAAGAGCAGGAATGCGCTCAGGAAAATCGTCAGTGCGTAGAGGCTGCGAAGGAGGGCCATTCGGGGTACCACAAGGATGTATCACACAAATGCCCAAGCCTGCGGGCGGCAGGGTAATCAACCGCGAGGTCACCGTTAGGTGTAACCAGGGTGACGTAGTCAACGATCTATGTGGCCGGTATGGTGGTCAGCGAGGATCAGTTCTGGGGGAGGGCTGCTCTTCAGCGCGCCCGTGAGCCAACGCTCACGGGCGCTTGCTATTTGCCGCCACTCGCCCTCCTATAGAATCCTCGAATATGCCCGAACCCCTGCTGATTGCCCAGAGCAAAGAGCCGCTCTACCTGCTTCCGGCCATGTCCAATCGTCATGGGTTGATCGCCGGAGCGACCGGCACCGGCAAGACGGTAACCCTGCAGGTGATGGCAGAGTCTTTCAGCCGGATTGGCGTCCCGGTCTTTGCCGCGGATGTGAAGGGCGACCTCTCGGGTATCAGCCAGCCGGGGGTCGACAACCCCAAGATCGCCGATCGGGTAAAAAAGCTCAACCTGACGGATTTTTCTTTTGCCGGTTGCCCGGTGACGTTCTGGGATGTCTTCGGGGAGCAGGGACATCCGGTCCGCGCCACGGTCTCGGATATGGGCCCCCTGCTTTTCACCCGCCTGCTGAATCTCAATGACACCCAGTCCGGGGTGTTGACCGCCGTCTTCAAGATTGCTGATGACCAGGGTTTGCTGCTGCTCGATCTCAAGGACCTGCAGGCGATGCTGCAGTATGTGGCGGCCCATGCCAAGGAATTTCAAACCCAGTACGGCAATATTTCCGCCGCCAGTGTGGGCGCGATGCAACGAGGCCTGCTTACCTTGGAGCAGCAAGGTGGGGACAAATTTCTGGGCGAGCCGGCGCTCAATCTTGACGACCTGATGCAGACAGACGCCCAGGGGCATGGTGTGGTCAACATCCTGGCTGCGGATAAACTCATCAACTCGCCCCAGCTCTATGCCACTTTCCTGTTGTGGATGCTCAGCGAATTGTTCGAGCGGCTGCCCGAGGTGGGCGACCCGGAAAAGCCAAAACTGGTCTTCTTCTTTGATGAAGCTCACCTCCTCTTTTCCGACCTGCCTAAAGTGATCGAAGACAAGGTTCACCAGGTGGTGCGCCTGGTCCGCTCCAAGGGCGTGGGCGTCTTTTTTGTCACCCAGAGTCCGATTGACGTTCCGGACGGGATCTTAGGGCAGCTCGGCAACCGGGTGCAGCACGCGGTGCGGGCTTTTACTCCGAAAGACCAGAAAGCGGTGAAGGCGGCGGCCCAGACGTTCCGCACCAACCCGGAAGTCAATGTTGAGCAAGTGATTCTGGAATTGGGCGTGGGTGAAGGGTTGGTCTCTTTCCTCGATGAGAAGGGTACTCCGGCGATGGTGGAGCGCGCGCTGGTTTGCCCGCCACGCAGCCAGATTGGCCCGATCACCCCGGAGCAGCGGCAACAGATCATACGGGGCTCTCTGGTAGCCGGGGTCTATGAGGCTGCGGTCGATCGCGAATCAGCTTACGAGCTTTTGAAGGCCCGCGCTGCTCAGGGCGGTGCGGCAATTGGCTCGCAACCTGTTCCTGGTCAACAACCTGCGCCAAAAGCGAATACCTGGTTCGGGGATCTGTTGTCGATGGGGTCAGGTTCTTCGGGAGGACGGCGTGGTGACAGCCTTGCCGAGACCATGGCCAAGAGTGCCGCCCGCACGCTGGGCAGCACCGTGGGCCGGCAGATCGTGCGCGGTGTGCTCGGATCACTGCTGGGCGGCACCCGCCGCCGCTGACCTGCCCAGTCGATAAGGAACGTCCGAGTCGATAAGTAAACAAACAAATCTCAACGAAGGGCACGGCTTCAGCCGTGTCGAAAATGCCCGATCACGAGACGGCTTTAGCCGCTGAGGTACGCTTTGGGCGATTCCTGGGCCGAAATCGCTCTTTTGCTGAAGTCACAGCTGCCGAGATGCGGTTTTGCTCAGGCCGGTCCCCTTGCTGCGAACGTGGGATAGCCACCTACACACATCATGGGTACCCTCAGCACGGTTGGGTTTCCCGAGGTTACCTTGCGGTGACCCGCCAGCAACATAATCCTGGGCATCGCGTTAATACAGATCGTGCCGCCTGATTGGCTGGCAAGCTTGATTCGCAGGCGCTGTTGGACCGCGGAGAAGCAAGGAGCAAATGCTATGCGTCCTATCCGAGCTCTAAGACCTCTGTTCCTCGCATTACTGGTATCTGTCGTGCCTGCGTCGTCCTTTGCAGGCATCTTTCTTTCCGTGAACATCGCTCCCCCCGTGCTGCCGGTTTACGTGCAGCCGGTTTGTCCCGGGGACGGGTATCTGTGGACGCCTGGGTACTGGGCGTATGGGGAAGCGGGCTACTTCTGGGTTCCTGGAACCTGGGTAATGGCGCCGCGCCCCGGAGTTCTCTGGACTCCTGGTTACTGGGGCTGGGGTGGCGGTCTTTACCTTTGGCATGGCGGTTATTGGGGACCTCACGTTGGCTTCTACGGTGGGGTTAACTACGGCTACGGCTATGGCGGTGTAGGCTTCTTTGGCGGCCGTTGGGAGGGTGGGCGCTTTGCCTACAACACCGCGGTGATGCACGTGAATACGACGGTCATTCACAACACCTATATTGACAACACCGTGATCCACAACACGACGGTGATCAACCGGACAAGTTTCAACGGGCCGAATGGGGTTAACGCCAGACCGAACGGCCAGGAGATGTCGGCTATGCGCGAACAGCATGTTCAGCCGACCTCTGAACAGATGTCGCATGAGAACTTTGCCAGCACAAATCGGGCGAACTTCGCGTCCGTCAATGGCGGAAGGCCTGCCAATCCAGCGGTCAGCCGGCCGATGACGTCAGCCAACTTCGCCAACCATGCGGCGGTTAATAACAACAACCGGCCTGCGTATAACGCGAACGCTAACAACCGGCCGGCGTACAACAACAACGCCAATGCGTCCTACAAGGCGCCTGTCAACAACCAGGCGCACTACGCGGCCGCGCCTCATAACAATGCGCCGCAACAGCACAATGAAACCCATCCGAACAACAGCGGCGGCGGTGGGGGAGAACACGAACACCGCTAATCTCACTAGCCCAAACACGAGGCCCGCAGCTTTTCCTGCGGGCCTTTCTTTTTTCCCAGCCAAGATATTCGAACGAAGGGCACGGCTGCTTCAGCCGTGCCGAAAAAGACTGCATGATGAGGTCTGGCTCTTGACTACGCCGCCCCTAATTCCTGCAGCAGAAAAGCATAATCCAGGGCGATCTCTTTCAAATAGTCATACCGCCCCGAGGCGCCGCCGTGTCCTGCGCTCATGTTCGTCTCCAGCAGCAACAAGCGGTCGTCCATCTTCAGCGTACGCAGCTTGGCTACGTACTTAGCCGGCTCCCAATACATCACCTGGCTGTCGTTCAACGAAGTCTTCACCAGCATCGCCGGATACTCCTTCCGCTCCAGGTTGTCGTAGGGCGAGTACTTCAGCATGTACTCAAAAGCCTCCGGCTGGTTAGGATCTCCCCACTCTTCGTATTCCGCAATCGTCAGGGGAAGCGTGGGATCGAGCATGGTGTTCATTACGTCCACGAAGGGCACATGGGAGAGAACAGCACGGTAAAGATCGGGCCGCAAGTTGGCCACCGCGCCCATCAGCAATCCTCCGGCGCTGCCCCCCTCCATGGCGACGCGGTGCGGGTCGCCATAGCCGTGGGCGGTCAAATACTCGGTAATTGCAATGAAGTCGGTGAAGGTGTTCATCTTGTTCATCAGCCGCCCGGCATCGTGCCACGGCTTGCCCATGTCCCCGCCTCCGCGAATGTGCGCGTAGGCGAGTACAAAGCCACGATCAAGCAAACTCAGGCGATTGGAATTGAAGCCGACGGGCAGGGCATACCCGTACGAGCCATAGCCGTAGATATACAGAGGGTTCGTACCCTCGCCCTTCTTATCCTTGCGATAGACAAGCGAAACCGGAATTTTCGTACCATCCGGCGCAGTAGCGAACAAACGCTCCGAGCGATAGAACGACCGGTCAAACCCACCAGGTACCTCCAGCTCCTTCAACAGCGTCGATTGATTGGTAAGCACGTCGTATTCATATACCGAAGTAGGCGAAACCAGCGACGTATACCCATAGCGAAACGTGTCAGTTACAAATTCGCGGTTCACGTGAGGATGCGCGCTGTAGGTAGGCTCGGGAAACGCAATCTGCGGCGAAGGCCCAGCAAACGCTCCCTGCGGATCGAAGTTTAGAATGCGCAGATGTGGCAGGCCGTCAAAGCGTTCCTCCAGCACGGCGAAGGACTGAAAAAGCTCCAGATCTTCCAGCATCACGTCGTCCCGGTGGGCCATCAATTCGCGCCAGTGCGCGCGGCCCGGAGTGGCAACCGGAGCGGTGACGATGCGGAAGGTTCTCGCCGTGTCGTTCACCCGGATGTACCACAGTCCATCGCGGTGGTCGGCGGTGTACTCGAGGTTCTCCTTACGCGGTTCGATCACAGTCCAGCGTCCCTCTGGTTGGTCCGCGGGTAGAAACTGCTCTTCGCTGGTGGTGTGGCTGGCGCTCTCGAGCACCATGTACTTTTTATCGCGGGTGCGGCCGACCCCGACATTGAAGCGCTCATCGGCCTCTTCGTAGACCAGGACATCCTCGGCCTGCGGCCGCCCAACAACGTGACGGAACACCTGGAACTGTCGCTTGGTCTCCTCGTCTTCCACGCTGTAGAAAATCGTGCGGTTGTCGGCAGTCCAAACCACGGAGCCAACCCTCTGGGCCTGGTCGGCCAGCAGTTCTCCGGTCCGCAAATCTTTCATGTGCAAGGTGTACTGCCGGAACCCCGTGGTGTCGGTCGTATAGGCGAGCAGGTAGCCATCATCCGAAACGGTAAGAGCCCCCAGAGCCATGAAGGACTCGCCAACCGCCAGCTGGTTCACATCCAGCATGATCTCTTCGCTTGCCTCGAGCGAACCATGCTTGCGGCAGTAAATGGGATACTGCGCGCCCTGTTCCGTCCGCGAGTAATAGAACCAGGCCCCGGCGCGAAAAGGCACCGAGACGTCAGTCTCCTTGATGTGACTGATCATTTCCTTATAGAGCGTGGCTTGCAGCTCCTCGGTGGGCTTCATCACCGCCCGGGTGTATGCATTTTCCTGATCCAGGAATTCGATGACTTCCGGGCTGGTTTTCTCGCGCAGCCAGGCGTAATCGTCGGCCAACCGGTGTCCATGGATGGCGTGGATGGTTTCCTGACGGCGGGCAATCGGTGGTGAAACAACGGTCGTAGAAGGCATATTTATCAAGGATATATCCTTGACTGGACGAGTAGTTGTGCATCCCCTCAAAAGCGCCGTTGCCGGCCGGCTGCAATCCCGCATCTTACTTGGCGAGGAGTACACACATGAGTTATCCCCACAATTGCGGTAAGAAGATGATGGCTGCGGCCGGTGCCGTCCTGCTCTGCGGAAGCATGGGACTGGCACAAGCGGGCCAGCAGCCGAACAGCCCGGCTGGCCAGACCGCCGGCCAGAACCCCGCTATGGATTCCCAGATGAATGGTATGAACGCGGCCGGACAACCCTCGGCCATGGACAAGATGTTCGTGAAGAAGGCTTTGCAGGGCGGTATGGCCGAAGTTCAGTTAGGCCAGCTCACGTTGCAGAAAAGCAATAACGACCAGGTTAAGCAGTTCGCCCAACGCATGATCGATGACCACACCAAGCTCGGAGAACAGATGAAGCCGGTTGCCCAGCAACTCGGTGTCTCCGACCCCAATGGCGTCTCCAAGAAAGACAAGTCCACCATGGCGAAGCTGCAGGCACTTTCCGGTACGGCCTATGATGAGGCCTACATCAGAGACATGGTCAAGGATCACAAGCAAGATCTGAGCGACTTCCAAACGGAAGCCTCGTCCGGTCAGGATCAGACGGTGAAGGACGCCGCTAACCAGGGGAGCAAGGTCATTGCTCAGCATCTGCAGATGATTCAGCAGCTTGCCAAGGACCAGAACGTGAACATGGCCAGCAAATAAAATTCTCTCCTCTTTAACCTTGTGCCCGCTTGCCTGAGTGTCTCCCGGCGGCGGGCACAACAGCGTCTGAGTACAATGGGGCAATGCGTAAATGCCTGCTTGCGCTCTCCCTACTGGTACTCGCCTGCTTCGGCTTGGCTTGGGGCGAGCGAGTGCAAGACCTGCCTGCACCCACGAATTATGTAAATGATTTTGCCAATGTGTTATCCCCGGGGACCCTGGCATCCCTCAACGCGTTATGCGCGCAGGTGGACCGCGTGGCCCACGCGCAAATTGCTGTCGTGACCGTCAAGTCGCTGGACGGCGAGCCCATCGAGAACTTCGCGACCGCACTGGAAGACAAGTGGAAGGTAGGCAAGAAGGGCACGGACCGCGGCCTGCTGCTGATATTGGCGACCGATGACCGCAAATACCGCGTTGAGGTAGGGTACGGCCTCGAGGGTATTCTGCCCGACGGCAGGGTGGGTGATATCGGCAGGGCAATGGTGCCGTACCTGCGACAGAACGACTATGACGGTGCTGTTACCATGGCTGTCCGGCAGATCTCTGGGGTAATTGCCGCGGACGCCGGGGTGACTCTCAACCTCGGGCCTAGGCCCACCTATGCACCAGCGCAGCAGGCGAAGCCGCTCACCCTGGGTGAAGTCCTGGTGCTGGGCGTCATTCTGCTGCTGGTCATCTTCTTCCTGGCGCGCGTCGGTGGTTCCGGCCTGCTCGGCTTCCTGATCGGTATGTTCCTGGGCGGCGGCGGCGGTGGTGGTTGGGGTGGTCGCGGCGGCGGCGGTGGCTGGGGCGACGGTGGAGGCGGGGGCGGCGGCTTCGGTGGATTTGGTGGCGGCAGTTCCGGTGGCGGTGGGGCCTCAGGCAGTTGGTAGCCGGGTGAACTCATTAAAAACAGAGCAAAATAAGGAGAACCTTGGAATGAGACGCGGGCTTTGGATAGGAATCGCGGTAGTGGCGGTGGTGTTTCTGGCGCTGCTGTTGGTTTTCGGCAGCTATATAAGCGCAAAAAATCAGATGGTCACCAAGCGGGAGGCGATCACTTCCTCCTGGAGTGAAGTCAACAATCAACTACAGCGGCGTTCTGATCTGATCCCCAACCTGGTGGAGACGGTGAAGGGCTATGCCAAGCAGGAGACCACGGTATTTGGAGATATCGCCAATGCGCGGGCTGGTTTGCTGAATGCGCATGGAGATCCGAAAGCCACCATCCAAGCCAACGGCGCTCTCGACGGTGCTCTTGGACGACTGCTGGCGTTGACCGAGAATTACCCCGATCTCAAGTCAAACGCGAACTTCCAGCGTCTCTCCGACGAACTCGCCGGCACCGAAAACCGGATCAGCGTCGCGAGAATGCGCTACAACAACTACATTCAGGACTACAACACTTTTATCGGGCAGTTTCCCAACAGCATCTGGGCAGGGTTCGGCGGATTCCAACGGAACAACGACTACTTCCAGGCAAGCCCCGGAGCGCAAAACGTTCCTAAGGTCAGCTTCTGACGGTTAGGCACGATGAATGGCATAAATTCAGCCGTCCCGGCATCGCCAGGACGGCTGTTATTTTGGTTTTTCGCTTAGGCGCGAGCGAAGGAAGCCACTGCACTCGCCTCGTCGTCCTTGACGTCGAAAACGGTGTAGAGCTTGGTGATTTGCAGCAGGTCGTGGACCTTCTTGGTCAGATTGAGCAGCTTAAGGTCGCCGCCCTGGTTGCGAACGGTAGTAAACGCGCTAACCAACTCGCCAATTCCCGAGCTGTCGATATAAGTCACGTCACCGAGGTTGAGCAGGATCTGCTTGGAGCCTTTGCTGAGGAGATCCCTCACCGCGTCTCGCAGTTGCACACTGCCTTCTCCCAGGGTAATGCGGCCGCTACAGTCCATAATGGTGATCCCGTCCACCTGACGGGACTTGATTTTCATGCTCACGAATACTCCTCCTTAGATAGCGGAACGGGCGGTTCCTAGATGTTTGATGAGGGTTAGTTCAGTGCCGGGCTGCAATTGTCGAAAGTGTACCTCATCCATGAACGAGCGGATCAGAAAGATACCCCGTCCTGACCCTCGTAACAAGTTCTCCGGCGCCAGCGGGTCTGGCAGGGTCTCCGGATTCAAGCCTTTTCCCTGATCGGCGATGCGAATCACCAGCGAATCCGCCGTTTGTTCAAACGAAGCGGTTATCTGCTTTTCAGGGTTGTAGGAGTTGCCATGGAGAACCGCATTGACCGCGGCCTCACGAACGGCCATGGCGACACGGTAAATCTCCTCTTCTTCAAGGCCGGCCTTTCTGGCCATCTCCTCTGCTGTTGCCTCCACGCGATTGACGCTGTCAAGCGAGGACTCAAGTGTGTAGGTAACCCGGCTAGCTTGTGATCCGCCCAATTGCCTGACCTCGTGTGTCGCAAGTTTGCTTGGCCAAGGGCCTCATGTCAAGGCACATTCAGAGCTTAGCAGCCCGGCAACTCTCACTAAATGAGCTCGTAACCGGCAAAGAAGTAACCAATTTCAAAGGCCGCGGTATCTTCCGCGTCCGACCCGTGGATTGCATTCTCCTCAATCGAGGCGGCGAACTGCTTGCGGATGGTGCCCTCCTCGGCGTTGGCCGGGTTGGTGGCGCCCATCAGCTTGCGCAAATCCGCGATCGCGTTCTCTTTCTCCAGCACCATCGCGATGATGGAACCGGAAGACATAAAAGTGGTTAGCGAATCGAAAAACGGCCGCTGGGCATGGACAGCGTAAAAGCCCTGGGCCTGCGATTTGGATAGAAACATCTTCTTGAGAGCGACGATTTTGAAGCCGGCCTTGTCGATTTCAGCGAGCATGGCGGCAGAGTAGCCCTTGCGGAATGCGTCGGGCTTGATGATGCTGAACGTACGTTGCATAACTGGGGTGGGCATCCTATTTTCCGATTACCTTGGCCAATGTTTCACCGATGGCGGCTGGGGACTGCACGACGTGGATCCCGGCCGCGGTGAGCGCCTTCATCTTGTCGGCCGCAGTGCCCTGGCCGCCGGAGATGATCGCGCCGGCGTGGCCCATCCGACGTCCCGGTGGTGCGGTCTGGCCGGCGATGAAGCCGACCACCGGCTTCTTCACGTGTGCCTTGACATAGGCGGCAGCGGCTTCTTCCGCCGTGCCTCCGATCTCGCCGATCAGGATGATGGACTCCGTCTCCGGGTCCTCATTGAGCAGTTTGAGCGCGTCTACGTGGGTGGTGCCGATGATGGGGTCTCCACCAATGCCGATAGCCGTCGACTGGCCGATCCCCCGCTGCGTGAGCTGATAAACAGCCTCATAGGTGAGGGTGCCGGAGCGGGAAACAATACCTACGCTGCCTTGCTTGTGGATACGGCCAGGCATGATCCCGACCTTGGCCTTACCGGGGGAGATCACGCCCGGGCAGTTGGGTCCGATCAGCCGCGACTTGGACGTACTCACCACGCTCCACACCTTAACCATGTCGTTGGTGGGGATGCCTTCGGTAATGCAGATAATCAGCGGCAGCCCAGCGTCTTCGGCTTCCAGAATCGCATCGGCGGCAAACGGTGGGGGCACGAAGATCACGGTGGCATTCGCTCCCGTGGCCTCGACCGCCTGGGCGACGGTATCGAATACCGGCCAGCCTTCATGGGTCGTGCCGCCCTTGCCCGGGGTCACTCCGCCCACTACTTTGGTTCCGTACTCAGCGCAGCCCTTGGCATGGAACGTGCCTTCCTTGCCTGTAATACCCTGCACGATAAGCCGCGTCTTTTCGTCCACTAACACCGACATAGATTGCTCCCGTTCACTTGGCCATGGCCTTCTCTTTGGCTGCTTTGACGGCTTTGTCTGCCGCGTCCTGCATGGTCTCTCCAATAATGAAGTTGAGACCTGAATTCTTCAGGATTTCCCGACCCTGCTCCACGTTGGTGCCTTCCAGGCGAAGAATGACAGGAACTTGCACATTGGTCTTCTTGGCAGCTTCCACCACGCCCTGAGCCAGAGTGTCGACGCGCAGAATGCCGCCAAAGATGTTGATGAACACGCCCTGCACGTTCTTGTCTGACAGCAGGATCTCGAATGCGTGCTCGATCTGCTGTTGGTTGGCGCCGCCGCCTACGTCCAGGAAGTTGGCCGGCGAACCGCCGGCGTACTGGATGATGTCCATGGTGGCCATCGCCAGCCCGGCCCCGTTGACCATGCAGGCGATGTTGCCGTCGAGCTTGATGTAGTTCAGCGCGTACTTCGAGGCTTCCACTTCCAACGGATCTTCTTCCGCCGTATCGCGAAGCTCCTTGAGCTCCTTGTGGCGGAAGATGGCGTTGTCGTCGAAATTGATCTTGCAGTCGAGGGCCAGGAGGCGGCCGTCGGTGGTGGTGATGAAGGGATTGATCTCCAGCAGGGAAGCGTCGGTTTCCAGGAAGACTTTGTACAGGCCGGTCATGAACTTGACCGCGTCGTTGATCTGGGTGGGCTTCAGGCCCAGCGCGAAGGCCAGTTTGCGCGCCTGGTAAGGCTGAAAGCCGACTGCGGGGTTGATATACGCCTTGTAAATCGCGTCGGGATCTTTAGCTGCGACCTCTTCAATTTCCATCCCGCCTGCCTGGGAGGCCATAAAGACCAGCTTGGCTGCGGCGCGGTCGAGCACGATGCCCAGGTACAGTTCGCGCTCGATCGGCGACATTTCTTCGATCAGGACCCGCTGCACCTTCTGGCCCTCGGGCCCGGTCTGGTGGGTGATCAGCTGCATGCCGAGAATCTTCTTGGTATATTCCTCAGCGTCTGCCAGGGTCTTGGCTACCTTGACGCCGCCGCCTTTTCCCCGCCCGCCGGCGTGGATCTGGGCCTTGACCACGACCCCCTTGGCTCCCCCGGCAAACAGCCGTTTGGCCACATCCATAGCTTCTTCCAGCGTATTCGCCACCTCACCCTTAGGAACCGCAACGCCGTACCGCTCCAGGATGTCTTTTGCCTGATACTCGTGAATTTTCATTCGTTTGGCCTTCGGACAGAACTTCCATACTAAAGGGGATTGGGCTTGAGGGCAAAGCAGTGCAGCTCCGACGGGCGCTCAAGAGACTAGGCATTTCCAAGACATTCTTCACAGAGGGTGAAATTCGAGTCTGGGGAACACACGAGTTCCTCGGGATTCACAGCCCTAATGCTTTGTATCAGGGCACGACTTTAGTCGGGCCGTAAAGGATTGAGAATACGGAGGGCTTTAGCCCCTGAGGTACTTTTTTCCCGGAAACGTATGGGCTTTAAGAGGGTAGAAAAGAACCGCAGGTCACCCGACGCAATCAGTCCCGAAGGGACGGGACAATC
>Ga0302325_10022063_pt1 | contig 13331 bp, 10 predicted proteins | sample Palsa_T0_2_FD_201948 | JGI IMG/M metagenome (GOLD analysis project Ga0302325, IMG submission 201948) | Peat permafrost microbial communities from Stordalen Mire near Abisko, Sweden - Palsa_T0_2 | ecosystem: Environmental > Terrestrial > Soil > Palsa > Peat permafrost | place: Sweden: Abisko... | reverse complement strand
ATGAAGCGATTTCGATTCGCGCGGTCGAGCGCTTTCTCGGCGATCTCGGACAGGCGCTGCCCCACGACGTGGTCAAGCCGGGGAAACCGAATGGCAGGAAAGTCGCTGTCGTCGGGTCGGGTCCCGCAGGCCACAGCGCCGCGTACCAACTGGCGCGCCTCGGCTACAAAGTGACGATCCTCGAGAAATCGCCCAAGGCCGGCGGACTGAATCGCGGAGGCATTCCGGATTGGGTGCTCCCGCAGAACGTGCTCGATCGCGAGATCGAGCGCCTCGAAGAACTCGGCGTCACGATCAAGACCAATGTCGAAGTGGGGAAGGACGTCACCTGGGACGAGTTGAAAAAGAACTACGACGCCTGCGTGCTGGCCGTGGGCCTCATCGAGCCCAACAGCGTGCGGGCCGAGGGCGAGAACAAAGACGGAGTGCTCTACGGACTGCCGTTTCTTCGCGACATCGGCATGGGCACATCCAGGGTCAGGCTGGGCGCTCGGGTTGCCGTGATCGGCGGCGGAAACACTGCGATTGATTGCGCGCGCGAAGCGCTGCGGCAAGGCGCCGCCGAAGTGACCATGATCACGGTGGAGGCCAACCCCGATGAGATGCCGGCCTCGCCCGAAGATCTGCACGACATGCTCGAAGAAGGCGTAGAACTGTTGCACGGACGATCGATGACTGCCGCGCTCGGCAACGGCAAAGTCGAGGCCCTGCAACTGCATCCGGCGCGTTTCTCAGGCGCCATCAACGCTTCGCCGATCGACGTCAATCGAGAGGCTAAGGCCGAACGCTTCGCCGTCGACAGCGTGATCGTTGCCGTCGGACAGAAGCCGTCGCTCGGCTGGTTGCCGAATGAGTTCAAGAACGAGCGCGGCACGATCAGGATCGACCGCTTCGGGCGTCTCGGCGACACAACTTTTTTTGCCGCGGGCGACGTCGTGCAACTGGGATCGGGTCAGCCGCTGATGGTGGTGAATGCCGTAGGCGACGGAAAGCGCGTCGCCTTCAATCTGGACAAGGTGCTGCGCGGCGAGTCATTAGAGCCGCGGACTATTCCCATCGACGTCATCTTCGATTTGAACCGCATGAACATGACGTACTTCCCCCACTTCCCACGTGTCCAACAGGAAATGCTGCCGCCAACCAGCCGGCGCAAAACGCAACAGGAAGTGATTCAGGCATTCACCAAAGAGCAGGCAGTCGAGGAAGCCAACCGCTGTTTCAGTTGCGGTACATGCAACGCCTGCGACAACTGTTATCTGGTCTGTCCCGAACCGTGCATTGTCCGCGACGTGCGTTCGAACGGTCTCTATAAGATTCTGGTCGACTACTGCAAAGGTTGCCGCGTATGCATTGAGGAATGTCCGACGGGCTGCCTCGAGGGCGTGCCTGAACTCGACTTCGATACCGGCGTCGTGCGCATGGATACGGCGTTCGCCATCTCGCCCGGGCTGCATGGACGGCAGGCGGAAGAACTGAGGCACCTGGGCGAGCGACCGGCTAAGAACATTTAGTAGCGGAACACTTGGAAATTGGAGTGAACCATGGCGACGGCTACCGCAACAAAGAAAAAAGTCCGGATTAACGGCTGTGTCGCGTCGGCGCAGGCCGCTAAGTATGCCGATGTCGATGTAATTGCGGCCTACCCCATCCGGCCTTACACCGCAACCATGATGGCGCTGGCGCAGATGGTGGCCAATGGAGAACTCGATGCCGAGTACATCGTGGCCGATAGCGAGCACTCGCAATTAAGCATCGCGCACGGCGCTGCCTCGAGCGGCGCTCGCGTTTTCACCGGCAGCTCGGGTGTAGGCGTACAGTTCGCCTACGAACTTTATTCGCCGATCTCGGGCAGTCGAATGCCGGTGCAGATGATGATTGCCGATCGCACGCTCGATCCGCCCGGAGACTTCGGCTCCGAGCATACCGACGCGCTCTCCACGCGCGACATGGGATGGCTCATGGGCTGGTCTTGCGACGCCCAGGAAGCTTTCGACAATCATCTGATGGCGTATCGTATCGGCGAAGACCCGCGCGTGCTTCTGCCGCAGATGGTCTGCCAGGATGGGTTCTTCGTTTCCCACATCACCGGTGACGTTGAATTGCCCGACGCCGGCCAGGTTAAGGAATTCCTGCCGCCCTACAAGCATCCCTATCCACTCGATCCACGGCATCCGGTATCGCACGGGCCCCAGATCATGCCCGAGCAGGGTCCGCCCCTGCAGTTGGAGCGGGCGCGCGCCATGGAAGATTCGATGGCGGTCATTGAGGAAGTCCACGACGAGTTTGCGCAGATCTTCGGCCGGCGCTACGATCCCTGGCTCGAAGAGTTCATGACCGATGACGCCGACGTCGTCTTTTTCCTGCAGGGCGCCCACGGAGTGACGGCGCGTTTTGCAATTCAGCACATGCGCGATAAGGGCTTGAAGGTCGGCATGGTGCGGTTGCGAACCATCAGGCCCTACCCGACCGATCGCGTGAAGGAAGTCCTCAGTAAATTCAAAGTAGTGGGCGTGATCGAGACGAACATGGGACTCGGCAGCGTGAGCAGCGGCGGTGTGCTCTATGGGGAGGTATGCGCAGCTCTCTACGAAAGCACCCAGCGTCCGCTCGTCTTCTCATTCATGGCCGGCATGGGGGGCGAGGCGATTGTGCTGAAGGAATTTTACTGGATGGCCGAGAAAATGTTAGCAGCGCAGAAACGCGGCAAGATTGAAAAGCGCACGCATTGGGTTGGATTCGAGGAATAAAAGGATTTCGAGAAGTAGCGCCGGCGTCTCGCCGGCCAATAGGCAAGGAGAAACTGAAATGGCGACCATAGAAGTTCAGCGGCAGCTGCTGCCGATTCTCGATAGTCCGAATCAGGGAGCGCGTTTCTACAACCCGGAGTTACCGTCGACCGAGCCCTTCGTCCCCGGCCACCGCACCTGCGCGGGCTGCGGGCCGTCGATCCAGTATCGGATGACGAGCAAGGCAGCGGGCGACAACACGATCCTGGTCGGCCCGACCGGCTGCATGTATGTCGCGAACAGTTCCTATCTGTGTACGCCCTACAATGTGCCGTGGGCGCACACGCAGATCGGAAGCGCGGGCAGCTTCACCGCGGGCGTGGCCGCCGCTTATGAAGCCATGATCCGAAAGGGCAAATGGAAAGGCGCCTATCCGAATATTATCTGTGAGGCGGGCGACGGCAGCGCCTCCGACATTGGGCTCGCCTCGATCTCAGGCGCGCTCTATCGCAATCACGACTGCCTGATCATCTGCTATGACAACGAGCAGTACGCCAACACCGGCATCCAGGCGTCATCGCGCACCCCCTACGGCGGCATGACCACTTTCTCTCCTCCCGGTCCGGTGGTTCCGGAAGGCAAGAAACTGTTCCCCAAGGATCTCGCCCGCATGATGGCGGCCGGCCATCCCCACTGCTACGTGGCCACCGCGAGCGTCGGTTACCCCATTGACCTGATGAATAAAGTGCGCAAGGGACTCAACCACAAGGGAGCCGCGTATCTGATGGTCTACACTCCGTGCCAGAAGGGCTTCGTGTACGAGACGCCGCGCTCCATCGATCTCGGCAGGCTGGTCGTCGAATGCGGGCTCTATCCGATCTGGGAGTGGAACCCCGAGAAGCGCGCGTTTGATTACAGTTTCCGGCCGCAGAGTATGCGGCCGGTATCGGAGTATCTGAAATTGCAAGGACGCTTCGGCCACCTCCATGCCGAGCACATTGCCACCTTGCAGAAGTTTGCCAACGAGCAATGGCGAATGATGGGGGTCGCGCTTCCTGAGGCCTTGATACAGGCTGCGGACGCGAAAAACCTGGTCAATATGGCGGCTGCGACAGAAGCTACGGCCGTGGCGGAGACGGTATGATAACGAACGCTAAGGCAAATCCTCCTTCCCCGCCAGCGGCTCCGGAGCCGCAGGAAAGCTATATCGTCAGCGAAGGCAAGAAGCGCGGGTCGACGCGTGACGTCCGGGCGGAAGCGCTGTTAAACCCCTACAACACGGTGCTGCGGGTTCACGCCGGCGATGCCATCCTCACCGACAACTGGCACACGAATGAAATCCTCGATCACGCGCGCAACAACTTCGAGGGCCACACCTTCGCGATGCGCACCCTGGAGGCCTGGGGCGCGATGATCGAGAACGACCATCGCGCTTACTACACGGCTGGCGGCCGAGTGTGGGTCATGGATCTGGAGCCATGCGCAGCCAAGAAACCGCGGCTGCCGGGATCCGGGCCCGGCAAGAAGTAGCGTCGCTTGCGCCGCATCCTGCTCATTGACGACACGCCCGAGATTGCCGAGTTGCTGACCTACGCCCTGCGTGACCGCGGCTACGAAGTTTACGCATCGGGATATACCACTGCCGTCAATGAACTGGCTTTGGAGCAACGCGCCGACGCGCTCGTGCTCGACTGCTCCTCCTACGACATGAGCGAGGCGCTGTTCGACTCCGTGCGCCACCATCCGGATCACGCCGAGCTTCCCGTCGTCATCATTAGTGACACACCGGAGTTAGCGGACGCGAGCCTCCGTTCCCGGAAAGCCCGGCGAGTCTCGCTGGTCCCAAAACCGTTTACCGGCTCGCAGGTCGCAACCGCGCTCGATCAGTTGCTTGGATAACTTTGGATAACTATGCCTTTGTGGAGCATGGACGAGTGGCGATACCTTGAGCGCGAAGTTGTCACCGACCCGAAGGGCAGGCAGTGGACCGTGGCGCTCATGGACGTGCTCGGTCAGAAAGGCGATCCTGACATGCCCAACAGCTTGCTGGAGCTCCAGTATTCGTCGGGCCGCTATTTCACGCTGATCTACGCGGACGGCGGAGCGCTACAGCGGGAACGCGGCTACGCCGCACTACCAGAAGCGGAGGACGCCTTCCGAAACCTGCTCGCGGCGGTGATCGATGGCCGCGTAGATCCATCCCAGCCCGTGTTCCGCCAGGATCTGGAAGATTAACTCTCGTTTGGAGGAGTCATTGGTACTCCGTTCCGTTTTACACAGGTAAAGAGTGGGCTAGCGCAACGCGCTGAATTGCGAGTAAGTCCGGCTGTCTAGCTGTTGCAAAATCCCGACAGCACTCATTGACCAGCGGTCAAAACGTGCTATCGCCTGTTAACGTCAGTCTGCGCCAATAGATCACTGCCATGGAAGTTGTTTCTTGTAATAGGTCAGAGTCGTGGATTCCTCATTGGCGGCAATTTCGATCTGGAGGAACCGGCTTCCTCGCGGGTCCATGGACTTGGCCGTTTCACCACTTGCGAGTGGCTGCCCGGATGGTTTGATGAATTCTCGTGAGAACACAATGTCCCCGTTGCTCGCGATGCTCCATGTTCCACTAGCACTGGCGGTCTGCATGAACCCCGCAACAGTTTGATCAAACGTGTGATCTGGGTTGAGCACTAACGTCCTTGAATGCGTCCCCCCCGATTCTTGGTAGCGGCCAGCAAGTGGATCAGTTGCTGCAGGGTCGGTTCTGCCGTACCACACGACTGTATACGTGCGGAGCGAGAGGCGAATCAAAACGCCAAATCTCCGTTGCATGTCGGAATATGCGGTGCCATCTTCACCAGTCTGCTCTCCGGGAAGCGTCAGGAAATCTCGGGAAAATGCAACTCCTCCCTCTCCGACCCTTCTCCATGTGCCCTCAGCACGCTGGGTTCCGCTCGAATCGCTCACTTCCTGTCTAAAACTATGATCGAGCCGCAAGACGAGAGTCGATGTCATGCCGTTGTGAACCAGCCGGTAGGTGCCGGAAGCAGCGCCATCGCTATAGTCGGAAGCAATAACGAACCACCAGATACCGATGCCTGAAAGGATGAGCACGCAAACGAAGCGCCGCATAAGTACCTCCGCCAGATTGCGCTGGCTGAACAAACGAACGCTACATTCTAAAGCGTTTCATGCGATGGGTTAGTGTAGTTGATGTAACATCTCTATATCGCTCATTTGCGTGCAATTCGGGCCGCGACCGCTGAGTGTCGATTGTCAATTCAATGTCCTTCGTATTTGCGGCTTCAGTGTTGGTCCCGCGTCTCGCAAGGGGCGATCTCATGTGGATAGAACAGATATGTAGACTTTCGCCGTTGCTGGTCTGCAACGTTCAGTGTCCAACTGCGTGACCTTTTCAGAACTGCGGGCAGTTCCACGTCTAGAAAGTACGGGCTTGCCGTTTGTCGATATAGCAACGTCAACTCATCGCGCACTATCCGTTGTCGCTCAGGGCTGAGAGTAAAGTTCTCGGTCGTGCCGGAAGTACCAGTTCCATCGATTCTCGGATGTAACTCAATTACTGCTCCGCCAGTAGCTCGTGCGAGCATCATGCTGTCGTCGCTGCCGGGAAAGGGATCTCCGGTGAACAAGAAATCTCGCAGTAGGAATAAATGCAAGCGCACACCGGCCCGTTGCAGTCGATTCTCCAATTGGGCAGTTTTTATCTCGCTCCGGTTGTCTTCGCCATCCGTAATCGCGTAAATCGCGTCACCGGGAGCCGCATTTGGAATTTGATCGAGAACGTATTCGATAGCGTCCAACAGGGCAGTCTTGCCTCGTACTAGAAAGTCCGGGGATTTTTCGCGTTGCGTTAGTTCCGCTGCTAGCTGCTCCCGGGAAACAGAAAAATCCAGCTTTCGGTCTACTTGCTCATTAAAACCCAGCACAGCAATCGAAACGTTAGCAGGTAGACGCTTTACCGCGTCTGCCGCAACCCAATAGGCAACCTTCGCCTTCCCGCTGGCGTAGACCTCGTTCTTCATGCTTCCACTGGTGTCCACAAGGATTGCGACACGCTTCGGCCCCGAAAACATCGATGCCGCTGTTATCTCCAACGGCTTGCGATCCAATTCAGCGGTGAAGGTGTGAACGCTAAGATCGCGTGGTACGTCGCCATGCGAGTCGAGAATCCCAACCGGAATGATGCGTTTCGTGCATGGCGAGTCTTGCGCGCACAACGAGCACGCTAGGACAAAAATGAGGGTTACGTCGATACTGGCGCGGACCATCGAAGGAATTTTACTGCCTCGTGTCAAGGTTCTTTAAGGTCAATTGGCGAAACATCCCCATACCGCTCATGTGCGAGCAATTCGGCAGCGACCGACGAGAGTTGCTTGGCCGCAGTGCGCGGTAGGCAAACGGCCCTGCTCATTGGCTCCAACGAGTTCGTACATTCCCCGGTTCAACGCAGCGTCGAGTTACTCGACAGGCACGCGGACCAACGGCGAAGATTGACTCGACCCCTCGCAAAAGCTGTCAAGCCCCCGTTTTGACGATTTTCCCGATAACTCGATGAATAGACTAGAAAAATAAAATCGGAAAACTTGTCGGGGCACCCCCCCGAAATTGATATAATTAGAACTATAGAGACCAAATCTGTGGAAAGGTGCCGGATAACTCCGACACCTTTTGTAGTTAGCTCGATAACTCGCCGCTAACTCTTTATTCCGGAATATTTTGCATATAAGTCATTTAAATCCAAAGATCTAGGAGGGATTTTCGCCTAACTCCATGATTCCAATGGATGGGAAATAAAAACAAATCAGCCAGCTCGCTACTCCCACGCTACCAATCGCCCGATCCAAGCTTTTACCGGCCCGGATCCAGGTCTCTCATCACCACACGAAGCACTTGCCCGGCGAGCCGCGCATCGCGCTCGGAAACCGCCGCCTTCGAGCCGCCATCGGCATCGGCGGGATCTCGATAGCTGCGCGCGACGGCTGGCAACCGGGCGCACCCGTTACGGATGAGTCCGGCCCTCTCGGCGACGCCGATCCGCGTGTTGAACGACCAATCGGCAATTTTTTCTGCCGGAGCGCCCACGGTAGTCAACGCACTCAGTCCGATGTGTTCCAGCGCGTCGGTCACGATGGCCTCCAGGATTCCGCAAGTGGTGCCGAGTGCCACGTCATACTCCGCCTGTTCCAGCGCACGTCGACTATCAATGTAGGCCTGCTCGACAATGGGCCGGAGCTCGGAATTGTGAACAAAATCGAAGCGGTGAGGCGGCGGCGCTTCCGGGGAACCGGAAATAACCTCACCCTGGTTGCCGTCCATTCGGGAGAGCGATGTCACCGCCTGCTCGAGGACGTCGAGCAGTCGCGTCACGATCTCGGCCGGCGCGGCCCCTTCGACGGCATGGCCGGCCGCGGTACGCATCAGGAAGGCCTCGCTGAACGACCGGGCGAGCCAATGGGCCTTGCTGCCTCCGGATAACTGATTGACCGTTACCCCACAGTCTTCCTGCCATGCGCGAGTGGCCGCGATCACGGATGGGTTGACAGGGTCCATCGCCAGACTGTCGCGAACCTGATGGCCACGACGGATCAGGCGGTCGAGGTGGGATAAGTAAGTCTCGAGTTGTGCCCGCAAGCTCTCATCCATCGGTCGCGTCTCTAACTTCTTGCGGGCGCCACGCGCGTGGTTCGGTAATGCCTCAGTCTGGTCGCCATCCTGACCAAATAAAAAAATTGACAGCCCTGGACCAGCATGTTACTTTCCCTGCCGCAAGTGGTTCGATAACTGGACCAGTATATATCCTCATTCACTTGCGGAGCCAAGAGGTTCGTGCGCTGTAACGTCTCAGGCGTTGTGCATGGAGGCTTGCATAATGGCTGCATCTCCGGCTTCCCTCATTCACCCCTCGCGCATTCCCAATCGTTGGGTTCAGTTGACGGCTGGCATCGTCGCGATGATGGCCGTCGCCAACCTGCAGTATGCCTGGACCCTGTTCACCAAACCGATACAAGCGCATCTGCACGTCTCGCTGGGGGCTGTCCAGTGGACCATTGTTTTATTCGTCGCGCTGGAAACCTGGCTCGTACCCTTGGAAGGATTCCTGGTAGATCGAATTGGACCCCGATTCATGCTGGGTTTTGGCGCAGTTCTAGCCGGACTGGGCTGGATCGGATCGGGCTATGCGGAGTCGATATACGGCCTCTACTTCTGGTACGGAATGGGTGGCATCGGCGCCGGGGCCGTCTACGGAGGAACGATTGGGAATGCGCTGAAATGGTTCCCGGACCATCGCGGCCTGTGCGTCGGCTTAACTGCCGGGGCCTTCGGCGTCGGCACCGCGACAACCATCGCTCCGGTTGCGGCCATGTTGAAGACCTCGGGCTACCAGCACACATTCATCGTGTGGGGGATTATCCAGGGATTCGTTGTACTGTTCTCTTCCCTCTTCCTGGCGAGGCCGCCGGTGGGATGGGAGCCGCCCAACTGGAAAGAAAAAGAAGCAAAGATCAAAACCAAAGTAAAGACGTCGGCTGTCGACATGACGCCGTGGCAGATGCTGCACCAGCCCTCTTTCTACGTCATTTATCTGATGATGACCATGTTGGCCTTCGGCGGCCTCGTGGTCACGGTACAACTCAACCCCATGGCCTCTTCCTACCATGTGGATAACGTCGTCGTGGCCTTCGGCATGACCGCATTGGTGCTAGCCATCACCGTCGACCGGATAATGAACGGGTTGACACGCCCCTTCTGGGGATGGGTGTCGGACAATATCGGACGGGAAAATGCGCTCTTTATTTCGTTCATTCTGGAATCGATCGCAGTCTATGCCCTGCTTCAATTGATCCGTCGTCCTGTCTGGTTCGTTGCGTTATCCGGTCTGTGTTTTTTTGCCTGGGGCAATATCTACTCATTGTTCCCGTCGATCACCGGCGACCTGTTTGGCAGGAAGTGGGCCACCACCAATTATGGAATCGTATACACCGCCAAGGGAGTGGCTACGGCCTTTGCCGGGCCCGGCGCGGCCTGGTTGTTTGCCAGGACCGGCTCCTGGACCAAGGTCTTCTGGGCAATGATTGTGTGCGATCTGATCGCCGCATTCATGGCTTTGCTATGGCTGAAGCCTCTGGCAGCCCGCATCGTGGCAAATTCGAATGCAGGTTCGGCTGCTGATCCAACCACGACGCTGAAGGCACGAGGTGTGGCATAGCCGCGTGCTCCCATTCGAACGTCGCGCCCTTTGGGAGGTGGTGCAGTTTGAATGAAGCAACCCTTGGTGGACCTTCGTTCCCTTGGTGGTGAATGCTCTTCTAACCGCCAATCGCTTGTGTAGAGACGCCCTTGGTGACGTTAGAGCCTGCCCTGAGCGAAGCCGAAGGGGTGGGATTCCACTACGCGGGCAAGTGCTCCCCACGTGTTTCCGCGCCGAAGGGAATCAGAAGCAGTCCGAAAGCGAACGCAATGGAAGTGATTGCCACCGGAGTTCCGAGGGATCCAAAATGCCGGACGCCGGCTCCGACCAGGAAGGTAATCCCAGCAGCGCCAAAACGCGCGAACGATGTCGAAAAGGCGAAAGCGCTGGCACGGCATTCCGTGGGATATTGTTCGGGAAGCCAGAGCGTGTAAACCGCAAAGTTGGCGCCGCCCAGGCCCAGAAAGAATAGACAAACGAAAAACCATGGCAGCGCGCTCGCCCCGAGATAGAAGACTTTGCCGAATGTCAGGGCAATGAAAACCATCATGAGAGTAAAGAAAACAGCGAGCGCTCCTCGGCGTCCCACCTGTTCGGCGAGCCAGGGCATCGCCAGACAGCCGAGAATCGTGGCGAACGAAACCAGCATGACGCCCCAGGACGCGAGTTGCGCCGCTTGCGGACCGCTGCGGCCACCAGCTTCAGCGACCGACGTGATGGCAGCGGGAACATAGACCGTTCCAGCCCACAGGCCGCAAATCGAAACCAGCATGAGTAAGGAATTCACAATGGTGCGGCGGCGCCACGCCGCCGAAAACAGCGCCGCCAGAGGACGCCAAACCGCCCACGCGCGGACAACTTTTTCTGTCTTCCTCCACGCGGCAGGCTCCGAAACTCCATGCCGCACCCAGGCCAGCAGCAGCGCCGGCAGCCCACCAACCACAAACATGGCGCGCCAGCCATAGCGGCTGCCGATGGCGTAGTTTGCCAGGGCGGCGAGAAAGATGCCGACGTAATAGCCGGTGTGCATCAACCCCGCTCCAGTACGGCGCCGGTGCTCCGGCCACTCTTCCGCCACAAACGTCCCGCCCATGGCCCATTCTCCGCCAATGCCAACGCCGGCGAGCAGACGAAGAATCGCCAGTTGCCACACGCCGGTGACAAACGCGCTCAGAAACGTGAATGCCGAATACCAGACGATAGTCAGCATGAGCGTGCGCACGCGGCCGAACTTGTCTCCAATCGGCCCCCAGATGAATGCGAGTCCCCAGCCCACCAGAAACAACGCGAACAGCAAACCCCCATACAATCCGACATTGCCCTTGGTCGCCGGAATGCCGGAGCGCGGGAGCAGTTCTCGCAGTGAAGGTACAAGAACGAGCGCATAAACAAAGGAGTCCATGCCGTCAAGCGTCCACCCGCCCCATGATGCCCAGAAACCGCGGATCTGATTTCGAGTGAGTGACGGAGATTCGACCGATGGAGATACGACCGCAATGGGATGATTGGCTTCGTTGGCGGGAGAAGGCGGCATGAGCGTCCAACACTATATCAAGGGACGTCGAATATTGCTTCGCCTCTCTAGTGGAGAGACGGGCGCCCTCGCCCGTCGAGCATGTCTCTACGGGACTGCAGCCTATTCCTTCGCTGCTTGCAGACGCTCTTCCAGAGCCTTCACTTCCAAATGTAAACCCTTGGGAAGACGGTCGCCAAACTTGGCGAAATATTCTTTGATGGACGGCACCTCGGCCAGCCAGCCCTCGATGTCCACGCTGAGCAACTCGGCCACATCCGCCGCCGACATCCCCAATCCGCTGGTGTCGAGATCGGCCACCTCGGGGATCCGCCCGATCGGAGTGTCTTTGGCATGCACCTTGCCGTCGCATCTTTCAAATATCCATTTCAACACCCGGCTATTTTCGCCATAGCCCGGCCACAGGAACTTGCCATTCTTATCCTGGCGAAACCAGTTCACGTAGCAGATCTTCGGCAGCCTGGAACTATCGGAACTCGCCCCGATCTTGAGCCAGTGCGCAAAGTAATCGCCCATGTGGTAACCGCAAAATGGCAGCATCGCCATGGGATCGCGACGCAGTTGGCCGACTTTGCCGGTGATGGCGGCGGTAGTCTCGCTGCTGATGGTTGCGCCCAGAAAAGTGCCGTGCTGCCAATCGAATGCTTCGGTCACCAGCGGAACAATTCCCCCGCGTCGTCCACCGAAGAGGATCGCGTCGATCGGCACGCCCTTCGGGTCTTCCCACTCGGGCGCAATCACCGGGCACTGACTCGCGGCGGCGGTAAACCGCGAATTCGGGTGCGCCGCCTTCCGTCCCGACTCGGGAGTCCAACGCCGGCGCAGCCAGTCGACCAGATGCGGCGGCGTCCGATCGGTCATCCCCTCCCACCATACGTCGCCATCGGGCGTCATCGCACAATTCGTGAAAACGGAGTTCCTGGTCACGCTGAGCATGGCGTTGGCGTTTGACTTCATGCTCGTGCCCGGCGCCACGCCGAAGAAGCCAAATTCCGGGTTGATCGCGTAGAGCCGGCCATCAGCGCCGAATTTCATCCACGCAATGTCATCCCCGATGGTCTCCACTTTCCAACCCGGAATCGTCGGAATGAGCATCGATAAGTTGGTCTTGCCGCACGCCGAAGGGAATGCACCGGTCATGTACTTCACCTGACCCGACGGGCTGATGAGCTTGAGAATCAACATGTGCTCGGCCATCCAACCTTCGTCGCGCGCCTGCACCGACGCGATGCGCAACGCGTGGCACTTCTTCGCCAGCAACGCGTTGCCACCGTAACCGGAACCATAGGACCAGATCTCGCGCGTCTCCGGAAAATGGCAGATGTACTTATTCTCCGGATTGCAGCGCCAGGTCGAATCCGCCTGGTTCGGACCGAGCGGCGCGCCCACCGAGTGCAATGCGCGCACAAATTCGCCATCCTCACCCAGACTCTTGAGCACTTCGCTGCCCACGCGGGACATGATGTGCATGCAGACTACGACATAGGTCGAGTCGGTAATCTCGACTCCGATCTTTGCCGTGGGCGACCCGAACGGGCCCAGATTGTAGGGGACAACGTACATGGTGCGGCCCGCCATCGACCCGGCGAACAATCCCGCAAGCTTTTGCTTCATCTTCGCCGGATCTTCCCAGTTGTTCGTCGGCCCCGCTTCTTCCCTGGTTCGTGAACAGATAAATGTCTGATCCTCGACCCGGGCCACATCCGCCGGGTCCGACCGCACCAGCAGGCTGTTCGGGCGCTTCGCCGGATTCAGCGGGATCGCGATCCCTGCCTGGATCAGAAACTGCACCATCGACTGGCGCTCTTCGGGCGAGCCATCGCACCAGTAGATGCGATCCGGTTTGCACATCTGCGCCATCTCTTCCACCCAG